>Ga0265797_10008277_pt1 | contig 13904 bp, 13 predicted proteins | sample P2T30metagenome_FD_192433 | JGI IMG/M metagenome (GOLD analysis project Ga0265797, IMG submission 192433) | Plant litter microbial communities from East Loma Ridge, Irvine, California - P2 T30 | ecosystem: Environmental > Terrestrial > Plant litter > Unclassified | place: USA: California... | reverse complement strand
CCGCTGCCGAGCTCCAGATGTCCGGACGAGAGGCATCGCCGTGCCACAGTGCCTCGGATCGATGGAAGAAAGGTCGACCTCATGTCGCATACACGATCTAATACTCCACCGAAAGTAGCGCCGATAGTTCCTCTGCTTGACCATTCGAATGCATCGGACGATCGCGAGATGGATTTGACTGGGAAAAAACAGGAGAACGCCGCTTCGCAATAAGAGCTAGAGGGTCGAGAGAAGGTGCCACAAGACTACGGAGCTGCGCTGGCGAAGGAAGAGGAAGACAGCGTATCACTGGGGAACTCATTGGAAGATCGCGAAGCTACATGGCCAAGGTAAGAGAAGGGTAATAACAAGGGATTCGATGACCTGGGAGTCGCATTGTCATGCGAGAGAAAGACAACGACAGGGCTTTGAAGGATCGCGAAGCTGCCTCGATCCAGAAAGATAAGGTAAAGTCCACTTCGCTGACCGAACGGCCGCAAACGACCGCGAAGAAGCTCTGCCACGAAAGCCAAAAGATCACTCCACAAACAAAAAGGCTCTGTAGAAGCGTGAAGAAGCTGCAACCCAGAAGGAAGAAGACCAAGCTGCTGAGTTCGAGAAGAAGATAAAAGAGCTGCAAGCCCTCCAGCAGTCCTCAACATAGCAGAAGAAGTTTCCCAGCAGTAAGACGCTGCCGCCAGGATGCGGCTACAAGCATTACAAGCCACCAAGGAAGCTCACCCGTAAGGTTATCGGGCTGGTGTGTGCACAGTGAAGGTGAATGCTATCATGTTTCCCCGCCTCTATAGTGTCAGAGATTCGCACTTGCCGTCAATCTAGTGATTCCGTGTTTTGTTTTAAGCATTCACGCTCGACACTTGTTTACTGGACAATCGACCAGTTCCTTTGTTATAGGACATGCTGCTAAGCGCACCAATTGCTCTCGAGTCTCGAAACTAATGGGTAAAACTATCATGCACTCGTAAAATGATATTGAGACAATCTACCAATCTTCCTGGACTTGCTAAGGAGCTTCATGCTTGGGCTTCTCGTTAATCTAAGCAACTGTATGCGCAAGTGTTCTATCAATCCTCTGGCACTATTGTACAGCTGTCCGATGTGTTTTGACTGATTGACAGGGATAGGTCACAACATGCACCGAACCAATTCTGCTCAAGAACCAATAGCGCTTAAGCTGAAGGAAAAGTCGGTATCCGGATACTGATCTCGCACACGACATTGCTACTCAGTACACGGTATACCAATCGAAGTGTCTTAATGTCTAGTACCACACTGCGGTAGTATGGTACATTGAGTTCAACTTACTAGGGTGTGGTTGCCAACAATACCGGCAAAGACTAGTCTGACCTTGAATGCCTTTCATGGCTTACATAGACGTGCAGCATTCACCATAGGTATACTAATCGAAGCTTATTGTCATCTGATACTACACTGCGGTAGTATAGTAAATTGATATCAACCTATATCGATGTGTTTGTCAAAGTATCCAAAAAGACTAGTCTGAACTGAAGTGACTTTTATAACTTACGTAGACGTGCAGCACTCACTATAGGTAGACTAAACTATACGGTAAGACTACCTTTTGTGCTCTAGGGCTATATAGCAAGTATGCTTAAGAATAGCAGCTTGCGTTATCTATAAGTTTATCTAAAGTCTGATAGGGACACTAAATGCGATATACGACAAACACGAGTATACCAATTTACTATAGGCATACCAAATGATGCAGGCAAGTTTACTTTTCCATTTGAGAGTAGTATAGTAAGTGCAGTAGAAGGTGGGAGGTCGCGTTACCTAGATATGTATCTAGAGCCTAGGCATAGTGCCAGGTGCAACCTACGACGAACATAAGCGTAGGAATCTACTATAAGCATACTGAACGATCTATAGAGACTCCCATTCACGTAGGAAGACGATATAGTAGGTGTGTCTGAAGTTAGGAAATTGCACCATCTAGATATATGCAACTAAAGCTCGGGGACAATATCGAGTACGGTATATAACGAACGCAAGCACCTAAACGTACTACATGCATATCAGAAGGTAGCTAAACATTTACTCTACAATCCTTCACTAGAAGGGTAAATTTGTGCGAAGCCTATATTCTTTGTTTATTAGCTAAGTTATATGTCTAGAGTTATACCTTAGCGAGCTACTAGAGTGCTAAAGCACGCACATATACACGCATATCTACTATATACATACTAGAGAATGCAGGAAGACTTCGTATATAACTCTACAGTAGTATGGTAGGTGCGTGCGAGGTATATGCCGTTTATTCACTAGATATATGTCCAGATTTTGCAGCTTAACAAATTACTAGGAGACTGAATTATGCACATGAACACACACACTTACTATATGCATCTTAGAAGATACATGGCGACCTCCTCTATAGCCCTGCGCTAGTGTAGTAAATGCGTAGAAGGTCTATACTCTATGTGTGCTTCATGTTAGTGTGTAGCCTAGTATTTCACTATAGAGACAAAACATCCACATGAATACACACATGTACTATATGCATCTCAAAAGATACAAACAGACCTCTTCTACAACCCTGCGCTAGTATGGTAGATGTGTGCGAGGTCTATGCTATATGTGCGCTCACTATCTATCTATAGCTTGACATTCTGCTATAGAGCTAAAGTACGCACACGAACGTATCTATCTACTATATATACGCAGAACTCATCTTTGTTAGCTTCTGTTAGCCACGAAGTAATGTAGTAGATGCATAAAGTCATTCATATACTTGGTTTGGTTGCAAACATGCGTCAAGTTTCACGACACTAAGCATGCTTACTAAGACCAACCTAGAAGCGCAGCACACATCCCGAAGCTGCCCAAAGATGATTCAGCACTTGCAATTGTGTGCTGCACTAGTAGGTTTCATTGCAGATGCTTCGATCGTTTGCTTCCCTTGCGGATGAACACTAAGTATCAGAGGCGAGCTGTAACGATGTAACCAGAGGTTCTGCATGTACCGTGCTCGCCCTGAAGACATCTTAGCAATCTTAATTAACCAGAGTCAGTAGCAGGAGGTAAAATGCGTGTCCTGGTCCGTCAAGAATGGTTGCAGATACGTGACTAGATGATCTCAAGTACAAGAGCGAGATTTGCCTAAAAACTGGAGTATCGTTCTACTTTCCTGAGTCGATCTTCGCTTCTGCGAGCTGCTGTTAATTATTCTCATTATGGAGTAGCCTAGCGTATGCTAGTCTGAGGGTCAAGTCGCCGCGCCGGAGTAAACTTAACAGGCGTGCCCTTTTGTTGGCTCGAGCTGCCATTGAGAGACCAACCTGCTATATTTCGTATCTCAAGATCGTGCACGCAAACACTATTGAGACGAGAGTAAGAGATAGGTATACTTGCCATCAAGGGATGGCGGTTCGGCTCGCGGAAGAACTGTACATTCACGGAAGTGCTCCTGCTTGCCCACAGCTTGCGAAGTGAAGTCGGTGTCCACTATTTAATGACAACGTCCGAGTCTTTTCTATTTCATGCTTTGCAAATAAGACTTTCAAACCAATCACTTGCACTTCCCATCGAAATCGCTACAGCTAAGAGCATCGCACACATCCGCCGTCGGACATTTTGTGCATTGGAAGTTGTTGAATGCGGATTCATAAACCCATGCACTCGATTTCGCCTTGCCCTTGCATTCTTTGGTAGGGAAACCCGTCTTAGTAACAGTGTGTACCATGTCGACGGAACCGTCAGGAGCATTGTAGGTCACAGGGCTACCATATCCAGTCACAGACACTGATCGGCCGTTGCCACAATCGAGCTTGTTGACTGAACCCGAGTTCTGGACTGAGTTGCTTTTGTTGACGTCGCACACCTTTACACCATTGTCCCAAATCTGAACAGCCAGAGAGTAAGGTGGATTTTCGCAAGTGTATTCGTAAACATGGCCAGTGATGCAGCGAGAAGACGGGCCTGGAGCCGCGGTAGGCTTGGGCGTGCAATTTGACAGGCTTGTACAATCTTGCTGATTTGGTCCAACTCGCGTACAGACCGTGCACTTGTCCTTGTCTGTCGTCGCGGCAAAGCCAGTCTGTATCGGAGCGGTGCTGGTTGGCTTCTGCGTGAATGCACAGCTGTTGTGGGGTGTGACCGCAGTGTTGAGCTGCTCTGCAAAAGTGGAGCCATCGCATACACAGTACGCTGTGTAGATTCCCTGGCCGGGGTTCTGGTTGCGGTGGCTGCAAGAGATGAAATTTGTGTTTGTGGCGGATGGAGCAGATGTCACACCAGAGCCACCGAAATCCCCGGCGGCGCTCAGCGCTGCAAGGACCTTGCTTAATGCTCGTGCTTTGTGATCCTCTGACATGTCTCCATAAGTCCACTCCTCAGAGTCGAAAATGTAAGCCGTTCCCGGCAGGTCCTCCTCTTCGTCCTCGTCATCTTCTTCTTCGTCGTCTGGGTCATCCGGATCCGCGGGCACACCAGGGACAGGGCGGTTGGGCTTGTCTGGATCTTCAGGGTCATACCAATCTGTATCACAGTTAGCACAATGCAAGTAGCTGCAAGTTTGTCACTTTGTGGCCTCGATTTATCGCATACCGAATTGAGGGACCTTGGGGTTGATCTTGTTGCAGTTGAATAAGCACGGCCAGTCACAGAAGAATTTGCACTTTGGCTTGCAGTTGGACTTGCACTTCGGTTTCGGCGTGCCGGGCTTGTGGTAGATGGGAACGCCGTGGTCGTCATGATCTGTAGTTGTAGGTGGCTTGGATTCAGTTGGAGGGGTGGGCTCGTTTGTCGGCCACGGCCAAGGTCTGGGTGTGATTGTTCGTACAGTACTCTGTAAAGTACCAGTCGAGCTCAACTGGATGGTGAACGGAGGCGGTAAAATACTTGTCCTAGGGAAGAACGAGCCCGAAAAGCTAGGTGCGGTTATGTTGATGTCCCAGTAGTCGATGATACTGGTGGTCAATGGCGGCACTGTAATTACCGTGGTGATGATGGTCGTTTCGAAAACCGCCGTAACGGTCTCTTCGCCTGCTACAGTCCATGTTGTCGTCTGCAGTGAGCCGCGCTCTAGAGAAGTGGTGAAAGGGTCGAACGTGATGGTTGTAGGAGTGCCCAGTGTGCGTGGCGGGAGCTTGTACTCGCAGGGTGGGTAGCACTGGAGAGTAGGCACGGCGTTGGGGTCCTTCCAGATCGCAGGATCAACATAGACTGGACCCGAGCCACCACCACCACTCGGAGCGTTGAGGCAGCCTCCGCTCTGGCAACCGTCACCGCAATGGCCGTCACTATCACCACAGTATCCCGAAGATGAACAGCAATCGCCTTGAGCCCACAGTCCACAGGTCGTGCCGCCATGAGCAGCGCCGCAAGTTCCATCGGTAGTCTCGCCGCCGGTTGAACATTGACCATTCTGGCAGCCTGAGTCGCAATGAGCAGACTCACTTCCGCACCAGCCACCCGAGGAGCAACATTTGCCGAAGCCACTGCCAGCGCACAGAGCGCCGCTGAATCCAGAGCCGCAGCGTCCATCTGTGGACACAGGTGCATCGGTTCCCATCTCATCGCCAGCATAGAAGTCAACGCTCCAGGCCATGGTGCCACCGAAGCAGAGGTTGTTGGCAAACTTGCGCTTCATCTCGTGAGTTTCTTCATCGTCGTATCCGATCCATTGATCGTCCCATACAAGCTCCTTCATCATAGAGTCCTTGTTCAGGCGAGGAGTAAGGCCTTTCTGTTCGGCCAACTGTTTGATCTCGGTAAGTGACATGACACCTGCGGAGTTGGTGCATTTGGCCGGTTTGCTTGGGCCGGAGAATGGGCAGCCAAGCTCATTGCAGCTAGAATCTAACTGGGGATCAGTAAAGATCTGTCCATTTGTGAGCACAAATGACTACCTACCAGTGAGGGTGTATCCACGTCCATACCAAGCCAGGCCAAAGTTGATCTTGCTGTGATCGAGACCGGCATAAGTGAGGGGCAGAGTGTCGTTGGCGATTTCCCGCACATCAGCTTGACCTCGAACGATCGAGCCCAGAGTGTGCACATCAGTGTCCCACGACCCGTGCAGGTCATAAGCCATGAAGCCAAAATAGTCGACGTATGGTTCCATGCCTTTGGCATCAAAGTATCGCATGTACCAGTAGTCTGGGGCAAGGGTCAGACTGAGGCCATACTTTGTTCCGTAGGCTTGACGCAGTTCTTTGACCAGAAGCACAAGATTAGCGGTGTCTGCGAGTTTTCCACCTCGATCTGGCGAGACTGGATATTCCCAGTCGATATCCTAATTTCATCAGCATCATATCTTGTTGCTGTCTGATAGTATAGAAGACTTACCAGACCCTGGAAACCATACTCGTCCATAAACGAGATGGTTGACTGAATGAAAGCTGCACGACCGGCCTGGGTAGAACACATGTCACTCCACGTTGTATGAGTTTTGCCCTTGTCGCTGAAATCGTAACCGCCAACGGCAATCCAGGTTTGAAGCTTGCTACTCTTCAGTGCAGTAAACTCCTTCATCAGAGAAGCGTCTGCCTCAGCAGCTGGCTTGATTTTATATGAGGTCTCGTCGATGAAGGCGAAAGAGAAGTACAGATGCGTGTACTTATCTTTATCGACTGTTGTGTTGTGTCAGCGCTACGGGAAAACAAATTACACAGGGACCGTGGATGTGGGTGCGTCGACGTACTCTGAGATGGCGAGATGCGGTTGCAAAGCCTGTCGCGAACATTGGAAGCAAGATAATAGCCCACAGTACGACCACCGGTTGAACCGGAGCCCTCGCCGCAAGTCTTGGGGCGAATGACCTCGCATGAGCCGTAGCCTTGCTGACACGGTGTGAACTTGTTGGGGCCGATACAATGGACGTCAGCTGTTCCACACCATCCACCTAGATCGTGGTCAGCATCTGGACGTCGGAATGTTGAAGGCCGGTTCAAGTAACATACCCCAGCTGCAGCATAAATTCATACCACATTTCCCATCAGTGGCGGGGTCCGCATACTTGCCGCACATAGCCACGGCGTTACAGTTCGATGTGCAACCTGTGCCGCAGAAGTCGGGACCGTATCCACACGTGCCATCTGGACCGCAACAACTGTTGGTGTGAGTCTTCTTCCGGCAGAAAACGATTGCAAAAAGGGAGGATCGCTCACCTGTTGTCTGCACAGGGTGCTTTTTTGCAGTAGAGAGCTCCTTCGTTGGGACCCGTCTCTCTCTGGCGCTTGAAAATTTGACGAGCATTGAATGGGTTGGACTCTTTGATAGCAGGCACAGTGGCCACTTCGGTGGCGTGGTGTGGGCTAGTGATGGCCGCCGTGGCAACGAGAAGTGCTGTGCGTGCCCATACCAGGCATGCCAGTGTGGACTTCATCGTATCGTCTCACCGGCGTGATGGCTTTTCGAGTACCGGGAGGTACCAAAAGCCGAGAACTGGTAGTCGTGCCATCGTGTCTTATAGAGGAGAGTCACCTTGGAAGATCTCGACGTAGGCCCTGTTGGCGGTGCTAATACGGCTTGCCCGGATGTTCGACTAACTCGCCTGCGTAGTTGTCAAAGTGCAACTAGGGCTCAACGCAAGCACTAGATTAGGCTCAGAAGGGTTCTTCCTTTCCGGCATGTGAGTGTTGGTGGCTTGCACTACAATGGCACTAAGCAAAAATTAATCTAACTGATCTTTCTATAAGCGTCGCCAAGCCTTGCCAACACATGGCGGCCATAGCTTAACGAGGTGGAAAAGCATTTCATCCGGCTTTGCCAACACCTTCGCCTAATCAACCTGCCAGATTTGGCACGCTCTGCCGACTCCACTGACTTCCGTGTGGGTCCGAGACCAACAACACTTTTTACACGAATGGTCTTTTGCATGCCCGAATCCTTCGAAGTCCACTAGAAAGTGCCCGTGAAGAAGCTAACGCAGGGGCAGCACTGGAGCTTGCGCTACAGTTCATGTACTGGCCGTACCTGCATGTTGCTTCTGGCCGAATCGGTATCCTCCAGCTATCTAGTACTAACATTTAGTACTACTTGTCTACTGCCTCTGAAGCCTCGGCTGGCGCCTGGAGCCCCGATTATTCCATCGCTTAGCACTGTCATGATGAGGGCTGAAGTAACATTGTATGCCACCGGGCTCGGTCTCATTCTCAAAGTAGTATCTTCCCAACGTGCCCATGCAGGCATTGGGAATCCTACCAACACGAGCGGTGCTAATGACTTAGCCTGTCGTCGACCTTGCGAGGTTCTAGCCAGGCCTAGTGAGCGAAATACCAATCTCGGCCAACAAACCCTACCAATATGCGCGATTTGACCATGTCTCTCTATAGCTATGCTCCCGGCAGGTCCGATCGCTAAAAGTCGTTTGTATTCCGACCCGCTTGTTCATAGCAGCCCTTGCTCGTCACCTTTTGCATTTCACGTTGCTCGCTTCCTTGCTCTCTGTCGCTGACCAGTGACTCTGTCAACCGCCGAGATGTTGATCAAGGGCATCAGTTTCGCGCTGCTGACTCTGGTCAACCACGCTTATGGCGCAGCAAAGACTAGTGACATCTTTCAAGTCGACTTCCAAACGGATGCTAGCGGAGGCTGCAAAACTGAAGGAGAAGCGACCGTGGACAATTACATCGAGGATTGTCTCACGCTTGCAAAAGCTGGAGTGCAGCTGATGAATGACTACGGACCTACGAACCTGCCCGCGAAGCGCCTGGTCGATGCTCTGTTCAAGGCTACCGACAAAGATGTCGTGGCAGCCGATGTTGTAAAACACGCGAAAGGTACGTTATCAACAGTGTCCTCTGACTGTCCCTAGTGCCACCCTCGTTGACAAGTATCTAATAAGACTGTCAGACAACTTCCAGAAAGTCGCCAATTTCCTCGACGGCACCGCGAAGATGAATCCCAAGCCGTATCTCTTTTGCCAAAGCACTTGGCTCAAGAGGCAAACGATGCTTGACCCGTGGTTTAACAAAGCCGGTCGTAACGAGTACAAGATTTTGAAGGACGGTCGAAAAACGACTAAAAAGAACAACGCAGTTGCGTACATGAACCAAAAAAAGAGGGAAGCTTTGAAAACCATCAAAGTTCCATTTCCAGTAAGTACATGTCGTTGTAACCCACGTTCTTGATCTTGCGGCTAATTCTACTGGTTAGTACTGGAGTCAGAAGCACCTTGCGTACATGTTTGACGGAGATTACCCCGATAAAAGTATCGGCTGGTGCTCTGGCAGGGACCACTTGGGGGTAACACAGCATGATTTGCAACCACCCACAATCACTATCTGCCCTCTCGGCTGGGCCAAGAAGAACAGACTTCGGCAGATTCCCATCAAAACAATGACGCAAGCAAAACTCGAAGACCGCGAAAGCCAGAGCGAAACAACCAACATCGAACAGATCTCGCCTACAGCCGCCACGCTCTTTCACGAGCTCTTCCATCTCGTCCTGGGCAATTACGCGACTACTCCGCCCGAACATGGCCAAGAAGTGTACGACTGGGCTACCATGACGTTGGACTTAAACTCAGAGGATCTGCTCATGAACGCAGAGACGTACACATTCGCCGCGGTTGCGTACGATATCACTATGAACGATACGCCACTGGATGGTCACCGTACGGAGTTCTACGCATACTATGCTACTAAAGGCGAGAAGTAATTTGAGATCACGCAGAAGATGTAGCGATGAGTGGAAAGAGCGGTTTGCGGAGTAGATTGTGTCTGGCATATTTGTCCATCGTTCAGCCCAACACAGATTTCACACATTTGTCCGCGACAGCGGCAAACGAGCACTTCGTAGTTTCAGCCCGTTCCATCGTCTCATATGTGCTTCTCACGATACCTGTACTGGTTGTGTTTCGTGACGAAAATGTCCCATTCTGCCCTTTTCGCGGCATCATTCCTTTGGCCAAGCGGATCCAGCTGTTCGATCAAGCTGGTGATCCACAGCGCGATTTCTTCAAACCCAGCAGCTCGTGCTACATCGGCCGCAGTCTGACCTTGTAGATCCTCAGACAGCAAGAACATGAGATGAGGTATTCCGTCATCGGGCAAGTCGGTCAGTTCCTCAATGGGAGTGTAGCCAGGATAAGGAGTTTCGCCCGGCAGTGCGGTGTCTTCCGCGAACAGACGATAAGCGGAGATGACCATGTCCAAATTCCCTGTCTCCGCTGCTGCGTGGAGTAGAGTCTGGCCTTGATGGTTGGCATGTCGGAGTATCAGTTTAGATCCAAGAGCGAAACTGCTGTTGGGTGGAAAGCTGTTTCGTAGTTGGCGCAAGAAGTCGATTCGCTGTGCACGCATAGCAGTGTGGAATAGTGAGTCACCAGTTTTTTCATCGATTGCCATCAAGAGGACAGCTGGCGAAGTGGTTTTTATGTCCCAAGCGATGAGCGAGACCAATTTGTCGATCTTAGACTTAGAGACATCCTTGCTACGGACATACTCGTGTAGCTCGTGGATATCTTTTGAGGATACAAGATCTTTTGGAACACGGACTCCTATCTTGCGGCAGCCTTCGAGACCCAGAGGGAGGGTGGGAGATACGAGTTCATCGACCAGAGTCTGCGATTTCGGAACAGCCTTGACGACTTCGGATTGCGGTCGGTGACTCGACTGCATCGTGTCGGCTGCGTGGCTGGAAGAAATCCTTGGGCGGTAGATCAGGATAATTCTAATCGTATGAGTCGTCCGAAGGGTGTCGATGATACGAGCGCTCGTGATCAGCTATTGTTTGGCTTTAGATACAGTACCGCAGGTAAGCGTCTTGGCACCATAGGGTAAGGGTACGAGATGGTCTCGTCAGTACGGAAGTTCTAGGTTTTCCTTGCCTATGCTAACACTGTGTTATACAGGGTAGTAACCGTGAAACGTTAGTGTTCAGAAACTGCTACGCACTTGCTACTAACACTACTAAAGTTTAGAACACTTTCCGAATACAGCCCGAACACGCTTATTTTTTTAAAATATAGTGTTATCAGAAGACTGCTTATTAAGCAGTACAGATATTTTGAGACTAGCACATCAAATTCAAAATAAACGTAATAGACACAGAGTGCTCAATACTATAGGTCTATTACAACACAGTTTGTTATGAAAACATAGACTAAGCGCGTGCTTTTAGATACCACTTCCCAAAGTTGTAGTTTAAATCCTATCATCTCCCCTACTGTAGATGGGAGAGTACATGAATTCGAGTGGTTCAACGTCACTACTACTCCTTGCGTGCTGTGATATTGTTTTTCCCTGTGCGTGTACGTTATGTTGTATTTACCTGAGGCATATCTTTGCGACTGTATGCATGAGCAAAATCTTGCATCTATGTATACAACTTGGGCAACAACCTACACAGAAATCTCCATTTCCAAGCGAGTGGTCGTCCGGCAACACCGCTGACCGAAAATGGTTACCGGTCTGGTCAGCTTGAGCGATTTCAGTGGTCTCGCAACATATTTCGTTTATTGCTTAGATCTTTTACAAAGCCCAGAAGCCTGTCATCTGTCAACACTATTCCGATGACTGCTGCTGTACCAATTCTACCACTGTCCTACACGCTCTGACAACACACCACTGGCGGTTTAAACAAATGGCGGCTTCGCAACAAGAGCTAGTTCGAGCAGGCTACAATGTCATCGCAGAGGACTATCTAGCTTGGATCCAGCAGCAGCCCACTGCGCACCACGTGAAACTCCAGCAGATCCTTCAACACCTAGATGCGAGCTCTAAAGTCCTCGAGCTTGGCTGCGGCGCCGGCCTGCCAGTTACGAAAATGCTGACGCAACATGTCGGCGAAGTCGTTGCCAATGACTATTCTGAGGAGCAAATAGCAATGGCTAAAGCAAACGCGCCGCGAGCAAAGTTCATCCATGGAGACATGACCCAGCTTGAGTTTCCTTCCGAAACATTCGACGCGGTGGTCGCGTTCTATTCCTTTTTCCACGTGCCGCGCGAGCAGCACGAAGCGCTCACCAGGAACGTATACGACTGGCTCCGGAAGGACGGCGTACTACTGTTCACGTACTCGTCTCATGCTGAGGAGGGCATCTACCCTCTTTTCCTCGGCACAAAGATGTACTTCAGCAGTTTTGGCACAGAGCAAATCCTCGACATCGTGAAGTCCTGCGGGTTCACAATCGTGGATCAGGAAGTTAGGGCCCAAGGCAATGTCGAGGATCCCACAGATCCAGACAACGATACCTCTTTCCTTTGGATCCTCGCTAGGAAGCCGTGAGATGCGTATTCCTCGCGAGGCTTGTCGTGATCTTCCTCTTTAGAGGTTAGGAGGTACCACGCCAACCAGTCTGGACGGCGCGAGAAAGCCAAGTTGTGTGTACGTATTGAGAGTTCTGACGCTCGGGGTCCGATGACGTCTGTTGCGCAAATCCAACACCTTGATGTTTGGCAGTAACTTATCAAAATCCTCCATGTTGCCATTTACATTCTATCAACAAATGATCTTGTGCGTCGAACCTCCCCGCGCCGTCTACTCAACATCGAGACTAGAAAAATGCTGTCCATGAATGTCGAATGAGCTGCGCAAATCCTCATTGCTATGGCTAAGAAACTGGGGATGTTGACACAACCTCCTGGCCGCAAGATAACGAGAGCGATAAAGTCGACAGCACACGTCAGGTAAAAACAGTGAGACCGAGTGCACACCGGGGAGAGACGGTGATGATGGCATTCCTGCCGCTCACATCGGTCCTTTCTCTTGACCAGACACTCCTACGACTTGGCAAGGCTTCGCATCATGATCTTCCCGCGCAAATCCTGCCGTTCCCGCCTTGAGCATCTCATCTGTACCACAACGCCACAGTATGACATTCATCTCGAGGTCCAGAGACCTTGCTCACTGGTACACGTATAGAGCTGCCGACCCTCAGTATCAGTCTTTGCTTGCTTGAGAAGGAGAACTAAAACACCCCGCCATGTGCAGCTGGTTATCTTGCTTTTTGCCCTGCCAAGCTGCTACTGAACCTTGAAGAAGAGGCGCCGACTCGACCGATGGTCAGCAATGATGAATCGTTGATGCTAAATCGCACTGCCACAGTCTTCCGCCCGGTCTGCACCAATGCCGACAAAAACGTGTCTTGAGGCCTTCCAACACGGACCTTCGCGATATCTCGCACATGGTGACGGCTACTTGCCAAGCATACGCGATTGATAGCGAACACGTCTCGGTCACATCCACATCAATCCGTTGAGAGTAAGCCAAGCCATCTGGAGTACGACATCTTTGGAGGTTGGATGTATGTGGCTGCGGACGGCCGAGACAGCGAGGTCTGATGTGAAGCCATATAAAGCACGCAGCAATCCAGAGTCTAGTCAGCGCCAGTACTTACACCGCACCTACTCTCAACGCTACTTCGAGCTCATCTATCATGCATTCATTTACTGTCCTGGCTGCCTTCCTGGCCGTGGTTACCGAAGGCCTGCCCCATTACTCGCGAGCGAACAAAGCTCATGGCATCACAACAAACGCCGATCAGGTCACCAATGGAACATTCGACTACATCATCTGCGGCGGAGGTTTGACAGGCCTGGTCGTCGCCAGCCGATTATCAGAAGATCCAAATATCTCTGTCCTCGTCATCGAGGGTGGAAATGATGACCACGAGGACCCTCGCGTGAACGACGTCCGGACCTACGGAGAGGCCTTCGAAACCGAGCTTGACTACAACCTTACATCGACTCCAGTACCATGGCAGAACAACACAGGTCTGCTTCTCGTGGCTGGCAGGACTCTTGGTGGAAGTGGCAGCCTCAACGGTGCTAGCTGGACCAAAGGCGATAAAACGCAATACGACCTACTATCAGTCTTGACCGGCGATGACTCGTGGTCTTTCGACGCTTTGAACGAGATCATGCTAGACATGGAGGAATTCCACGACCCGACTCCGGAACAGGTAGCCAAGGGTGCCCAATACTTGGACGATTTCC
>Ga0265797_10008276_pt1 | contig 13904 bp, 11 predicted proteins | sample P2T30metagenome_FD_192433 | JGI IMG/M metagenome (GOLD analysis project Ga0265797, IMG submission 192433) | Plant litter microbial communities from East Loma Ridge, Irvine, California - P2 T30 | ecosystem: Environmental > Terrestrial > Plant litter > Unclassified | place: USA: California... | reverse complement strand
TCAGAGTCTTGCAGAGCTTCCGGGGCGGACGACGCAGCCGACATGGGTGGCTTGGCCATTCGAGGTGACGCTTCTGCCATGACGACATCAGAGTGTCGCCTAGTCTCGATCGGAGTAGGTTTAGGTGAGGGAACTACAGGACGCTCTGCGGATACCGCACGTTCTCTCGGTTTTTCGATGTCGGTTTGAATGCGTGAAAATGATGGCGATACTGATTTTGCTTGCGAATTACGCTGGATCTGTGTAGCAGAGACGCTATGCTCGAGTCGAGGGGCTTTAGGGGCAGTACCGAATGGTCGTTCACGATCCTCAGCCGGGAATTCGCGCTTGGTTGGCACCGACGGTCGGCTAGAATTGAATCCAGGCCGTACCCATTGCATGCTCTTAGGGCCGCCGCTCAATGGGCCTCTAGCGGGAGGGAAGCCAGGCCTGTCCGATTGCGGATAGGATGAAAGTGGCCTAGGAGCCATCGGAGTGCGGTCAGCTTTGGGGCCCGTAGGTATATTCGCTGGTAAGCTTTGCGGGGATGTGTTGATCGTAGAGCCTACTCCGCCACCATTACGCGGACCAAACCCTGAAGGATTCGCACTGGGAGATGCATCTCGAGGAGTGTACTGTGGTAGAGTTGCCCTTGAGAACGATGGAGATACGTTGACTCGTGCCGCTTGAGGAGCTGTAGGTGGTGCACGCGGTCGTGCAGCAGGACCTTGTGGAGGCGACTTCGCAACACCTGATGGCGCAGTAGGAGCGGTTAGTGGAGCTGATGGTGCCATGGTGGGAAGTTTAGGAGGCGCAGCCATTTGGGGCGAGATCGGGACCTTGACAGTCACATTATCTGAGCCTGGTACATCAGTGGCCTGAGATGGAACAACAGTAGGAGGAATAGAAGGTGGTTCCATACGTGTTGGAGCCGGATGGGACACTCTGCTTTCTTGCTTTGGCACCTCTCCAAGCAGTGGACGATCCGGCGCCCGATCAGCTTTTGGCCCAGTGGGTGGTAGTGTCGAGAGGCCTGGGGGAATGGTTGCCTTTGGTGCAGTCGGGATTACTGCCGCCTTCACAGGAGTAACAGGAGCAGCGGGTGTGGCAGGACCGACAGAGGTGTTAGTAGTGGAAGCAGGAGTAGGCTGAGCAGGCTTCGGTGGTGCTACTGTCGAAACGCTTGGCTTGTTGTCAGAGATGGGCGCCCTCCAAACATTGGACCCACCGAAGGCTGGAATGGAAGCAGGAGGCGATGAAGCACGCGGAGCGTACCTCTCCCTGGACGCTTCAGCGCGGCTGGCCAGGAGAGCCTCGTCTTTCCCTGGCTCCCGCCGAGGATCCTTGGCAGAGAGAGGATCGATAGCAACAGAAGATCGTCTTGAGTAAGTATCTCCCTGAGGCCCTAGCCTGTCGGACGGAGAGGCGTGGTGAGATGAGTGCGGGGTTGGCCCCGTAGGCGTACCAGGTAGATGCCTCAGATCAGAAGGGCCCGGACCTCGGTGTGTGTCCAACGCCCGTAGTCCTGGTTTCGCAGCACCTGCTGGGCCGATGTAGGAGTCGTACTCTCTGGGGAACCTTCGATCGTCACGTTCTCTCCTGTCGAAATCGCGATCTTCCCGAATGTCTCGCTCCTGGCGCCTTGGGGGTGTCCGACTCCGCGGCCGATATGTCCGTTCCGGAATGCGATCACGTGAGTCGTGGTGTCTTTCCCGGTCATCGTTGTGGAAGTTTCGACCGCGCCCAGAAAACCCGCCTCGTCCGCGGCCAATGCCTCCGCCACGATACGATGAAGCTGTACCGGGGAGTGGGGGGTCAGAGTAGGTGGAACCAGCTGAAGGGGGGCCGTCTCGTGAGTTTCGTCGTGCGCGATTGACATCCAAATCTCGCGGTACAAAGTCCCTCTGATCGCGCGGATCTCTCGAGTCCCGGATAGGTGAGCGCCTTGGTGGGGTCGGCCGTCGCTCGCGTCGATCAAAGTCGCGGTCTCGGTCACGATCTGCCCTCCAGGAATTTTGGGAGTTGTGTGGAAACCCAGGACCGCTGCTTAATGGTGGCGCAGTACGTAGTGGTGTAGCTTCACCTCGGCCAGCAAATCCTCGGCCTCTATCATCGCGTGGCGCTGCAGATGCACTTGATGGTGGACCCACTGGCGGGCCACGTGGCGCATCGGAAAGAGATTTTGGACCTTTCGGAACTTCTCTTGAGAAGCCGCCAGGCTCTGCATTTGGTCTAAAGGTTTCGTTACCCCTTGGGGGGTAACCGCTACTAAAGTTGGATGGTCTTCGATCTCGATCCCGGTAGGGCGGCGACCTGTCGCGGGGATATCTGCCGTTCTCCGGATACCGTGAAGCAGACATGTTGGTGGTTGCTTACTGTACAAAGAACTTGCGATTGCGGCATGGGCACAGGTAAAGGTCGTATGTCAAAGCGGGTTGGAAATCTCGGTCGTAAGCGCAGGCCCGGATCGCGTGCAGTGGTCGTAGCAAACGGATGGTGCAGAAAAGAAAAAGGGTTCCTTTGATGTACCGTTGTGTGTAATCTCAAGAGTGATCGCGCGATTGGCCGGCGAATTGTTGTGTCCCAGGTTAACGTCAACCACAGGGTGTCAGTCGAGGTTCGTGTTTGCAAGCCGTGGTAGACGAGGCGCTAGCGGCAAGGCCCGTGCTTCGAAACCAGGGAATTAGGGAAAGCGCCAAACCCCGATCCGTGGTGGAACAGGTGCAGCTGCTCGGCGCCGGGAGCTGAGATTCGATCTGCTATTGTCGCCTTTACGCCCAAAACGCCCGTTTCGTGCCGCAAACGCGTCAAACTGGCCCTGGAGGTCAGGCAAAGTCGTCTGGAGATAGTGGAGAGTGTGAGAAGCGCGCAGCGGTCAACAAAGGCAGTCTGGCGCCGTGTTGAAGATGCTCTGCAGCCCGTCGACGTGGCGCTGGGTCTCTTTGTGAGGGAGGCCTGGGCACGTGAGGCAGCACCTTGTCGATGCTGGGAACGAAGAATGGAGTGGCTCTTTAGCCACGCTGTGCGCCGCTAGGCCGTGGCAGCATAGTGTCGTGGAGAGGGTCGTTGTCGCAAGGTAGGTGTGATGATGAGAAAGGGAACGTCGAGGAGACCAGAACACGAACGAAGCACTGACACACCCAGCCATGACGGATGCCTGCAAGTCAAAATGGACGCCCCGGCTGGCCTGCAACGGCCTAGCGAGGGGAATCCATCCAGACATGACAGCCGGTCTCTGATTGGTCCGCAGTTGGACATTTCGATTATCTGCAGGGGTGGGCAGCCGCTGGTTTTGCTTCAGATTCCAGCCCTGGCTCCACTAGGGGATTTGGTGACGATCCCAGCCCGGGCCCCTTCACCAACACGGACAGACACCGCTGCACGGCAGATGCTGGACACGATGCACGCCTGGAGGACCGGCTGGAGTATTGTGCGATGATGCGACACCGTGGCCCTCCCACACGTTGATGACAAAAGGACTGGCAGTCTCCTTAGCTGGATCGACCCGAGAACTAGCCTCACACGAGCAGGGATTAGACTGCCATGCCTTAGCTCCAATCCACGGGTGCCCAGGTGTGGGGGCTTCTTTTTCCTCAAAATCTGCCGCCGCACCGACTCACAAATAGCACAGTACGAGAGTTGCAACCGTCCAGAGTACGTCGAGCAGCCCGACGACGCGCCAGAACATCGCGACAGCGCCGCTGCAGCGACTGCCCACCCGAGATTGCCCACGGCCATGGCTAGCAACTCTTCGGCCCCTACCGGCGCCACTGATGCAGTCTTGAAGCCATCCGAGCCCGTGCCTGAGGGTGCGCAAGAGGTACAGGGCATCGACTTCAACCAGTATGCGTCGCGCAGCATCACCGTCGAGGAGCTGGTAGGCGGCTATGCCAACATGGGCTTCCAGGCGACTTCGGTGGGAGAGGCTGTACGCATCATCAACGACATGGTGAGTTGCTTCTGCCCGGAATATCCGAATGCGCGTGCTGCGCCGCTGCGGCGTGTCAGCGTCAAGTGCGGAGACAGCACTTGCGTATGCCGGGAATCTCCCGTCCGTGCGCAGTCCCGAAAGGCGAAACATTTAGCCTGATTTGGCGACGCGACACCACCACCGCATCGAGAAGCTTGGGTTCGCTGCTAACAGATGACAGCGCGCATGGAGAGATCCTGAGACCAAGGAGCCCACGACGATATTCCTTGGGTACACGTCAAATCTGATATCCTCGGGTCTGCGCGAGACGCTGCGGTACCTGGTCCAGCACAAACACGTTTCTGCCATCGTGACGACTGCAGGCGGCGTCGAAGAGGACTTCATCAAATGCCTCGCGCCGACATACCTCGGCGCTTTCTCCACCCCCGGGGCTGGACTGCGCCAAAAGGGCATGAACCGCATCGGCAATCTTGTCGTGCCTAACAGCAACTACTGCGCGTTCGAGGACTGGGTAGTGCCGATCCTGGACAGGATGCTGGAGGAGCAGGAAGCGAGCAAGAAAACGGACGAGCCATTGTACTGGACGCCTAGCAAGGTTATCCATCGTCTAGGCAAGGAAATCAACGACGAGCGATCGGTCTACTACTGGGCGTGGAAGAACGACATCCCAGTCTTCTGCCCGGCACTGACAGACGGAAGCCTGGGCGACATGCTGTACTTCCACACATTCAAGTCATCACCAGAGCAGCTGCGCGTCGATATTGTAGAGGACATTAGAAGGATAAACACAATCGCCGTGAGAGCGAAGAGGACGGGCATGATTGTCCTGGGCGGAGGACTGGTGAAGCATCACATCGCCAATGCGAACCTGATGCGCAACGGAGCCGACAGCGCGGTGTACATCAACACTGCGCAAGAATTTGACGGGAGTGATGCAGGCGCACGGCCAGACGAAGCTGTCAGCTGGGGAAAGATTAAGCTAGACGGAGATAGCGTGAAGGTGTACGCAGAGGCGACGGTGGTGTTTCCGCTCATTGTTGCGGCCACTTTCGCACGGGTCCAAAGGTCGCAAGGGCAATAACAACAGGCGCTATACGCTATGCAGCACTCCAATAGCTCGTGCAATAAAGACCATGTTGTTGATTGACCGAAATAAGTGGGCTGGCATGTAAGGACGACTGCTGTATGGAGCAACGTTGTTGGCGCGGAGAGCGGACGCAGGGAAGGCGCGGACGGGCCCACCTTCCCCACTAGTCTCAAAGCTCTAGCGTGACTGCCTAGCCGGTCACTGTGGAGGTTAATCGATAAGGGAGCTGAGAGCTCCGTGATGACGACGAATGCGCCTTGTCCGCGCAGCCTTGTGCGATGAGTCAACCTCTGGAGCGCGTCGTCGGAGAGGCTGTAAAGGGCGCAGAGCCTCCAGGTTGAAGGCGCTGACGCCAAAGCTCCTTCGATTCGGGATAGCGCAGCGCGTGGGCCAGCCGATTCCCAGGTAGCTTTACCGCCTCACTCTGTACCTCTGTTGGCAATCGTGCCGCATGCTGGTAGGCTGCAGCCTTGTCAAGCTCCAGCCACGCCCAGGTTATCTTTCCTTCTTCTCCAACTCCAATTTCTACAGTCTCGACCCATATCTCCAGAAGCACACGTCGGTTGCTCATTGTATCCATACACCCTCGTCGACGCGATAACGCTGCTAGCCTGCTGCACTCACCGATAAAAGCAACACACCACTGTCGTGCAGCCTCGTGCATATCTCCTCTCACTCATCTCTCCATTTGTACTTTTACCCAGCTTTACCTGCACTCCCGCCCGTCAAACGCCCGCTCTCCACTTTCACATGCGCCTCTACCGCTGCAGCAAACATGAGCGTCAGCGTAGAGCCACCACTGCACTTTAGCCAGCAGCTGTCCAGCCCGCCACACTCACCAAACCCCGTACTCCATGCGCAGACGCCAGCTTCTCCTCCACCACCGCCGCCGCCACCGCCTGCAGCCGAATCGAACATGAGCACTTCCACTTCCGCGAACACAATGCCTTCTACAGGCCAAAACCACGATCGGGGCGATGCAGACATGCAAAATGGAGATGAGCCCACCCATCGCGATGCTTCCACGAACACCATCGCTGTCGATATCTCGGCTATAGATGAGGACGCTATGGACGTTACACCGGATGCCGAGACGGAGCCGTTACCACAGAACAGCCCGGCTGAAGCACAAGAAGCTACTATTACTTCACCCACATCACCTGCGCCAGAGCAAACGGTATGACAATGTCTTCTACTGGCTTGTATCTGCACCAGTGCTAACCTACCTCAGACAGCGACCATCATTCCCATAGAGCCTCCTCCACCCGTAGACCTCGACGCATTACCTCCCCCTGTTGATCCAAGCACACAGCCCCCGCCTCCGCCGCCTCCAGTCGACCCCCCTCGCTCTGATTCAGGATCCGACGACGACGACGATGGCCTCCCGCCGTGGCACGCACTTCCAGAAGACTTGTCATCGCCTGACGAGGACGAAGTGAAGATGATCGAGGAGAGGGGTGAACACAGTGCTCTGGACCACGAATACTGGGAGAGCGAGGCCTTCAAACCTTTAGATCACCCGGAGTATATCGCTGGTGAAGCAGGACGTATACACTGGGCAATCGATGCGTATAATGGAACCCAGGAAAAGCCGAACCATGAAGTGCTTATGAAGTCTGATGTCGTCACGATTGGGGGCCACCAATGGCAAATCAAGTTTTATCCTAAGGGGAACGATTCGGATTATCTCAGCGTCTATCTCGAATGCCTGAGCGTTCAGGACTCGAAGGACGACAACAATGAGGACGCGCGCAAAGACATGCACGGCGAAGAGGCCTCTGAGCCAAGTGGAGAGAAGAAGGCTGACGAAGGTATGGTCATGTCCGAACATGCGCCAGCAGACGATCCGACAGGCGTGTCGCTTCAGCATGAGCCGTCTACGCAAGAGCGCAGTGAGAACACGAAGTCGGAAGACGTCCAGGCACCAACCGCACTGGTCGTCTCTCAACACTCGCCCCTTCCGCTTCTTGGATCGAAACAAATGCCCAAGCGGAATAGCGTTGCCGCGCAGATATCGGTCGTTCTCTACAATCCAACAGAGCCTCGCGTGAACAACTCGCGGAATGCTTTACATCGCTTCTGTAATGGATCTCCTGATTGGGGCTGGACTCGTTTTCACGGACCGCACTACGATATTTCTCGTCGTCAGCATGGTCAGCGCATGGCGCTTCTTCGTGACGACAAACTTGCCTTCACTGCCTACATTCGGGTCGTGGAAGACCAGACGGATTGTTTATGGGAGCATCCCATTCGTGAGAATCCGTGGGACAGTTTTGCAATGACGGGCCTGCAAGCTCTCATGCTTTCGCCTGGCGGGAACATGATGTCTGCAATTGCCTCGTGGATGCTGTTCAAGCCCTTTCGAAACTTATTGTACAGTATCGTCATTGCGGACCCGAGCAAGGAGCCTTTCACTCGGCCGAAGCCACTCATCAGCGCTCTACAGCAAGTCCTATACTCGCTTCGCACTCAAGTCGAGCCTGGAGCTGGTCCGGTTGCCCTTGATGGTATTCTGGATGCACTAGAGTGGTACCGCATACACGATGGCCTCCACAAGTTGGATGTGATGGAGACTTGGGAAGTATTGCGCCTTAAGCTCGAAGAAGAACTTCAAGGGACACCTCAGGCCGCCCAGCTAAATGCTATATGTGGACCAAAGCGCGACTATTCCATTGGTAGACCCAGCTACCGCGTACCTGTGGAAGGTGTGGAGAGCATGCAGCGTGCTGTCAACGAATCGGCTGATTTCACTATACCTGGACAGCCTCTGCCAGAGTTGTTGACAATCGAGCTGGACCGGCACAAATTCGACAGCGCGAAGACGCGTTCGCACATCAAGGTGCTGAACAAAGTGACCCTTGACGACAGGATATCAGTTGGTGACACTCCCTACACACTGTATGGGTTTGTTGTGCATAAGCAAACACTTCAGTCCTATATATACCAGCCTATACTTCGACCCGAGGGCCCTGGTTCACGGTGGTATATCTACAGTGATAGCAAAGACGAGAGCCAAGTCAAATGCCTTCCCAAGCGCGAGGCAGTCGATGCGCATGAAGGCAAGCCTAGTAGTACTCAGATTACTGGCAACGACGCCGTGGCATATATTGCCATGTATGTGCGAGACGATGTAGCTCAGTCGGTATTCTTATCAGACGCCAAATGCGAGCAGTGGGATGTCCCGGAGTGGCTCAAGCTGGAAGTAGAGGCCAAGAAGAACCAATCTTCTCTTCCTCCAATGCCATCATTACCAACGCACGAACCGAACTCTGCGACAGATGAAGAGAAGGCAGAGAAGGTCACAGCGCAGCCACCGAAGACACTCGATTTTCGCGTCGTTGATTCACGAGTATACCTAGGGCACGAAGGTCCAGGTATATTTGACTTCTTTGATGCGAAGTGGGAAGGTTCAGAGCTCATCCACACATTGGCGCTGTCAAGCAATGACGGATGCAAAGAAATTCGACAAAAGTTGTTCGGCCTTTTGAAGAACGTCAAGGACCCACGACAGATAAAGTTTTGGTTTCTAGATCCCACGCAAGGATCTCTGGACCGACCAAACCTCCTCGGTACCGGACTCATTGAGTTTTCAGCCGGTAGCTACAGCCCGCACATAGATGCCAAGGAATGGACTCTGGAGTCGCCAGATTACCGAAGCATCTGGGTACACGTCACCGACTTCGAGAAGCTGCCTGAGCTCCCGAAAGAAGAGAAGGAGGCTCCATCGGCTCCATCGCTCCAGGCGGGTGAAGTTGCGGCAGATATCATCCAAATTGTCGAGACCATAATCGAGCCTTCCAGTACCCCGCCGCCGCCGCCACCACCGCAGATGAGTTCACATTCGGAGGATACGCCTATGAGCGACCCTGATGAGCCCGCTGTTGCACCTTCAGAACAACGCAACGATACTGCTATGCTGGAAGTGGAGTCAACTCCAGCCCTTGATCCACCGGCTGTTGATGTTGTAATCCCAGGTGCCGGTCCTAGCGACACCGAGATGGGTGGCACACAAGAGGATATGCTGCTGCCACCACCTCCACCTCCCCCGGTTGATGCACCTGCAGAACCTCTACAACCACCCCCACCAGTGCGCAACCCCACTCCCGAGCCACCTGCAGATGAGATTTATTTCTTTCTCAAATTTTGGAACGCGGAAAAGCAAGCCCTAGAAGCTCGTGGATCGCATACTACACTCAAGTCTGCTAGATTGGACGACACAATCGTGACATTGCTTGAAATTCCAACTGAAGATAAGAAGAAGATGGAGATGTGGGAGGAGGACGAGCTGACTAACACGCGATCACTGAAGCATCGCCGTACCTTTGCGCAAGTGGATCTACACAACGCGTGTATCATCATCGTTTCGTTACCGCTCTCGGCTGAGAAGCGCAACGAAGTCGCCGCTCGCGCTGCCCTTGCAGACCCTCAATCCTACCTCCAGTTCCGCGCTTTCGCTCGCAACTTCCCACACAAGTTACAAGGCCACTTTACCTACGACTATTTCTCGAGCGAGTACTACAAAGGCGAAGTTGTGAATGGCTATCCCCATGGCCATGGTACTAGAATCTACCACTCTGGCGCTACATATAGCGGCTCCCTCCGCCTAGGCCAACGCTACGGTCATGGTCTATACACCTTCCAGAACGGCGACACCTACGATGGGGACTGGGTCGACAACCAGCAACACGGCACTGGGACTTATGTCGAGGCCGCTAGTGGCAACACATATGTAGGCGGGTGGCAGAACGACAAGAAATTCGGCGAAGGTGTTACGCACTGGAAGAACGCACAAGAGTCAGAGAAACTCTGCAGGATCTGCTGGGACGGAGACGCCGAAGCTGCCTTCTACGACTGCGGTCATGTGGTTGCTTGTTTGCCGTGCGCACGGGAAGTGCAGACTTGCCCCGTCTGCAGGAAGCGAGTGTTGAGCTCTATAAAGCTGTACTATGCGGCCTAAGCTCGTAAGGACATTACTCTCGTTCAGCGATGCACGCCAACCTAGGGAAGAACTGAACAGCCTGGAGCCTACGTTGACGTTGGATCACCTACTTTTCAAGGTTTTGGGTCAATGTAGTCTGCAGACCTGTGCAGTCTTTTTCTTGTATGAGGTGGATGTATACACAGGATGTACGGTATGGGAATGGGGGTCAAGGAGTTTCTATGCTTAGAATGAGACATGGGTGGGTCAGACCCGGATGGGCTACATATGGATAGGCGTTAATATGGGTATGGTGTAGGCGTTGAATTCTTCTTCTTCTTCTTCTCATAGTACATTACCCCACTCCGAAGGGAAATCCTGAAGCACGCACCATTATGATAGGTGATGGTGGTAAACAAGATTGGAGTCTACATTTGCTTGAGATTTTCTACTTTCTTCATTTTGTGTTGATGCAGAAGGCAGCGTATTTGTTCACTTTCTTCCTAGATTGCTAGGACGTATTAGTTGCTAGATGGCTTCATGATTATCAGCACATGTAGCGCGCTTCATGACTTTGTTCTTCCTTACTCAGCGACTGAGGGGAATAGCATACACCGGTGACGGAACGTTGGTACCGAGACGCGTTCTTTTTGTTCAATCCCGCGTGGTCTAACGATGCTCAATGAATTCAACGCAAGGCTGATGTTTGCCCCTTTTTCCTAGCGCGAGCAAAAGGCTCTACGAGGCTCGCTTGCACTGCAATCTCTAGCGCGGACGAGCCGACCTGTCCACTCCATCCCTGACCAGTTGTCAGCGTTTCTCCCCCGCCTTTTCAAATTTCATTGCACTGCATTCTCTAGCGCTGACCAGCTGTGCTTCCATTCCGTGTCAGCAGTGCGAGCCTGAAACTCCGGGCTTACCATCTCAACGCGTCGTGCACTGCAATTCTTAGCGTGGATGAGATGTACGGACTGTGGCTGGGCGAGCACAGCCTCCTGATGGCGCCTTCCTCGTTATCTCGAAGGACGTCATGTTTGAGGTGGGGTGTGCTGTGATTATCCAACCAGCGAGCGCGCGCATCGACATACCTATCCGCTTAGCCTAATCTAGCAGGAACGATGGAAGTGTTTACCAATACGGCATTGCACTGCAATTCTTAGCGTCGACGAGCTCTTTCAGAGATTGCTGCCTGCAGGTGGGAATGTTACACCTGGGCAGCCTTGCGCATCATGACTGCCGAAGTATGTAGGCGAAGACTCTGTCAGTGCAGAAGCCATAAATGACCTTCCGCTTTCTGTACCTCACATCGCTAAGGGAGCGCTTGTAAGTAACAAGAGGATCGAGCAACAAACGGCCCGCCGGTGAGGCGATGAATGCGCTACAGGAACACCACAAGTAGGCGCACTTTACCTGAACGAGCGTTCAAAATAGTGTGAAGCACCATAAACGGTAGGCTGCAATATAGCTGTACATGTGAAATGTCCATATCCTCAATCGAAATAATTTCCGTATCGCCCGCTCTCATAAGCTCGTAACTCTTCAAACGTACTACCTGGCTCAGTGCCACAGTAGACGGTCACAACAACACCACGCTTCCAAGTCCCTGTGTGGTCGTTAACTGCTGGAGTAACCTACGATAATACTTTTGAACATACTTCCGTCCTGATTCTTAGGCCATGTCCACTGGCCATTGTTCTGCAATTTTGGAAAAAGCTCTTGGAGTTGTTCCGGTCTGATCGAAAGAGCCAAGAGGGCAAGCAATATGGACAGACTACCTCTTAGGCCGCCGTATCGTTTAGATGTGTCAAGAGGCCCATGGTATCTGTTTGGCAAGAGGCTCGAAGGCCAGCTGGAGCCATCTCGATGGCATCTTAATGTCGGGTGTGTTCCATGTATGTGGAGACTGGACGAGAAGTCTTCATTATTATGAAGGAATCTGAGACCGTGCCATTCTACCCCGTCTTCTCTAGGCGGGCAAGTTACATCTGGAATGTCAAAAGTCAGCGTAGTCATTGTAATACCGAAGGAAGATATATCGTTGGGATAAGAGACCCGCGTAACGTATTGTACTAGGACACACAGACCAGCTCTACAATGTGGAGAGATTGGCTTACCACCTTGCGCTACAGAATATAGTCCCGTGGTGTACCAAACGGAACTTATGTCAAACGGCCTATACGAAGCAGGCATCCCTTCCACCTGACGTATGCTTGACCCACATGTCCACCATCTCCCTGTAATACCCTCGCTGACACGCATGTACTTCCCAGTTTCTCCCACCCCCGGAATGATTTGAACAGATTCAGTTCTGATCTCGTCAATCCTGAATACGAAATGCAGATTGGGCACTGCATCCAACGTTGGGACTCGAGGAACGGAATGCCCTGTACTTGCACCTCTCGTTCTAGCATATTCGATGGGGCCTGAGACGACCACGGTCGAAATACTGTTCGGGCGTGGAGTTGTGTCGCTGGAAGCGTCTACAGAAGATAAGCTCAGCATTGGAGAAGGTAGCTCTTCTCTTGAAGCTTTGACGATTTCTCTCTGCAATCTTTTCAGCGCATTCCTCCGTCCTTCTCCATATATGAGAGGCATATGAATATCGAAGAGCCCAAGCAACGAGTATGCTGCATCCTCTTCCCGCTTAGTGATGCGTTCCCGTGCCCACGAAATTCGTTCTTCAACTGTGAAACTTGACAGCGGGCTTCCACGTAGAGCGGCCTCAGCAATACCAGTGCTCAACTGAATCTGTTGGACGAGTGTGGTCCGATCTCCCAGTCGATAACCGTGCTTGGAGTAGAATTCGACAGATACAGGCGCAAGGAGTTCCTGGAGTGTCCAGCCTCGAGTAAACCACCTGCTGCTTCGAAAGGCTGGGTAGAATTCTGACACAGACACTATGTCCGCAAGCGTGTTAAGCTCTTGTGTTGACGATACTTCTCTTTTTTCGAGAGGACCTGATTGGATGGGTACATATGGATTTGCAAACGTGTTAACTGTCCAAACAGTGACATCGGCAAGATAGACATAGCAAGTGACAGCATCGTGGTACCATCGGTACATGGAGTTGATGGCCTCACCGACCTCCTGGCTACTCTCTTGTTTGATGCAGCATGTATCGACCCAGAAGAAATGAATACCGTCTCTTAGAGCTTGCTCTCCACAAAAGCGGACTTTGCGATAACCGGATAGTTTGCTCCTTGCGCGGCCCTTTTTGACGTCCTTGTAAGAGATCTCATCGTCGTCAGCACCCCATGTGTGCGACAGAATGGCGTATGGAGGAATGTCGTTTCCGAAGTATTCGACGAGACTGAGGTCGCCATCACTGCTGATCTGGAGCAGACGCATGTAAACAACGTAGTTGGCGAGCGTGGCCTGAGGCGTCTGATAAGGGACGGTGTCGCAAAGCGCTACCTACCCGAGTGTGTCCTCGGTGAATTGATGAGTGAGTCAGGTGTAGTTAGTTTATCGCGTATATCGATGTCAGCCATGATGGTGGGGAACAGCACAGTTGAGGCGCAGCCGCCAAGGTCCGGTGACCGTAAACAGCCACCCAATATAGGCGAACTATCTTATTGGACGAGAAGCAGGCACTTACAGCAAATCGCGCTGTACAGAGCAACTCCCTACATGCCAGCCCGATCGCGCGAGGAGGCTGCGAGTGATCTGCCATTCGATGCGGCAACTGCTATACATCAGAATGTTCGTGTAGAGTTGAGGTTAGCCCATGGATTATATTTGCAGGGCCTACTCATGTACCGTAATTGATATCGCTGCCTAGACTTTGGCGAGCGAACTGAGCGGCAGCCTTGTTCACAACCGCAATCCGAGTGGAACTAAGCGAAGCATCAACAACCATGGTTGCGAAACTCCCTAAGCTGGTACTCCGTCAGGCTCCTGCTATAACCCTTCACCCCAATCTCTCCATATCAATGGATTATACTCTACAACAATGAGTCCTTCGCATAACGACATGGACCGTCTCGCAT
>Ga0265797_10008274_pt1 | contig 13905 bp, 7 predicted proteins | sample P2T30metagenome_FD_192433 | JGI IMG/M metagenome (GOLD analysis project Ga0265797, IMG submission 192433) | Plant litter microbial communities from East Loma Ridge, Irvine, California - P2 T30 | ecosystem: Environmental > Terrestrial > Plant litter > Unclassified | place: USA: California... | reverse complement strand
AACATGGTTGCGCACCCACCCACCCCTCCCATCCCCAAGCTCCGCCTCCAACACCCTCCCCCCATCAACCAACCTCACATCCCTCGCACTAGGCCTGAAATTGCCACCCCGCGCCCACCTCAAACTCCCATTCGTATTCGTCAAACACGCATTCAAATCAATCCGGCTCTCGCAGTGATACCCATTGACATCGCGACACTCGGCCACAAGCGTGCGGCCATCGTCTTCTAGTCTAGCACCGCGTGAGCTCGCACTGTAGTTCCCCAGGAACGCGCGCGACGAGGGCGACTCACCGGAATCACTGGAGGAAGAGCTAGAAGAAGAGGACGAAGAGCTGCCGCGGCGGGATTTCTTGTGCTTCTTCTCTTTCTTGTGCTTCTTGTCTTTTTTCTTGCTATCTTTGTACTTGTCTTCGAGCATGCTGCCCGCGACGGCGCCGCCGATGGTCCCGATGATGCCGTGATTCATCTTGTGTCCGGCGAAACCGCCTGCTGCGCCGCCGGCGAGAGCGCCCATTAGGCCGCGGTCTTCGGCGCCAGGTTGGGGAGCACTGTACGGACCTGGAGCTGGGTTGCCGTACTGTGAGCTGCCATAGTTTTGGTTGGGGTTGGAGTAGCTATGTTGTGGCTGGTTGGGATCCTGGCGATAGCTTTGATCGTAGCCTGGACCACTTGAGGATCCGTAATTTGGCTGGGCAGGGTACTGCTGTTGGCTGTCGTAACCTCCACCGTACTGTTGGTGTTGTGGCGGAGGGTAGTTGCTTCCTGCGGGACCTTGGTGGCTGTAGTCGGAGCCAAATTGCTGTGCTGGGCGGTCGTTCGGATACTGTTGATAGGCCTGGTCATTGGAACCGTGGTAAGACTGTGCGTGGTCACGGCCTTGATCGCTGCCGTAAGAAGGTTGCTGGTAAGATGGTTGAGGTGACGGCTGGTAGCTTGGCTGAGGCGAATGACCATACTCTTGCGGGCCAGGAGAAGAATACTGGCTGTGTTGAAGTTGTTGTTGTCCATACTGAGGCGCCTGCTGTCCATACGAAGGCGTCTGTCCTGGTTGGTAGTAGTCCTGACTGGCGCCTTGACTGTAGCCATAGTTGTTGCCTCCAGAGGAGTTGTCTTGGGGTGGATATTGTGTCATGTTTGCTTTTCGGTGTCGAGGATACCTCAGTGTTGTTGTGTTGTGTTGCTGGTGCTGTAGATGTCGCGAAGAAAGCGAAGTACGGTACGGAAGGTTCGAGTGATCACAAGCAGTCGCAGAAGTAAAGAAATATACCCACCCTCCAAACGCTCGTGCAGCACATGTCAAGCTGAAGTCGAGCTCAGCTTCACATGGAATCCTTCGCGTAACTGACTAAGTTAGCACGAGGCATCCATTAAACCAATTGTGCACAGCCACTCGGCATGCGGCATGGTAGCAAGATCGCCGTGTGACGCTTGCCATTGGTTAATTTGTGCTCAGCCCGCCGCAGCCATTCGCAGGCCGCAGCAAGCGACGTTCTTCACACAAGCTGACACAGCCCTTCGGAAAAGGCGTGCCGAAGTGAAATCGAACTAAGCACTCGCAAGCGTGGTGCTTGGTTTCCGAGGCTATGTGCGAATGACGCGCTGGGCCGTGGCTGTGCTGTGCACCAATCGCTTTATGTTGTCAATCAATCAATGTTGATATGCTCGCTCCGAGTCGAGATTGCATGATCCCCTGGAAGGCATTCCTGTGACACCGTGGAACTGGAGGGCAGCAGCGGGAGAAGGCGGCAGCATGATCTTGAGATTGTGTGTTGTGCTGTATGTACTTCACACCACCCCGAAGGCCATCACGACATGGAAAACACGACCAGTTCAAGATGGGAGAGGAGCAAAGGTTTCAAAAGCAGGAAAAGAAGGGTATATATTTCCAAAAAAGCAAAACAAGATCATTATAAATACAAAGCGCACCCTTCCTTCCTCCCTTACATTCACCTCTCTCTGTCATCACTCCTTTTGCACAACATTCTTTTCCTCTAAAAGTGCGTACGTAGTAGCACAGGCTCTGAAAAGCAGAGACCAAGAATCAGACGGTAAAAAAGACAACAATCTCCTCCTTCCAGTCTTCTGTTCGCCGCAATCCACACACTCTCTCCTAGGAATTAGAAACAAGAACGTTCGTTTGTTTTGTATAAGACAAAACAGCAAGTGTCATTTTTCTTCTTCCTGCCTGGCAGCATTTCAATCTTCCTTGATAAGCGTAAACGGCGTTGTTCTGAAGTGTAATAATGTAATCGTGAGGTAATCTTTTGTTGCTGGAGAAACATCAAGTCGTTTCTCTTTCTGTCCCGGAGGAATTTTGCCCAACGAGGAGATCGAATCACAGCTTTCCAGCACTGCTCTGGGCCATCGAGGGACCGTGAGCCGTGTTTGGCCTGCTATTTTCGTCTTCTTCGTCAATGTCGAGGCCCTTGCGCCAGTTGGCCAAGCTCTCCGTGGTGCGCGCTGGACCGACACCGCGTTGGTTTTCAAAGTCGAATCTCTCGCTGAGGCGGTAGTTCTTGTTGGTGGTCTCCCAGTGCGATCGCAAAGTCTCAAGCTCGGAGGCAAGGCTGTCGAGTGCCAGACTATTGCGGCCGTCGGCGTTGGAAGTAGTGGTGGAAACGATGCTCAAGGCGCCATCGGAAGTGGAGCGGGTGTGGCCGCCTCCGATGTTGTTGTGATGAGGCAATCCAGTGGGCGTGTATTGGTCGATGGTAGTGGCCTCGGACGCCGTGGAGGCATTGCGGGAGTGAGAGGATGTACCGTTCGGGACAGGAGTTGCCATGTCGGACATGCGAGACTGACGGCGGTAGTTGTCGACGCTGTGCTCGACTTGATCGAGGAGCAGCTGAACCTTGTTCTCGGCATCCTTGGCACGTTCCTCGAGCATGCTGTTCTCCTGCTGCATACGCTCAATGTCAGAGCGCGCCTGCGTGTGGTTCGCCTGAAGAGCGGTGAGGTCAGATCTTGAGGTTGCATGAGAAGATCTTGACTGCTCGAGTTCAGATTGAGCAGCCTGCAACTGGCTTTGCATTCCAGCCAGCTTCTCTTCGAGTCCAGAAACCGAACTCTTGAGGCTCGCCTGGGTCGACTCGACTTCTTTCTTCAGGTTGGCACGCTCAGTCTCCCAGTCAGCCGGCACTTCAGGAGTGCCACGCGCGCTGCTCTCGCCCTCGCCGCGGATCTTTTCAACTTTCTTGCGAAGGTCGCCGTTCTCGTTCTTAACGCGTTGCAGCTCCTGCTTCATCTTGGAAAGCATCTTCTCGGTGCCTCGGAGGTACTTCACAGCGGCTTGGTGGTCGTTATCCAATGCGGTGAGCTTCTCCTCGTACTCGCGCTTCATCTTCTCGTCGCGCTCAGAGACGTCTTCGAACTGCGTCTTCATCTCATCGTGGCTCTTCAGGCTTGCTTCGAGTTGCTGCTCCAACTCGCGCACACGGTGTAGGTCGGGCGTACTAAAGCGGGACATGCTGCTAGGTGATTCCATAGCCCTTGAACGCCTGACATCTGCAGGGTTGATACCACGCTCCTGCAAAATGTTTTTGAGTGCGCCATGCTGCACGGCGAGTGCGTTGGTCTCAAGGAGTTGGCTTTGCAGCTTCTGCTCCAGCTCGGCCTTTTCATTGGTCATAGTCTGGACGTCACGCAGGTGTGTCTGCAACTGCTTGCGAATGCTGAGGCCTTCGCGGCTGGCTTGCTCCTGGTATGCCTCAAGACCCGCAATGCGCTCCTCGGCACGGCGAAGCTTTTCAGACGCCGCATCGGCAGCAGCCTGATTTTGACGAACCAACTCGTTCGCAGTTTCGAGCTGCTGTTGAAGGATGGCAACGCGTTCGTTAGATCCATCTTGTGGGTCGCCGCGGCTGGTCACCCGTCCAAAGCCAGCCATAACGACAGCGCGGTGACTGTCGGCCTCCTTCGCGTGCTTTTCGGCCATCTCCTCTGCGTCTTGCAGACGGCGAGATGCATTGTCAAGCTCGGCGGTCCGGTCTTCATGCTCCACACGCAATTGCCTCAGCTTCTCTTCGACGTCTCCACGGGCAACCCTCTCCGCATCAAGCTTGGACTCGAGCGACTGTGCCTTTTCGGTTGAAGCTGCGACCGCAGCCTGCAGTCCGAGCAGGATGGCGGAATGGTTCTGAGTCTCAGTCAATGTGTTCTGGTACTTGCCGTGAAGTTCGTCCTTGTCGACGGTGAGCAATCTGTGCTGTGTAAGCACCTCAGCGTGGTTTGCAGATATGTCGCGGTGCTGAGTTTGTGTTTCGTGCAGTTCCGATCGGAGCTCTTCAAGCTCGGATGAGAGTTGCTGATGGCGCATGTCAAGCTCGGTGACACGCTTTTGCGCTGCATCTGCTGTCTCTTCTGCGAGCTGTCTTGCCTGGCGCTCGAGCTCGATCTCTCGGTTGAGACCGTCATGTTTGCTGCTCAGACTGTTGTGGGATGCAATCGATGCAGCGAGACGCCTGTGGAGGTCATTACCTCTCTCTTGGTCAGGTGTACTCCTCGAACCGTCCTTGTCAGGGTTTGGTGATCCGTGACCTGCAAGCCTTGCTTTGGCAAAGACCGCCTCATTGATAGCAGCATCACGTTGCTTCTCCATATCTGCAATGCGTGAGGAGGCATCCTTGCTCTGTACATCGATGGTCTCCTGTACGCGTGCGAGTTCTGCGCGCATCTTGAGGAGGGCTTCGATCAGTGGTTTGTCATCCTCGCTAAACACATCGGCAGTCCGCTCGTCCATTACTGGAGAGTCAGATGATCGCGTTTGGTAGCCAGATTTGCGGGCAATTGCCAGCTCGGAGGCATACCAGGCATTCTTCTGCTTCACCTTGTCCAACTCCTTTTGAAGCACATCGTATTGCTGTGTGAGCGCAGGAGATGAACCGATGCCTGAATCCTGCGGTACACCAGCATTCTGCTGCTGCAGCGCCGTGACCTTGGGTGCAGTCATGGCCGGCTCGTCAATGGATTGACGTGGTGTCTCGTCGAAACGATCGACGTTGCTCATGGCAGAGACTTGGTCGCGATCGCTGCCAAGAGCAGAAACTTGAGCTCTCGAGGAAGACCTTGACTGACCCGAAGTCTGGTCTTGGGAGGGCTGATATGTTTCGGGTTTCTGTCGCGCAGCGTCCATAGGGTTCTGGTAGTCCATGGAGTTCTGATATTGGTCATCGAATGTAGGTGACATGGGCAGACGGGTCTCCTGTGCGATCGCAGCAATGTTCGTTGGAGAAGTCATCATGTTGCGATCTTCGAAGTTACGCGCTCGCTCGTTCTCTAAGGTTGGGCTCAAAGCACGGTCTGGTCGGGATGGTTGGCGTGTTGTGGCTGCACCGTTCACTCTAGGTTGGGGCGGTTGAGTCTGCGGAGGAGGGCCTGAAGGTGCAGGCAGCTGGCTTTGGTGGCCAGGCCGGGGCAATCTCGAATTGCTTTCGCTCCTGGCGCGAACATCGCCACTACTACCGGTCCTCTCGCGTTCCATCAGTTGTGGCTGTTGGCCACGTCCATTGTTCGCCACGACAGGTACCGCTGCCTTTTCTCCGCTTGGACGACGGTGGCCTTGAATGCGCTCATTCGTTGGTGTCTGGCTCGCGCTATCAGGCGGATACCTAATCTTAGTCGTGTCCAGGAGATATGCCATTCCCAGCTCGACAGGATCTCTGGGAGCACTGCTAGGCTCGCCAGCTAGAACAACGATTTGCTTGCCCACGGTAGTCATGCTGTGTCCAGATCGAGGGCTGGGGCTGGGTCCCATGTTCTGGAAAGTGTACCATCTGCGTGATGTGATCCGGAAAGCTGCGAGATCACCAAGATCTGTTCCCTCTTCGGTCCGGCCACCGAAAATGTACATTACATCGCCAACCAGAGCTGCCGCATGTCCTTCTCGGGCGGACGGGATGTATCCAATGCATTCCAGTTGAGTCCAAGAGTTCGTGTGAGGATAGTAAGACCATACATCGTTAAACCAGGTGACACCATCAGTACCACCGAATCTGGGTGAAGTCAGTTACCGATCATGTGTTCGTCAAATCATGTGTCAACTTACAGATAGAGCCTGTCGCCCCATGTGATCATTGTGTGGTTTGTTCGCGCTGGCGGAATCTGACCGTGCGGTGGTCCGCCGTCAATCGTGTTCTGAATCAAAACCTCCCACCTATTACTTGCTTGCTGCAGAGCGTTCAAATCGAATGCGACGAGATCGTTGAAAAAGTAGCCTTCGACCTGGCCTCCGAAAATGTAAAGCTTGCTACCCAAGATGTTCAAGGTGTGTCCATAGCGTCCTGGAGGGCGAGGACCTGCGGGAAGTGCGCGGGACCACTGCTTTGTTGCTATTCGCTGTCAGTTTCGGATTGATGATTTACAGGTTCGCAACATATCTCACATGTGTTTAGCAGGTACAAGGTGTCATCAAGTACATCTCCCTCGTCCATTTTGGTATCACCACCAAAGACGATGAAAGCATTGCCAACGAGTAAACTGGCATGACCAACTCTGGGACCAGGGCCTTCTGAAGTCGTCGCAACTGGGTAGCACGACATTTCGCCAGGGCCAGTCTCGCACATCCACAGATCGCCCTTGACCGTGCTTCCATTGATAAGTCCGCCCATGAGGTACACTGATCCATCTCTGCTGGCAGTGGCGTTGACGGCAGCGCCATATCTAGGGAACGGATTTGTGTGCGACACGGTAAAGTTCAGTTTGCGCTGCGACCACGGGTACGGCGAGCTGTTCTCGAGTGCCTTCTCCGGAGGTGGTGTTCGATTCTGCAAAGATCCGAGTCGGGGTGTCTGCGATGGCTAGAGTGTCAGTATGAGCTGCAAGCCGTCTCCTCCCACCGCGCTCAGGATGGGTGTTCACCTACATCGTCCTGGCTCGTGTTCCGCGTCCTCTGCTCCGGGCTCGGAATCACCTGCCCTCTCGAAGCATCTGGGGCAATCGCCCTTGTTTCCATGGGAGGTGGACTCCGCATGCCGAGTTTCTCTGAGGCCAGCGAGTTCAGACTGCCGCTTGCGCTTGCGCCGCCGGGAGTAGGAGAGCCTGGTTTCGCGCCGTTCGGAGCGCCATTGAAGGTGGGAATCTGTGATTGAGGGCCCTCTGCAGAGCGAATGTCGCGCGACGCAGGCGGTAGGGCGTTGTTGGCCTGCGAACCCTTTTTGCTGGACTTGAAGAGGAAAGACATTATGGTGTAGGGTCGGGGGTGTAGGAAGCGCCGTCAGGCGCGGCCGAAGCAAGGAGACGCAGCGGCTACAAGGGCGCGATCATAGGCTGTCGCGGGGATATGTGTACGGTGGTGGAGATGTAGAATGATTTACGCTGGGCGCGTGGCAGATGGGACGGCGACAGCGAGGTGTCGCTTTTGGGCGTATATGGAGGAGGCTGTAAGTGCTTCTTGGAATGCGAGATGCTCTTTCCCCGGTGCCAACTTCGGGCGCTAGGGCAGCAGTAGGGTAGGGGCGCGCAAGAGCACAGAGAGGGTCGATATCAATGCGAGACGAGCAGAGATGAGACGGCGGGCAAACAGGCAAACAGACACGCGAACGCTGTGGGGCGCGAACGAGAGGCGATACTACAGACGAGACACCAGCACTGTTGCTAACAATTATTGCAATAATTAATGATTGTCGCGAGAGGCGGCGGCCAGATGGACGTGGCCAGCCAGCAAGTCGACCTGAATCTTGGCCTGTGAGGCTGGCGGGCTGGATAGGGTTCTGATTCGAGAAGGCTGCGAAGGGCTGCTGCCGACGCGCTACACATCAAATGCGTCTCCACTCCTGGGCCCGCACGCTCGGATGTGGCTGGTGATACGGCATATCTGCGAGCGGTCATATGCCACATGAGGGCACATGGGAGAGTGGACCTGCTATATGTGCCATCCATCGGAGTTGCTGTATACTCCTCTTCTCCCAGGCGTCACTCTTGCCGGAAAAAGTGTACGACTCACGCGAGCACCACGACGACATTTCTCAACACCTGAAACGAGGTTGGTCTAAGGGGCTTTCTGCTAGCCTCTAGCGCCAGGAATCGTTCCCGGCCGATCACACTACTGCCGTCACACGCTTGCTTTGCTCTCGTTGGCGTCTCCGGTCGGCTTCCACTGACCACTTTGGGCTGGGACCTCGATTCATGATTGGAGGTGGTCCCTCCTCACACCCGGAGAATATTATTGACTCGCCTTGGGTCTAGCTACAGAGGTACAACCTCACGGCGAAGGCAAGTGTGCCTGCTCGGATTGATGTTGCTTGAGAAATCACTGATGTGATCTCTTGTCTGTCAATATGGCGTGCTGGGAACCATGTCGAGAATTCAAAATATGTCGGCTACTTGAACGAGCACAGTCCTACGTGCATACAAACTCCTGCGCGGTGACTCCAGGACGTAAGTTGACACGCAAGCACGCATGAGGCATGCTGCTCATCGGACGAAGATCGCAGGCAACGAGAATATGCACCATGAGACACATCACTCTGATTCGACGTGACCGTGACAGCCACCCGGTCGTAGCGAATCGGCAAACAAAGCGATGTGCCGCCAATTCGTTTAGATGGCGAATAGCAAGTGTAAGAGGCGGTGTTTTCGCCGAGGCTGCTAATATCGGTGTGAGCTGAATAGTGGCCTGTGGTCGCCGTCAATCGTAGAAGAGGAGGGATAGTGTTCGTGTGTTATCTATTGCGATATCTAAGAAAGCAGACTGAACATTATAGCGGTGCGGGGACCATCAGGCTGCTTCATCAGTTGGTGCCTTGTAAATTATTCTTCATCCCAGCTATATTCACCTTCGCCTGCTGGTCTCTGGGCAACGTAGCACAAGTACACGTGTAAAGTCGTAGTAGAAATATTTGCCTGCGAACACACCCTCATGCATCCATGTCTGCACATACATGCACGCGCCCGAAAGCCGACTTCCCCAGCCGTTGCTTGTTGCTTACCTACTCGAAGGGACGCTGCGGTTGCTTTAAGCTTAAGCATCAGCGCGTGACTGCCCGCCCACAATACTTCGCATTACCGCAATACCTTGCCCTCCGACCCAGGATACGATCGATGCACACGCAAGAGTGGACACGGGACATGCTCTCGTGCGCCGCGCCGACTATACTGAATTGAATCCTCCACCACCAACATGACGCGCGGGGCCACCACCGGCCTGCTGCCGGACTACGAGACCAAGGATGGCCACCGGTCGAAACACCCACAGCCGGTCCTTGAGAACCTATTACCCTCTGGCCTGGAGGAAGGCACATACTCCTCACAAACATCCTCACCGCGCCGCCCCGTGAGATCGCATACCAGCTCCCTACACAACGGCGACAGCGCCTCCGACGAAGATGACGGCCTTCACTTGCCACGAGCAAACGGTCGGACAAACAGCAGCAGTAGACCTACCTTCTCGCGCGCGACGAGTGAAATGTCGCGCAGATCGCTCGCTACAAGAGATAGTAGAATAACTGAGGATGGAAGAGACAAGGATGGCAAATTCCGCATGCGACACGGCTGGGAGGCGCAACTCGAGAGTCCCGAGCAGGCAAATCTGCTGAGCCAGACGTTCTTCATGTACTTTGAGGACAAGCGACACGAGACCGCCGGAAACCCGCCACCGGGCTTTGATCCTAAGAACATCGTTTCGGAATGGAGAATGAAAGACCGCCTAAAGACAGTGTCTGCGATTCTTGCTGTATGCCTGAACGTTGGTGTCGATCCGCCCGATGTTATCAAGACAAACCCATGCGCACGTTTACAGTGTTGGGTCGAGCCCATACCTCCAGACAGCACAAACCAGAGTTCTACGAACAACAGCAATGCGCAGATCGGCAAGAACTTGCAGTCACAATACGAGAGCCTCTCGCTCAGAACACGGTACAAGGTCGTGCTAGACCCGACCATAGAAGAGCTGAGGAAGTACACAACATCACTGCGCCGCACTGCGCATGCCGAGCGACTGCTCTTCCATTACAACGGCCATGGTGTCCCCAAACCTACCCAAAGTGGAGAGGTGTGGTGTTTTAACAGGAGCTACACCCAGTACATCCCTATCAGTTTGTACGACCTCCAAGATTGGGTTGGTGCACCTGGACTGTGGGTGTGGGACTGTAGCGCAGCTGGTGGAGTCATTAATGGATTCCTGGAAGGCGCTCAGAAGCACATTGTGAACCAACAGGAAGCACTAAAGAGGGATCCTAACAGGGCACAACAGCAACCAACGATCCGCTGGGAAGACAGCATACATCTTGCCGCTTGCCGAGAGAACGAAAACCTACCGACTAACCCCAACCTGCCCGCTGATATTTTCACGAGTTGCCTTACCACGCCAATCACCATGGCTGTCCGCTTTTTCATGTTACAAAATCCTTTGCCTTCAACGTCGGGTATCACGCTGGCGCAGGCAAGAGATATTCCAGGAAAGGTCAGCGAACGTAGGACGCCACTCGGCGAGCTTAATTGGATCTTCACGGCTATCACCGACACGATTGCCTGGAACTGCCTCGACAAGCCACTGTTCAAGAAACTTTTCAGACAGGATCTTATGGTTGCTGCATTGTTCAGGAATTTCCTACTGGCGCAGAGAGTGATGCGCATCTACCACTGTCACCCACAATCACATCCAGTCATTCCCGACACGCATAACCATCCGTTGTGGCAGAGCTGGGATTTGGCTGTCGAGATGATCTTGGCGCAATTACCAAAGCTGATTGAGCAGCAAAAGGCAAACGACGCTGCGATGGAAGCCACGCCCAGCGGCACCATGCCTCAACCACCTCAAGAGCTTGACTATGTACATTCAGACTTCTTCGCTGATCAACTCAGTGCTTTCGAGGTCTATTTGTCGTCGGCACCAGCCAACGCAGGCGCAGCAGGCTACGCCAAACCACCTGAGCAGCTCCCGATTGTGCTTCAGGTGCTCCTTTCTCAAGTGCATAGATTACGCGCGCTAATTCTTCTTTCGAAATTCCTTGATCTTGGACCTTGGGCAGTAAACTTGGCGCTCAGCATTGGTATCTTCCCATACGTGCTCAAGCTTCTGCAGTCGCAGGCCATCGAACTTAAGCCACCGATGGTGTTCATCTGGGCCCGCATTCTGGCCGTGGACCAGAGCTGCCAAGGCGACCTGCTCAAGGACTCTGGGTACATGTACTTTACAGCAATTCTCAACAACGCCATCGGTATGCCAATTGGTAATGTCGCTGAACACCGCGCCATGTGCGCATTCGTGATTGCAATGTTCTGCAAGGACTTCCGGCCCGGGAAGGCCGCAGTACTGGAGAGCAACCCAGAAATCATCGAGAGCTGCCTGGGTCACATTTTGGATATGGAGAATCCCTTGCTGAGGCAGTTTGCTTGCTTGTGTCTAAGCCATCTGTGGCGAGACTACCCTCCTGCGAAAGCGGCAGGTATGGCGCAACAAGCGCACGCTAGAGTTCGCGATAGAAGTCACGACCCTGTGCCTGAAGTACGTGCAGCATGCCTCGATGCGCTGACGAGCTTTGTCGCGACTGGAGAGATCGATGCGGCAACGATGCTTGAGGAGGAGACGCTCGCAAGTGTAGTGGTAGCGATGGGCATGGACGGCTCGATCATGGTGCGCAAGGAACTCGTTGTGTTCTACTCTACTTTCATCAAGAGGTACGAGCCTCGATTCATTGTTGCTGCATGGGAGCAACTGAACGAGGAACGTGAGAAGAAGCCCGCCAGTGACAAGGAAGACACACATGTGCCAGCAGATGGTGCGAACGGTCACGATGGCGCGAATGGAGTCAACGGCTCGCGTGCGTTGCACAAACGTTCCGCATCACTGAGTGCATCGGAGTCTGCGTCTGTATCAGGAAGTGCTACAAAGGCCGCTGATGTGTCTAAGAACACCATCTACCGCGCCGTCTGGCGTCAAACACTCAGCATGTCTACTGATCCGCACCCCGAAGTTGCGCAGAACGCCAGCATCATTGTCGACTACGTTGTCAATGCGCTTCTGGAGTCTCCTCTCGGTAGCTACACTGACAAGATCCTCGACGAAATCATGCTCGAAGGGTTAAAAGGTGATCAACTCACTTTGACTGGCATGGATGTATTGGCGCGCCAGCGATCCCGAGATATGGGTCGTCCCCAGACACCCCCCAGCCCGTTGACTCCAACCGCTTCCAACAAAGACGGCTACTTTGGCTTGTCACGCACCGCTAGCGTTGCCGCCGCGATGAAGACACTTGTTGGCTGGGGCTCGAGTTCAAAGACTCCGAACGAGTCTACGCCTCCCTCCCCTGTTCATCACCGCGGTTCCATATCCTCGCATGACCATCAAGACCCACATTCATATCGATCTCGCCCGTTGACTCCTGCGGACGCTGCGCTGCTTCCTCCTGATGCTCTTGACAATGTCAACGGACCACCTCACCAACCTATGGCGAAGCTTCCACCATCACCAAATTTGGTCGTCAGAGATATGACCAAGGCGCCAGAAATTCCGCTGAAGTCTAACTTCTTCACATGGTCTGCATCGTACTTCCGCGAGCCGCAGATGAGGCCTTCTGAAGAGGATGAACCTGGCTCACTGGATTACAACGAGCGCCTGTGGAGACGAAACCGCAATGACAAGATCATTTCTGGTACGCAGCCAATGAAGGAGGCCGCCGGTATGCAAAGATGGGATGTTCCCTGTGGTTACTTTGGAATTGGTGCTGCACCGATGAAGATGCTTTTCCATCAGTTCGAGCACCATCTCGTCACCAGCGATGATCGCGACAGCATTGCTGTCTGGGATTGGAAGGAGGCTCGCCAGTTGTGTCGATTCAGCAACGGCAATCCCGCACGCAGCCGAGTGACGGAGCTGCGTTTCATCAACGAGGACGATCAGGCGATGCTCATGACAGGTTCTAGCGATGGTGTGATCAAGATCTACAAGCATTACGAAGACATGGCCAAGGTCGAGCTTGCATCAAGCTTCCGCGCACTCTCTGATCTCGTTACGAGCGACAGTCAAAATGCCGGTCTAGTGTTCGACTGGCAGCAAGGCCAAGGTCGCATCCTCGTCGCCGGCGATGACCGTGTCATTCGTGTCTGGCAAGCAGGCCACGAGCTCTGCATCTCAGATATCCCTGCTCGCTCAGGCTCGTGCATTACCTCTTTGACATCGGATCAAGTCGAGGGCAACGTTTTCGTCGCAGGTTTCGGCAACGGCAGTGTTCGCGCCTACGATCAACGTATGGGCCCTCGCGACTCGATGATCATGGACTGGGTCAACCGCAACACAGACCACCGCAGCTGGGTCGTCGGCGCCCACCTCCAACGTGGCGGCATGCGCGAACTCATCTCCGCCGAAAGCAACGGCGGCGTCCGCCTCTGGGACATCCGTATGCGCGGCGCCGTGGCCTCGCTGCCGGGCAACCCGCACAAGCCACGCAACCTGCGCGCCCTTTCCGTCCACGAACACGCGCCCGTCTTCGCCACCGGCGGCGCGGACCACACCATCCGCGTCTACAACACCAGCCTCAAGCACCTCTCCAGCTTCGAGCCGTACATGAGCTACTTGCGCATGAGCAACACGCCGCGCACCGCGCCCATCACCGCCACCGCCTTCCACCCGCATCGCATGATGCTCGCCTGCGGCGCTATCAACGACGGCCACGTCAACTTGTTCAAGTGCGAAGCGGTCGCTAGCGAGGAGGTCAAGGGCACGCGTGATGGTGGTGGCATTGTGGAGGAGTGGCGCGAGTAGGACTTTCGACCGATACCTTGGGCGGAGTTATGGGCGGGCGCCTACTAGATGGGGTGGCTGTGGACTCGGTTTATTGTCTGTGTTTTCTTTCTGTTTTCTTTGCTTTTGGGTTTTAGCAAGGCGTCGGGGTTTGGAGTCGAATGAGGTTTTAATTGGTGCCCGCACGTGTGTGGTGGTGGTGGCGAGCGCCTTCTGGGCGCTTGTCTT
>Ga0265797_10008273_pt1 | contig 13905 bp, 12 predicted proteins | sample P2T30metagenome_FD_192433 | JGI IMG/M metagenome (GOLD analysis project Ga0265797, IMG submission 192433) | Plant litter microbial communities from East Loma Ridge, Irvine, California - P2 T30 | ecosystem: Environmental > Terrestrial > Plant litter > Unclassified | place: USA: California... | reverse complement strand
CGGATCGCGAATCATGGTCATCAATCTGTCAAGATGATCAACAATCTGTCGAGATGATCAACGTGTGTGACTCTCACTCGAAGAAATAGAAAGAACAACCACCAGAACCAATGCCAGATCCTCACCACGCTCTCTCGAAAATCTTATATCCATTCCAATAATCAATCACTGTAACCTTGCCGAGAGATGACACACCCACACTCATCCGCTGACACGCCGCGCAACCATCCAATCAAGCGCCACACTCCGCGACGCGCCACACTAAAATAACGCGCGAGCGAGATCACAGTATCTAAAGAAAGTTCGAGTGAAGGTTTGTCCTTGAATATAAAGGCAATCGCGGTCCACGTTGTCGCGTGGTACATTCCCGTCTTGTATGACGCGAATCCCATCTCACAAACAACCACTGGAAAGCGCCAACAGAGCGCCTCGCGACTATACCTTTCCACCCAATTCCGCTCCACTCACACAACATAACCACTCTTCACCTTCGAACATCGCTAGCTTTCGAACGAACGCGCATTACATCGCTACCAAACCGACACACGCACACCATTACCGACATCACATTTCAACCGCCAAAATGATCAAAACACTCTTCCTGATCATCATCACGCTCTTCAGTAACGCCCCACCCACCCCTCCTCCTACTTCGTTCCTTAACCAACCCAACAGTCCCTCCCGTCGGCGTCTTCCTCGTCGGCGGCTGCAGCTTGGATCTCCTCATTAACTTCCTGCTCACGATTCTCGGATACATACCCGGGCACATCCACGCCTTCTACATCGGTACTTTGCCCCCCTGCCCTCTCCCATCCCCTTCCATTCTCATACCTCAGCTGCGCTAACAACATTCCAAGAGTACGTGTACCTCAAGCGCCGCGACGAAGTGCGTGCCGGTGTTGTGAACACCACGCGCGCGCCGGGCGTGTACAGCGAGAGGGTGCAGCGCGGCGGGGTGCCGAAGAATGTGGTGACGCTGCCGGGTCCGGGACTCGTGGAGCAGGGGTATACACCTGGGGAGCAGCAGGGGTATGTTAACGGGGCAGCGCCGATTCAGCGGGGCGCGGAGGGTGTGGCGCCGTTGGGGAAGGTTTATTAAGGGGGGAGGAAGAGGGGAGTGATGGAGGCTTCGACGAGGAGGTCATGGTTGGGCTGGTGTGCACGAGACAGAACATGAGCTTCTGAGGGAGTGAGTAGGTTGTGCAGAGGCGTATGGTAGACATACTGTTGGTACTAGCTCTCAGTGCATCGAGCTCACACATACATGCTCAGTACACCCGTGTCGTGACTTGGAGATGTTCTTGCTCATATTCCATACACATCGCGCCACGCTTATGATATAGGCCCTATCTTCAACACGCCAATCTACCTCCTCTTCCCCCTCCCCTTCTTCTTGTTCCCCCCCATAGCAGCAACAACCTTCCCCTTCCCCTTCCCACCCTCCGTCGTCCCCAGCGCCGCCTTCTGCCTCAAATACAACCTCACCATATTCTCCACACTCCCCCTATCATGCTTCGCCGTCCTCATATACGTCAACCGCGCACGCCTCGCCCTCTTCGCCGCGCGCTGCACAACTTCTATTCCCTCCACCAACGGACTGTACACTTTATACCACATCTCGACGCCCACGCGCGTGAGCTGGCCGCGCAGCAGGATGGCGGTGTCGACGCCGCGCCGCCGGATGTTGATGCACACGCCTGCGAAGGGGTCGCCTGTGCGTTGGCGCACGAGGAGGACGTCGCCGACACGTGCGCATTCGGGGTTGTCTTTTGCGAAGAGGCGGGTTCGGGCGCCAGAGGGGTCGAGAAGGGTTGTTTGCGAGGATGTTATTGTTGCGAGGGGGTTTGGGCATGTTTTTTTGATATTGGGGGTGGGTGGGTCGAAGATTGGTATGCCGTGGTGGAGGCCTGAATTGTGTTAGAGATTGAAAGGTGTCTGAGAATGTGGTTGTGTGTAGGGTGATGGGATTGGAGTGGTGGGTTTGAGTATGAGAGACGTACTCAGATTCTTCTGCACGCCCTCCATCCTCATGTAGCGCGCCCACTTCGGATCAATCTTCTTCTTGTTCTCGTACGGCTTGGGCGTTTGCACATTGCGCTTTGGCTTCCAATTGACTTCGTCGACCTTGGTGTAGAGGCTGGGATACAGTTTGCGGTGCATCCTTGCTCCGAGCGGCTCGGGCAGTTTCTTGGTTGGAGACAGCCTTGATGTGTCCATCGACACGGTCTCGGTGCTGGCGAATCGTCGGCATCGTGGGGCGTGCGATGCGACACGCGGCACGGCGGCGCGTGTGCAGGATAGGGCGGGCGACATTGGTGGTGTGGGATGGTGTGGGTGTTGGAGGGTTGAAGATTTGGGAGGATGATGGGATGATTAGTCAGCGTGGAGAATTAAGCCTCGACTTTCGCCGTTGGAGGACCACATGTTAACATGGTTTTGTGAGTATTGCCAATTCAAATATATCTGAGTGATGAGTTTGTTTTGTTTGATTTACTTGAGGCGTCACAGTATGTTGTAGGCAGACGCTGGTTGTCTCTTCGCTTTGAGATCGTTCGCCCACACGCGGTCGAGAGGACCATCTCAGTATCAAGAATATTCAAGAGCCAAAAACCGAGAAGGAGACGCAAAAACTTTTCCATGCAATGCAAGCATCCCACCCAAGTACTCCCCCATGCATTCTGCTCATGCTAATAAAAGCAGCCAAAACACCTATGCCCCGGTATCGCACTTTCGTAGTCCGTGACGTTTGGCAGACATGTGAGATCGATATGGCCATCATCCAGAGCCTTTCGTATACGATAAAGTTCACTCCTCCGGAATCGTTGCCAAGGTAGAGAAGATGGCATATCGTCCCGGACGCCGGAAAAGCGAATACCGTCAAAGCCGAGCCTGATTAAGCTGCTCAGACAGGCCCACGACGCCGTTGCAAAAATACTGATTGAAGATGTCGCCCTGTCGAAAGACAACCACCCGTCAGCAATTGACCTGTTCAAAGTCGATCTCGATCGCGCGCTGTGGTGTCTCTACCTCTTGCATCCAAGTCAGGCCATTAGCAGCCTCCTCCACGGGGAACACCTCCTGCGCGTACTCCTCCATGGACCGGTTACCCTCCCACAACTCCAGCGACATGCTGGGGACATCGGGCTCGAGATCAGGGCCAAAGTACGGTGCGCCTTTCTCGCCGAGCGTGTACTCCAGCGCGGACAAGTGCTCCCGGTAGCCCGTGGGTGTCGGGACGTTGATCACTATGGGGCCCCGCTTGTACCTAACTGGGCGCTCGAGGCCTTTGCTGAATGCTCTGCAGACTTCCTTGGGGCTCATTGAGGCAAAGGCCAGTGGGACACTGAGTCAGTCAGTACGTAATCTTGAGTACCACGTGGGCGGCTAATATGCTGCACCGTGGACGTGACGTGAGGAGATTTCAAGCACGTTGCGGTGTTGTACGGTCAGGAAAAGCCAGCAAATCTATCTTTGCGGGGCGTGGTGGCTGATTGTGGAGAACTGATATGCAGATGTAGGGATGCGCTTACCGCTTGCCGTTCCACTTCCGTGGGCCTTCCTTAAACAGCTGGTAGATAGCTGGCCCTATATCGTGCTCCGAATCAAGCCATGGCAGAGGCTGGTCAGGGTGAAATGGTGCCTGCCATACAAAGCTGCCATCGTGCTGCAGCTCCATGCGGAACAGCGGGAAGTCCAAGCTGGTGAAGTTGTTGTGGTAGATGCCGCAGTACACGAAAGTCGCTGGCAGTCCGATCTGGCGGATGTATTGCTCGACCGTGAGTTTTGGCGACCACATAGGCAGCGCGCGCCAGTTATGGCCGAAAACGGAGTGGTCTGGCATGCCCGAGTAGATGTAGTGTTGTATGCCGGCTTTCTTTGCGGCATCGGCTAACGATCGACCAATCGCAACCTCGTCTCCCCAATGCGTCGTGTTGATGAAGGCACATTGCGCGCTCTTGAAAAGATCGTCCAGAAATTTCTTGTCTTCCAGGCGGCCGATGTAGACGGTGACGTTCTCCAGTTCCGAGAGTTCTTGCGCTACCAGTCCGTTCAGGTCTCTCATCTGCGCGCGCACCTGCCAGCCCAATGCGGCAGCCACACGAATGAAGCTCGCCGACTGTCGTCCATTGCTGTTGATTGTGACGACCGTTCGTTGCATTCGGTCTGCTAGAGGGGTTTGAGTGACAAGGAAGATAGAGCCTGAATATCCGCAACCTTTAGGAATTTCCGTAAAGGTCTCGCATCCAGTGGTAAAGGTAAAGGCAAGAGCGAGAAGTCGATGAACAGGCGCAAACAAGCCCTGATGTAGTGGATCCGATAGTCTGGGGAACTTCGGCTAGGCTTGCAACTCAGTGGTAATCAGGGTGCGATAGATAGCAGATAACGGTGGTGTGTGCTTGGGTGTGACGGTAGGGGTGGTTTGTTTCGCTAGCGTGAATCGGTGTAAGGGTTTCCGCACTTCGGCGCAGGTAATAACGTGCTCGCTGCACACAAAGAGATTCGATATCGACTTTCTGATAGCAGCGAGTGGCGGCAGGACGCACGTGATACACGATATGCACGGCAAGGGTGTTTTCCAGCAGGACGGTGAGGTTAAGTGTGTCAACGGTCTGTGACGGGTTGCTCTTGCTCTTGTTTGACTGCAGACCCTGAAAGAGTTTGCAGTTTTTCTGCGAGTCCGGCTACTGAAAAGCTAGTTGCAATTTATGTAATCGCCGGATAGCTGCGGGATCGTGAGACTGAAAGTTTGTGGGTACGGCTTGGACTGCGGTGTTGTGGTGGTAGGTATGCTCTACGTCGATGTATGGCTTCACGATGTGTGCAGCAACACCGAATTTCAGGCTTATGACGCGCCGGCGGAGATGTCAGGAGAAACTCAATTCCATTTTGCCTTCTGTGTGACATTTTCGGCCAGGTTTGTCTCGTCATTTGCAAATTAGGTAATAGCGACTTATGGGAACGAATAGCAGCCGTTGCGCACACCAACTTTTGCTCTTATGAACACCTGACTAGTGCCGGGAGCAAGCGATGAGTACATAAGTCGGCGCAATAATATACCCTTAATGGACCACTTTATCACGTTCTGGTTCGTTGTTGCACTGCAGGAAAGATGGCAGGAAGCCAATTCGCATGTTCAACAACCACCAAGAAGTGATCTACAGTAGTGTAAGACACACGCCCTATCTGCGTTGAATCTTAGTAGACCGGCGCTCTTAGGTGTAGAGCTCCTCGTCGTCAGTCTCTTCCTGTGATGCAACCAAGACGAAGAGGGGAAAGGCGGGACTGCGGGGAAGACTAAATCCAGGTACGGACATCTACGCCGGGCTCATAGGATTCGAGAGAGTGTTGCCAGCCGCTGTCAGGAGCGGCATCAACCACGTTGTTAGGCCGCGTGTTGTGAGCCATCGACCACCTTCTGCATCAAAAGAGAACATGCTTGAACAGGATTCGTGTGATGGCCTTGGACAGCGAGGTGCTAACTTCAGCTTGGCAAAGGTTTCTTTTAAGTAACTGCAAAGCAAGCGCCCGCATGCTACATATTTAGCGCTCCGAAAATTCTCAACTGCGGATCTGATTGCGATGCTCAAATCCACCTCCAAAACCGCGTCATTTGAGCAGCGCAGATGGCCGCTACCCCGCAACCCAAAGGCTTCGCAGTGATGTTTATGCACCAGAGTATGTGTCGTGAAAGCCATCCAGCCACAATTCCTGTCGCGTAAGTCCTATTATTCAATGGCTAGGACGTTACATATGCACCTTCGGCTGATCGCAGAACCCTGCAATATGGCGACATCGAGACGCGCATATGCATCAATCATATTGTTCATTCAGCATGTTCCTGGCTGCAGCCATCAGAGCGATGATCCCAGCGGCACGCAACGTGCATCTTGCCGGAGTAAATATCAGCCAATGACGAGCTGCCATACTTCAGTGTTGCCGTCGGCCTCGGACACGTGCAGCTTTGCCGCACTCACCTCATCCGAGTGAAGATGAGCTCCTGCATCCACCAGCGTCTGTACGTGGTCCTTCAACCCTGCGCTGGCGGCCAAGAACAGAGGCGTGTTGCCCGCTCGATTGCGTAGGTGGACTGAGGCCCCCTGCGCGAGGAAGTCCTCGAGAATCTTGACGTTTGGTGAGGTCGCTGCGAGATGCTGTGCCGAGTGTCAGCAATGAAACGCAATCTCGCATCATTGTACGGAACATTGTGGCTCCTTTGCCGGCTGCAGCTGTTGGGCTCGAAAGATAAGCGACAGCTTTGTGTTACCACGGTGTTGGGACGGAAAGCTGAGCGCTGTTTGGCTCTGTGCCGCTGTGCCGACGGCATCGTGCTTCTTTATCTTTCTGAGTACGGATGGGTTGCACTGCACTGTCTCAGATTGCCAACACCTGCAGTGCGACTGATCCGATGCCGGCTCGCTGTACCGGTGCTATGGTGCAGGAACCAAAGGCTCTTCATGGCTGCCTAGGTGCGACAGGTACAGCGATAGCCATAGAGTCGCTCACTGGAAGATCAGATAAGGAAGTCGTGTTGGTACTTACCACTGGGCTGTTGAGTTGATAGTCTGCATCGTTGAGCAGCCAGCGAGGCTCTCCTCGTATAATGTCCCGTGTCCCTTGCAGGTCGCCCTTCTGGATGGCATATCCGAGTGCTGTGAGGCTGGAAAGCTCTGGCGTAAGCACACCACTTCTCGAAGGATGCTCGAAATGAGTCCTTGTTGTCTCGGTTAGCTCGCCGCGCAGGGAGATGGACATGCGCTTTGCGACCTCCTCGGGAGTTGCATTTGGAAGAGCCAGCAGATAGGCGAGTTTGGTGAGTGCTGCTTCTGAGGTCAAGTCCTGCCCGAACACGACTCCGGCCCGACCGAGGACGGTAGCAGGTGCATAAAGCGCGCTCACACTGCCGTTTAGGCATTGTGTCACATTTACGACGACGATACCCCTCTTGACTGCGTCCGCAAGAATCCGCGTCATTGCGCCGTCCGCTCCGCCGGGAGTGTTGCCTGCACCAAAAGTTTCCAGAATCAGTCCTTTCAAACCGTCGAGCCGTAGTACAGCGTCGAACATGGCAGGCGTGATTCCGGGGAAGACGCGAAGACAAGCAACGTGTCCCGTGTCTAAGTTCGTTTGGATCGTGAAAGGGCTTAGATCTGTTGAGCGGTGTACCCTATGCCACAATACGCTTGTTTTGGTGGATGACACTGTCGCAAGGGCCGGTAGATTTGGGCTTCCAAAAGCATCAAAATCTTCCGCGGAGATCTTGGTAGCTCGGTTCCCGCGGAAGAGTTTGGCGTTAAAGAAGAGACACACCTCTGGTATCATGAAGTGGCCCGCAATAATAAGTGAGTTCAAAAGGTTGTCTTGAGCATCCGTTTGTAACTCCATCATCGGCGCCTGAGATCCAGTGAGGATGACTGGTTTGCCTAGGTTATGGAACATGAAGCTCAGCGCTGAGGAGGTGTAGGCAAGGGAGTCGGTTCCGTGGAGGATAACGAAGCCATCGAAAAGCTGGTAATTTCTTTGGACAGTCTTCGCGATCTGGTCCCAACCGGCGGCATCAATGGAGCTGCTGTCGAGAAGCTTCTCGAATTCGAGCACGCAATACCGTACGCGACGTTCATATGTGCTGACTGGCGTTCTCAAACTTTGGACGGCTTTTCGGGTACCTTTGTCGTCTGTGACTATCTCAAGAGGCTCGGGGTATGATCCATCATTGAAAACAGGTCTGGGCGCAAGTCCAGCTTTCAGAAATCCTCTTGCAGGTACAAGACCGTCTGCAGACTTCCGCATACATATTGTGCCACCTATGTCACGTTAGTATGAGGCCTCCATGATGTATGATTAATTGAGTGTGGGCACCTGTGATGATGATCAGGACCCGCGACTCTGGTACCAACTGCAACTCTGGGAACGCATCGTCCATGTCGACTGGTGGTATCTGTGCTGTGGAGTCGTTGCCGTGCTCGCAAAACTTGTGGTACTGTATTATAGATCCCGAACAAGGAAGTCGCGGCTCAATGGAAACTAGTGTAGTTGACAGTCGGGCTCAAAGAACGTCGTTAGTTACGGAATAACATTGAAGTAAAGGTGTCTAACAAGGATAGACCAAAAAGTGGGCTACAAAGTGATGGTGCAGCGAGAATCGGTACCTACGGAACGGCGCAAAGAAAAACTTCGCGCGCTCCACAGCGGCCGACCACGCTACCATGTTTCTCTTACCCCTTCGAAATGGATTTTTCACGCATGATACGAGAACGCACAGTGGACCAAAGTGCGATGGAAATAGGTGACCTATGACTAGCAACACGTGGCTTGCTTCGGCTCAAGCAATTCGAGCGTGACATCACGTCAATAGTATAAGATGGCTTCCAAGTTCGGGTATTGCGAAGATATCTATTTCTGCTATATAACCACAACCACAAGTATCAACAAGGTTCTGATCTATGTATACCACGGCGCGGTCTAGCGCAACAATCACCATGCTGTTTCGCGTCGCAACGGCAATGCGTCCTCCACTTAGAGATGTATCACCACCGATTCATCATTTCCATATCGTACCGTTCCGAGGTTACCACACTCCCCTCAACCAGCCAGTCCAGCTTTCCTTGCGGCGGTTGCACGCTGCTTCTCCAACCTCTTGGCCTCTTCACAATTCTTAGTGACCCACGCCAGCAGTTCGTCCTTGCTGCCCGGCGCCATGAGCTTCGTCCAGACCGGAGCTTCATCGAGAATGGGCATGGCTGCAATCTGCGGCATGCCGTTTTCGAAAATGACCCAGCGTCGTAGGGCCTTGCGCGCGTTCACCAGATTCGTGTTCGCTGGTATAGCTGTGGACACCTCTTTCCACAGCACCTCCTCGGCTTGCTTGGAAGTGTATTCACCGATCACGGCATCATACTCCTTTTGTTTGTCGAATTCTGTGAGAGCCTCCTGGAGCACCTGCTTCCGGGTCCAGTCGTTGGAGGCACCCCGAAGTGGATTTGCTACCATGTACTCGTTGGCGAAGCGATTGTACATGCTTCGCTTCTGAACGCGCGCCCGGTCGTTGGCGGTCTCAACGAGCTTTTCTTGCTGCTTGGGGTAGAAGAAGCGACCACTCGTCGCCCAATCGAAAAGCTCGGTCTCGTCGTTGAAGCCGGCCCAATACTTGGCGGAGTCTAGCCCATAGAATTCCATCACCTCGTTCGGGTTACGAGTGAGGAGTATCATCGACTTCTTCCTATCGTAAGCCTCAATCTCCTCGACACGAACGTGTAAACCCTTGTCGTTGCAGGTGACACCTAGCCAGCGATGACTGGCTCCCAAGATCTGGAGCAGGTCCGCGTCGCCCTTCATAAAGCGGGTCCACTCGTAGAGCTCGGCTGCATTCGGTGTGCCATCGCCAGGCGCGAGCTCGACATCAACCTGTACGTATGTGTCAGGTGTCTCTGGGTGTGGAACGGCATACGAGTGTGAGCCCCCATTATACCTGGATACATCGGCGCCCAACACCTCTTTGAGCTTTTTCCAAACGTTGTCACCAGTTGCTACGTTCGGCTTGACACCTCCGACCAGATAGTCGACATCGCCGTGATCTGCCTTGGCTGGAGCTTCGCGAGGTATCACAACGCGCTCGAAGACAGTCTCGAGCTGAGCTTGACATGTCGATGCTACTTGTTTGTAGAGGTCGGGGGAGATGCGAGGAGTGGTGACCGGCTTGCCCGACTCTAGCTTCATGTTTGCGAAGACGAGGCCTCCCATGACTGTCGGTGTTGAGAAGGGCAGTTTCGAAGTGTGAGGTGTGTTCTGGGACAATTTGACTGCGATAGAAGGTGATGAGAGGTTGAGTTGCGACAGAAGAGGAGCGTGACAGAAAGAGATGGAGACTGAGATAGAAATAGAGAGAGGGCGCCTGCATCATTAGCAAAAATGCACAGCCTCACAAACGGTTCCTTTCATTATGACTCCTCCGTGAAAGGAAAGAGCAAACCTTATCCACGTGACAGCGGCAGCAGACAAAACTACACGATGTGACTGTATGCGCACACCTTCAGAAACTTACTCTAGGTAGTTATGAGGGCGGAGAAGGGAGCGACGTTCTCGAGGCACCACGACAGCAACACTTCGGCTCTATGCAGGGCATGCGGTTGCAAGAGACGTGATCTCGCTCAGAATCGCAACGAAACGCGACCGAAGGAGTGTGTGATGAAGGTTGGTGGGACGGAGCGCGGGATAGATCCGCTGTTATTATGACGCACTTCCGCTTGGCCCGTGCCAACCTGGCCCAAAAAGTTCGCATGAAGGGTCTCCAGCAGCTCAACACCAACACAAAAGTCCAATCTGTACTGCAACCTGATAGCAATAGCAGTTTTTGTACAGAGAAGTGGGCCGCCCGTAACACGCGACAAGCTTACAATTGAGACTAATTTGATATGCCAGATTCTTCTTTGCGCAGCATGACCGACACCGCAATGGAATCGCCTGAAGTGCTCATGGCACGCTTCGAGGAACTCAGCATCCTTGAGAGCGAGTTTGAAGACGCAGAAGCGGAATTAAGTATGGAGTCCACGGTATCACCCAGAAATAGCCAATGCCTGACAGTGTACAGTCCGCAAAGCCGAGGCCCTCCATGCGCCCCTCTACAAAAAGCGCGCCGAGTTCATCACCAAGATCCCACACTTTTGGTCACTCGTCTTTGAGCAGGCACCGCCCGAGATCGACAACTTCATACAGCCCTCAGACTCCAAAGTTTTCGCAGAATGTCTCGACACATTCGAAGTCTCGCGGTTCGAAATGGACGACCCCAAAGGCTCGGCGCGCAGTGTCTCCCTCAAGTTCGGCTTCAAAGAGAATGAATACTTCCAGGACCAGGTGATTGAGAAGAAGTTCTGGTTCCGGACATCAAAGGACTGGGCCGGCCTCGTCTCTGAGCCTGTCCAGATTCACTGGAAGAAGGGCAAGGACCTAACCGGTGGCCTCACCGACGCCGCATACAAGCTGAGTGAAGCAAGGAAGAAGCTGGGCATCGATTCGTCCGACGACAAAGCGCGGAAAGAGGAGAAGAAGCTACCTGAATACAAGGCGCTCTCAGACAAGCTTGAGCAGTCTATGGAGTCATCCATCAGCTTCTTCGGCATATTCGCGTTTGTCTCCGGATACCGATGGATTAGCGCCGAGGAGTCTGAGAAGGTCACAAAAGAGGACAAGGAGAAGATGGATAAGCTCAAGCGCGGCGAGAAGGTCGAGGAGGACGAAGATGAGGACGAGGAGGAATCACAGGACTTCCAAGACACCGAGGTCTTCCCTGGTGGAGATGAGGTCGTCACTGTTATTGTGGAAGAGATGTGGCCAAATGCCATCAAGTTCTACAGTATGTTACAAGCTGACCCACTGTTTGCATGAGCTAACTCCTTCTAGAAGCAACTTTCGACGAGGAGGACGACGAGGACTTGTCAGAACTCGAGATCTCGGAAAGCGAGATGATGATGGACCAGGACGATGATGACGACTCGGACGGCCCTGTCGATATTCGTGCGCTGGTCGGCAAAGGCAAGTCTGATCACTCACCGCCAGCCAAGAAGCAACGCAAGAAGTGAGCTACAGTCTGAGGCGCAGTAAACCGCCAACTGCAATCACAATGCATTCGTTCCCGAGCTTCAATCCTTTATATCTTTTTTGTCAGACCTCTAGTGTCTCTTCGTGTCTCAGCTTCGGGTGCGGTCCGCTTTTACCTTTGAGCTGTCCATGCTGACTACGTTATCTGGCAACGACGGGGAAACCAGAACTTCACAAACCTTTGTTTCAGCTGCACGAATATACCGACTGTTCGTGTTTACAGAATCTAAGCCACGACTCAGTGTTCGGGATCTCAAATCGGTCGTTTGGACAGGAACTGACAAATCGCTGCAGGCAAGCTCGCACAGCACCCCTGACGATGTGCGAGTTTCACTACTTATTGAGAACTACTTATACCGTATAGATACGGCCCAGTCATAACCACCCGCACGCCCGCTTTCTCACAACTTTTCGTCCGCCAATTCCTCAGTCGGTTCGAAGAGTATGAGGCACCTAGCGAATCGACCGGTATGCCATGAGTAAACGAGAAAGCGTTGGACAGAGAAGAAGTCCATGGTGAAAAGCTCGATTGTAAGGCTAGCCTATACAAGATTAAATGCTGTTTTTAAGACACAGTTTTTGGCGCTCAGTCGAAACACTAAAAACAAGCGCCTTCACATCCCCACTCCAATCCCACGCACCCTCACCCAATCCTCTCAACAACCCGCCTAAAAAACCCACCCCGACTCGTATCAATCATCCGCTGCCTCCACCCCCCCGGCACCGCCAATGCCTCCGCCATCTCCTCGCTCCCAAAGTCGCTATCCCTAACAATATCCCCATCCCACCTCCCCACCCGATCCTCATACATCAACACAACATCGCGCCCAAACTCCCACAGCTCTGTAATCCTAACTAACCGCGGCAGCAGCGGGATTAGTTTCTCGACTGATGTTGGTACTAGGTCGTTGACATCGGCGTTTTGTTCTGCGAATGTTATGTCCACGAGGTTGGGGTATGCAGCTGCGAGAGAGGCGATTTCGTAGTCTGGATAGCGTACTTGGAAATATAAATGCGTGATCTTAGGAGACGGGACGAGGATATGGACTGGTTCTTTGCCTTTAGTATGCGTGCAATCGATTCTCAACGTCTCTGCGTTCGGACACATTTCCATCAGCGCGAGCATATGGCACGATACCCTAATCTCTCGCACGCACGGCAATTTCGACACCAGCCCCCTGTTCGATAACTCGTTGTCAACAGGGCGCGTCCCGTCGAAATGAAGCGTCATGCTCAGGACACGCAAGTTCGTAAAGCGCACGAGGAGACTGAGGGTTACGTCGAAGAGGGCTTCCCAGTCACCGCGCATGACGCTTTCATACGTGACTTTTCGCACGAGGGCGCAGAGATCCGGGCTGTTGGTGAGGCATGTGGCGTCTAGGGAATGGCGTTTGGGGTGCCATGGTTTGCGGCGGCGGTGTTGTTGGGCTTGGAGGGAGTGGAAGAGTTGGGGCAGGAGGATGGTGCGGAAGCGTTGGTTTACGAGGGATGATTCTTTGAGAGGTTGTTGGCGTTTGAGGGCTCCCCGCTGGGAGATGGGGTAGCCGGTCCAGTCGAGGTGGTTGAATATCTCGAGTAGAAGTTCGGTGGGAAGCTGGGTGAGTGTGGGCTTTGGAGACATTGTGAATTGCTTCAGAGTGACCAGGCTGAGCATGCTCGCGGGTCGATATTAAGAAGGGAGTTGGGTATATTCTGGTAGTACTACGTCGACATCTAGATTTAACTTCTGAGATCGATCGTTCTGTATACCCCTAGTTCATGGTCTCGCCAAACTACTATCCAGTCTGGCGGAGACGTTCCTGTTCGTTAGATGCGGGGCCACGCCGTACATAAACGGCAAACCTACACGAACCTGTCTCGTTTGAAAATGCACGTTAAACAATGATGTATTAACCGGTGAACTGAGAGTTCGGATGTGGAGCGATTCGTCTGCCTGGAGTTGTGAATAGCTGCCTACTAGGCAAGCGCACTATTGCGTCATTAGATCTTGACATGAGCCAAAGTTGATACCACTTAGCTTTCCCGACTCCCGACCGTCAAGCACGTAAAACTCCCATCATAATCATCACTCTAACGGCTGATAGTCCGAAACCGACCCCTCCACTCTCCTTCTTGCACGTGAACTCTCTACACCTCTCCATCCCTTCCAAGGTTCACTCAACCTCACCCACATACACTGCCACCAACCCCAAAACAGAAACACACACACCGTTAAAATTGGTGAGGTGCCGAGAAAGATGCGGGAGAACCGTTCCCTTCTCGATCAAGAGTCGTCTGCTTATGTGATCGTCATGCTGCCATTACTTGATGCGG
>Ga0265797_10008272_pt1 | contig 13908 bp, 10 predicted proteins | sample P2T30metagenome_FD_192433 | JGI IMG/M metagenome (GOLD analysis project Ga0265797, IMG submission 192433) | Plant litter microbial communities from East Loma Ridge, Irvine, California - P2 T30 | ecosystem: Environmental > Terrestrial > Plant litter > Unclassified | place: USA: California... | reverse complement strand
GATCTGTGCGGAATTGGTGGTTGGGATGATCTTTGAAGTTATACAGGACTATTTATTTGGCTTGAAGGCGTACGGACAAGAAATAGCACTCTGTATCCAACCAGAACCTACTTTCCCCCATAACGTCTCCATCGTCATCTATCGCACCATAAAAACACTCCAGGCCTACACACACCACTTTCCGCAGCACCTGGACTCCTCCCATCTAGTGAAAATACCTCCCAGCAATCCCCTTACACCCCTCCCACCCCCTATCCAACGCCTCAACCACCTCCCCACTCAACTCACCCTTCTCAAAATCCCCCAAGTTCATCTCCAACTGCTTCTGACTACTCGCCCCAATAATCACCTTATCCCCCAACTCCCTCTTCAACATACTGTGATGCACAATCCACCTCAACGCAATCTCACTCTCCCTCGCCTCGCCCTTAACAGCACGCATCTCGTCCAGCGCACTGAAAAACGGCTCGTTCCAGTAGCGCTGGCGGTACATCTTTCCCTGCGCGCGGGATGCGTCGAAGCGCGACCCGGCCTCGACGTCAGATGTCGAGCGGTGGTAGCGGTCGGTTAGCCAGCCGCCTGCAAGTGGGTTGAAGGCGTAGAAGGACATGTTGTATTTGCGCAGGCAGGGGAGGAGTTCGGGCTCGATGCTGCGGTGGAAAGCGTTGTACGGGCCTTGGTAGACGGAGGGGAGGGGGTAGGATTTGGAGGTGCAGATTTCGCATATTGCGGCGACTGGGTGGGCGTGTGTTAGCCAAAAAAAAATTCATGGTGTCGAAGTTGTATGTGGATTTGGTAGGATGTTACATACCTTCCCAGGCCATGAAGTTGCTGATGCCCCAGCGCTCGAACTTTCCTTCTTTGAATAGCTCGTTTACGCCCTTGAGCGTTTCTTCGAGTGGAACGCTACGATCTGGCGCGTGTAGGTACCACAAATCGACCTTCTGGGTTCCCAGAACTTCAAGACTCGTCTCAAGACCCTTGCGCATATCTGCTGGGGTGAGGTGCTCGACGGGCTTGCCCATATAGCCCATCGTGTTTGGGAAGAACTTCGTGTCCATGATGAGCTTGCGGTCTGGCCAGTTTAGCTGCTTGAGGTACTCCTCGCTCGAACCGCCCTGTGTAAAGTTAGTGACTATTTGGCCTGCGAATGGCATGGGACTTACGCCGTAGAATCGTGAAGTGTCAATTTCGTTGTGTCCGTAGTGCTGGAACGTGTCGAGGATTTGCGCGCAGTCTTCAAGCTTGGAGGTGCGCACTTGTTCCTCGCCTTCGCGGCCAAAAGTCATGGCGCCAAAGACGATGGGGAGAGGTGTTTTGGGCGCCATTGTGTATGTGCTTGGGTCTGGACTGTAAGTTGTGTTGATGTCTCGAGGATTGCTGGATGAATTGGAGTAGAAAAGTTCGATTTGGTTCCGGATACTTTTGGATACTTAAACAGTCCGTACAATTCAGGATTCTAAGAGCACCGAGACTATTTGACGAAACTGCTACCGCAACAAGACGTCGACGTTCATGTTGGCGGAGTTTAGCGGGGTTACAGTACCGGTAGCGCTTGATGTCATTGTCGAGGGTTCGCAAGGCACACTTTCTAGTCCGGAAATAGCGCACCAACATTACATGAACTTAAGCAATTGATCATGATTGGCGCGTTCAAAGAGTACGCTCGTTTGGAAGAGCTTGTTCAAGACAAGGTTGCTGTGGCACTGCGTAAGCCTTCCACACAAGCATCGTTTGAGCTTAGCCGCGTCAGCACTGCTCGGAGAATATCAGTAGTACCTGCGCCTCAAAGGAAGATCATAGCACGGATTTACGGACATAGCGGTGCGTAATCGTATTCTATCGAGTCCTAGTGAGCGGCCTGAACGACCAGAACACTTGCTCCAAGCTTTCCTTCCCAGACTTTCTCTGCCAGCATGCCCAATGTGCTATCCGCGCTGTTCGCGCTCCTGATCTCATCACCATCATCGCGGCCTAGAACGTCGTTCCGGTTGATGTTCCTTCCTAACACCACGAGGTCTCCAGCATTCTTGGGTGCCTGGCCGACTTCGATGCTTGCACGCGCAATCACGTCGTTGACCGGCGAGGTGGATGAGACGGTCTCAAAGACGACGCGGCTCGACATTTCAGCCGGTAGAGACGAACGCAACGACGCGAAGAAAGCAGCATCCTGCTCGGGTGTGGTCATGACTGTGACGGTCTCACCTGCCTTACCGGTTGGCGAGTGCACGGATAGCTTCGAAGTGACTTGTGTGAGCTCCGGAAGATCAAAGTGTATGATCGTGGCAGTAACCTGGGGATTCTCTGCGAGCTGCAAGACCAAGCGAAGTGCGGCGCGGTCGTCTGCCCCACCAAAGAACGGCAGAAAGATGTGATGACTGCGATCCGCGATAGGTGCTGTAACCTCTTTACCGCTATTCAGGCTTACGCTACTGTAAGTTCGCGTGAGTTTCGTGCCGCGCTTGTGGTCCTTGTTCTTACTCCCTCCAAAGTTCTTGTTGATGAGGACTGCGACAGGCACGACGGACTGTTCGAGTGCTGACTTGACGAACGATGCATACGACGCTGCTGCGAGCTTGTTCTTCGTACTCTTGTCCTCGATGATATTCTGTTCGCTCATCCCGCCGGTTTCACTCCATGGCAGGATCAAGAAGTTCGAGTCCGAAGCATGGGTGCTAAGTGTCTCTGCGAAAGAGTTTTCTGGCACAACAAGAACCTCGCCTGAGACAGCTAGGTTGTGTAATCGGCCGAATGTTCGGAAAGTATTGACAACAGGATCGTGGGCTGTATATGACTCAATCTCAGATACTTGCATGACGGATGAGCCACGATCTGTGAGATTGAGCAGCCGCAGGCCGTATGCCTCGACTGGGCGATTTGGGGACACCTCCTCCACCGATGCGTCTCCAGTGTCTTTGCTAGTGCTGACCGCCTTCGAGGGATGAGTTTTGGGGGCGGGCTTATCGGCATTTCCACCGAAAAGAGCGGCGAAGGCGAGTAAGTTTGGCATGCTGTCCAGCCGGAGATACACTGTGAACCGCTTGATTTTCTCCGCCGCCAGCTTCTCGTAATGTACGCTGTGTCGTGGTGTCTCCGAGTCGAGCGGTTTCCCGGTGTCCCAGTCAATTTCGCCGCGCCGCCAGCCGTCAACCTTCTTCTGGTACCATGCTGGGTAGAAGAACGATGTTAATGGGGCGGAGGCAAAAGTCGTAACTAGAGCCATGACGACGAATATTGTAAACGTGCGTGTGCTCAGAATCTTCGCGTTTAGTCCAATGTTCTGGTTCAATTAGTCCTGAAGTTCGGCGTGATCACAGAGGTCCTCAGCTTACCAATACGATAAGCTCCACCAAACCCTTGCAACTCATCAACGATCCAATGGCAAAGCACTCACGCCAAAGCATCTTCGTGCTACGAGCTGCGAGTGTAGCGCTGATGAATTTCGAAAAGAACGCAACAGCGACAACAGCAACAACATAACCCCAGACGATACCAGAATCAAGCAAACCAATGTTGGTGTTGAGTCCAGACAGGGTGAAGTAGAGAGGCAAGAACAAGCCGCCGATCAGATCCTCGATCTTTTCCGCAACTTTGATAGCGAATCCGCCCTCGTGAGGGCAGATTAAGCCGGCCATGAAGGCTCCGAAGATGGGATGGACGCCAATGATGCCGGTGAAGAAAGCCGATCCGAGCGCGATGAGGAGTGTGAGACTTATAATGCCCTGACTTGGGCCATCTTGGAGCGCGCGGGTTCTGCGCAGGTACCAGACGAAAACAGGGCGTACAGCATAGACGAGGAAAACCATGTAGCCTGCGCATGTGAGAAGAACCCACAGTGCAGTCAGCCCCGAGCCAGCGTTGACGAGGGCTACGCAAAGGGCGAGCAAGATCCAGCCTGCGAGGACATGTGAGCCATTTGTCAGTCAACATAGATCTCGTCAAGTACACACCAACAACGTCATTAGCAACGCCAGCTGATAGTACGATGACACCGACGGGGGTCATAAGCAGCTTTAGCTCGGTAAGAATACGACAAAGCACCGGAAAGGCCTGTCTCATTGTAAGTAGAATGAGTCGAATTTAGAACCACAGAACATACCGTTATGGCCATAGCCACACCAATGAAAAGCATATAAACCGGGAAATCAATAGGAACCGTCCCCGGCTCATCCCTGAACTCGTTGTACAAGCCAACAGCAATAGCGCATCCAAGTCCAAACGGAATCGCCATACTAGCCACGCCTACATTTACCGCAACCTTCCAATTGCTAAGGAGGAAGCGAAGATCCACTTCGAGGCCGATGATGAAGAGAAACAACGTTAGACCGATGTTCGCAACGAGATTGAGGTTCGTCATAGAAGCCGCTGGGAAGATGGAGGTGTGGAATCCTGGAATGCGGCCCATGACGGATGGTCCTAGAATGATACCACCAATAATCTCGGATATGACTTTGGGCTGGCGCATCTTGGAGAGGGGCCAGTTCAGCGCGCGGCAGAAGATGATGATAATAGAGGCCTAGGGGAAATCGTTAGCTCTTCATATCAAAATGATCTTTTGACGCTTTTCAAACGGAAAGCCTTCGACACTTGGTAGATCTTAAAGACCAGAACCGTGGTCTGCTATGCGAGACACCCCTCCACGACAATATTTCTACCTTTCCTCATGACATAACGAGAACAAAACATACCTGCACAATAAACAAAATAATCGGATTCTTCGCATCAAAATGCACCGGGTTCACCCCCTCAAGCACACCACCCTGAGGCGGAGCCTTGACGACCGCCGTGGGCGCCGCACTAGCCACTGCACTCGACATGACGGTGGAGACAGTATACCCTGTTCGAGATTTTACCCCAGGTTTTTCCAGACTCCACAAAGCTACCCTCAAAAACAGTTGGACAAAGAATGTCGAAGGGAACGTCCATCCTTAAAGAACACAAAGCTAGGACCAGTATCTGGGCGTCAGCGCGTTCTAGGCCAGACGAGCAGCGGGAACGCTAACGCTAGCGCACACGACATATCATTCGTATCGACAAGTCTGTTCGCCATGTGACACGCTGACCGCGTGCTTCAAGTGCTGCGTGCAGACAAAAGATGACTGGCTTGGTGGCCGGTGACTGGTTGCGGCGCATTTCGGTAAGACCCACCCTCGGGATCTGTATCAGCAGCATGCTTTCGCCAAGTTTGCCCAGGTCTGGGGGTTGCGTGTTCAGATGGTGTGGAGTGGAGGCTGTGTTGGTGTGGATGTGTGGATGTGTTTTGAGTTTGGGATGGGAGGACTTTGGGAGGGGAGCATGTGCTGCGTGGTTTTGGAGAGGGTGGTGTCATCGATTTCAGCCACGCTAGGCATCGTCAATGAACAACGATGTGAGTTCACATTGAGGCAAGAAAGCCACGGACCGAATGGAGCGCGAACTGGACCGAATAGTATCCGGCACGCGTGTACTTGCTCATGCCTTCACGATATGAACTCTCGCACAGAGAAGTCAAAGCAATACTCGTGATAGAAACACTGGAACGCTGTAAAAATGCACTAAAACCTAGAATACGCCGTGTATGCACGCACGGCATGCTTCCTCCCTCGCGACTAGCCCTCCATATGTACACTTACCACCATCTTCCAAGCCTGTTCATGCCCGTACAAATACACACACACAACACCACATCACCGTCTCTCCACCAGCAAAAAGTGCATAGCCATGTACGCCAGCACAACAAACAAACCCCCATAGATCGCTAAGCCAATACAATCCATCCACAGTGCTTGCACGTTGAACCCAAAGCTGCTCAAGATGGCTGAGCCAGGAACCTCGATGTCGATGCCGTACTTGTGATCCACGAGGCTGAGGTACTTGACCTCGTTGACGATCAGGCCTTCGAACGCGTAGTGGAAGATACTCAGCTGCGCGTCATGTTAGCAAAATGATTACGGACATGGATGAATTGGTAGTGTGACTCACGCTCTGCAACCAAAGCGCCACCTTTGGAATGCTCTCTTTATTCAAGAAGAAACCTGAGAACAACAAGCTGAACAACATGACCAACACGCCAATCAAATTCGCGACGCCAGAATTGCGGAACACGATGCCGATGAACAGGAAAATCGCTGCGGCTGCGAGGTTGAAGAGTACGAGGAAGAGTACGAATTTGAGGAAGTTGGGCCATGCGGGTATCAGACCTGTCATGGGGTATACGATTATTCCGAGGATCATGGGCGGGAGGAGGCGCAGCGGTACGATGTCGAAGATGACCTTAGCTGCGAAGTACGCGGGAGGCGAGTAATATCCCTTCGCTCGCTCGCGCGTGAAGAGCAGCCTCTCAGGCGCAAAGACAGTGAGTATTGTCAAGCTCGAGAAGCCGAAGAGACTCAGCACGAACAGAAACAGTCCCAATCGGTTCTGGAAACCCTTGATGTCGTCTGTGAGTCCGTAGAATAGGAAGCCCAAGAATACAGCAAGCAAGATAGCGATTGCGTAGTGCGTGAGCATGAGCATCGGGTTGCGGTAGAGGTTGCGCCATGTGCGGAGAGACAGGATACGGAATTGGCCGAGGAGGCCGACTTTCTGGAAGCCCTTGAGCTTGCCGGCGGCGATGAAACCATTAGCTGAGTGATTGCCGTTTTGGCCGTTGGCGCTGTTGGCGTTGTTGACGGAGGTGGCGATGTCTTCGCGAATATTGGCTGCGACGTCGGACTGGGCGTATGCGTTGATCAGGATATCGAGGTTTGTGCCAGTGCCGCCGTTCGCTGCAGAAGGCAGTTCATCATCGGGGTTTTCGGGAATCTGCGGCGGCTGACGCGTGAGCTTAAGCCATTGCGCTTTCAGTCCCGCGCGCCGGTCGTATGGTGCTTCATCGTCGGTCTTGGGGGACTGCGTGCCGTCTACCGGGGCAGAGCTACGCTTGCGAGTGAAAAGCTCACGCTCTTGTTGTTGGCGTATGGACGTGCGGCGCTTGTTCTTGGGTCGCAAACTCGAATTGCTGGGACTGCCAGCAAGTTCGCGTTCAATCTCAGAGGTGTTGATGCTGGGGATGGACTTTACCGCGATCGCACTACTCGCGCTCGTCTGGAGGCCATCGCGATTGAACATGGAGCTGTCTTCATCCATGGTGCGATTCGCTGCACTTGCGTGCATGGTGAGATCGATGAGATAGTCGGCAATGTTGAAGCCTGGTGGACAAGTGTAGCCGACATTGTCGAAATACGGCTGGCAGTGCTCGAAGGGTCCTGAGTAGACAGTCCTGCCCTTGGCCAGAAGGATGAGTTGGTCAAAAAGCGCTACAATATTTGATCGCGGCTGATGGATAGTTACCACCACCGTCCTGTTGTAGTTCTTGACCAAGTTCACCAAGCACTCGACGACGTTGAAAGCGTTGAAGGCGTCGAGGCCGCTGGTAGGTTCGTCCAGAAAGAGGATGCTGGGAGATGTCACGAGCTCGCAGGCAATACCGACACGACGCTTCTCTCCGCCAGATATACCACGCGAGGTTTCCTCAGAGCCGATCTTTTGGTTGCGTATGTGGTAGATGCCAAGTTGACGCTCGACATCCTCTACCTTCTGCTCCTTGGAGGTACGGCTCATTTCCTTGGGCAGCCGGAGTAAGGCAGAGTCAAGGATGGTCTCGTGAACGGTCAAGGTAGGTAGTAGCGTGTCGTCTTGATCAACAAACCCGATCACATTCTTGAACTCGTCGTCGCGCACTTTCTCACCATTGAGATAAAAGTCGCCGTTGGTGACTCCGACCTTGTTCTTGCGCGCTAGGATGTCCAAGAAAGTGGTCTTTCCGGCTCCAGATGCTCCCATGATAGCCATCAGCTCTCCTGGGTGTACAGCGCCGGAGATGCCAGAGAGGATCTGCTTCCCATTCAGGTTGTACGTGACGTTCTCGAACATCAGAGCAGCTGGCTTGTGATCGGCTAACAACGCGGCGTTTTCGTCCTCCTCGTCGTCCGAAAGATGGATGGGACCATAACGATTTCGCTCTGCGCGATGGCTGAGGTACCAACCGAGCAAAATGACCGCCACGATGAAGAGAGCGACACTGGCAATGACGCCTGCGATGAGCGGTGTGTTGATCTTCTTGATGGGCCTCTCGTAGCCGGGCACCTCAGTCTGGTACAGACACTCGCCTGTGTCGCACTGTAAAAAGATGCTCTCGTCTCCAAAGATGCTGGAGATCAAGTCGTTCATGGCCGGCTCCGAGAAGACACTTCCAGTTTCTTTGCCGCCGGCAATGCCCTTGAACTCAGCAGGACCCTTGATCGACTCCTTCAAGAAGTCACCAATGTCGATGGACCCCTCTTCACCGCACAGCATCCGGTCTGGGATGCAACGGCACTGTATGTTCTCACATTTGTAACTGGTGATGTTTCGGTCGGCTTCGGCGGTCCACTTGTCGGTACACGTGTCGAGACCACAGTAGAAGGATTCGCGCTTGTCGACCCAGACTGTGCTTGTTAGCCAGATTCAACCACTGCATGTATCGATGTACCCACACTGGAAGTTGCACTCTGCCGTCTCTTTGTTACAAGAAAAGGTGGCCTGTGGCTTCTTGTCCTTGAGCTGGTCGAGGATCTTTCTGTTCGTGATGTCGCACATCTGGAAGTTCTCCTTGACCAGCTGTCCGGCCTTATAGCACACGCCGCCCTCGCCATCTGGCATCATGGCATTGCACGCATTGTCTGTCTCGCAGACGTTGCAGTTCATGCCCGACCACCCATCTTTACACTTGCACTCCTTCTCGCCTCCTCTCGGTGCCCTGTCCTTTCCATCTGGCAATGCGCCACACAGTGGCTCTGAGCAGTCTTCGCCTCCAAAGCCTGGCGGACAGCTGCATCGGCCGCTAGCCTTTGTACACTCGGCGAACTGGTGGCACTGGAAGTCCTCGAGGTTGCAGTTGAAGCATGGCGGGCACCCGTCGGGTCGGTCGCCGTAGATGGAGAAGAGCGAAGTCGGCGTTTCGGCCACGGAGTAGTTGCTGAAGCTCTTGTAAGCTAGAGACGAGCCTGCCAGTCCCAGCAGAGTGAAGACCGAGGCCGTCCACGGTCGTGGGCGCATATCGCGTGATGTGGCGCAGTATGAGTTGGGATACCTTCGAGAAGGATGATTGCTCCAAACTTCCCGACTGCTTGGTGGGGGAGGTTGCAGTGTTAGAGAGGTAGGAAAGATGTAGAAGAGGGCATTTGTACACGCGAGGCGGGTGAATGCCAACGGTGATGTAGTCTGAAGGTGGCCACAGGTGGCATGTGTGGTTGCTATCGGCGATGCCTCACGGTGATTCGTGGGGGCTGGGACAAGACGGGACGCAAGCCAAGAGAGGCGTCTCGCGGTCCGCTACACCGAGGTACGAATTTACCAGGCAGCCCTTGGTTGCACTCTAACGCGGTTGTTTGCAAACTTCAATATCGTCAAGCCGCAATAGTTTGACGCGTCTCCGAGTGTGCATCAGCACATGCAGACTATCGTTGATCAGCGGCACCGCCATGTGGCAGTTCGCGCTAGGAAGAGCCCCAATCATGGATCTAGCTCTTCCGAGGTGCTCAACGCCCTATGTCAATTGCAGCGACTACTTTAAAGATCGTACTGTCCTGTCCTTCAATACCAATCAAAGCTGATTCTAAGTTCAATCCTTCTTCCTTCGGCTTCCGTGTCTACCTTTAGGATCCACCATGGTCAAGATAAACGAGTTCGCGGTGGAATCGGTACATCTTCCCCGCATTGCTTTTCACGTGAACACGCGAGACTGACAAAGCCAAAGTGGATGGACGCGCATGAAAATGACTGCAAGTACAACCTTGCCGAGACATGCTGTGCTTCCATATCAGTCGACCAATTGCGCGAGCTTTCCGAGAACAAGAGCGGGGTGATTGACACCTCCAAGCCCTTGACATATGGTGCCATTCGAGGCAGTGAAGAGCTGCGCAACAACCTCGCTCGACTGTATTCAGCCAAAACTGCAAGCGTACTGCCCGCAGAAAACATCCTCACGACGCCTGGTGCGATTCAGGCAAACTACTTGACCACATATTCACTCGTTGGCAAGGGCGACCATGTCATCTGCCACTACCCAACCTATCAGTCGCTGTACGAAGTACCAAAGCACATGGGCGCAGAAGTCGACCTATGGAAAGCAACGCCCGAAAACCATTGGATGCCCACCATCGACGACCTAAAAGCACTCATCAAGCCCAACACGAAACTCATCATCATCAACAATCCCAACAACCCTACCGGCGCCGTCTTCAAGAAGTCCTTCCTGCAAGAAATCGTCGATCTCGCAACGGAGAAAGACATCACGATCCTGGGCGACGAGGTATACAGACCTATCTTCCACTCCATGAGCCCCATAGACAAGGACTTCCCGCCCTCGCTTCTCTCGATGGGATACAAGAACGTCGTCGTCACAGGTTCCATGTCGAAAGCGTACTCCCTCGCCGGCATACGCATAGGCTGGATAGCTTCGCGTAGCTCCGAGATCATCGAGACAATAGCTTCAGCACGACACTACACCACTATCTCAGTCTCACAATTCGACGAGCAAATCGCCGCTTTCGCACTGCACACGTCCACTATACACAGCCTCCTGGCGCGCAACATCCAGCTCGCGAAGACAAACATGGCTTTGCTTGAAAAGTTCGCAGTCAAGAACGAAGACGAGTGTGAATGGAACAAGCCGTTGGCTGGAACGACAGCTTTTGTCAAGTTCAAGAGAGATGGGAAGGCAGTTGATTCGGAAGACTTTTGCAAGAAATTGCTCGCGAAGACGGGTGTGTTGTTTACGCCTGGAACGTGCTTTGGCGAGGAGTGGAAGGGATACGTCAGAATTGGGTTTGTGAATCACACGGATGTCGTGGAGCCGGGATTGAGCGAAGCGACTAAGTTTGTGAGGAAGTTCTTGGACGATGTCGAGTTGGCGGAGTGAGTGCAATCTCGTCGCATTTCGACTATTTGGTAAAACACTGTGCGCATTATATCGCACTTTCTACTATCGTATATCAATACCGTGTTCAGATTTTTCTCATGGCTACAATACGACTATGAGAGCTAGAAAAGTCGCAGCCATCGATCTGATCTGGACATTACCGGCGAGCACACGTAAACCCCAAACCAACAAGATACTTCCGCTCATCCGCATCCCAGGGCTATCAATTCAGCCAAAAATCCAATACTGCAGCCCTCGCTATGCTGCCCGCTCAATTCAAGTCTCCTCAAAACCGGGTTATCTGTATCCTTGCTTGTATTCTCCAGAGTCCAAAGCCATCCTCCAATATCAATTTCAAAACAGGTGCCCAACTACTGCCCACCTACAAGAGCCGAAGGTCAAGATCATTATCATCGCCATCATTCGGGACCGCATACTCCTCATCGCCATCAATCGAGATCGCATACCAGGGCCTAGCGCACTCAAATCCAGGACCCATGAGATACGTGCGCTCAGCCGCCAGGTCATAATTGGCAACCTACCCAAACACCCGATACTCCAGTCCCCGCTGCGCAACCCGTTCAACAAACTCCTTCATCCAATCGCATGTCTCATCCTGAAATGCCCCCATGTAGTAGTAAGGCCGCATAGTCACCGTCACAGTAAATGTCTCCAGCGCTACCGAGCGAATCGGGTCAGCGAAGAACGAGTCCGGGCCCTCTTCTGTCAGTCCCTCGATGTGGTGCTCGATATGCTTTGGATCTGATACCCCGAGCTCGAGGTGCTTGAGGCCCGCGGGCAGCATCGCCGTGCCGCAAATATACACGTTCTCAAGCGCGAAATCGATCAGTAGCTCAGCATCAACGCGGAGTGTGTGCAACTTTGTCAATCGCCTGAGATGTGTGAACGGGCGTGGGGACTCAGGATATAAATGCATACACTCGAACGACTCGAGGTGTGGCGTGTGCGTGACGAGGAGCGCAGAGAGGCGGCTGTAGTCGTAGTCGGCCCACTCGGCCTCATCACTACCCAAGTGGTACAGCGCCAGGCTCTTTAGATTGAGATACGTGAGGCCCGCGACGAGGCTTTCGACCAAGTCTGGTGTGATGAGGACGCTATGTAGTTCTAGAAAACGTAACGTGTCTGGAACATACGGGGCGTTGTTGATCGCTTGGATGCACACGCTCTTGATCACGAGCCGTGGAGTAGCGCCGTTGACGGATAGTTTCATGCCAGCGTCTTGTTCCAGGGAACCGTGAAGTTCAACGCTCTTGAGCTTGCTGAACGGTACTGGGCTGCCTGGCATGTTGGACCATGGGCTGTTAAGCACTTTGCGCGTAATATCGAGGTATTCTGCGCAGCGAGGGGCCGTCAGACGGATCGATTCGACGTTGATTGCTAGGCACAAAAGTAGAGCGACAGTACCGTCGATGGTAGGAATCGGGTGCGGTGATCGATCCACTGCGCAACCAAATGCTGGCGAATATGCTCCCCAAGGTATACCGTTCGAGGGGAAACGCTTCTAGAATCTGTTGGATCTGATCGTAGTAGGTCCATAGCTGTGGAGATTGGCAGCGTTTAGCCTCGAGATAGCTTTGTGCGTCTATGCATTCGCGACACTCCCCGGTGGTCTCGAAGCTTCGGATGTTCTTTGCTAGTTCTGGTCGGTACATCAGGGTCATGAGTAGGTACTTCATTTCTACTTCTTGGATAGTTCGGAGGTCAGATCGCGGTAAAGAAAGGGCTCGGCGGGTCCGCGGTAGTACTTGGAGGCTCGGGACATGGCGTCGAGTGCAGCTTGGTCTCCTTGGAGGTAGGCGCAGACTGTGGTGTCCAGCTCCGTCGGGAACTCGCCGAGCGACATTGTCATGGTTCAATGAGCCGCTTTTGGTAGTTGAAGTGCATGTATCAGCGGGCGAGGGGAAGTTGATGGCGTTGCGATGGGAGGAAATGAATGGAGCGGTCGGTAGATGGATAAAAGGGGGAGAAGGCATAAACCGTTTTGGTGACAGGTGTGAGCAAAGTGAACGCCGCGAAGTCTTTGGGAACTGCGCGCAGTGAGCAGCACTGTTTTCATAGCCCTCACGTGACGCGATCCTACACCACAGTATCTTGACGTCCATACGTGAATCACACTCACGCACACATGCAGCTCCAACCCAATTTTGTGGGTAGTTCACTTAACTGCTCAACGTAGATATGCCAAAGCACAATATGGATTACTCCAAGCACTTTCCCTTGTGCTTCTTGTAATCAGTCTTCCCCACCTGGACATCTTACATTACACAAGCCAGTAAAGAGCTCACGGCAGGTCCTCCATAAAGCAGCAACGAGCCTTCAGATCAGGCGGAACGACAAATTACGTGAGGTGTCGAAAACTGTTCGTTTGGTTGCGAAGTGACGAGGTGGGGGATAATTTGTGCGAGGCTCGACTCCCAATTTCACACCCCCACTCTCCACTGACGCATTACCAAGGAACGGGGAGGAACGGGAACGCCGCTTCATCTACCGTAGCAGAGGGCAATACGACGAGAATCAAACAGCTCGAACTAGTTGACGCTAGTATCCCAGCTGCACTCACGTAGCAATGATTGTGACGCATGGTTGAGTGTCTACGTTCATCTAACGAGCCGGATTTAGCTACTTCCACGATGAGAACTTGGCATTTATGCCTTCATCCATAATAAGCCAATGTGAGCAATTTGGAAGCTGCCAATACTAGCCAGCCTGGCGATCCCGTGGGGGTGTTTGCGAACATTTGAACAAGAGCGACGTTTCTACACATTATCACACTGATACTGACATGACATTGAGTCTATTCAGATTTCAGACATATATCGTCCAGGGGATCAGTCTCCACGATGAAGTTACAATAGACCGAATGAAGGACCGGATCTCTGTGAGCTACTGGTGCTTTCTACCTCCTACCAAGACCAACCTTGATCCGCATCGCTCAATAGAGGCATTTAGACATCCAAAACCTTTCG
>Ga0265797_10008271_pt1 | contig 13908 bp, 10 predicted proteins | sample P2T30metagenome_FD_192433 | JGI IMG/M metagenome (GOLD analysis project Ga0265797, IMG submission 192433) | Plant litter microbial communities from East Loma Ridge, Irvine, California - P2 T30 | ecosystem: Environmental > Terrestrial > Plant litter > Unclassified | place: USA: California... | reverse complement strand
TCATACTCAAGGTTCACAAGGAGCCCTATCACCAGCCCGATCAGACCGTCTATGCATTGCGCCTCTTAGACACGGTAAAGCTTGCTATTACTACACAACACAGTTACGTCAGAAGGACAGTCGAATCTCGATACTGTTTCTCTTGTGTTGTATTTGCGGGTATAGTATTAATATTACTGCATGATGCACCTCCATATCTAACCAGTCGCGACCCAAACACATTGCTCACCCTACCCTTGTCATCTTCACCGGACGTTGCAACATCTGCGTTCCCCTTCTACCTATACCCGGTTATCCTGGCCTACGATAACGTCTAGTCAGAGTCATCGCTAAACTGTTCTCCTTGATCCGTGTCAGGCAAGTCGTCGTCGTCGTCGCTCTGCGCCCTCAGCATCCAAGCAGGGCTAGAGAAGCAAGGCGCAGCTTGTGAGGTAACCGTGCGAGGTGGAGTTGCCGCTGTTGCCAGTGGGGGAGGGCTCGAAACCGTGGGCGCATTACGAATACTAACCCTAGCAAGATCTGATAGAGAGATACCGCTCCGGCGATGACCCCCAACATCACCAAAGGAACCGAAAGAGTGTGCCGAGAAAGGTGGTGCGAAGCGAGGACTGCTCATCATAGGTGTCGCCAGCTGGAGGCTTGATCGGCTAGGGAACGACTTCGATGTCGCCTGCTGTTCGAACCCAGCAGTTTTGTCGCTGCCCGTGGGTCAAGTGTGAAAGAGCTGCTCTCTTTAATGCTTGGTGTCGGCATATCGGATAGAGAATAATTGTCTGCCTGCTCCACCTTTTCATGAACAACTGGCGTCTCGTCATTCCGGTCTTCCTCCGACTCATCTGCGTCGGTATCCGATCCATCCCCCCGCTGTCGAAGACTATGATGAAAATTGACGCCAAAGATGCCAGCAACTTGTGGTTCCTCCTCATCTCCCATCGCGTTGAGCCAAGCTTTTGCTTGCTTATAGTCGTCTTCCAGGTTGAAATCGCCATCAGATGCGATTGTGAAAGAGTCCTTTGTAGCTGCCTCGGCCGTGGGCGGGCTAACCAGGATATTGGTGTTTACTCCATTATCTCGCTGGAAAAAAGACTCATGCGGTGCCCTTGGGATGTCAGGGAATGGTCCAGGCGATGGGGACTGCGACCGGCGTTCCATGTTGGCCATCATGTGGTCTAGTTGACGGTCTACGAAGGAGGCCGACAACTGTGGCGCTCGGGCTGATGGTACGCTATCTGGAGTCACGTTCTCGACGGAAGAAAGGATATGCAGACGCTTCGCAGCCGGCATGACCGCAACTGACGATTGGTCGCCATCATTACGTTTCGCTGGTGATTGGGCCTCAGCAAGAGCTTGCTTGCGATCTTTCAGCATCTGTACTAGAATGGAGTGATCAACATGTGGCGAACAAGTTTGATCCGATCTCCCTGGTCGCGATACTGTCTTCTTCAACGGGCCCTTTGCCGACAGGATCGTTCGCTTGACCAAATCCGCCGCCTCGTCGAGCTCTGTCGCGGTCGTGAACTTTGACCAGTGATCGGGGCGCCAGTATTCTTCTCTACCATTCAGAGTTTTGGGCAGCACCTTCATACTGCCAAAGTAAGTCGGCAGGAACTTCCCAGCAGTCTCTGGTGCTTTGGGAGCTAGCGGTGCATGGAAGTTGTACTGGCCACCCTGGCGTGTGACTGATGCCCAAGGAAGAAGACCGGTGTGAGCAAGAACGACATGGTACAAAACCTGACTGAAGTCTGCTGGATCATACAGTGGGAACTGCGGCGCACGATCTGGAATATCCGCTGTCAATTGAAGTGAGGAACTGAAGGCGGCTAACAAGGAGAGAGTAGCATATAGACCCTCTATTTCTGACTCTCCGCGTACTTCGACAAAGTTGTTACATCCTATGGTCCCCTCATTGATGCAGGCGAGAAGTAGATCCGGAGCTGCCAGTCGATGTAAATGTGTGAGGTTGAACATTCGCGAAGGCTTGTGATACCACACCTGATAGGTCTCCTCAAAGTGTGTCGTCGGCTGGTTCGTGATGTTTCCGGTTGTCAATCCCGCAAATGTGGCTTGCATGAAATCAGGCATAGTTCCATGTTTTACAAGAGCATCCCAGAGCCTATTGATCTCAGCGAACTTGATTATCCCATGCTGGGGCGAGATCTGGCGCTCATACTCCTGAACAAAAGCATGATGCCACTTTGGATAGGCCTCACAACAGCCTGCTATCCAATCTAAGATGCCACGTTCTTCGAAGCCAGTACCGTTTTGCGTAAACAACACTGTTCGCTTGACTGAAAAGCTCTGCCAAGGCTCTTCCACATCGCCAGCGAGCTCTCGTATCTTTGCGCATACCTCTCGGGGCGTTAGTTCCCATCGATTGTGATAGACGATCGATGCCAAGCCATCTAGGTATGGGTGTCCAAGAGTTAACAGCATATGCTGCTCTTCGCCTATCTTTGAAGACGGATGCATAAGCACCCAGTCAAGCTCCATCTCCTTGATCATATCTGATCGGCATGGTCCGACCTCGCGACGAGTCGCGTTGTGGATTTGGTCATTCCGAGCCTTATGCCAACCATGTTGTTTCATGCTTAACAAGCGGAGCATCTTCTTGCCTTCCTTCGACTCGCGCAACTTGCCTCTAGGCCCAAAGAAGTCTGCGACTACGCGCTCCATGAGCTCGAACTCTCTACTCGCAGCCTCAGTCTTGGTCATCATAAATTCTTCGCTGTAGGCATCCTTGGTAGCTGCCTTGCGCAATTGCCAAATATCACAGCAGCTTTCGACGATCTCCATCACAGCGCGGCCGTCTTCGGTCATCCTCTTCAGAGGTTCAGGCGCGCCGCTGGGGAATGACGTTGACTTCGAGTAGTCGACTAGGAGCACAGTTTCAGGCTTGAAGTCCACCAGACGAAGTAAAGCACTCTCTTTGGTAACATTCCCATGCACAATCTTGTGGAAATGCAAGAAGGTGAGAGCAGACATGAGCCGTCGCAGGAGCTTCGAGGCGATTGTGAAGCGAAGGCGCGGATGTTGTTCCTTGATGTCCTTCTCTAGGGCAGCATATGGCTCAAATCCCTCATGTGTTTCGGTGATCACTGCCGGAATATGATTGATCTCAACTGACTGCAGGTAGCGAACAAGAGATGCATCCACCCTGTCCTTTGCCAATTTTAGAAACTCAGCGTCGCGAATATCTTGGCCGTTGTCGTTATGGTGGAAGAATTTCGCTGTTTCGATATTGCCGGTGAAGCGCTCAAGAACCCGATACGTGTTGGTAGAAATCCGGTCAGGACGTTGCAGATATCGATCCCGTGCCCAGGTCTCGGGGCGATGGACGACTTCTTGTAGTTGAGGGCGTAACTCTAGAAGTTGATAATCTTGGATCGGATAAAGGCCGCGTACAGTCTTCAGCATGAAGATCTCGACACGTAAACCGTTGATCAAAACGTGATTGACTAGGTTTTGTCGCAGATGGACGGCCTGTGGTAACTGGCTCGACAGTTTTCGTGTACGGGGGGTGCTGAGTTGGATAGGCGCACCATTTACCTCCGCGATGGTCTCAGTAGCGGACTGCAAACGCCAGCTATCGCTCTTCCATACCGGTGTGAGGTTGAACTGATGAATCCCGACCCTACTACCAGGGAAATACACATCGCGCGTCGATGGCGATGCGCTCTTGTTGTCGGCACGACCCATCGTGTAGCAATGTCGTCCCTGAATGGCACCAAGGAAAACATGGCAGCCATCTAAGGACCACTCGCCATCGGCTAGCTGAGTCCTTATACGCGATTTCCTGTACGCCGTGCTGCGATTTGCATGGTGAGCTCTATGGTCATAGACCGTAACAATTCCAACAACGTTGTCAACAGAGAGTCCATCAGGGATAGGCACATGTCCGGCTTGAACAAGTTCCTCCCCAAGTAGACCTGACATGGTCGCGGTCGGTGTATATAGCTAGGAAGATCGTCTGAGTCGTGATAGGTAGTGTAACGTTCTGGGGCGGTGGAGACGGTGCGGTGTTGGAATGGCGCGAGAGTTGAGTTTCGGGAATGGTCGCGTGCTTGTTAATTACTGAGCAAAGTCGGCACGCACGATCATACTGTGGTGAAGGTTTGATTACCAGCAGGCAAGTGTGCAGCAGACTTGATCGAAACGGCCCTTCTGCATGTGCGCTCGCGACGGAGTCTCTCACCCACGAGTTGAGATTGAGACACTCACATGTGACCCCGACAGCCCGCGAGCTACGACAAGATATTCAGAAGCCCAGTCGATCGGCGTGATTCACCTGTAAAACTTGGTCCGAGCTGTCGTGAAATGATCGGTCCAGGTTTTCCTGTCTTGGATGTCGTACAGACCCAACAAATCTGGCTTGCCGTCTCGAGCATTGTTTGTAAGTGTGACAGTATATCTGATAGCCCGTTAGTTTTCTGAGACAGCTTGCGTCTACGTCAAACCTACACGACTGAGCCCCTTGCTATTTGGTCAAGCATAGTAGCTTTCTGGAACTGGTGTGCGTCTACCGGAAGGGAAAACCCCATGTCGGCAATTGCAATAGGTGGGTCTGTTACCAGCACTTCATCTCCCTTGCTCTTCTTAACTTTTCCCCAGAGGAAGTAGTTATCTAGAAGCATGGCATGTACTGGAATCCAAGGTCCTTGACCCTTGAACTTCATCGCCATGCCGCCTTGATGCACGACGCGCCGGCTGGGGTCGTGTAGGTATAGTTGCGAAAGCGTACTGGTGTCTGTCCGAATACGTTTCTCCAAGTTCTGCACATCTTCACGGCCTTGCGCTTCCTCTAACAAAGCCAGCGTCAACGTCTTGAGCCAAGTGACGGCCTGCAGAGCGCGTCTCAAGCGCATGACCTCACTACTCGCCGCCGGATCGCGGAGCGTTTCAGCAATGTTGATGAGACTTTCCAAGCTATCGACATAAGTCTGCAACTGTATAATGGGAAGCTCCAGATAGTCCTGCCAGCTCTTGCCAAAATAAGAGATACTGAGACCGAGCGTGTTGACATATGGTGAGAACTTCGGGTCCATGTTTTGAGTTGTACGGAGTGAGGAGGAAGCATGCGGCATCTTACGGCAATACTCTCGGTATAGTCGTTGACTTTTGTCAACCCAGACTTCGAAGATGTACGGATTGCAGAGAGCACTACCATTGCCAGCAAGTTCTTGATCCATGGTGTACAACAGACATTGTTGATGTAGTGTGGCAAGTTGTTCGCCAACAAGAATCGCATTCAGATGTTTTTCGATGATTGGCCATTGCCTTATGATATTGTCGTAGAACATCCGTTTGAGTCTTACCATGCGGTCGACAAACTTTCTTTCTGCGTCCACGAGTGATCTCCAGATGCTGTTCATTTCGATGTTATGCAGGAGTAATGATGTTCCCTGTGCTTGGGGTTCATTCACATCAAACTCGACATTACCTAAAGCATTGTAAGAGGATCTGTGCCCAAGTGGCAGCGGCTTCCGTAACGATTGCCCTGTTGAATTGGGGCTCAACTGCGGAGTTTCATACACCGTGTAAGTCGATGCGGTTGACACTTTTGATAGGATGGATGGCGCATCAGAAGAAAATATACTATCATCAGAAGACACTGAACGCATTTTGGGCGTTGCGACAGGCTGCCCGCTCGGACGACGAGGAGGTAATGGGGGCGGTGCTTCTGAGTCGTTTATTGCTTTGTCTCCACTGAACGATCGCAATGGCGCCGGAGTTAAAGAGTCGGTAGAATGGACCGGCAATGCATAGGCATTCTCAGAACCCGTATGGCTTGGAGTCAGAGGACCAGTTCGACTCGGTAGTGCAGAAGGGTTTTCAGAACCCGTATGATTCGGAGTCAAACAAAGCGCTGCAGATGAGGTTTGAGGCATGAAGGAAAGTATGTCGCGTTCGAGAGTATCAAACAAATCTGCGTGGTCATCTTTTGTGGCGACTTGAGATGATATCTCTGGTTCTGCTTCAGCTTCAGCTTCAGGCTCTGGGACACTAGTCGTAGTCTTCCCTTCCTCTGACGATAGTGGGGGAAGGTCTATAGGATCAACGCTCCTATCTTTGTCATTGCCCTGGGACATGCTTCCAAGAGCGGTCGAGTAGTCTTCTAAAACATCAGTATCTGAGCTCTCTTGTGCAACCGCTCCGTTGTTTGAAGACAGCGCCATTGCCATAGCCCTACGATAAGCCTTCGAGTTGACGACCTCGTCATCGAAAGTGAACTCGGTAGCTTTCGCGATGGAATCTGCGTCGACATCTTTACCGTCCAGGCTTTGTTGACTGAATAGTGACTCCGGTACCTTCAAACGAGGGTGCGACTGGCGCAGAGTCCTTGACCGTTTTACAACCTGATCGAGTGTAACGCTGTTGTCTTCAACTAGCTTCTTGATATCCACAATCGACTCCATTTGCAGTCCTTGTATAAGGAGACTGAGCGCAGATTGCTGGCCGCGGATCTGCGTGAGCAGCTCTTTGAACGTGTCTTCCTTCCAAAGAAACCTCGCTCGGTCCTTGAACTTCAGTTCGTCGTTCTCCGCTTTTATTCGCAGCTCTCTTACTTCCTCCTCGAGACATCCGTACACGACTCGACATCCAGTGAGCGCGCGATCGAACGTCTCGAGTAATTGGGGTTTCTCTCGTAATGCGTCATGTTGCAGGAGATTTTGGACTTGGGACAGGGACGCTGCGATGACCATAGACTCGGAGTATATGGCGGTAATAAGGACCGAGGCATCTTTGTACTTGGCGCGCAGGTCGTACAGGTCTTTTGCAGACTGTATGCTCTGCGGTAGAGCGACTAGCTATAGTGGTAGTGTGCGCATTAGCTTGATACACTGGGCAGAAGCTTGTCGACGCGCTTCGCGTGGGGAGGATCATACAACACCGACTACAGCGGACATCTCCATGTGTGCCTGAACAGACGAAGAACAAATCTAGCGCGAGCAGACGCAAAGCAACATTACAGAGGGTTGGGTTCACAAGGCATCCAGGGCTCAGAGAGTTCTGCGTAGGCCCCCTTGCTCGCGCCTTGCCGGAATTTGGGGGCGTGTTACGCGACGTAATGCACAGATCTCCCGCGGCAGAAACTCCGCACGTCATTACTGCATTCCTTTTCCCATATGTAGATCAGGTCCAACTACAACGCGTATGTTCACATAGACAAGGATCAAGAATGGCAGCGATTGACTTGTTCGCTCATGCGTGTCTTCGCTGAGCCCGATCATCCCAATCGTATAATACAAAGCTGGGAAGTTAACATAAACACACCGCGCCAGCGAATGCACGCCCACCCATGAAGGCGCATCAAGAAGATAATGAGAGATTACCATGGTCCGCCATCAGAAGATATCCATCAATCATGCCTTTCCTTTGCCCATCTCGATCAAACTACGTGTCCATATACACACGCTCAAATCAGGGGGTATGTCCAGCTAAAAATGCCAATAGTTCACGCGAAACGGCGGAGGCTCGGAAATGCGAGGAGAAGTCGTAGCTACTATCGGCTCTGCAAGATACTACCTTGCGAATACCTTGACTATGCCATCACCGCCTGCTGAGACGACGAGACGACCATCCTGGCTCCAGACAACGCTGCACACACCTTCGCCGCGCATGATGCGGTGTGCGGTGATTTCTTGTGTGCATATGCGCTTGTCGAGTGACCAGAATCGGATAGAGGCGTCATGTCCAGCAGATACGGCTTCTCGGCCGTCCTTGCTGAGCGATAACGAAGAAATAGCTGCAGGGTGTGCAAGCATGCTATATGTACATTGTCCTGTTCCTGGTCAGCAAAGGTCAAATTTATCGTTTTGGGAAAACATACCAGAGTTGGCATCGAAGAACCTGATGAGATGGTCTTCGTGCCCACTGATTATAACACCCTCCAGGCCGCCGTTAGCGGAGCCAGTCGGGCCATGTATGCCTTCCTCGTCTGAACCGCCTCGGCCAGCCTCCTGTGACACACTTTCGAGATACTGCGAGCTTGTCACAACTGATGTGATACCAGTCGCTGGGGTTCCATCGTAAGATTCGTTACTGGCCATACCGATCAGCTCCTCGCCGGTCCTCGTGTCATACACCAAGATTGATGCGTCACAGAAGGAGACAACAAAGTTTTCTCCAGTAGGGGAAAGTGGGCTGATGCACGTAGGCGAAGGGTGCGTGTCACGCTCGATGGTATGTATTAACATGTAATGAAATGGTGTCGTGGTAGCGATGCTGGGCTGCGGTGAAGACGGGTGGTTCGATCCAGATGTGACCGAGTGTCTCCGGCTGCCTCCAACACCACGACGAGAGTTTGTCTGCGGTGAGACCAGTTGAGGCGGCGCACTTACAGCCCAGATCTTGATAGTACCGTCTGCAGATCCGGAAGCGAGTATGACACGGTCTGGTCCTCCGTACTTGCTGCTATCGGAGCCGAACAGATTAGCACAGGTGGTAGGGAGAACGCATACAGTCCAGACGGCATCGGTGTGCCCTTCAAGGGTGGCCTTTGGGTCAACTCGGCCTCGTTCCCATACGCGGATCGTAGCATCCTGACCACCCGAAAATATCCAGCCATCGCCAGAGACCCTTCCTCCGGTGGCAAAATGAGCAGAAGCAGGGCAGGCTGCTAAAGATGTAACGGTACCTTCATGACCCCGATGTGACCAGAATGGCTGAATGTCTAGATCATTGTTCATGCTGTGCTGGTTTGCATAACTTGCGGGTATCATCCATCTTTTGATCATGCCGTCATCTCCCGCTGTGCAAATCTCTGGCTCACTGGGACTGCCACCACCAGTGAAAATGACTGATCGTACCACATCGAGATGGCCGCGAAGTGCAAATCGGACTTTGAAACTTTGCGGGTCAGTCTTCGCTGCTTGCTGGGCTACTGCTTGTTGAGCTTTCTGATCATTACTCAGTCGTCTGACGTGGTCTTTGCTGGCCCTCTTTACAGGGCGCGGTGGCGATTTTGCTGGGATGCTATTCGCCGATGGAAATTCTTCGGTGTCTGGCCGTCTGGGTGGGCCCTCCTGAGCTGTCTCCGATGCGGGGTCGAAAATCCAATCATCTGTCTCTTTCTCCTGGTTGGCAGCCTGGCTGGAATCCGAGGCGTTTTCCTCAGCAATTGGTATTTGGCGTCCTTCGCTATCGAACGCATGTGTCACCTTTTCGACCTGCTCTTCGGGTACCGACGAATAATGCTGCTGATTCTGGGGCTGACGTTGCTGTCCAAGAAGTTCCTGAGCCATACTAGCGTTCTGCGCAAGGGGTTGTTGCTGTGAGGGTTCTCGTGTCATCTGTGGCGCGTGATGGATTTGATGTTGGTTGGCTAAGCTTTGAAGTTCAGAAGGGACTGGCACGTTCGGGGGCTGGTGAGTAGGCATGGACGTGCCTGGCATGGTGGGGAGTTGTGACTGCAGCCTCTGGCGGTGTTGTTGTAGGTAGATATCTTCCATCGAGGCCTCGCCGTGGTTCAAGTAGCCGTTGCCATTAGCAAGCGGCTGTAGGTTCTGTTGTTGTTGCGAGGCTTGCGGGGGCGGAGTAAGGAGGTATGTGATTTCTTCGACGCATTTCGTAAGGTAGAGCTTGGATTTCTCTCTGAGGTTCTCGCGGTCGGCTTCTGCGCGGTCAAAGAACTCCGAGTCAACGTCGAGGAAGGAGTTGTGCTTCTTGTTTTGGGCTTCGCCAGGTTAGCATAAGTCTAGATCATGGCCTGGCAGTATGGTGTACGCACGCTTGGTGGAATTTACGCCACCCTTCTTGCCTTTGAGATCCTTCTTGTCATCTGCTCCGGCCTCAGAGTCGCCTCCTGCTGCCTCGCTCTTCTTCTTTCTCTCGTTGGTAAGTGCCTGCTCCAGCATCCGAATATGCTTGTTTAGCTGGTCATTCAGCTTCTTCGCGCTCCGCACCTCGCCCTCCTGTTTCGCGATCTTGGCCTTCATCTCGGCGCGCTCGATGTCCCATGCATTGCGTGCTCGTTCATGGTTGTGCCATTCTAGCTGTAGAAATCGCATAACACCTGTGATCGTGTCAGCCTGCCAGTCTCCCCGCCATGTACACGGCAGATCCAGGGGAACTGCATACCCTGCAATGTGTACTCTGTCCCCGCGGGCGCATTGCCGTCACCCCCTCCATTGGCACCGCCGCCGTTCATGGCCGAAGGCGACTGCCAGGCCATGACAGACGTATGTTAAGGTCTCGTCGCGGCGATGTTGCGTCTTAGTGAGTCTTTACTGAGCGTGGGCATGCGGCGTCGGGGGTCGGCAACAGCGCGGTCGACGTGTCGGGATCTGGCTCCAGAGCTCGGACCCCAGGGCACCGGACAGATGAAGAGGCGCGGGTAGTGAGGGAAGCTGTGAGAAGATGGGCAGTGAGGATTATGCGCACGCGCAATAGCAGGTCTCGTCACGGCTGCGGCAACATCCACATATGTCGTCGCACAGGGGAGGCCGTAGCGCCGAAGCGGGACCCTGCCAGAGATGGCGCACGGACCCATTATCACCACAGGCTGCGGGAGGAGCGAGCGAGCTGCTCACTGTGTTACCACCACAGCTTTTGTGGTAGAAGCCCGGAAACACCCAAAGTACACTGTAACAACGTATCACTATCTCATGTCATCACTGGTATCATATCCCCGAAGCAAGCGTGGCCGGGATTTCCACATTGAATCCCCAGAGCATTCCATCAAGGGCTCGCAATGCCATCCGATATACCATCAGTACTGACAAATAACGCCTGGATAGAGAGCTCTTCGATGACTTCTTTGCTGTAAGTTTCCATATTTAATTGTTTCTCCACCCATACATCTTCTCTTCTTCACTCATGTTGTTACGTCACTGCACAAGCTATGAGCACTCCAGCGGGAGTAAAGAGGACTTGCTAGCACTCGAACAAGCTCTCATCGTCTGAAAGCTGATTCCTTTCGTATCTCCAGTTGGAAGATGCACGCTTTGTTCAGTCTTCTTTGTCATCGTCCAAGGGTGGTAGCTAATGACTGCCGCATCCGGCGACACTGTGCCACCTGGTTGCTTGTCAAGTCGTCGAACTGAACACTAACGATTATAATAGTCCTGGCTCCTGCTGTAGCCACCTTCCAATCTGCTGTAGCCGCACATGCTTCCTTGTATCGAAAAGTAGCTGCCGGTAGCTGCTTGTCTGCTTGAGTGGACGACTGTTCACTGGGCGACTCAAAATGGTATTGTATTCGCAACTCATCGTTCCTCCTGTCTGATGATTTACCCTGTCCCAAGCTTCGTGCTTGTCAGTCTTTCCTGGTCATTTTTCTGATCTGGTCATGCCAGAATCACGATTCGCACACCTGCACCGGCCAACATGTCGCGGTAGGATCTACAAAAAAAGAATTCGGAACATCACGCCTCTGTCGAATTAGATTGACTTGCGTTTCACAGTATGACGAACGATTCGTTTACACACGGTATCACGGTTGAAGACGGGGCTGGTGCCTTACCTCCAACATGCCAAGTGGAGCCTTCCCGATTGGTACATAGGCGTTGGACGCTACAACCTTGTCACAACATTGGAACCTCTTCCCAGCAAGACTTTACCAATTCACCCCACCTACCGCCAAACACCACCACTTCGAATCCTTCTCGAACCCCGGGCATCACGGTCGCGCACCTCTATTGATACGATCGACACCGACTTTTACACCGAATAAATCATCAGACATGGCTGGCGGTGGAAAAGGTACGCGCTGACCGTGCGTCGCGCTCCGGAAGGCCTCGAGAGCTAACAGAATTCGCAGGAAAGACAGGTGGCAAGACAGGAGGCAAAGGCGATGCGCAAGTCAAGACTCCCAAGTCGCACTCCGCCAAAGCCGGACTTCAAGTGAGTAGCTGCCCGATACGCGTCATCGCCCAACCACCACCCCGCGCATACCTACGCACGCCGCACAAAAGAACGACGCGCTAATTTCACCTTTCCATTGTAGTTCCCCTGTGGTCGCATAAAGCGTCATCTCCGAAACCTCACGCGACAAAAGACGCGCATCGGAGCTAAAGCCAGCATCTATCTGACTGCTGTGCTCGAATACCTGACTGCCGAAGTTCTCGAGCTCGCAGGCAACGCTGCCAAGGATCTCAAGGTCAAGCGCATCACGCCACGCCATCTTCAGCTTGCCATCCGAGGTGACGAAGAACTGGACACCCTCATCCGCGCTACCATCGCTTTCGGAGGTGTTCTACCACACATTAACCGTGCACTACTACTCAAGGTAGAGCAGAAGAAGAAGGGTGGTGCGGCAAAGGCTGGCGAGGTGTAGGTGCTTGGATATCCTGCCAGCGAGCGCACGCGCCCCGTCCGCGGCAAACTTGACCAGCCCGCAAGCCAACTTCGGTTTGGCGATGAGGAGAGGCGGTGAACGCCTAGCCTTAGCATGTGCATGAAGAGGCACGCTCTTTGTCTGGCTTTTCTATCTACCGCTGTCTTGGTGATGAGGACGGCACATTTTTTCTGTTGAAATACAGGACGTTAGGATACGGTGTTAACTTTCTTTAGTCAGGCGTGAGAGGATCGGTGTTGACGGTCATGGAGTCCATTTGTCCTTTGCGGTATGTAGTAACACTCAATCAATGTCACTAAGCGGCAAGAGAAGTCTATCGCATTTCCCGCTCGAACTGTATGCGGTATGCGCACAAAACGTCTTCGCGCATAGCATACAGCTGTCTCCCCGGAACTGTTAAACTGATAAGACGACTGTCCACTACCCGCCTAGCAAGGCTACTATATGTACATAGAGAACAAAGACTCGCTCTCGTCTCATCGAAGGCCGGAAGGGTCAGATCGAGACAAGTGGAGAAAGGGCCCTTTGTCTAACAAGAGCAACCGAAAGGGGGATCGCAAAGGCCAGACGTACATAGATTGCATGTGCACGTTTTGGAGCGGGCACTAGGCACACATGCGCAAAGTGTGTTTGCGCATCAAGCTTGCATGACAATCACGAGTACTTCGATACCGAGTTTGGTAACACGAAACGTATCTTCCCGTCTCTCAAACTGCACACCTGATCCGATGGAAGCTACACGGCATGTAAGCAGACCAAACGCCAGCTTAGTGCCTCTTCCTCGAAGCTTTCTGCTCTGAGAAGAAGATCACGATTCCATCAATTTTGTGACTCTGCCATTTACGTGTCTTCGCCATGTTCGACTCTTCTTCGCCCTTCAACCACAATCCTTTCCGCCGTCTCCCCGTAGCCTCTGCCTTCTCTTACTCAGATTACATAGTCCCAGGTACCATGCCCCACCTCTACACCCAACGTGCTCGAGAACCGATACACCAACATCGTCACTGGCCGGTTCATCATCTGTCTTCTTCTTCTCCTCCTCCTCCTCCTCCCCACCAATCCCGGCGCCGTCCCCAACACAAGCGCTACTCGCACTACTCAGACATGGAATCGAGCTTTTCGGATCCCGACACTCCAGACGAAGCCTACCACAGACACATGTCCCCACCGTCTCCAAGCCCCTTCAACGCCCGTCCCCAAGGACGAAGAAGTTGGAAACATGACGATAACACGCTAGACATTGCCTCGAGCTTCCGTCCCCTGTACGCCAATGTTTCCCGACAGGTGTCCGAAAACATTAGCAGAGACGATATCCTCATCCTCCCTCCTAGCCTCACACGACTACGCGTACAGATGAAGAGTCCGGCTTATGTGAGCGAAACACTCCATGCTACCGTAGCAGGAGATATGCTTTTCCGCGACGCTGTAAAGCAGCTTGTGCCAGAGAGATATCATGGAGAGGTTAGGGCGTACGTGAAGATGAGGGGTGAGTGGCAGGAACCAGGACGGTTTCTTGTGAGTCAAATCATGGAGCAAGGGCGATTTGTATCAAATGAGAGGGGGGAGTTGGAAGTAAAGATTGAGATTGGAGGGAGAGGGGGCGGTGGTAAGAT
>Ga0265797_10008270_pt1 | contig 13909 bp, 11 predicted proteins | sample P2T30metagenome_FD_192433 | JGI IMG/M metagenome (GOLD analysis project Ga0265797, IMG submission 192433) | Plant litter microbial communities from East Loma Ridge, Irvine, California - P2 T30 | ecosystem: Environmental > Terrestrial > Plant litter > Unclassified | place: USA: California... | reverse complement strand
GCGGTCATGAGAGGAGGAAGAGCAAGGATAGGCGGTATTGGGGCTTTCCTGAGGGTTGAACCGGGCGAGGTGATTTTGGGTGGATGGATGGACGGGTGTGTGGGTGAGTTTTGGCGAGTGGCGGGGAACGCGCTGGGGTCTTGTTCATCCATGGGTTGAATGGATTGGGCGAATTGATATTTTCTTTGATCACCTGTTTCTTTTTTCAATTTCCCCTAAGGGTAAGAAAAGTTTTTTGGAATCGGGCAAAGGGGTCTCACGCTTTGTCTTTTTGGTTTTTCCAACCGGTATACGATGTTTATTCCACACGGAACAGCTACTGGAATTGGACCGAGCATGCACACGGAAAGCTGATGGATCTTTTCTTTTGGCAAATGGTGAATGAGTGAGCTACCTACATTTGAGCATTAGTTATTAGACAATAGACGATGCAAAAAGTAAATTGACCTTTGTCGCGTTGAATCCGAAGATTACCACCCCCAACCCTGACCCTAAGGCCGCGCGACAACAACGTGCCAGAATCTTTGAGAACACATCGACGAGTATTTGAGGTACGCTTTGGCAGTCTGCATCTTTGTTGCCGAGTGTCTGAGATGAATGATCGATGGTGGAGAGGAATGTGAAGTGATACGTCTATGGCCTTTAATAATGACTGAAAACATGTCTGGGATTTGGAAGCTCAAGTCGAGACAAAAGGTCGTCGATAGGCTTATTGTCACGGACGGCAACAAGTTATATTCATGGAAGTGAGTTGTGTTTCAGGATCTTGGTTATCGTTCTTCATTCTGTCTATCTGATGATGATGATGATGGGGGGTAAGGGTAAACATTAAGCTACAGCAGCCAGTCAATGACTCTTGTTTCTTGTTGGTTTTGTTGATCGATTTGCTTTTCTCCTCCTCTCATAGAGCTCCCAATTCTCGCGGAAGTATTAGGTCAAAAGACTGCCCAGCAGCCCTGACTGATAAGAGTTTCGTCCATCCCTGATGGTACGAACAATGTGTGTGTTCAGTGGCGATCATCGAGGCCGTTGGATTGGTAGCAGTTGCGTTCGTTCCTCTAGAGGACGAAAGCGAAACCGGCCATGGCGGCGGCACCGATGACGGGGATAGCGGTGGCCATGGCGAAGCTGTCGGACTCGGCGGAGGCGGAGGATGAGGTGTCCTCGTTGTTGTCGTTGTCGTTGTCGCCGGTGGCGGCGGCGGCCACGCTCGAAGTGATGGACTGAGTGAGGGGCTGGTTGGTGTCGGTGCCGGTGTAGGTGGCAACGCTCTCGCCGTCAGAGTTGGTGGTGTAGGCGTAGCCGCTCTGGAGACCAATGTCGGTTGTGGTGGCGAATTGAACGATTGTGTTGGTCGGGGTGGTGCCGATGTCAGTGGTTCGGGAGATAGTGTTGAGGTCGGTGCTGACGCCGACATCAGTGGTGGTCTCCACGACCGGAGTGAAGACGGGGACGAGCGACGTCTGAACACCAAGATCGGTGGTAGTCTCGATGTTGGTGATCACGACGCCGGCGGCATCGGTGGACTCGGAGGTGACGGTGCGAGTAGCGCTGCAGCTTTCGTTGTTGCCATCGTTGTCCGGGTCGCAGTTGCCGTTTTGTGCCACGACATAGCTGGCGAAGCCGAGAACGAGACAGTTCTTGATCTGCATGTTGAAAGGTGGAGATGCTTGTGGGGTGGTGGGTAACGAGTTGAAGGTAGTAGAGCGAGTGTAGTGGGTATAGAGTGATGCTGGATGATGTTGTGATGATATGTTTTGTGGACCGGGTTGCGCTGTCACCTTATATACCAGATGGCAAGGCTCCGTCATGCGCCTTGTCTGAGGAATATCAGGTAATTGTCATGTCTTTGTTCCGCGGAGGCGTCCGTTCTGACGATCCAACAATGTGCTGTCCATCATATGCTGTGAACCTAGACCTGGAGTATCCACGGAAAGCGGCTGCCAAGATGACAGGCGTTGGGCTAGGCCGTGCCCTGAGATCATTCATCGCGCTCCAATCATGTCTGGCTTTTCTCTACGTTTCCAATGGTATAGCTTTGACTCAGAAATCAATAATGTCAGCCTCGGTCGACGCATTTCCTTGAGCTTCTTTGATCTTGCATGACACGACAAGCAGTAAGAGCGGTGAGCGGCGAGCAACCGACTTTGTCTAAAGGTCTTCTAGAGGTACCATCAAGCGTTCGATTCAACCCGGTGTTGTGACCCATACCAAGTGATGTGGCGTTTGAGCAGCCTCCGCGGCGGTTCAGGAACGCCTACTTTAAGGTTTGACGTGGGGTTTGCCGGGGAGAAAAGGAATGGAATCGTTTCACAGCCTCCAGAGACAACATTGATCCGCGGGGTTCCGATTCTGGGGTGACAGTGAAGGTATCCAGTGGATAATGCGGTAGTGCCAAGCGTGCCAGTAACTTTCAAGTAGTGTGTGATGAGTTGCAGTTGCAGGACTGCACTCTATGCGTTGATGAACATCTGTCAGTGCGCATATTTACTCGCAACGTGTGTTAACATACAACATGAGCGTAGCTTGAGGTGATAGGCGATCATCGGCCAGAATCGCTTCTTCAAGGAATCGATCTTTGCGATGGTATGGTCATCAAGTGGCAAAGGCAAGTCTGGATGGGAGGATGTCTGTCCTCGTCCGCTGGCGTTCTAGACTCAACGGAAGGCTGGGCAAACTAGTTGGAGTCTGCCGTGGAGAAGTAGGCCGGTAGAGAGTCTGGTACTTCGATGAAATAGCCGTCCACGGAATGCCATATCCAATGGAAGTGCAAGCAGAGAGCGAGAGGTGGGATGAAGTGATGTGGCGGAAGATCTGCACGATCCGACTTCCGACGATAGGTCCCGAGGAATGGTTCAGCTAGACAGATAAGGTTTCTGCAAAGTTGACTTTGGTACAAGCTCCAACGGCAAGCACTTCTCGACGCCATCATCGTAAGAATGACGGTGGTGGCATTCAAACACATCTACAAAATGAGATACTGTACTCAGATTTTGGCCCGAGCCATGTGGCTTCCAGTTCCGGCCATTGGATACAGTCTTGGCGATTCATCCTCATTGTGCTTGGCATTGCCGCCTCTCAGAGAGAAGGTTTAGCCGCTGCACGAACTCTGCACATGTCTCAGCTGTGCTGTTGCCCAGGAGAAGGGGGATTCGTGCGAATGTGTGAGGTAGTGCTAATGTCCAACAATGCATGTTCAGCCGTCGAGGCTGTGAGCTGGTCCTTGAGTACTACAGGCCAACAAAAGTGGCGACCCACGGGGAGCTATGGCACGTGAAAGAGGTTCGTCTCAGCCGTATGGAAGTCGCATCACACCTCCGCAGTAGTCTCCAGCCGTAGCGTCCTGCAAGCTTTGAATGCGTCCTGTGGCGCGCTCATCTTTGCGCATCAGGCTGCGTATCAGGCGGCAAGTCTCCGTCATCAGTTGCGATGCCCTTCCCCTTGTTGCCGCGCGTGAGCCTTCGACCAACAAAGTCATCTCTCCAATCCCTCACTTTGGCCAATTTCCCCATGCCGCCAAACGGCAACGCCCTCTCCGTGGCGCCAGCACCGTCCTCGATCCTGTGAATGCTCGTGCAGTTCCTCGCCCACCGCCTACCCAGAGACTGGCCGTAAACTGCATTTCGCCAGACACTCAGCGCCACATTTCGCACAAGTACTACATCTCCCGGCCTCAGGCTCTGGAGCGAAATGCGCAAATCGTCGCTCTCGTGGCCTTTGATGCGAGATTGCTGAGAGTCTGCAGGTGGAAGCCAGAAGCTGACACTGAAACCAGCTCGTGTCTCGTCTCCTATAAGAAGATCTTGGATTTCCATCGTAGCTTGCCGGCGACGAATGGCAACAACCCGGGGCTGCGAGACGGATATGACGGCGCAAAGCAGATTGAGTGTGACGGTCTGCGGAGCAATCGCAAGGATGTGCGAGGCGGAGGGGATTTGCTTGATGTCCGTGAGAGGTATGTTCGTGGACAATGGTAGATTGGGCTTCTCAGGAGATGGTGAGGTCTGAGAAGGCATGGAGATTTCCGACACGAAAGAGAATGCGGTAGAGTCGAGCAAGGTAGTCTCGTCGACGTTGGTCGGGGCAAGCTGCGAGGAGACGAGATCGTCCATGAGGGCGCGCGAGTGATCGAGAAAATCTTGCTTCAGAGCGATGTCGAGGTCTGGGATTTGCGCGCTGAACGAGAAGAATTCAGGCTGGGGTGTCTCGCGACGCCTCTCTTTCCGTTCGGGAGTAGCTGCCAGAGACCTCCATTTGGGCGCCTGCCATGAGGCTGTGGGTTGGGGTGTCCCACAAGCCGCATCTCCAGTAATTGAGCTTGGTCCGATGGTGAAGACTGTGAGAAGTTTTCCTTCGCTCCAGTTAAGTGCTTCAGCGTCCGGGGCTCCTGTGAGAAATATACAGCGCCCTTGACGAGCCATGTGATATTGTCGAGTGCTGGAAAAACCGCATGCTGAGTTTATGGTGTTGGCGTTGATCTTGGATCTGATCCTTGTGAGGCGTTTAACCGTTGCTCTTCACAAGTGATTTGCTGTCGTTACGATGGCATGCTTCCGATTGGACGTGCCGCGTCGCATTTGCAAACCGTGAGAGTCCAAGGCAGCTGCGAAGCGTGGGGGAAGTCATATCCGGCAACTCCGAACCCGAACCCGAACTCTCGGACAACGTTCATTCTTGTTCATTTCTTTTGTTGTTGTTGGCTTCAATCTCGAGCATGAACATGATGATAGTCACTGTTAGCCATGACACACCTTGTACTGATGTCGATGCAACGGTTAGACTGAAAATCTCCTTAAGATGGTGAACAGCCAAGTGTTTTACGACTCGATTAATTGACCATCTGAACTCGATACTGTAGGTACCTATCTCGATACCACAATACTTCCCCCACTTGATCCGGATTTCTCGGATGACCGAGCTGCTAACACCGATACACCGAGACAAACACGTCGAATAAATACGTCGACGACTCAAAAGACAGGACTGTACATCGGCCCTTCTTCAGTGGTATCTCGACGCCATCCTCTCCCACCCACATTTGCCGAAGACCTCAAGAACTAGACGTTCAACACCTTGTTGGCTCGAGCCGCTCACATAATCCGCCCTAGGGCCCAAAGGAAGAAGCCCGGCCCCAGTTCCGCCCCATCTGATAAAGATAGACCTGCGCCGTCGCCCCAGGCCAATGCCTACGCTTCCAATCAAGAAACACAAGATGACCTCGCTCCTTCGCACCCTCACCGACCGCTTCACCCCGAATGCCTCGTCCACCGACCTGACCGCGACCGAGCGGCGCAAGGACGGCTTCCTCACCGCCAAAGGCACCGACGCCCTGTTCGACCGCACCAAGCCAGAAATTGATGGTGACGAGTGCCTGCACGACTGTGAGAGCTGCACCGTCAGTCTGCCGAGGAAATGGGCTATCGATGAGGATGACAAGCTGTATGGCCACATCCAGGGCTGGAGCAGGCACTTGCTCGTCGCGACGGGAAAGAGCGACTGGGTGCGTGACGTGGCCGATGAAGAAGACAGCGTGATGCAGGCTATGGGCAAGCACGGCGCGGACGTGGAAGGCGGCAAGCTCATGTTGAGCGCGAGCAACATCCCAGTACCCGATCACGCGGACAGCGATGGGCCGTACGGCAAAGATAGACCGACGACGGTCTTGCTGCTTCCTACCTTCAAGTGGATCGACGGCGTGACTCCCAACAAAGTCCCCGAACTGATCAAGAGTGTCATCAACTCGGCTCCCACAAACCTCACACCTCTCGGCTCGCTGCCGAATACTGCCACAGGTCCTGATTCCGCAGGCCCACCCACTCCACCAGATCTCTCCGCCCTCTCCCTCGAACCCTCGAACCTGCCACCTGGCATGACCCTTCGCAACTGCCCGCACAAATACCTCATCCTGCTATGCTCCCAGGGCACACGCGACGCACGCTGTGGACAATCTGCACCTCTGCTCCGCCGCGAACTCGAGCGTCAGCTGCGTCCACTTGGTCTGTACAGAGACTTGCACGACGAGCGACCCGGCGGTGTAGGAATCTACTTCATCTCACACGTTGGCGGACACAAGTACTCGGCCAACATGATGGTCTACCGACGTGGGGAACCTAAGCGCACAGTGACCGAGCAAATAGAGGCGGGCAAGTCAGAGCCCACTGCCGAGACGGAAGCAGCTCAGTGCATCTGGCTTGCTAGAATCAAACCCGAGGACTGTGAGAATGTGGTGCGGTTTACTGTCTTGCAGGGCAAGGTTGTCAAGCCTGAAAGCCAATTGAGGGGAGGGTTCGACAGAGAGAAGGGTGTTGTCAGTTGGTGATGCGATTCGCACCGTTCGTGGTATGATACATGGATTATGACTGCATTCACTGTGATGGGTAGCTACATGCATCCTGTGCTCGCATTGGAAGGGCTGATTTTTGGGAATCTAGGTACTCAAATTTACATATAGGGACGAAATATTTTGCACAAAAGACACAATTGTTCATTTTGCCACGCGGTGTCGATGCAGCGCCCTCTGTTGGGGAGATTATGCTTGATCACTCGATCTATCAACCCCCATCAAAAGCACACGGCTGTCTCGAGAACGCTATTTCCGGAGTCTTCCAAACAACACAACCGGACGAATGGATCTCACAGAACGGGAACAGATCGTCACGCTGGCGACAGGGCTCGAATATTTCATCGATGAGACGGAACCGCAATGATCACTGTCAACATTGCTAGAGGCCATGCACATTGTGAGCGATGTTTCGTGGTAATATCGACCAGGATCCACCAAATCACCCCATGTCCACCACACACCTGATACAATCTCCCGACGCCATCGTCCGCAACCCATCATTGACCTCGTCCAGCTTTTTGCGATGCGTGATGAACTCATCAATCTTCAATTTGCCGTCGGTGTAATCTTGCACCAGCCCGCCCATTTGCGAACGGCCTTTGACACCGCCGAAAGCACATCCCCTCCACACACGCCCAGTCACAAGCTGTAAAGCTTTTTCGATCGTCAGCAAGAGGTATTCCAGCAGCAATGCTCACAGGGCCATACTCACGTCTTGTCTGAATTTCTTGGCCAGCAGCAGCAACACCAATGACAATGCTCTCGCCCCAGCCCTTGTGCGCCGCCTCAAGAGCAACCCGCATAACGCTGACGTTGCCCGTGCAGTCGAAAGTGTAGTCATAACCTCCATCCGTCAGCTCAATCAGCTTGTCCGTGAGACTAATCCCCTTGAGCGAGTTCGGATTGAGGAAATCCGTCGCGCCGAACTTCTCAGCCCAAGCTTTCTTCGAATCGTTCAAATCAACTACCGTGATCTTCTTCGCTCCGTTGCGCACCGCGCCCTGCACAACCGACAACCCAACACACCCCGCGCCGAACACAGCAACATTCGAGCCTTCCTCGACATTCGCGGTGACCACTGAAGCGCCGTAGCCGGTCGTAATGCCGCAGCCGAGAAGACAGACGCGGTCCATGGGCGCTTTGGGGTCGACGGCCACGACCGAAACGTCCGAGACGACGGTGTACTGCGATAAGGTGCTGCAGCCCATGAAGTGCAGGAGCGGTTTGCCGCGGCAGGTGAAGCGTGAGGTTCCGTCGGGCATGACGCCTTTGCCCTGGGTGTCTCTGATCTTGCCGCAGAGGTTGGTTTTGCCGCTTTTGCACAGCTTGCATTCGCCGCACTCTGGGTTGCTGTCGATTTTTTTCTGTCGTTAGCTACGCTGCAGGAGCAATTGGAAGGGAACAAAAGCGACTAGATCTTTGCTCGTGTCTTATACGTACTAGAGAGCGACCACATTATCGCCGGGTTTGACATTCGTTACTCCAGGACCGATGCTCTCAACAATGCCAGCTCCTTCGTGGCCGAGCACGACGGGAAATGCGCCCTCGGGATCTTTCCCGCTGAGAGTATAGGCATCTGTGTGGCAGAGGCCATTGTAGTAGATGCGAATTCGAACCTCGTTCGCTCGGGGCGGTCCAACTTGGATTTCCTCGACGCTCAAGTCCTCGCCAGCGGCCCAAGCAACGGCGGCTTTGCAGGTGATCGTCTTGCCGCGGGTCTGAATCGAATCGTCCATCGTAACCTAGCCGCAGTATGTAGTTTTGCCGACACGGATTTTTCGTTTTTCTCAATGGTATTCAATGAGTTGAATAATAGCAGTGGTAATGGTTCTGTGTTATCTTCCCCTCGGGAAATCGTTCCGTTTCAGGCATCGGATGGCGGACCGATTTTCTAGGACTTTGTCTCAACTCCTCCACAGTGCTGCCCAGCCTTTGCCCCTCGCGATAGTCGGATGGATCTTACATCCCAGTGAGGGGAATCGACAGGGAGGTGTACGCAAGCGGAAAGTAACCCCTCCGTTTGGCAGGAAGAAGTATACATGTACAAAGGTGATACCTACCTACAGCAGACAGAAAAGAGGAGACCTTTCGCATTCCTTTTCTCCGTGGTGTTGGCTTCGTCTCTCGATCACCTCTTTTCCGTCTCACCTTTCAATTGTTCCGTCGACGTACATACCTACCTTTTTTCAATTACATCAAATCAGTCAAACCGATCAGTTCTCGAACAAAAGCAAAGCAAAAAAACAATGGCCTCCGCAAAACTCCACCCCCTCATCGACGGCGGCGTCAAGCAACAAGCAGACAACGGCAACGGCGGCAAGCTTCGCTGCAAGTGCAAGTCGCAGCCCGTCGAAGTCACCCTCGACTCCAATGTGGCCTTCAACCATGCCTGTAAGTTAAAACCAGCCTCACCTACTACATGTAGAGACATCTCAAACAGCTACCCGCCAACGAACTTCGTTTCTTACAATGTGATGATCCAAAAACAGGCGGCTGCTCCAAATGCTGGAAACCCAACAACGCCCTCTTTAGCGTCGTCGGAGTCGTACCCCGCGACAAGCTCTCCGTCACCTCCAACGGCCAGAAGCTGCACGTCGTCGACAAGGCGGCCGTGATCCAGCGCAACGCCTGCAAAGACTGCGGCGTGCACATGTTCGGCCGCATCGAAGTTGACCACGCCTTCAAGGGCCTTGACTTTGTGCACAGCGAACTCGGGTCCGAGCAAGACAAGTGGCAGAAGCCGCAGTTCGCGGCGTTTGTGAGCAGTGTCATCGAGCAAGGCTTTGACCCGGAGAAGATGGGCGATGTGAGGGCGGCGTTCCAGAAGCAAGGCCTGCAGAGCTATGATTGCTTGAGCCCGGATTTGATGGACATGATTGCGGCGCACACTGCGAAGAAGAGCGGGCAGAGCAAGTAAGTACCCGGTGTAAAAGAAGGGGTGGGAGCTGGGAGGTGAACTCGGCTGATTCTTATATGTAGGCTCTGAGGAGACCATCAAGGTCTTCTGCCGTGATGGTACTGTATGTACATAGGTATTGTATGTACACGATCAACCAGGCATCACGCTAGTGTTCTTCGCTTCTATATTGTTGCTGTATCTTGTGTATATACTGTCATGTCCTGGCAACTTCGTACTGTATACCTCGTATTATTCCAATGATGGTAATTACACCTGAGGCCTAAGCAAAGGGTGCGCCTCGGTATTGCTGTGATATAGTCAGCTCATGAACTCCAACCATCCGGGAAATTTCCCGAGTACTCACAAAACATAATCATCCAGACTCACAACATCCGGCTCCGCGAATATAAGGTAGAAATACTTCAAAGTCTCGGCCGTCCAGAAGCTCTCCATACTATCAAACAGCTCCGGCTCTTTCGCCGTAACGTCATTCACACTCGCAAATGCAATATCTGTCTTCGCCGCCGCATTGATGGACTCGAACATCTTCCACGCGCGTTCCTGCAGCGACTTGTCGCCTGTGATACGGTACAGCACGAACACGGATTCAATCGCTTCGGGTCGCAACATGTAACGCGAATCGTCGATGGATACGAAACCGGGCGGGAGCCTGCGTGAATCAATGACAACCTGCGCGCGCTCGGCGAGATTTTCCACATCGCCGAGAGAGTTGGCGTGGGACAAAATCGCTTTGTGCCATCGTTGCTCACTCCACTGGCAGTCGTCTTCTTCTGCGTCAGGCCAGGACTCTGGCAAACATGTGGCGGGTGTGAAGGTTTCTGGACCGATCCCGGAGGCCATGCTTTCGTACGACCATAGGCAGCCTTCCACGAGCTGTCGTGCAGTCTCGATTTCCTCCGGCTGTGAGAAAATGCGAGCTCCAAGCGCGACCATTCCTCCGGCAAAACAGGTCAGGTGCTGGCCTTGAGCCACTCGCTCGGTCCTCTTCTTGGTCCGGTATCTGATAGTACCTGGGATCAGTATGCCTTTGTTCTCAGGGTTGAGAGCGCGGAAGAAGAGGACTTCCTTTGCTTTGGCAAGAGCGGCAAGGTACATGTCGCGGTATTGATTGGTCCGACCTCCTAGCATTAGGTGTTGCTTCGGCAGGTACTCGTAGACCGAATCGGCCATGCCACCGAAAGTGTACGTGGTGTCGGAATGGAAGTCCTTGTTTGCTGCGTCGATGAATACCGGCCAGAGACCTGGGACCCTGCTTTTGCTTTGGCTTTGCTCGAACGTATCAGTGATCCTGGCGATCGCGTCGTACCATTTGTCGTCTCCAGTGAGTTGCGACAGCCGCGTAAACTCCATGCTGAGAGATCCCACCTCAGCCAGCAGACAACGCTTTTCTGCCACCTGTGCTTCACCTAAAGCGCCCTTTCTCCAGTTCCACCTCGTCACCGGCATATGGTTTGGTGTGTCGAACGCCGCATACAGCATGTCACCGAGCTCGGTAGCCTTGTCCAGCAAGACACCGTACCTATGACCCGAAAGATCGTATGCACTCATGAGTCCGCCCAAGTAACGAATCGTCGTCTCAAAGACATTGACCTTGGTCGCGGACATGGTGGTGAATTGTATGTTTTTGAGCTCATTGATCGCAAGATCGAAGTCGTCTTGCAAGCCCATGATCCAGAGAGTATCCAATGAGTCCACAAGAGTCGCGCCCCATCCTCCGAAGCCATTCTTGTGGGTGCCAGACAATGGCGTGACCTCGTCTTGCATCCAAGCATTGGCCTTGTAGCCCTCCCAAGAATGTACAAAGGCTTGCTTCACCGCTCCCAAACGGTATTCTCTCTCCGCCTTTTCAGCATCCGACTCTTGCTCGAAGACATGTTGCACCCTTGGGATGTCGGCAATAGGTCCAGTCGGTAGAGGTGTGAATTCGGTAACAGGGTGTTGGGCTGGAACATTCCTCCACTTGAAGGCCGGTCTCAGGAAGTGAGGTTGAGTCAGGCGGTCAATGGGCGACTCAGGCGGGAGACTGAATCTAAGGTATAACGATAAAGAAGCGAAGACGAAGACGCAAAGGAAAACCCAGCGGCGAGCGAATGGAGATAGCATGCCGCGGAAGATGTGAGAGGCTAGAAAGGAAGGGAAGGGCACATTACTGTGTATAAGGAAAGGAAGGGGGGTAATTGGGCGTGAGCACCGAGTGATAGAACGGGTGATATACTTGCCTGCAGAGATGCATACTGTTAAGTTACCTATGAGAGGTGCCATGATGCTTTGCACAGACTGTTCTAGAGGCCTAGCGTGACCCTCGATTGTGCGTAAATAGGACACTGGGAAAAAGGAGGCATTACGCGTATCGAAGGATCAGCATGTCGTTCAGCCTTTCGCACGCCTGGAGGGAAGTGATAAGCATGGTCATTAGTTGAAGACATCTTATGTTCAACATATGAGAGTGTAAGTGAGGTCGTCATCCATTGTTTGGCGGACGAGAAGTTGGCTTGCACGAATTCACAAGCTGTAGCGACTTGAGCGAACGTGCCTGTCGGATTCAAGCCGAGAGCGGCCCGCGTTGGATGCCGATCATCGCTTGCCCTGAACCGCAACGCGAAGTCACGGGGATACGTGGACCTCTCACTTACACAGGGCCGGCTACCAAACAAAAAGTCGTCGTCGTTTACCGCTGTGAGAGTCTCTACGTATAGAGAGATGCTCCAATGGCCGAACACTACCCTACCATCCCGCAATCTGCTGCGGTAGCTACAGCGTTGAAAATACTCCTCTGGCCTTCATAGCAAGTCACACATACCAATCCATTCTGACGTACATTGATCTAATATTTCCACAGCAAATCGACTGACTTCGAAGTCCACCGGAACTGGCTCGCCATCACCGACTCTCTGCCGTTGAGAGGATGGTATTACGAGGTACACATTATGCAAATTTGCTGCTAGTGATCACTATTGCTCACGCACTGCATTCAGAAAACGTCAGAATGGACTCTCGACTACCCTCCATTTTTCGCCTACTTTGAATGGGCGTTGTCAAGAGGCGCCCGTTTTGCCGACAAGGCAATGCTGCAAATCAGCAACTTGAACCACGACAGCTGGCAAACCGTCCACTACCAACGAGCGACGGTCCTTCTGACCGAATTAGTCTTGGTCTATGCTCTTCATTTGTAGGTCCGTCGAGGTGACCAAACATTCTGTAAGCTAATGTCTCTTTAGATACGTTCGATCCTCGCCAATTGGCTCAAAGAAACAAGCACATGCCGCAGCACTTTCGATCCTACTTTCACCTGGACTTCTCATCATCGACCACATTCATTTCCAGTACAACGGTTTCCTCTATGGCATTCTAATTCTATCGATCGTCCTCGCAAGGCAAAAGTCCGGTCTCCTTGCCAGTGGCGCTGTCTTTGCGGCTCTGCTGTGTTTCAAGCACATCTACCTTTACATGGCTCCAGCCTACTTTGTCTACCTGCTGCGGACATATTGCCTTGGACCGCGTTCCATCTTTGATGTTCAGATTTTCAACTGCATCAAACTTGGACTCAGCATTGCAGTCATTGCTGGCCTCGCCTTTGGTCCTTTCGTATACTACGAACAGATTCCGCAAGTGTTGGAGAGGCTGTTCCCGTTCGCGAGAGGACTTTGCCACGCTTACTGGGCTCCAAATGTCTGGGCAATGTACTCGTTCACTGACCGTGTGCTGATTTACGGTAAGTAATCATTGCGGATGAGATGCGAATCAACATGCTAACAAGGATTGAAGCTGCGCCCTACCTCAAGCTACCAGTCGACGCGTCCGCCGTCCAAAGTGTTACCCGTGGCCTTGTCGGAGACACCACGTTCGCTGTCCTACCTAACATCACGCCTCGCATGTCATTCATTTTGACTCTCACAGCACAGATTGTAAGCGTCGCGAATACTTGCCCCTTCCTCGTGTCTTACAAAAGTAAACTAACTTACTCTCCTCCAGCCCGCACTCATCAAGCTCTTCCTCCGCCCAACATGGTCCAACTTCGTAGCGACCACGACCCTCTGCGCCTATGCCTCTTTCCTCTTCGGTTGGCACGTGCACGAGAAAGCCATCTTGCTAGTCATCATCCCTTTCAGTCTCATAGCCCTGAACGACCGCCGACACCTAGGAGCTTTCCGCCCGCTGGCAGTAGCCGGACACGTCAGCCTCTTCCCACTCCTCTTCACCGCATCCGAGTTCCCCGTCAAAGTCGCCTACACCATCTTCTGGTTGATGGCTTTCCTCCTCGCCTTCGACCGCTTGGCTCCCGCGTTAGTAACCCCTTGTTTACCTTCACTCCTCCCAGCCCAAGCTCAAACTGACCATCGACAAACAGTTCCCCCAACCCCCGCTACTTCCTCTTCGACCGCTTCTCCCTACTCTACACCGCCATCGCCGTCCCACTGATCGCCTACTGTTCACTGGGCCACCCACTCCTCTTCGGCGCCCGCTACGAATTCCTGCCCCTGATGTTCATCAGCTCTTACTCTGCCGTCGGAGTCGTGGCGAGCTGGATCGGGTTCTTGGTTGTCTTTTTTGATTCGTAGAACTCTTGCCGTTTTGGACACACCTGTGATAGAATACGAAGAAAAAGATTGAGTATGAACATATCAAATCATAAACTCCAAGTCCAC
>Ga0265797_10008269_pt1 | contig 13910 bp, 16 predicted proteins | sample P2T30metagenome_FD_192433 | JGI IMG/M metagenome (GOLD analysis project Ga0265797, IMG submission 192433) | Plant litter microbial communities from East Loma Ridge, Irvine, California - P2 T30 | ecosystem: Environmental > Terrestrial > Plant litter > Unclassified | place: USA: California... | reverse complement strand
TCGTGCTCTTCTCGTGTGATTGGCTGGATATATGGCGTGTATGACATGTAACGCCCGATAAGCCGCCGTTTGCCAGGTGGTGTCGTAGCAACTTTCATTGACCACGAGCTTACTCGTAGATTTGGAGGTGGAGGTCGGGCCTTCCCCGCTCGTTCTATTCGTACTTGGCTAGCTTGCCGTTTCCAACAATTGGGTAACTGGTCAGCTTGCCGTGTCCTCCTGTACCCCATCTCTTGGGTACAGTGAGCCATCATTCATTTACCTCTGTGATGACAGGGCACGGGCTTGGTAGTGGGGATATGGTGGAAGAATTGACATCTTGACTCGTTGAAACTGACCGCCAACTGTGTGCAGGAGTACTGGGAAAGTACACATACTTCGAAAACAACACATGGATTGTTGGTTAACGCAATACAAATCGAAAAATAAGTGTTGGATTGATAAAAAAGAAAGTCGAGCAAGATGGCGGTGCGACTGAAAATGAAAATGTAAGCGGGTGCAGCTGGCAGAAATGCCATTTCAATTTGAACCTTACATGAAATTGCGGATGTCACCGTCTCCTTGTTGCAGCACACGATTGGGTGTCTTGCTGCTACGATTCGACAAGCCCGAGATACCAATTCAATGTACATAAGAGATAGACAGCGCTTCAAGAGACCGGGATTAATCTGAGCCCACACGTTCTGCTTTCCGGTCGTATAGTCATCCCAAGTTTTGCAGGTCCTGCACCGTTCCGAGCCTTTTCCAGGAAAACTCAGCTGTTTCTCTTGCTCTTTGATTTGAACGCTGAGACCCATGCCTATATGAGTTGGCTATCAAATGTCAGTGGAATGGTCAAAGGTACAGAAAATTCAACTTACAATGTGGTAATGCATCAACCAGAAACCTGCATTGTCTGCGGGGTAAGCTACCACAAGCCATCTGCCTACTTGAAGCATTGCAACATCGCAACGAGACAGATTTGAGAATTTCAACTTGTCGAAATTAGATTGAGCATTGAATAGATATTTTCCTGAGCCCAATATGAAAGATTCGTAGCACTAAAGATAGATGGAGTGGCCAAGAGAGAGGGGAAGGGGGCCTATTGAATGATCCAGTAGATCCAGTTGGAGGAGAATGCTACTGGAGGATCTGTTTGGCTTGCCACATCGGTGGCATGTGAACTCATACTGGTATGCACTGCCAACACGGAGCCTGATCGTGCGTGCGCAGCGGCAATGTCGAGTAGACACAAAGCCAATCTTCTTATGTTTACAGCAAAGGAGATCCATAATGGCCGCGACGCATTCGTTTGGAAAGGCATTGCGGACAGTTGAGCAAGTCGCCGTTCGACGCGCATCCTAAAAGCATAGCTGTGTATCTTTCAAGGCCGAGCCGCCTGACTCTGTGATAGTAATCTCGTCGTCGTATTGATGAAGTCCGAGACGCAAGCTGATCGAGGTAGAGGTCTCGGAACTAGCCATTGACGTCCTCTAGTGAACAGCGCACATTGCGATTTCGATCCCTCCCGCTCTCAGAATAGAAACCAATAATAAGTGCAAAAGAAAGTCAGATCTAGAGCTACAAGTCGGATGTGCTTCGTCTTCTGAAGGAACTGTGATTGATAAGAAGTTCCTCGCGATCTTGTGGTAGAAGGACTGCGTTCGTCTTAGCGCGCTTAGCTCCGGGGCCATCGTCATGACCTCCGTAGATCAGCACGACGACGGCGCTTACCTTTAGGGCAATCTAAGTTATCTGCTTCATCGATGATGGATTCGGGATCCGAGACTCACTTACCCATCCCACTCTGCGTAATGCAGCATTCTTTCGATAGAGATAGAGACAAGCCTTATCGTACAGTACGTCGCTCATGTCCGATGTTCGTGATTCCCAGGGCATATCACGACATGCTATTTGCTCCTCATCGTGCGCCTGAGCATGAGCTGCTTTTGGGATCGCCGTTACTTTCCGTAGCACCGCATGAGTGGGGAACCTTATCAAAGGCCCACATGGTCGACTTCATCTGCTTGAAGCACGCTGCTTGTTCAGTACTGGTATATATAAGTGTTTCCATGATATCAACTTTTTTTTAGCTCTCTGCTTTTCGTTGCACACTCGATAACATGTTTTCCCGAGGCGCATTGACGTATGCGCTGGCAATTTTGTCTTTGTCGACCGTAGTTGAGCCGGCTGCCCGGCCAAAAGTCAAAAACTTGATTGTAGACACCGATCTCTTCGACGCCATTGAGTATGGAGATATCGCTAGTTTGTTAGGAAAAAAGCTGACTCTGCACTAGCGATACAGCAGCGCTACTTCTTGCATGCACACTCCCGAACACAAATCTCCTCGCCGTAAACGTAAACGTCAATTCAACATACACAGCGCTCGCTGCGTCTGCCATAGTGAACCATTATGGCTATAGTACTGTACCCATCGGATTACCGAGGCCCTTCACCAACAGGACATCCTCCCAGCCATTCGGAGGCGAATATGCTACTAAGGTAGCGGCGGGGTGGTCGGGCGGTTCAGTACCTTGGGGCCATATAAATAACACCTGGGACCCAGTAGAGCTATATCGTAAGACATTGGCCGAGGCGCAAAACAATACAGTGACAATCGTCTCCATCGGATTCATGGGGTCACTATCTGGTCTTCTCAATACGACTGCAGACAAGTATTCAGCCTTGGACGGATACGGTCTCGTGAAAGCGAAGGTTAAGGAACTAGTCGTTATGGGTGGTGGGTATCTATCGGAGTACTCCCTTGACCAGGAGTACAATTTTGCGCAACAGGATGCACCACATGTCGTCAATACTTGGCCCGACTGTATCCCTATGACCTTTCTCGGCGCAGAAGTCGGCGTGAAAGTCTTTACTGGTGCTCGTCTTACAGTATGTGGGCCCCCTGACGATCCAGTAAGAGCAAGTTTCGACTGGTGGGGTGGATATAATGTTTCGCAATACTCGTGGGATCATCTTACTATGGTCTACGCTGTCAGAGGGCTGGGCAATTGGTTTGAGTACGGTAACAAGAACGGATACAACTATCTTTATCCCAATGGGACCAACATCTGGGTGGAAGACGAAAGCAGGACCAGTCAGCACTATCTGGAGCTGAAAATCTCGAACGTAACAGTAGCGAAGGAGATGGATAATTTGTTGCTACGGGGAGCTTGGGTCCACGCCAAATTGGATTAAAGCCTTGCACTAAGAAAGTAGGGGGGTTTCAAACTCAGCACCCCAGTTCGCGAATGCCCTGCATGCATTAGAGAGTCGGTATCGGGGCTTTCCCAGGGCTAGTGTGGTCGTTCTGAGCATATTGCTAGACAAAGTAATCAACGCTTTCATGACTGCAGTCAGTTTTCGCCACTTATTGATAAGAAGTCTTACCCCATCTGGAGTTTTACTCCTCATATTAGTGTAAGCTACTGACAACTCCGCATATGATTAATTATAGCATTCGGGCAACGCACATGGTTGCACAAACTACCGATTCACCGATATTTTCTCCACAACTTGTACATGATTCGGAGTCTTCTCGCCCATGAGATTATGTCCACCAATTCCACGTTGGATTGCGCCCCCAAATGATCCTAAGATCGAGAGCGGATCCCGATGCCGAACATGAAAAGGCGGAATGCCTTTTATGGCAATGATACGCGTTGCCAAGGGGTATTTCCGCTTGACGCCAAGACCATCCAGCACTGTCTTTGACCACCGCAACACCGGTCCTTGAGGACAGTGCTGGAGTATATATGATTGGCTAGAAGATGAATGTGTGATTAGGCCAACCACAAACTGGCAATACAAATATTCTTGGCTACTACTAAGCCACTGCCGCACTCCGCTGCCAAGTACACACCCAGCTTCCGCCGAGAAGCCAAAACCCACAATGACATAGTCCCAGAACCGTTCGCTCCATGAAAACAGAACTTCATGTCTTGGTATGGATGTCTTATAGCCTGTCACTGATGTATGGTTACATGCGCCAACACGTTGGATGGTGTGGTGAACCATGGGGAATCATACTCTGATACAGGAGTGACCCACTATTTCGTGGAGAGAAAAGCGGGCGTCAACTGTGCCCCATAATCTTTTTATTTAATAGGAGCTGTCATGGCTCCCTGTTGTTACTTGGTGTTTGTTCTATCATATCCACTTTGCGATCTGCAGTCTTCCCCTGGGCTGGGTTCTCTTCCTACGCACGACACGCACATCCAGCCGTCAAAATGTCTCGCCGTAAGCCAGACATAGAGACTACAGAGCCTACATCGTCTTCGATTAGCAGCAAATCCGATTTCGGTACTGCACACCATCATGAACACATGGGCAGCCAACCGCGGCAAGCCTCTGTCGCTGCGAAGCTCCGCAACCCTTTGGCGGGTCTCAGTGAGGAACAAGTCATTGCCGACGTCGACGCCTGGTGTGTAGAAAAAGGCCTACAAGAGCACCAGGACACCTTTCGAAAGGGCGCTTTGATTGCGCGTGTGGGTCAGCGAGATGACGGCTTCGAATATGTCAGTCAACTATCTACGGAAGAGAAGGATCTGCTCCGATATGAAATCAATCATCGATGGTCACAGCCCTTCATGTTGTACTTTTTGGTCGTTCTTTGTGCTGGCTCCGCAATCGTGCAAGGCATGGACCAGACAGCAGTAAACGGTGCTCAGGTCAGTTCGTCGTCTAACCATTTTTGCAATGTCTGAATGCTCATCCCTTTAGGAATTCTATTTCAAAGAATTCAACATTGGAGAGGAACAGGTGTGGCTTCGCGGCCTGCTAAATGGCGCACCATACCTCTGTTCCTGTCTCATTGGCTGCTGGTCAAATGCACCGCTCAACAAATACTTTGGTCGTCGAGGCACTATCTTCATCTCGTGCATCATCTCATTCATTACTGGGATATGGATGGCAGCTGCCGATAGTTGTAAGTAAAGCCATTGCGTGTTGCATTGGATCCATAGACTGATGCTGTGACTAGGGCCGAACCTCCTTGTTGCTCGGTTCATGCTTGGATTTGCTGTCGGCGCGAAGTCATCGACTACACCCGTTTACGCGGCCGAATCTGCGCCAAAGACTATTCGTGGAGCTTTGACAATGATGTGGCAAATGTGGACAGCATTTGGCATCATGCTGGGCTTCATCGTGTCAGTCGCTTTCCAGAACGTTACTATCATTGGGGGGCAATATTCACCTTGGAGATGGATGCTGGCTAGCACCAGTGTTCCTCCGCTATTTGTTTGCATCCAAGTATACTTTTGTCCAGAATCACCCCGCTGTAAGCCATGATAACAATTTTTGGCTCGTGTTCATACTCACACCATACTAGGGTACATGGAGAAGGGCAAGTTCGACAAGGCTTTCGCAGCTCTTTGCCGACTTCGCAGACACAAGATGCAAGCTGCACGCGACATGTACTACGCATACAAGCTCCTCGAGATTGAGACCGCAGAGCGCGAAGGCCGCAATGCCTGGAAAGAATTTTTCACTGTCCGACGTAACCGCCGAGCTGCACAGAGCGCATTTTTTGTCATGTTTATGCAGCAATTCTGCGGAGTCAATGTCATAGGTTAGTAGGGTCATTCGTACTGGATTTACATGAAAGCTAACGTGTCAGCGTACTATTCGACATCCATTTTTCGAGAGGCCGGCTTCACGCAGTCTGAAGCCTTACTTACGTCCATGGGTACTGGTATTACCAACTTTATCTTCGCAATTCCAGCCATTTATACGATTGATACGTTTGGTCGTCGTAACTTACTACTCACTACTTTCCCGCTCATGGGTCTTTGTCTGCTCTGGTGCGGGCTGTCTTTCTATCTGCCCCTGGACCCAGAAACGAAGCGACCAAGTCAGGAACGCCTTGCATCAATTGCCGCTGCTATATACACCTGTAAGTCAGCCCATGTTTCAACGCAGAATGAAGCACAGCTTTGCAATAACACTGCTAATCACGACAATACAGTCATGGCCGTCTACTCGCCCGGCGAAGGCCCAGTGCCTTTTACATACTCGGCTGAGGCATTTCCCCTACATCTCCGCGACGTTGGCATGTCTTTTGCGACCGCCACTTGCTGGGGCTTCAACTTTATCCTTTCGCTCACCTGGCCCGCGCTTCGCGATGCATTCACTCCCACTGGTGCGTTTTGCTGGTACGCCGCCTGGAACTTTTTTGGATTCTTCTACGCGTACTTTCTCTTGCCTGAAACCAAGGCTCTCACACTAGAAGAACTGGATACTGTATTCGACGTTGGGAACCGCCAGTTCTCGGCGTACTACCGGAAGAAGTTGCCATGGTACATGCGGAAGCACATCTTGCGACAGAATGTGGAGCCCATGGAGCCGCTATTCGACCTTCATGAGAAGAGTGCAGGCAGTGACTACACAAGAGAGCCTGTTGGTAGCTCAGATAAAGCAGGCGTAATGGGAGGTACAGATACTGTTGAGAAGAGGGAAGTGGAGATGTGAAGAGGGTCTCTTGGCTCTTGATTGGGTGAGATAGCAATATTCTGTGATTGATGATTGGTGCCTGAAAAGGACATAAGTACACTATTTCTCACCTTCTAATGTGAAGCGTATATTTATCTCGTCGTTTACGTGCGTGTATTGTTGCTCCTCGCCTGTCTCAAAACAGTATCGGCTTGCTCGTTATCTTCGGGACGTGTTATGGTTCAGTGATACACAACTTATTCTAGCAATAATTATAATTCACTTCGCAAATGATTTATTCATTGTTTACTCGCAATCAGAAATCTCGGATCTCACTGCTTGTTCGAGGATTGGGTGAAGGTGAGTGTGATAAAAAGATCTCAAATCGGGCTTGCAACACTTCTTATTCAGAAATCACCCACCTATTCAGTATAATGCTTAACCTTTGTGCTTAATACAGGGGTTTTATGGTTACAACAGAAGCCCGGTATGTTCAAGATCAGTTGCGCACGGTCACGATTGTCTTTACCTTCGACCTGCCTTCGCCTCTAGAACTATTACTTCAACTCGCTCCTCCACCTCGACACTTTAACAATCTCAAACCCAGCCCCAAGCACAAATCTACAACAACCAACACAAGCAACAGAAAAAACCAACATCATTCCTCACCCTCACTTTTCACCCTCGTCCTCAACCGATCAAATCCCCCCATCATCGATAAGGCAATGGTCACCCCATCGACCGTCTCAACATCGCTACCTGGCATTCCCCCAACCTGCGCCGTCAAGCTTCCCATCACACTAGCCAACTTCGCCGGCCTCATCGCCCTCGGACCCACGCGCAGTGAGCGCGACATTCTCTACAACTGCTGTCACACGTGGCAGACACAAGTCTTCTCCGTCAACGAAACGGCGTGCTTGCAGACGGCCGTGTGCGAGGTGCATGAGTGCTCCAACAAAGATCCGAGTTTTGCTTGCGTGGCGATGCTGAGGAGTGAGTGGCAGGTTGATGGGTTATTTGTGTGTTTGGAGGGAGTAGAGAAAAGTACAGGGGTGCGTAGGAAGATGACAGTCAAAGGAATGGTTTTAGGTATTGTGATGGGGTTGGGAGGGGTCTTTGGAGCGGGTTGGCTGTGAAGGAGGGATACTTGTTGGATTAGATGAGGTGAATTGAGAGTGCATAGTGCACTTCTTGAGCCAAATGCACAAAACACAGATGTGGAGTCTGTGTAGTATTGAAATTGACGGAGGCAACAACTTTGCGTGTACTATGAGACCAAACGAGATGTATCCATGCAGACAATGAAATTACCATAGTCTCGTCCTGCTCATGTTTTTCACAACCCACTGTCCCTGGGGCTCTAGTGCTTGTCATGTCTGCGACCTCGACATCGTTGTTGATCGCGCTCTCTACTCCTACTATGACCCCGTCGTTTCTCGCTGCGATGCGAAGACCTGTACATATGCCTGTCCCCGTTGCGACTGGGACTCCGACTTCTACGATCATGTCTTGACCGAGGGCTTTTAATGTGATGCGCACGGCCTTCGACACGGTCCTGGTCACGTCTCTCTCTCCTATGATGACTGCTCTGCCTATCGTCCTGCTTTTGTGCAACTCGCAATTCCCTCAGCTCGCGATCACGCTCTTCAGCCCACCGCTTCTTATCTTGTTTGGACTTTTTCAGCTGAGCCTGGGCTTGCTGCATGAAGGCGAACGGGTCACTGGTGGAGATGCGGGCCTGTTCCCTCTCTTTGCGTCGCGGATCCTCATTTCCCCAAACGTCTTTGTTTACGAAGCCTTCATATATGGTAAGATCCTGGTCTTTAGCAGTGTCCTGCGAAGGCTTTTGTTGGGCCGTGTACCATGGCTGGTCTAGCCCTGCCCTTCCTGCTGCATTGGAGAAGCGCATGGTGTATTGGTCCTCGAGAGCCTTTTCTTTCTTTCGCTTTTCCTTCTCCGCCTCAGCATTCCGTTCGCGCTTTGTGGCTTCCTTCATATCCACAGGGAAGAGATTGATATTACCGGCATGGTCTTGGAGAGGGGCATCACTGGCGGTGCTGCGGAGTCTCAAGACCTTGGGGTCCTTATCGTCGTCGTCCCCTGGCATTGTAATGGACTTGGCCAACCGTATGTCCATGTCTGTATCATCCTCCCCGGCAAGCTTCCTTCTTTTCTTTTCGCGAACCCCCTCGTATTTTTCCTTCACTCGCCTCGATCCATCTTCCTGTTTCGGTACCTCTTCTGGTAAGGGCGGTGGCGTTCGGCCTCGCAGGATAGCAGCACGTCGCTCGGCATCAAGCTCTTGCATATGCTGCTCATCAGCCTGTTCGCGAGCAGCTGCGGCGGCTTCGTCGGCCTTGACCCGCGCAATGTTGTCGGCATTGTAGACGTTCCATGACTGTGACGTTCAGCGTGAGTTTGTGGACGGTCAAGGGTTATGGCAGAATGTACCTTTTTGCCTAGTAGATGCCTGTATATTGGTTAACAGTCCAGGCATGTGTGTGTAGAAGAGCATGACATACAGCGGCATAGTGGCACCGATGAGGTTTGCCCGCTATATAGCGAGACTCGTGGAGAACGTCGACGAATGTCAGCATTTGACCATGCATTAGTGGAGTGCGGGTCCATGCGCCAACGATCGTCGTGGTCTACCCGTCATCCCAGCCGTCCCCGCAACACTTCGGGCCAGGCACGCCGCACACCGCACACCAACCTGCAATGGCTAGTCGAAGGCTTGCTACTTGAATCATGGGATGTATCATGCCCGAGTCAATACAATATTTGCCCCCCCCGTCGTGCCTCATATCTATTGCCCTTCTGCTCGTGTCGAGTCAAGAAGGAAGCTTCCCAACCACCGGCTGAGGCTTGCCTAGACCTCTGCATTGACTTTATCACATCCATACCCTGGTCTACGTGTATGACAATGTACGACTTGCAATCAAAAGTTTGCTGAAGGCACTCTACCTTATCAATGCTGGCCTCGCTCCACAGCAACAACGTCGCATCTTCCAGCTTGTCTGCGGCCCATACCCCGAAATGCCTACCTGGCTTGTTCACGGCTTTCGGTGGCCTCGCGCACAGATCCGCATCCATGTCATCCTCCAAAACCTCGACGATGCCGCACCCGAATGGCTTATGGCCCCGGCCACAGCTGCTTGCATGACGGAAAACTTCAAGACTCAATGGCCGGAACAAATGGCCCAGTTGCCTGATCTGCGCTTTATTGAGCAATACGACCCCGACGACATTGTCGCCAAAGACCAACCCTATGCATACGTATGCGACATCGTGCAGGAGATTAAGCTTGGTATAGACGTAGACGAAGTGAGAGGGGCAGGCCTGGGGGAAGAGCAGTGGGCAGCCCTCGCTGAATTGAGGGACAAAGTGGCACCGGGTGAGAAATTGGGCTGGTTCGTTGTAGTAAATGGGGACCTCGAGAGATGGGCCCCACCCATCGACGACGACGATGACGATGACGACACAACACCAGATGCCAGTCAGTTCGGGACGACAAGTCAGAGGAGTAGTGTGGGACAGACTACTCCCGTACAAGCACAAGAACCGGATCGGCCATCCACGAGTAGAAGCTTGAAGAAGTGGTTTGGGGGATTGAGGAAGACGAAAAGGTCAGCTCGGTTAGCTTGGGAATCTGAACTTATACTGATCTATTGTAGCGGCAAGGATTTGAGAAGCGAGGCAGCCATGAATACAGACCCGGTCCCCCCGCTACCTCCGATATCTCCTCGTCACGGCCTGCAGTCTCCGAGCTCATTAAACGGGGTTGCCGGCAAAAACGCGTCCTGAAGATGGCGATGTCATGAGCAAAGCGTACAAGAGCGTTGTTATGAATCAACGAACAGGCACACCTGCTAGGGAGTTAAATGTATAGCGTGCGCGCTATACATGTTAGATACATGCAATATACCCATGTCAAGTTAGTGCAACAGCCTCGTCCTGATGTAGTGAAATGGACGACTGGTCGTGGAAGCCTAATAGATATTTCGAAATTACCCTCATCATCACGATCAACAGCCATACCACCTCGGTATGCATCGTACCACAGGGTGTACACAGGGAAGCTTCATGTGAGCGCCCGTCGCAAACTCACCTTTTGGGTTTAGTGCTAGTCGAGCTCGAGCACACGTGACGCGCGATTGCCTAAGCTCAAATTATTAGAACGTCGCGACTGCTTCCTCCGCACGTCGGCCGATAGACAACCCCGACATTCGCACAGTTTCCGCTCCCACAGCGGACTACCCACCGCGCTCAAATTAACATTTTTCTACGAAAACTTCCTCAAAATTGTCTCGTGAGCAACTTCTGTGCTTCCTCGCGCAACCTCCGCATCGGTGAAATCTAGGGCTACCATCTTCGCGCATAGCCGCCTCAACCCACGAGAAACCCGTCAAGATGAGCCGACGCGATTTTCTGTCGATGCCCGCACCCGAGAACTATGTGGCTGGTTTGGGCAGAGGAGCCACCGGCTTCACGACTCGGAGTGACTTGGGTCCTGCTCGTGAGGGACCGTCAGAGGAGCAGATGAAGGAAATGCTGGCTAAACGTGCGGCGTCTCTGGGTCAAGCTGCGCCTTCGGCGTATGGAGTGACAGAGAAAAAGGAAGAAGAGAGGGATGAGGAAGAGGACCGATTCCAAGATCCTGACAACGAGGTTGGCCTATTCTCAAGTGGTATGAATTATGACAAGGAGGACGATGAGGCAGACCGCATTTACCAGGAGGTGGACGAGAAGATGGACAAACGTCGTAGAGCAAGAAGGTTAGTACCCTTTATTTCTTTTCTTTCCCTGCCCTTCACTCTATCTTTGCTTTCAAAGTATTCATCGTGTTCTTTTCACGAACAGATACCGATTGTGTCCGCCGTAGGGAAGCTCGAGAGCAACAAGAACGCGACGAATACGAACGAAACAACCCGAAAATTCAACTCCAGTTCGCCGACCTCAAACGAGCCCTAGGTGGCGTTTCGGAAGAAGAATGGGCAGCGCTGCCAGAAGTTGGAGACATGACGGGAAAGGCTAAGCGTGCGCGCGAAGCTCGTATGGCAAATTCGCGGTCATATGCGGTTCCTGACAGTGTCTTGGCCGCCGCGTCCAAAAGCGGCGAACTCGATACCTCGATATCCTCCGACGCAGACGGAATGACGACGAACCTTGCGAGCATTGGTGCTGCTCAACTGTCTGCGCTGACTGTACGACTCGACTCGGCGGCAAGTGCGCCTGGCTCGCAGACCACGACGACTTCAGGGACAGCAACATCTGTAGATCCCAAAGGATACATGACTGCTCTCAGTAGGAAGGAGGCCATGGGCGGCGAAGTACCAGTGGAGGATATCAACAGAGCGCGTGTTCTGCTCGAGTCCGCAGTCAAGACCAACGTACATAACGGCCCTGGTTACGTTGCGCTAGCAAGACTCGAAGAGGTGGCCGGGAAGATCCATACTGCTAAAAAGGTCATTGCTCGTGGGTGCGAGCTGTGCCCACGATCCGTTGTCGTTTGGGAGGAGGCGATCCGGTTGAACCGCGACAATCTGCACAACGCGAAAATCATCGCAGCAAACGGCATCAAGCAGAACCCCAAGGCTGTAAAGCTATGGCAAGCTGCGATTGACTTGGAACAGACACCGGCAGCCAGAAAGAAGGTTACTCGTCAGGCTTTGGATCATAACCCTCAGAGTGTGGAGCTATGGAAGACACTCATCAACGACACAGAAGAGTTGGATGCCGTTCGCCTCCTGTTCGCCAAGGCAACAGAGACCATACCGCTAGCTGAAGAACTATGGGTCTCTTACGCGCGAGTTTCCGACCCGGAAGCGGCGCAACAGATTCTCAACAAAGCTCGCAAGGCCATTCCAACCAGTTGGGCTATCTGGATCCATGCCTGCAGACTTCAAGAAGAGCTAGGCAAGGTAGATATGCTGGACATGATTATGAGTCGAGCTGTCAAGTCTCTGATCAAAGAGAACGCCATGATCAAGCGTGAGGAGTGGATCTCACAGGCGGAGATTTGTGAAGAGCAGGGCGACAAAGGAACTGCGGCTGCCATTATCAAGGCAACAGTTGGCTGGGGTCTTGACGAGGATGACGATCGTCGGGACGTGTGGCTGGAGGATGCCAGGAGTGTCTTGAATAGGAATAAGCCAGAGACAGCTAGAGCGATCCTTGGTTTTGCCGTCGCCGTCTTCCCATACAGTACGACAGTCTGGCATGCGTCCGCAGATCTTGAGAAGCACCATGGTACGGCAGACACACTACTGAACGTTCTGGAACGCGCTGTAAACGCTTGCCCGAACTCGGAGTCCCTATGGTTGCTATACGCCCGAGAGATGTGGCAGTCAGGAAATCCCGAGGGAGCTCGTAAGGTTTTGGGCCGGAGTTTCGAAGCTCTTCCAGGCAACGAAATGCTTTACACTCGCGCCGTCGACTTCGAAGTAGATGCTGGTAATTTTGATGAGGCTCGACAGTTTCTCCAAGTAGCCCGCGAGTCAGCTGCCACCGACCGGATTTTCATGAAGTCTGCAGTACTTGAGCGACAGCTAGAAAACTACGAGACTGCAATAGACATTTGCAATCAGGGTCTGCAAAATTGGCCAGGTAGCTGGAAACTGCATGCTGTCAAGGGACAGGTGTACGAGCAATTGTCGAAGCTGCCCGAAGCTCACGAGGCCTTTAGTGTTGGGACACGTGCAGTACCAAAAGCGCCTGTTCTGTACATTCTTCTATCTCGTCTACAAGTCAAGCAGGGCGCGGTCGTTAAGGCTAGGTCAACACTAGACCGTGGCCGACAACAGAATCCAACGAGCGAGGAGATACTTCTTGAACAGGTCCGTCTCGAACGTCGTCAGAACAACATGAATGCTGCTCAGCAACTCATGGCTGGTGCTCTGCAAAAGTGCCCCAATTCAGGTCGACTGTGGGCCGAGAAGATCATGCACCTGGAGAACCGTACGCAGCGTAAGCCGCGTGCGCTTGAAGCCATCAAGAAGGTTGAAAAGGATGCACAGCTATTCGTCGTCGTTGCGCGTATCTTCTGGTCTGAGCGACGATTAGACAAAGCGGCAACGTGGTTTGTAAAGGCAGTCACTCTCGATAGCGATTACGGGGACGCCTGGGTATGGTACTACAAATTTCTAGAGCAACACGGCACCGAGGAGAAGAAGCAGGACACGTTGTCCAAGGCTGCGATGGCTGAACCGAAGCATGGAGAGATATGGCAGTCTGTAGCCAAGGACCCGAAGAATGCACGCTTGAGCGTTGAGGATATCCTCAAGCTTGCGACGCAGAAGGCAGAATAGAGTGATGCCAGGGTCTTTGGGCTGCCAGTTAGGCAGAGGCTGTAGATGGTTGGACAAAGATGACGTTCAGTTAGGGCAGTAGAAGACAGACATTTTGGGTTACCCTTTGTCTTCATTTCTATTCTCTACAGTTCGTATATGCCATGAATAGCATGTTCAAACACACACACACACACACACACACACACACACACA
>Ga0265797_10008268_pt1 | contig 13910 bp, 11 predicted proteins | sample P2T30metagenome_FD_192433 | JGI IMG/M metagenome (GOLD analysis project Ga0265797, IMG submission 192433) | Plant litter microbial communities from East Loma Ridge, Irvine, California - P2 T30 | ecosystem: Environmental > Terrestrial > Plant litter > Unclassified | place: USA: California... | reverse complement strand
CGCTCAAAAAAGACCCTGCCTCGGCCGCCAATCTTGATTAGTGCCGAAGCATCGGGCGCGCATCTCAACATGCGAACGCCGACACACTACTCCCGCCGGGCTTGGAGAGCTGACATGTCCGCTAGGTGGCTGCCTGGGCCGTTGCGACGCCGTCATAAGTTTTGATGCGGGCTGCGTGCTGACTGCAGATAATGATACGGAGACGCTAGCGCAAGACATTCCGCAGCTAATCGGGCCGCCATGCCTCCACAAAATGGTGCAAGCATCCGGCAGGGATGAACATCGCGGACTTCCTTTCCAGTCTTCGTTGTCTGCTTCTTGGATTCGGGCTTGTTTCGCGATGATCTGCTCGCGATTACTTTGCTCGGTTTTGAGCAGGACGCTGCAAATTTCCAGCTCCGTCACGTGAACGCACCCCGCTATCCCTTTTGTGCCTGATTACGTAGGCAGGCAGCAGCCGCCGTCGCAAGGCAATGGCCGTCCTCGCACCTTGTTCTCTCCTATCGTCGCATTTTCATTACAATCCCGATGCAACTCCATGCGAAAACTGCGGGACACTCTCGCGACAGCGCGACAGCGAATGGTCGTCACGGCGAGTCTTCATTGTTGCCTGGAGAGGCGCGCAGATGTTCGACGTCGCTGAACGGTACATAAACGAAGAGTTGAATGATTGACTTGCACGCAGCTTCCCAATGAACAAAGGAGCTGGTTTTTAGTAACGCCTAGGGCTACACCGGATTTGGCCTGGGGTATGCGCGTCAAAAGAAACTAGCTCCTTCGTAGCCCGCTGCTGACTGCTGTCTGATCTCGCTGTTAACCCCCTAACACAGGCTTCCAAGGTTGGGTCGGCGAAATGACACTGCGTCGACGTCTTCAAATCGTGGTGGCGGTGATGTTGCGCATCTGTGCATCAATCCATCTACATCTATTTTGCGCGGAACGCTGTACACGCCGTTCTATGTTATGGGCAGGTCGCCACTCGCGGATCGAAGCCGTCTCGAAGCCGCTATGCAATGCTCGTAAGCCTTGGTACACCCACCACGCGGGACAGGGCGTCTTTTCGCGACTTGCATTGGCCTCAGACAACATCGGCGCTGACGGTCGCTCGCTTCTCATTATTGCATAAGGTGTCGAATACATGTATAGAACCAGGCTGAGCAGGCCAACATAGTTTCATTGGATAACACTCGCTTGTTCAGCTGTGATGATCGAAGGCAGCTGCATTGATCGCACAACAGGTGCGTACGTTGCAGCAATGGGGATCCATAAGATGTGGTCTTGTTTGGCTTCTTGGTCAGATTCGTCCTCCACATGCTCACTTTATCCTGGTGGTGCTGGTTATCTTTCTGCGAGTGTGTCAACTCCCTACATTACAGACATCGCCTCCCGCAAAAGAGCGCTTAACTTTGCGCAGCCTGAGTTTCTGCCTTTAGCCCCCACATTTGTATTCACGATGCTCAAAATCACGTTCAAATCACCTCGTCCACCGGACATGGCCGAGCCCGCCATGCTGGTCAAAGATCTGTCCGATGCCCAAAGGCCACCTCAACTAGCTCAGTGCGACCGTGGAACTGGGTCTCTTCTGGCTTTAGGAAGTCTTTCGTTAGAGGAGGAGTTGTTCAGTACAAATGATCACGCAAACAAGTTGACCCTGAGCGCAGAACCCGGCGCAAAGCCTATTGGGGACGAGTCTCCAACTACGAAGCGAATCGATCAACTGGACACAGGGTTACTGAGCATAGTAGAGAGACTGAATAATATAGAGGCACGATTGACCGGCATTGAGCGCACTGCAAACAGAAGCGACGCTGTGGCAGCCCAGGTCCAGGAGGTTCAAGAAGAGGTGGTCGGGATCCAGGGCAATATCAACGAAGCCTATGACAACGGCGGAACTTTTCCAGATCGCTCTACCGAACCCACGGCCTTGAAAATCACGAAGTATGATGCGGACAATACCGAGATTGTGACCTCCCTCTCGCCTACAGTCGCAGCGTCCGAGTGTCCATCTTGTCGAGGTCTTGCAGCTGAGCGAAGCTCGACGATTCTAAAACTTGAGGAAAGCCTGGAACACGGATGTCAACTGTGCGCATTGCTTTTCGAAATTGCACGAGCATATGTCACAGGTTCATATCGCCCAGAACCGGAAGTCGACGAAGTTGTGGTGCAGAACAAAAGCGCAAGTCTGCCTACGGTGTACGCATCGAGCAGACCCAGTGGTTGGATTTACGGTACATGCTACCTCGACATCTTTGAAGGTACACACCAATTTGATATGGCGTTGAACAAACAACAACTAATTGTCGGATGCAGATCCTCTTGACCCACTACCACAGTATCCGATCCTCGCACACTCAAAGACTCTCCCGTCTCCTGCTAGGGATCCTAACATTGGTTCCGAGGGCTTCTTATGCAATATACCTACGTGGATCAATAGATGCGCGCAAGATCACCCGGAATGCGCGGTACAAGGCACGACGTATCTGCCGAAACGAGTACTAGATCTAGACCCTCTACGCAAAGGGAAAGATCCCATTCTCTTTGAGTCAGAATCACAGACTGGCAACTACATCTGTTTAAGCCACTGTTGGGGCGACAGTCAACCAGTACGAACAATGTCTGCGACGCTTGCAGAATTCAAGAATGGGATACCACTTACTAGGTTACCACAGACGTTCTGTGATGCCATTACCGTAGCGGAATATCTGGACATTCGGTATCTCTGGATCGACTCATTGTGCATAATCCAGGATGATCTGAATGACTGGGAGGTACAGGCAGCTCAAATGGCCGACATCTATGGCAGGGCATTCCTCACGATTGCAGGCACTAGTGCAGCGAATGCGAACGCGGGTCTATTCACAGAAAACTCCCACTCAGAATTTGTATGCGCACGTCAGCCGCTACCGGGCGATCCGTCCTTGTCGCTATTCCACCGTGAAGCCATAACTCATACACAGCTAAGACTATCGAGCGTGGATGCTGAGAATAAGATTCATGATGAGAACACAGAAGACGAAGCTGCGACCAACGACGACGCTCATCCATATCCTCTACTCAGCCGATCGTGGACTTTCCAGGAACATCTCTTGAGCCCGCGTATTGCTCAATTCACGCATAAGGAGATTGTCTGGGAATGCTCTCGCGAAACGTGGTGCTGCTGTACTACAGGAAGCCATCTGCTGCACGGAAGAAAGCACTTTGCGGCAGCTTTACTCTCGCCAGGTCGCGCGGTACCAGACAACCCGTCTAATAACCCTGATCTTCCGAATCTGTTTCAAGTGTGGTATGACCTCGTTGTCCGTTATACATCCAAGAAACTGGCTTATGACGAAGATCGCCTCACAGCTCTGTCCGGCCTCGCGCAACGAGCGCAGCCTATTCTAGGTTCGACATACCTTGCGGGGCTATGGTCAGGAGATCTTCTTGCAGGCCTTTGTTGGTACTCCGTCAATCGCTCCACTTTTAGCAATTCAAACGAATGGTGGATTGCCCAAGGTTATCATCTGGAAGGAGGTGACATCCAACATGCGCCGTTGCTAGCTCGTCGGCCCATTCAATACCGTGCGCCTTCATGGTCGTGGGCGTCAATCGAAGGCGGTATCGCCTGGTTAGAATCTGTTCCACAAGCCGGCAACTTCATTGTGCGTGGGTATGACTGCGTTGCGGCAAGCCAGGACCCGACAGGTCGTGTCAAGAGCGGGTACTTGGATGTGGAATGCAAGGTAGTGGAATGCCAGTATGACGGTTTCTTTCACGGCGCACACTACAGAGTTGGACGAGATCAAGCATGGGCGATCTTCGATGCGGATTTACCGTTCCAGTCTGCGCCGTACAATACGGTGCTTCCTGTTGGTGGAAAGGTTCACTGCATAGTCATTGGCGACACAAGCCAGATATACCGGTCTTCGTATGATCGAGACTACGCTGTCTTGATACTGAGAAAAAGTCAGGCTAGCCCGGAATTATTCGAAAGGGTCGGACTATGTAGAAACTCGTCATCGGATTTGTGGAAGAAGCTGTTCGAGACTGCATCGTGGCGGCGCCTGATGATTGTGTAGAAATCACGGGAACTGTTTGCCTAATGACGGATATGGAAAGTAGCCAGTAGCACACGTTCCAATCACGACCCATTATTTTTCAGTACCTCCGCTCGATGCTTGGTTTCACCCAATGCGGCCCCTCTGCGCACGTCTTTCCAAAGTTCCAAGTGTCCATATTCGACCTATCCCAGCCACTAACGTACTTCCTGTCCTCTGGGTCATGATGACCATCCGGATGCTTCGCACGACCAATATACAATGCCTTGGCAAAGTAGCAATGTCGCCCATGCCAGGTGTACTGCATACATTCGTCGTGTTCAGTACACCCAACTCTGCAAGCATCGAGGCTCGTATGGACCGTGGAGTTATCTGGGAGCTGAAACCCCGCGTCGAAGGCTGCGTCCCAGTTCTCGCGCTGCGGGTATTCGCCTTGCAAGGCGGAGAGCAGGGCGCGGTATAACAGGTTGCGATAGCGCATAGGAAGGTTACTCTTCGCTTTCCATTCGTTCTCCCATGACCAAAGGTCTTTGTAGAGATCTGGATCGGTTTTGTGTAGGCTGATGACGGGCTCGCACCAGTGGTCTTTACCAAAGGGAATGTTTTCGAGTCTATGGGGGCTGAACATGGGCCATAGACCGCTGACATCGATCCCGGCTTTGTCGTGCAGCGCCCACCCTAGTATGCTGTCGCCACAACAATCGGCCCTGATGTCTTCTTTGTATTCTGTGGTGAGACGAGGACCCTTGAGACCGAAGGCGTTGCGATGGCGATCAACGAGTCGATGCGCAGCGGCTTGGGAAAGTATGAAGCCGGCGCCTCCGTACGCGAACCACACTTGTTTCTTCACGTTAGGCTGCGCGTCAGAATGGTACGTTCGTCCGGGCGAAGGCGATCCAAAATAGTAAGGCAGCGAGCTATTGTAGTTCTCCAAAAGACGGAAGACATTGTCCCAGAAGATGTATGTATCGCTCTCCAGGAAGACGTACCACTCAGCCGCCTTGTTGTGGTCAATCGCTTTTTGCACTTCCGGTAGGAATTTATACTTGTCAAGCCTCCAACCTTCATGACCCTGTTGTAGCTTCGTGCCCTGGCGACTTGCGTTCTTCTGCGTCTCGTAAACGACGTAGTCCTCTGATTTCAGGTACGTGTTCGGTGGCAAGTCTGCGAGAACGTCGATAGTTCGGTGGTCGCGACCATAGGTATGATTGCCATCTGAGACGATCAAAACATTGGAGATGCACTTTATGACTGTTGAGAGCTGAGCATCCGTTCGTGATTTGTCGTCTGCTGATCCGGTCTTTAGGATGACCTGAACCTTCGAGAGCAGATGCACTGGGAAGAGAGCGCATTCGTCTGTGGAGCCGTCCCTCCATTCAGAGTATTTTATCTGTTTGAACTGTGTCGTAGTGTTCCAGGTCCAGAAGTCCAGCCCATTGTCGCCTTGCGAGTTGGCTCCATGCGGTAGCGGCGCGAATGGCTTTGGGTGGAAGGCTTGCTTCCCTAGGATATCGCTCGGTAGAGATTCGATGTAAGCCCAGTCGAAGAGGACGCAGAAATTGCCTCCGATGGCTATGCCAATGACAGCGAACAGCAGCCGAAGGGTGCGCCCGGTGGCGAAAGACCTGACACTGGGTAAGACGCGGTGTGAGCCTGTAAGCATAATGGAGATTGTGTGTAGGCGTCGCGTCACAAGACTCTACGTCATTTCGAGTTCGTCCAAAGCAAAGATGCGCCAGGAGTCTGGCACTGGATGTGCGAACGTCGAAAGATCGCAGCGCGTATGGGTGCACATGCTTGTCGCACTGCTGGCCCGGGAGATTCGATGGCGACACCATGACATCTTAGGCGCCCTTCTTGGGGTGGTCGCCTTAACTGACACCCCTTCCAGCAGGATTGCGCCGCGAGACAGGGTGGTGTCAGTTAGCGAGGTTTGCCCGTTGTGACAACGACGAGGCCGCTACCCGCGCCTATGTAGCTCATCGGGCCCGGGCAAGCAGCCCTCCCTGTCTCCGTCGCGGCTCTCCAGTTCCTCACACATGCGCTCGCACAGCCGAACGATCGCCATTGTTGTCGAACAGTCAATCTGGCATGATGCGCAACGGTAATTCTTAACGCGAGGCGCGAATTAAAACCATTGCGCAACTATGTCGGGCGCGAGGCGTAGGGCGCGAATGCAGACGCTTGGTGGCTGAGCAGATGCCGGCAGGCAACCACGGTGTTGGAGCAGTGCATGAGACGAGCCAGTGGAAGAGTAGTACAGAATCCGCGCGAGAGTGATATTGGGGGCCATTCGTTCGGTGCAGATCGCACGTGCAACGTGCGTGGCAGTCTTCATTCGTGAGGCTCAACCCGTGCCGCACCAAGCCAAGGTCAGAAGCATGATGCGGGGCAACATCGTCGTGACACCCAAGACACCTGCCAACATTGCACTCCTCGATACTTTTGCTTGAGTAAGACGCGTTCGGTTATCGAAACCTTGAATTGTCTCTCGGTGTACGATTGAGCAAACAACAGCGAACATCCCCAATCGACGGACCTCGAATTTGCCATGGTCTTTTTAGACGGAGAGGCGTGCGAGCGCTGCGCCGCTGCGCCATGGAAGACATGGTATCGATCGGAGTATACACACATCGAATTCACAGGAACTGCGGACCAACAACAGAGCTCCCCGTGTCCTATCTGTCGGGTTATCGGATGTGATATTGCAGACTCGGACTCATCCACGTTTCGCTTGCAGACTCAAGGAAGCCATTTGATTCTTGCTCGCATGCTTACTAGCACTAGCTCCTCTTGGTGCTCAGACTTCAAGCTATATGATAAAAATGACGAAGCGTTCCTTAAAGCATGTAAAATTTACCCAAAGCGTGTCGATTTTGCGCGGGCGAAACGTTGGATACGAGATTGTATCACAATGCATGAGGACACGTGCAAGCCTCCGCTGGACGCCGCTCTCGAAGATCTGAAGGTGCTCGACTGCCACGAAAGGACTGTCGTCTCGGCACCAGAGCATTGCGCATACGTCGCACTGTCATACGTTTGGGGAAAATCAGGAATGGAAGACGCTCCGCATTTTCCGCGTCTACCAGACATCCTCCCTCGCACCGTAGAGGATAGTATCAGAGCTACCCTATTGCTTGGGTATCGGTATCTGTGGATCGATAGATATGTACGCTGGCTTATGAAGTCCTTATAGATCATAACTGACCGCGCAGTGCATTGATCAGAACAATACCGAGTTACAGCAGCGACAAATCAACCAAATGGGCGTTATCTATTCCTCGTCACGTATTACTATCATTGCGGCCGTGGGACAAGATGGCGCAGATGCCAATTACGGACTGCCCGGTATCACAAACGACTTTCAGGCGCCCAGTTCTTGCGCCGTATCGGATCGCATACGCCTTGTGTGTACCAAGTGGACAATGTCAATTGCTGATTCAATAGTGCGGTCCCCTTGGTATAGTAGAGGTTGGACATATCAGGAAGGCTACCTATCGATGAGACGCATGTACTTCACTGACGTCGGCGTGGAATACATCTGCGATGATGCACGGCACAGTGAAACCGCTATCAGGATCCGTGCGAGCCTACGCGAGCCGAATTGGGCCTCCACAAGGTCGGACTACATACCACAAATGATGCATGTATACACAGGGCGCCATCTTACACACGATCACGATGCGCTCAATGCAATCATCGGTGCGCTTGGGACCCGCGAAGCGCATGATCACATTTGGGGAGTTAGTTGCCACAAGAACAGTTTCGGCATGTGGATCGATCTGCATTGGAGACACCAGTCCCCAGTTCCTCGACGCAGGCAATTTCCGAGCTGGTCACCTGTTGGTTGGCGTGGTCAGGTGGATTACCGTGGACGAAGCTCTGTGGCCGTTTCAACAGAATGTTCGCTCGAAGTCTGGCGCGATGATCGATATCAGCCAATCGCGCAGGTCTATGACAGATTGTCCCAACAACACTATCTTTCGGGAGCAGAGGAATCGAGGTTCTTAAAAGTCACGACTAAGATATTAATGCTCGAGTTCGTATATCTGAGAGGGGAACTTAGGCAGGCTCGAAGGGGACTACACGCCAGAATATCTTACAGTGAATCCCTTGACCTGTTTGTGCTCGCTTCTTGGGACATCGAAGACAATATTACGATCAATCCTATTACCGGAAAGATCGAATTACCTTGCGCCGTTATCGTTCGGAAGACAGATGCAGGAATAGAAGAGCACTCTGATCAGAGATTCGAGGACGAGATTCAGGTACTCATTCTACAGCAGCACGAAACCTACTACGAACGCATCGGATGTTTTTCATGGAATGAACATGATGACGATGAATTTGAGAAGGATAATGTCAGGCTTGACTTTGCTAATCGATATGCCCTGAACAAGGAAGGCGTGATTGTACCACCCAGTGGGGAGTGGCGTGAACAAGGAGATGGTCGATACTGGTTGAAGGATGGTGTTGAGACCACGTTCCTTTTGGGCTAGTCGGGCAAAGCAGTCACGAAGAAGCACGGATACATGCCACCCACATCGATTCGAACGCGCAGACGTCATCGACATTGTCCCCGCCACCAGCGCATGTATCGTGAGGCTGAACCATGCTTACCCGAGGCCGCCTTGGTGCTACCGCCTTCGAAGACGAGGATGGCTTTTACTATACCTTCGATGCTTGCCCGCATCGTCTCGCAACATCCGCACACATCTTCGTTCCTAGCCTCGTGGCCTTCACGATTCCCACTCCCTTTGCCGCATCATGGCGTCCAAGACTGCGAGACCAAGCACATGCACTGCTCTTGGTCGGCTATGGAGAGCCGCCGTACGAGACTACAGAGAACGCACTGGAGGTGATCTTGTGACTATGGGCGTGAAAAATGTCGCCGACGTAATGCGCCAAACAAATGCGGTCATGGTTGAGTTCAAGGGGTTTCGCGATGACGGCAGCAAGAGGGCAAGCTTTCGAACGGCTATGGGGGATCATCATGGTGATCTCCAGACTTGCATTGACGGCTTTGCTGCAGTTGGGGCCTGTGTCAGTGCGTTCCCACCAATGATGCCTGTGGGGCTTGTGTTCACTGCCGCGAGTCGATTGATATCCGTGAGTATAAACTCTCAACATATGGAGAGGCACTAATCCTGGAAAGGCCTTCGCGGGGGTTAGAGCAGATTACGACAGTGTGGATGAGTTTTTCGCATACTCCGCCCGTTTCTTCCAACGACTTTCACTTCTCGAGAACAAAGCGCAGTCCGATTTGCTTGCAGTTGCAATTGTCAGAGTCTTCTCAATGCAGCTTTCAGTATGCGCCAGGGTGAAGCAACTGATAAAACACAAACGATTCAGTAAGATGATTTCTTTACGCTGTGAATTTGCTGACAGCTTATAGAGCAATGGCTCAACGCATTGTGGAACGAGGTCGATCAAGAGCTCATCGCGACCTATGCCGGAATGCAAGCCTCCATACAGGAACTCAACGAAACTGTCAGCTTTGAGACATACGGCACCCTCGCAACTGTTCAGCACGACGTGCTTGCTAACAACGCCAAACTTGACGAGCTCGATGAGAAACTTCAGTCCTACCGTTCGAGCCTGGGGAAAGGTATCTTGCAGATCTACGAAAGCATGTTCAATCTGCATCTTGTAATCAACGATGTACGAAACACGCAGTTAGAAGACCACGCTTTGATCTTGCAAATCTTCAAGAGCACGGTGAAGACGAGCAAAGCGCCAGAGATCGAGGAGAAGAAGAAGTCATCTCAAAAGTCTAAGGGAGACATCGGCGACCGGAAGTTTCAAGCCCTGCGTGAACTGAAGAAGTTCTTCGCTGACAAATACGATGTGTTTCCTTCATGGCAAGACGCTCACCAGGAGAACCTGCTACAAGACGAAGAACTGCGCGATTCCATGGTGAACAAGACAGCCGGATGGCTCCGTGAACACGAGAAGTTCAAGGACTGGGTACATGGAAAAGTACCTCTGCTCTGGTTACGAGGCGCCGAGGGGGTCGGAAAGTCGTTTCTAGCCTACTCGGCCGTTCAGCAGCTGCGACTACACCAAAGCGAGAGCGACTGCTTGGCCTACTTCTATTTTAAGGAAGAGCATCCCTGTCAACAGTCGATGCAGAACGCGTTCGCTTCTGCTGCGCTACAAATCGCCGGATCGAACAACAAATATGCCGAACAGGTAGCGGCTAAGATCAAACTGGAACCTCGTGAGTCTGCGGATATATCGACCTGGGGACGGTTCTTTCTCTCGATGTTTCCAAGTGATATTGAAACTGGTGGTCGCCTCTTCCTTGTTTTCGATGGCCTAGACGAGGCGCATGTGCAAGAAGGCGGAACCTTTACGCAGTTTCTATCGGATCTGAAGCACCGGAACGCCAGCGTCTCAGTCTTTGCAACGAGCAGACCTGAAGATAAGCCCACGCTACAGATGCTCCAGCCTTCGGTCCTCGAGGTAACCAAGCATGAGATCAAGCAAGACATGAAGATCCTCGTGAAGGACCGCCTCCGCACACTTCCGCGCGTGCGTAAATTTACTCGAACTACCAAAACAGCAATTACGCGCGAAGTAGTCAAGCACGCAGACAGTATGCTATACGTTGAGCACATGCTCAGGAGATTCAACTACATCGGACGAGAAAGGGCGGTCTCGCAAGCATTAAAGAACATACCTCCAAATCTACATGGACTTTACGATCTTCTCCTAGAAGAATGCCGACAAGATCGATCGGAAGCGCAATACCAGGCAATGAAGAAGTTGTTCGCGTGGCTGGCGTTTTCGAAGCGATCACTTAGCCTGGATGAAGCCTCGAGCCTGTGTCAACTCGCACTATCTGATAATACATTCGATATCGAAGAGGAGATCATTGGGCATTCCTCTCGCATTCTGGAGCTCACCCAAGCCCGGCAGCTTGAGGAGAATACCAAAGACGATGACAAGAACGATGACGAGAATAACGAGTTCAAAGATGAGGGCATTCCAGAGCTCGGCTACGGAGATCCCCCCCTGTCCTTTCAAGATCGGTCACTTCGGCAATACTTCAAGAGTGTGAGCGTTGAAGATGATGGTGTAACAGAATTTCGGACGCCTGCTGCTGCTGCACACCTGACCATTCTCCAGATGTGTGTGGACATCATGATGAAGGCCGCCCAAGAACCCTTCGAGGCGGTCAGCTCTGGGCTCACAATCTACGCCATCAATTATTGGTATGAGCATCTCAAAGAGTTGGACGCGGAGAATGCTAGCCCCGGGACTGTTTGCGATGTCGTGACACTCTTGCACTGCATCACGGACAACACCCACAACATCGCCAAGCTGTTTGAAAAGCTAGGGCGACACACGGAAATATATCTTGAGCGCGCTGATGATACCTCTATCGCTTGGTATTAAACTGTTTTCAGTTGGACAGCTAGGGTGTCCACACTACCTGATGGGTCTCTGGGTGAGAAAGTCAGACTTTGGACGCTCACGGTCGATCGAGACAGTGTTTTGCTCCCGCTTGCTCACGGCCATGTCTACAATTGGCTAGACGCAAGTGATACATGGTGGATACCCGAAAGGTTCAGATTCGTCAAGGCCGCGCTATCTCTTGTAAGTTGATCCTCCTATGCGATGTCATTTCTAATGATGTGCAGTCAGATGCCCCTGGAGTCAAAGAACTCAAGGAACTTGAGCCGCTCGATTACATGAACGCAGTCATCATGCGATACTATATTCCACCTGCAGACTACAAGACTCTACGAGCGATTGGGGGCACGTTGTCCGACTACGGGTCCACAACTTGGGACGAACCGGACCGCAGAGAGGCATTATTCACAGAAGCTACCCTGCATCTGAAGAGAGCAGTTGAGTGCATGAGGAAAGATGTTCTGGAAGATATCGCAACAATTCGCTTGCTAGCATCAGCATACAGGAGATGCGACAAGATGCTTGACGCAATCAAATACTATGACGACTCCTACAACATGGTGCCAAATCACGATGCGGACGGATCTGCCAAAGAAGACCTCGAGCAGACCAATCCAATACGTGTCGAGATCTTGCTTGAGAAGGCTTCTGCCTATTCTGCTATAGGGCAGGTCGATGAGGCTTTGCATGCATACAATGAAGCACGGAGACTACAGGGTGAGAAGCCACTAGCTGGTACTATCTTGGACGACATAACGCGACTTTTCCAGAACGACGATGATACCGATAGGCGCAGGCTGATGGAGATCCTCAAGAGCTGGAGCGAGAAGGAGCGCAACAGTTTCTTCACGTACAACTTTGAGGATTATGTTTTTGAGCGTACAGTGAAGCGCATGCAAAAGGCAGCATTACTGTGTAACGAGACAGACCTACTCATCGGCTGGTTGACGAGCTTAGCCAACACCGTCTCGCCACAAAGTCTACAGTTGTTCAACATGCGAGGTGCGATCGCAGACATCTACTACCCAATGTTGGGCGACATCGAGAACGGCAAGACACTACGCCAGGAGCTCCTGGCCCTGCCAACAAAGCCCAATCTAGCGTATGAAGACTCTATGAACGAGGCGAAGACGCGTCACCGAATGGATCTTGCAGACATTCTGTTGTGTGAGTTCCAAGTTACTGCTGATCCAACGAAGAAAGAGGCGATTATGAACACTCTAAGGGATCTGCCAAGCGCCCACGAAAACGATGAAAACATCAAGAACATTCGAGAATCTCACGTCGACATGCTCCGCGCAAACATGCTTCGAATCATGGGTCCTGCAAAAGAATACGAGAGTTCCATGAAGGAGTTGTTCAAGAAATGTGTCGCTGGTCTTGAAGACAGCATCTCGTGGAACGATTCATCGAGTCTGCGACTACTTGCTAAAGTGTTGGCGTCTTTAGACAGCTTGGAGGCTGATGCAAGAATCGCGATTAGCGCTCAGTTCTCGATCTTGGACCTCGCGATTCATGGACGTGATCTTGAGCCGGAACAGTCAGAGACGCCTTCCAATGAGAGCGACAACGAAGCTGGTGCAGGACAAGAGCCAGTGAAGGAGGAAAGCGAATCGCTGAACGAAAGCGGCATTGTTCGGAACGATTCTCCGACGGATGAAGCTCATGATATCGAAGACAAGAATCTTCCGGAAGAGTCAATTGAGGAGAAGCAGGACCCTACGGAGCTACGAGAACCAGAAGGGACTAAAACGGAGTCCGACGAGGAAACGGATTCCGACAAGTTGGACGAAGACGTGTTCCCTGCTGGAGGTCTTGGCTGCGATGGGCCTTGTGAAACCAGCATCACATCGTGGACTCAGCCGATCTATTACTGTCTCATCTGTCCAAACTGTGATTTATGCGAAGATTGCCACTCTAAGCGCGTCCAGCAAACGAAAGGAGTCGAACCAACGGAGGAGAAGACCGAAGAGCCGTGGCTTAGCTTCTGCGGCGCGAACCATCGCTACATCAAAGGACCGATGAAGGGCTGGAAGGGCGTCAAGGATAGCATTATACGGTATGGGAAAACGGAGATCACCGTGACGGAATGGCTTCGTGGGCTAAAAGAAGAACGGTGGCCGAATGCTTGGAAGATCTTTTGGACAAGGCAGGGAGGGTTGAAGAACATTGGGGTTGAAGATTAAAGTAGAGCTATCTTTAAGATGTTAGATAATATGTATAGCAAGTTAAAGAACATTACAAGCTTCTACAAAAAGATGTCTAAATAAACTACGTGTTACAAATAAATAGTAATAATTTAATACTTTGTTGCTTCGCTTATGTAAGAGCATCATAGCTAAACTTACACGACTAAACTTTAGTCTACTAGTCTGCTCCGATCAAGCCCTCGTATTCTTGGCGTAACTAACCATCTTGCCAGTGTGCGTCTCAGCTCATCTCTAGCAGCCGGCT
>Ga0265797_10008267_pt1 | contig 13913 bp, 19 predicted proteins | sample P2T30metagenome_FD_192433 | JGI IMG/M metagenome (GOLD analysis project Ga0265797, IMG submission 192433) | Plant litter microbial communities from East Loma Ridge, Irvine, California - P2 T30 | ecosystem: Environmental > Terrestrial > Plant litter > Unclassified | place: USA: California... | reverse complement strand
CTTGTAGATAAGGAAGAGCTTACTGTAGGTAATTAATAACGTGTTCCACCGCCATCCCACCATTATTACCCAAACGCGTGCAGCTCAGCGTGCGATGGTTGTACGACCAAACAGTCAATTTTTATACAATTGACAAGTAATTTAGTCCGTATATGTTCTTTATGGACCTGCAGCACTCCTCCACGCACTATATACTGTCATCTATGTTGACGTTTACGTCGCTGGTGGTTGGCAGCTCGTAGATTTGAGTTCTCCTCAGCTAAGATTATCGCTGACTTTAAAGCAAGCTGACAACCTTTAAAAATCTATAATTAACTTATAGAACAATGAATGTGATGTGGTGCCTGTTGGTAAGGATCATGCACCTGTACGATCTTATGACGAAAATGGCTAGTGCGGTTAAGCACGTGAGTCAGCACGTGGCTCGGGATCAACGGCATAGTCAAAACAAACACTCCTCATGCTGCCATCACTCGTCATCCCATACCTCACTAGCTTCGAATCGCAAAACGACTGGCTCATATCTTGACAATGCTGTTCGTCCCGCAAAAGGACGCTGTTCTTTCTATAGAATATAGCCTTTGATGCGTCAGTTTCCTTGTTTTCACCCGCAGTCTTCTCCATCCCCTCGATCTCAAAAGCGCCGACCACCATCCTCTTGTCGCCTCCACTTCTCGCTTTCTCGAGAGCGTACGCTCTGTCAACCTACTATAAAATCATAGGATGGCATCCTTGTATGTTCCACCTGAATGCAACATCGAAACTCAGCACAACGGCACCGAACATCTCGCAATTAATAACACATTTATTTACCGTTTCTTGACACTACTAGCGTTACACACAACGGCATAATTTTGTTCGCGAGATGGCCTTTGTATCCCGATCTCGAAACACAAAATTGTTAAGACCCGGGTATCGAATTCACCTAATGGAAGGTGCAACGATGAAATACCTGGCTGAAAAAACACAATTCCTATCCCAAAGGTGTACTGTTCATTCTTGCACAAAAACAGAGCTTACATTGTTATGGAAAGGATTTAAGGCGAGGAAATGCCCAGCGCCTGGAAAAGCATGTCTGAAGAAACAATCGGGGATGTCTTCGCGCAGTTAAGAGGGATCTTTCAAGAGTTACGCTCCTTGACACCTCCTCTAGGCACGGGTGTAGAAAGCTGTGTTGGAGGCTCATTATACGACTCTCGCCTACCGCGTGGAAATGCTCGTTTTGGCCCATTCAAGACAATATAAGACTTTCATTTTTGGCTCAGGAAAGACTTGAAACCGGAAGACCTCAAAGATCAGAAGAAGGACCAGGATTAGCATGATCTCCAAGAGATGACCAAACGACAGGATGGGCCTTGGCCTCCGCCAAAGTTTACCCACGGTGATTTAAATCCATTCAACATCCTGGTACGCGAGGGCAAGGTGGTTGGAATCATCGATTGGGAGTTCTCCGGCTGGTATCCCCGCTATTGGGAATACACCTCGGCCTGGTTTGGCAATGTTACAAGGACGGAATGGCGGGCATGCTTTCTAGGTTCCTCGATCGACCGCATCCCGAAGAATTCAAGATGGAGGAAGTTCGCAACAAGTGGTGGGGTGAAGTTTGATGCACAGGTATCCTAGATTATCTTCGCACTGTTCATACTGCAGTTTTCAAGTAACAAATTAGCTACAACTGAACACGCTGCAGGATTGAAGGCCAACGACTGTTCTTACACGACGTTTCGCGACCTCCAGCTTCTAGGATACGCTTTCTTTGTTCTCAAGCAGATCCCAGGTTGGCTTCGGTTTCAACAAATCCGTAACAGATTGATAGCGACCATTGGCAGTTTTCTCTTCTACATATCGTCTTGCGAACGGCTCAATTTTCTGCCAATCCAGCTCGGCGCTACCAACACATTCTCCATCCTTTGCAATCTCAGCCAGGGCGCTGGCGATCCAACTACGACATCTCCAGTTGGGGTCGTTCTGGACAACTGGAAGTCCGCGAAACAGGGCAATGAGACGGTGCTCATCTTCGATTTTAGCAATGACAATGCGCACTAAGAGAGTGTTCGTGCTTCGCACATCCCGTAATGAAAATCTCTTCGTGTGCCCATCCGAGAGGGGAGTTCTTGACATGGTAGCGTGCACCTGGAACCACGGCTTTGCTTTCTGCTTTGGGTCCAATCAAGAAGCCCCAGTGGTACCTAATACGGTCAATGCATGTTAAAGAAAATTCAAAAGATCATTTAGCTCACTTGCGTTCCTCGTTGTTTACAACACCACTAGGATACAGGCCAATATATAGTCTTTTTTTTGTTAGAGGGCATTCTTATTGTCGCGCTAACCTGAAAATGGCCGAATGGACGAAGCGAAAATCTGTGCAATAAGAACAGTATATAATATGCAATTTCAGCACAAAATGAACTGCTAAAATTATCACTCTCCCTGTTCTTATAGTCTTCTTGTTTCATCAAGATCAAAATAGAAAGAAATACGCGCGCGCTTTCACTGTTATACAACTGCTTTGATTGGCCCAAGATGTGCAGAGAAATGTTTGGAAATAGTTGTTTCACACTCTTAATTATGTACCCTACGGGTGAGTGGGACTACCTGCGCCAACACCTTACCAGACCGTGAATTGGCCTACAGCATGAAGTGCGTTGAGTACCATTCTAGACTACATCTACGTTATTCTTACATGTACGCGAGTGGATAACAGTCCAAGGGATTAACGCTGCCGGCTAGGCTATCTCGCCGTTCACTATCTTTGCCGACCAGCACCATCTATCTGCCTGATACAAGGAGGACATCCCGCGTGACTAGGCTATGGTCGTCAGCGAAAGCGCAGCACTAGTCGTAATGGTGGTGAGACCTCGTAACGTCGATAAAAATCTTTGCTGACGCGCGTGCACCATGTGCAGGGTCTCTGCGCTGCAGGTAGTATTGGCGATCTCCGGAGATGCCGCGTTGTGTCCAAAGATAGATGGCAGAACACGGTTTGCAGGATGAAGGTAGGTGGTGGTGTGGCGGGGTGTCCTCAGCTCACACCACATCATCGCATACAACTTTCTCAACACATGTAGAAAATTCCAAGGTCCATGGTAGACGCCCTGCAAAAAGCCCCAACTGCGTCATGCGCAATTCCAGGTTTGTTTCTCTCGAGTCTGGACGCGTCGTTGGCAGTTGCGTATGTCTGAGTGCTGAGCAGGGGCGTTTGGTGTGGCTGGGATCGTCTACCAACCACCCGCCATGGTCGTCTTGCCAACCTCGCCCAATTTCACCCACTCCCGTATCGCAACAAACCCTGCCACACTATTCTAGCTTGATCTGACACCTCATCACGTAGGTCATTGCGCGAAGATGGCTGGGCTATACAAAAACCATCCTGCTGCAGCTACTGCACATGTCACCATTACACCCGCCTACCCATCTACCGCTCAAGTGCTGAGCAGGTACCCAACCACATACACTTGCTGCGCCATACTCACACGTGCCGTTACGTGCTAGTAGTTTGATACTATACTATCCTTCCACGACTTGCGCTACCCGTCGCGTCGCTACCAAAGATGCGCTCCGCCGTACAAGCACTCGCAGCTCTGGCTTCGGCCGTGCTCATTGTTCCCTCCACCGCACAAACATGGTCCAACTGCAACCCGACATTGCGAACCGACTGTCCGCCGGACTCTGCGCTTGGGAAGACGGTCAACATCGACTTCTCGTCTGAGTCGGAGAGTTTCACACCCCAAGGCAACCCTACCTATGGCTCGGATGGTGTCTCCTTCACAGTGGCCAAGTCGGGAGATTCACCCCAACTCACATCAAAGTGGTACATAATGTTTGGCAAAGTCGACATTGTCATGCAAGCAGCCCCCGGCGCCGGCATTGTCAGCAGCTTTGTGTTGCAATCCGACACTCTCGACGAAATCGACTGGGAATGGCTCGGCGCCGGTCCGGATGAGGCGCAAACCAATTATTTTGGTATGTTCGGTTTCCAACACTTCCAACAACTAAATCACTGACTTGAATGCAGGAAAGGGACAGACGACGAGCTACAACCGCGGCGCATTCCACGCCGATCAAGGCAGCCAGACGAGTTTCAAGAAGTACACCATCGAATGGACCCCGGATCAGATTGTATGGCAGATCAACGGCGTCACTGTGCGCACTCTCGAGCCCGCAGGTGCCAGCAACCAGTACCCCCAGTCGCCCATGCAGATCAAGTTTGGTGCATGGAGCGGAGGTGATTCAGCCAATCCGGAGGGTACAATCTCGTGGGCTCGCGGACCTACCGACTACTCCAAGGGCCCCTTTAGCATGAAGGTCAAGTCGCTCATGGTCCAGGACTACTCTACTGGCACACAGTATGTCTACGGCGACCAATCCGGTACCTGGAAGTCGATCAAGTCTGTTGGGGGTACAATCTACTCCGGTGGCAACAAGCCCATCGCCGACGCTCCAGCTGTCACGGCTACTGCTACCGGACAGCCGCTGCCCTTCACTCCCCACCAGACTTCCGACTACGTGCGCCCCAGCGTCTACCCCTGGATCCCTGACCCGTCGGCGACTCCCACTGCGCAACCCACATTTGCCAACTACCCCGGGCTTCCGAGTGGGTGGACAGTTTCCGACACCGGAAAGGTTATTCCACCCAGCTCAGCCACTGTCAGTAAGCCATTTATTATACCCACACTTCCTACCTTAAAATGAACGAACATGCTAACATGGTTTTGCGCAGATGTCCCCTCTCGGTTCCTATACCTCATCGCCGCAAGCTTTGCCTACGGCCTCGTCTGCCAATGGGCTTGAACTATCGACTGGTTATGATGACCAAGGCTTCTCCACCGTTCGCACAATATACCATGGTACTACCCCCTCGCCAACAGCCACTGGTCTACAAAACAACGCCGCATCTGCGATCCCCGCGGCTCCCGAGCACAGTTCAGCATGGAAGTTTGCAGTCTCCAGTATTCTCCCCTGGGCCATCATCATCCTCCACCTGCCCAGTTGCCTCGGTTTCTAGGATGGTTGGCGCGACCTAATAGCGCAGTATCGATGTGGCGAATTCCTTCAACTCACCAGTTCTGCGATTTTCAATTTCCTCGTTCTGGTGAGTGGAGGGCTTCTCGCGCTTTTCACGAATAATTACATTGGATATGCGTTTTCCCTCAAGCTGTGGCTGGCGCCTTGGCCGCATTTGACGTGGAAGTTTGGCTGGAATCGCAAATGTTGCAAGAATCACGATTGTGAGGAAAAGAAGAAGATGTATATATTGATTTGGCAGGGCATCAGACGAGTTTTGGTTGATGTCGGCTTTTGGTTTTAGACACCCTTTTTCTGGTGTTGCATAGCGTTGGCGTTTTATGGTTTGTAGAGCTTGATTGGGATTACCACCCATGGCCTTTAGATTAGCTTAATGAACAGACGACGAATGATGGAGGACGTATTCAGTAATGAAGAATGAAACATTTTTGACCAGATCCCTTAACTCATAACTTCTGAATCTGTGTTGTGTAGTATTATGTGCTTGATCGGCGCAAAAGTCGAATCCATGATTAGCCATGCAGTAAAAGTGAAAGAAAAAGACCAATGGCAAGAACCAGGAGCTTTGCTTGACACTGACGTCACACCGTGTAATAAGAATATAAATGAATCCATAACCGGACGGGAGCCAGCAAGAGAGGTACCAAACAATTTCAAAAAAAATCTCCCTTTCCCACGAGAATGAACTTTTTTTTTATCTGGAAAAAAGGTAGTGTACACATGAACTGAAAATTCCTCCCTTGTCCTAATCTGAATAGCATTTCAATGCCCCAATGTGAGAAAAAGAAAGATGAAGACTTCCACGAAAACAACCTGCAAAGAAGCTCCTTTTTTCCCTTCAATTAACCACATCGTGTCTCTCCTGTAATTTCTCAATCGAGAGGGCATCATGCACCATGTACGTGCTCGGCCGCTCTGGGAAGCGCGCCCTACACTACCACTGCTGTTGCTGCTGCTGGTCCTACCCCTCCACGTTTAACCCTATACTTAGCCGCCGCGGCCTCCATAAGGCTGATGCCTGAAGCCACCGCCACCACGATGCCCTCCACCACGGTAGTTAGCACCCCTAACACCTGCGTTCTTAGGACCCGTGGGCGCGTTGATAGGGGCCTGGCCACCTCCAGCAGGCGGCTGGCTGGAGCCCTGGCGAGAACGATTGTTCCTGAAGCCGCCGCGTCCAGCGCCACCGGGGCCAGAGGGTGGTGGGGGAGCATCGTCATACATGCCATCCCAGCTCTGCGGGCCGCCCTGTGCACCGGCGTAGCCAGCGGGGCCAGAGAGCTGTTGCTGGCGGCGTGCTTGTTGCTGTTCGTACTTTTGCTGTTCGAAAGCGAGTTGGTCTTGGGGGTTGTAAGCGGGACGCTGTCCGGGATTTTGTCCTCCTTGTGGGCTCATCATACCTTGTCCTCCTTGTCCTCCTGGGCCTCCGCCTTGCATCTGAGCCATTTGCATCTGCTGCATCTGCTGCATTTGCATAGGGTTCATTCCGCCAGGACCACCCATCATCTGAGGGTTCGGCGAACCGGTACCGCGGTTCATGCCCTGACCCATCATCTGTTGTTGCATCTGCTGCATTTGCATTGGATTCATGCCGCCCATAGCTGCCATGGGGTTACCAGCCATACCACCTCCTGCCTGCTGCTGAGCAAGTGTCTGCTGCATGGACTGGAAGTACTGTTGCATGCGCTGCCAGTACTGCGCCATCATGGCAGGTGACATGGCGCTATTTCCGCCTTGTGCTTGCATGTTACCACCACTGTTGTCATAGCCTCCACCATTGTGACCACCATTTCCACCGTCGTTGAACTTGTTAAACTTGTTGTTACGGCCGAACTTCTTGCCGCCATCGCCCCCTTCTTCATCGCGCATGTTGCCACGGGGTTGGGCGCGCTTGACCTCAATCTGCTTGCCGAGAATCTGGAGTGGTGCACGCAAGGTGGCGTCTACGGCTGCGTCGCCATCAAAAGTGACGAACCCGAAACCACGGGGTCGACCGGTCTCCTTGTCCATCATTAACGTAGCATCGACGACGCGACCGAACTGCTTGAAGAAATTTGTAAAGTCTTCCTCGGTTGCTTCTTGACTGACACCACCGACGAAGATCTTGCTGGTCCGCTCTTGCTCCTCACGGGGAATAGCACGCTTAGGGTCAATCTAGTTGACGTTAGTAGATAGTTTGGCCTTGACATTGAAATACATACGATCTTCCCGTCAAGGTAATGCTCCTTGACCATTACAATGTTGACGCATTTTGGGTCTTTAAAGGTAAGGAAACCGAAGCCTCGCGATCGTCCGGTGGCGGAGTCACGCATGACAGTGCACTCGCTGACTTCGCCAAACTGTGAGAAGTAGTTTTTTAGAGATTCTGTGTAGCGCAAGTCAAATGAGGTTCACGTTCGAGAAGGCCAGAGAGCAAGTTTACATACCTTCTGTGGTCTCCCAGTTCAATCCACCGATGAACATCTTGCTACAGTTATCGTCAGCCATCACGTCTCGAGAGATGTCAGTGAAGCCAGAGTGTTGTGGGGAGGCGAGGCGCATCATAGATTGTCCAGTCTTTCCAGGGTCTGGTAATGTCTTTCAGGTAGTTTTTCAAGAAACGTTGTTCAAAAAACTAGGTCAGACCAACGGAAAAGTGAAAACTCGCAGTTGCAGCATTTGCCCATTCAGCATCCCACTTATTGGGCAGCGACCAAGCCAAGTGGCTAATAGCAAATGTGGTGAAATCGCGATCATCTTGGGGGATGTTTGTAGATTTCCATCAGTTCCGGATGCGTGGCGTCATTGCCATTGGTGATTTGATAGGTACGGAAGGCAGTGAAGTTGAACCGAGAGATTCTTCGTGTACGACTACGACTGCGATAAGACGGAATCTGAAGGCGATGTTGTAGCTGGATATGGACCGGTCTGCGGATGCAAGCACGTGGACACTACCAGGATTCGCTTGTCGTTGGCAATGATGACCGTATGCAGATGGATGGGTGGGTGGCTAAGCGAAGCCATTGTCTGCGCCGCATCCAAGTCCGAATTCGTCGAACTCGTAGAGTGCACCATTCATGCGGACCAGGAAACCCGCGCCACGCACTCAAGTCCATGTTTCGAGGTACAAAAATAGCCCTTGCAAAGGCACAGTTTGATTCGGATGAAACGTCTGTGTTTTGCTATGGAGCCAAGTGCGGATGTCTAGAAAGACGTTCTCACAACTCGGTAGCTATCCTCTGCTTGCGTTGCTGGTACGCGCTATCAAGTACCTAGGTATATATCGACAAGAGGCGCTGCCAAATTTCGGGCAAGCCGCGATAGTCCCTGCGAAAGGCGCGTTGATGGTTGATCTGAGTATCCGCAGAGCCATTGACCTGCGTCTTCTAGCTTCTTCCAACAATCAAATTGGTGGCCTCATCCGCCAAGCTCTGAACGCCTCGCCGAACGGGCGACCTAGACTGCAATTCTTCGCAAATTGTTTCGCAAGCTGTCTAGCTTCTATGCCTTCATAACAGACTGTGTCATCCATGACTCCAGGCGCTCTTGAACGAAAGACGCGCACTGCAAAGTACGGAGCTTGTCCTGTGACCGACCAACTCCCTGGCCCCTGATGTCGCCTGAGCTCAAACACACGGTGGCATACGGTCGATTATGACAACACTCCGGGTCTATGGTTCGAATTGATGTACGTGACATGCCGTTGGTATATCCTTATACCTTATGATGCGCCTCTGAACAAGAAAAAAGAGAAAGTTAGCAAAACATTGCGCGACTTACCCATCTTCTTTCACATTGATAGGCCCATAGTTGTCATCTTCCATGGGCGCATTCTCGTAAGACTGATCACCTCCCGCGTTAAAGTTCGACTGATCCATGGCTGAATCTTCATTTGGCGCGTCTTGAGCTGGCCAGGAGGACGCAGCGTCTTGACCGTTATTTTGTGTAGCCTGCTGAGGCGGCGCGTTCGTGGGCTCAGCTGGAGCTGGCTCTGGCTCTGTCTTGGACGGAGGTGCAGCTGCCGCAGACTTGGACGCGGGCTCATCATCGTAGCTAGTCAAGATTGTCAGCAGTGTCGCACGACTAGTCGCATCAGAGTCTGGCACTCACAGATCGTCAAAGATGTCATCTTCGTAATTGTCGTCGGCCATGACGGAGGATTAAAAGATGATGAGGTGATCTAAGAGGAACGCTATTAAGCTTCTCGTCGCTCGTCGGGTTGAGCAACTATGATGCACGGCTATTGATAAGAGGCTCAATGGGTGTGGAAAAGAAATGGAAAAAGAAAGAGAAGGCGGAACAAGTAGTTATCGGTGGGAAATTAGCGCAATAGTCCAGGCCAATATTACAGGTGGTGAGCGAGGACAAGTTTGTGGTGAAGTAAGAGCAGAGCCTGACGCAGACGTGAGGAGACGAGAGGAGACGAGAGCTACAAGAAGGTGCGCTAGTACTGTTCGGGCTTGGCACGTCAAGCGCGATGGGTGACCAGGTGGTGGATACACGAGCGGCAGGTCCCCGGTCAGACTGGAGTTTGGTGGATTGCAGCGGGGTTCCTTCGAAACACTCTCCCAAGGTTTTTCGCGCACTCAGTCATGGCGTCGAAGAAGCAGCAGCAGGTTAGTTTATTCAAGAGATGCGCGTTGTGCATGTGCTAACAAGTTGGCTAGGAAATGGTCCAGGTCGGTTCGTGTCCTTCCAAACCACAGAGAATGTTGCAATGTCCGGGGTAGCTAACGCATCGCTTCCCTGCGTATAGACCGTTCCTCGTATGTTCTTGTCCGTTGGTCGCGTATACGCCTCGGGTGCTGATCATACATGCGCAGCACTGCCTCTCCCTTCTGGCGGACAGCATCCAATTCGGCCACCTCTCCGCCCAACAAGAAGGTGATCGGCGCATCCTACTCGCATGCCGACATACTCAATTTCAGCTCACTGTACGTTCATTGCCGAAACAAAATACCTCGATTGGAGACTGATTGCCCAAGGAGCGTCTCTGGCTCAAACTCGCGACCCCGGACCCCGCCATCGGCCACCCACAGTCGCGAGTCGAGCACTGCGCCGAGCCGATCAAGCAAAACGATATCGCCCCGTCCCTCACGAGCGACGTATAGCTACTTCATGAACGACACGCACCAAGACTGGGACGAGGGTGACGAGGATGATGCAGACAACATGTTCGAGGACGACGAGGACGAATTCGGGCTACCGAGCATTGCAAACATGCGGAGAAAAGGCCGGCGGAAACAGACAACAAAGGCAAAGGATTCGGGTGGGACAGTTAGTAGGGACGGTGTGGGTGGTGCAACAGCGTGGCGAGGGATAGACAGTGGGGACATAGCAGAGGAACGCGGCATACCCAACTATCCCACCGCAAAAAAGACAGAGGGAAAGATCCTACGCCCACAATATCAAGAGATCCTTCGAGACCCCGCAAACTCTTTACATCTTATTTCTCACCCCACAGTCCCCCCGAACACGTCGGCAAAGCAGATCGAGGAACACTCGGCGCGAACAACGAGGATTAACAAGTTCAAGAGGATACTCCAAGCTAGCACCATCTCCTTGTCAGATCTGCGAGACTCTGCCTGGTCAGGTGTACCGTCCGAGGTACGCGCAATGACATGGCAGGTCTTGCTAGGATACCTGCCCACCAGCAGTGAGAGGAGGGTCGCGACACTAGAACGCAAGCGGAAGGAATATCTCGAAGGAGTGCGACAGGCCTTTGAGCGAGGTACATCAAGTAGTGCTAGCGCTGTTGCGTCTGGAATGGCGGGTGGTGCAGCCTACCCTTCAGCCAACCGCGGGCGAGGACGCGGCTTAGATGAAGCTATATGGCATCAAATTAGCATTGATGTGCCTCGCACGAATCCGCACCTGGAACTATACAGCTACGAAGCAACTCAACGGTCGCTCGAACGGATACTGTACGTATGGGCGATTCGGCACCCCGCCTCGGGATATGTGCAGGGAATCAACGATTTAGTTACACCGTTTTGGCAAGTCTTCTTGGGTGCTTACATATCAGATCCTGATATTGAATTCGGCATGGATCCTGGTCAACTACCGAAACAAGTCTTGGATGCTGTCGAGGCCGACTCGTTCTGGTGTTTGACAAAGCTCCTAGACGGGATACAAGACAACTACATTGCACATCAACCAGGGATTCAACGATCAGTATCGAGCTTGAGGGACCTCACCACGCGCATCGATGACCAGTTGGCTAAGCACCTCCAAAACGAGGGTGTCGAGTTTATACAGTTTAGCTTCCGCTGGATGAATTGTCTCTTGATGCGTGAGATATCCGTCAAGAATACGATACGCATGTGGGATACATATCTGGTACGTGGTATTTCCTGACATTCCAAAGCGCATCACTAACACACATCAGGCTGAAGAAGACGGTTTCTCATCTTTCCACCTCTACGTCTGCGCTGCTTTCCTCGTCAAGTGGTCCGACCAACTTCGCAAGATGGATTTTCAGGAGATTATGATGTTCTTGCAGTCGCTGCCGACTCGGCAATGGACTGAGAAAGACGTTGAGCTGCTGTTGAGCGAGGCCTTCATCTGGCAAAGCCTATTCAAAGGTAGCGGTGCGCACTTGAAGAACACAGGTTCGGCAGGCAGTGGTGTAGGAATGGGTCCTGACTATTGAAGCCTGCTGATTTTGTGTACTAGGTAGATGAATACCAACTATCTACAGCGTCAACGCACAGTGTCTTCATGTACAATCACTGAGAAATTTGGTACCATGATCAGTAATGCCGGCAGACGACGCTCGGCACATCTACCGCCGAGGCATGTCCTCTGTTCCTGAAAACACTCGTCATCTCCGTACTACATCGTAATCGGCTCAGGTACCGAGAGCGAACATGAGCTACCCCGCCCTTTGCCCCACTATGCGTCACTGAGCTCTAGCTTTCTTGAAGTGTTATACACGATGGCCAACTGTTTCCTCAGCGATGCATAATAAAACTCCACAACTAATCTTCTAACCACCCACTTCTGCAGCTTCGACTCTATACCTGGAAGATACTATTTGGCAGTGTGCTGACAAGCCATATTGCTGGGGTCTCCACTATCTTATGCTGTCTTTCCAACAGTCTTTGTATACCATACATTTGCATTGACTATAGACTACATATCTCCACATCCTACTCCTAGCATACAGGAAGAAGCGAGACCTCCCTTCCACTTCAACCCAAAATGACACCACCACCCCGCCCCCCATACACGTCGCTCCCCCTAGACAAAAACGGTCCTCCAGGAAACGCATGGGGCCTCTACGGCCACAATGACGAACTCGGCGCGCTAAACATGCTCACTCCCTCAGTCGTCAAAGCCGCAGCCCAAGAAATCCAAACCGGCGACCGTGTATCACTAGACTGGTATCTCAACCTGCCCTCGCACCCCTCCTTCAACCGCCCTTCTTTCTCCTGGCAAATGACCAACAAAACGCTACCCGATGGCACCAAGCGCACGGTTAACGATGACCACCTGAATTTCAACACACAGTGCAGTACGCAATGGGATGGCTTCCGCCACTACGGCTACCATAATGCGAAGAAATACTACGGGGGCCGGTCTCAAGACGAGATTGAGCGTTCAGATGTTATTGGCATTGATCGTGTAGCGCATGCTGGGGGCATTACTACACGTGCTGTTATCCTAGATTATCCACGGTATCTGGAGCGGAAGGGTCAGGAAGAGGTGTATTCCATGCAAGCGAAAAGTATCAGCGCGGAGGTGTTGGATGAGATGCTAAAGGAGAGTGGAGTAAAGACACGAGAAGGTGATTTATTGCTACTAAGGACGGGTTTCACGCGCGACTACGCGAAGTTGGGAGAGGAAGAGAGGAGGACATTGAGGGATAAGGCACCTGAGTTCTTAGGTGTGAGAAGCGATGAGGATATGTTGCGGTGGATTTGGGGAAATGGATTTGTGGCTGTTGGTACGTTTACTGTGGCCTTTTCACTCCTGTTTCTAACATGCAACAAGCATCTGATGCGCCCTCGTTCGAAATGGCGCCTCTAGTGGGCCCTCACATCGCCCCCGGTGGCCTCTGGGCAGGAAAGCCTTGGGAACAAGAATTACAGGGTGGTGGTCTATTACATCAAGTCATGCTTGGTGGGTGGGGTGTCATGATTGGCGAGATGTTCGATTTGGAACGCTTGTGTGAGACGAGTCAGAAGTTGGGGAGAAGCACCTGCTTTGTGAGCAGTGTGCCATTGAAGGTATGTGTCATTTTTCCCCTCCTTCTTCAAGCTGGGACTTGTTTGATGCTTGCCGAGAGGTAGAAGGCACCGTGGCGGCGGGGTTGCACTATGCATGAAAAGAGCTGACAATACGTAAAGGTTCCTGGTGGCGTGGCTAGTCCACCAAACGCCGTTGCCATTTTCTAGAACGAGATTTTGAAATCCTCACCCTGACTTTCGTGCACAGCTCTAACTGTGGCTATGGCTGGGGCAGAGTATAATCGGCTGGGGGCTGAAGCTGAGTCTGGCCAGGGATAACTGTCAGAGCTGAACAAATGTCGCCAGCTCGCAGACCGCTTGTCCTTGTCTACAAATCCCTTGTGGGATCTTTGGGTGATGGTCTTGGCCATATGCACATGTGATGATGCGATGCCGTATAACGTATTCTTGAGTCTGATCCATGGCTGGCTAGCTAGCCTGCATCATACGAGAAACTCACCTACCTATCTAATAAACCAAACTAGGTAACCATGTACCCACCACCAGCAACAACTTGAATGCTAATACGTGACAAGACCGGGGTTTAGTAATGATACTGCGATTGTTGAGAAACCAAAGCCGACATCCAATTGAAGCCACAGCACACCACCAACTCGTGACAAACAATAATCCAAAAACAACACCCAACAGTCTAGCCTATGCATCTGCATCTGCATC
>Ga0265797_10008265_pt1 | contig 13916 bp, 15 predicted proteins | sample P2T30metagenome_FD_192433 | JGI IMG/M metagenome (GOLD analysis project Ga0265797, IMG submission 192433) | Plant litter microbial communities from East Loma Ridge, Irvine, California - P2 T30 | ecosystem: Environmental > Terrestrial > Plant litter > Unclassified | place: USA: California... | reverse complement strand
AACTTCGGCCAGAGTCCTATCTGAGATACTTTGCCTCGACAACAAGTCTGTGATGGACGATACGCTACAACAAAATGAACCGCATGGGAATGGCAACAACGCTAGCAATGACTACTCGCTGCGCTTACACTTGCCACAGCTGATGCGCAATGTTGGCCTCGCTTTCGCAGTGTGCAACCCAGCCATAGAGTGGTACAACTCACTAGATCAAGGGAAGCCGCGGACCCGCCCGCCTTTTTCATACTACTACCTTATGAGGAAGTTAATGCTTGCATACCACTATCCCGAATTCCGAGGACCGATATGTGACGTTTTAAAAAAGGGCTCGCACGACGCAATCGAAGACTACATCATCTGGAGATATCTGACCGAGAAGGCCCCCAAGTCTTTGGAAAGAGCTCACCGGGTCTATAGCACTGGACTGGTTCCCTACGATCAAGATACTCCTGAAGACGGTCCACCAATTGCGGCCGCTTGGGAATTTCAATCATATGTAGTCTGGAAACTGTTAACCCAAAGAGATGATGGTATCGGAGGAGAGATGGATGCTGGATGGCGTGCAGTCAATAGACCAATCCGATGGTGAAGAATCGCCATATCGAGTTTGATTGTACATGTGGGCTTGGTCGGCTGATATGAAGTTCGGTAAGCAGGCCACATATCGATCCGAATCAAGCGCATGCCATGTCGAATGCACTGAAGAATCCTCCCTGCGCTTGCGGTTGCCACAGCTGATGCGTAATGTCGGATTTGCGTCTGAGATTTGCAAAGGCCTTTCGCAGTGGCGAGAGTCAAGGCCCAAGAACGAACGTCTCACCCACCCACATCCACATTTGTACTACCTCATGCGGCAGTTGGTCCTCGCCTATCACTACCCCGAACTTCGACGGCCTTTATGTACGACCCTCAAAGGTCTCTCTCATGGTTCACTGGACACCTACGGATGGTTGGTGGCATATATCTGCTGCCGCTCACCAATCAAAGCGATATGGGCCCACAAGATCCGCGACCTGGAAGCAGAGCGGGAGCCAGGAGACGATATCGACACAAAGCCAAGACCACCCTATAAGAAATCATGGGTGTTCGCGTTCGATGTGTATTGGAAGCTAGAGTTCGACAGGGACGATGGCATCGATGGACAAGCAGACGATGAATATTACCCATTTGGTGGCCGCATCGTAGACTATTGAACGTAGCTCAAGGTAGGGCGTATCCACACTTGAGTTTCAGGAATGAATGTGTCATGGCACGCCAGGATCTGACTGCATCGTCGACGGTTCGTTGCCAGAAGGCGGCGGTAGGTTGTCCGCGTTCAATTCGTTTCGGATCGACGGACCTAGAGCGTCCGCCCTTCCCTCTCCACAACACTTTATCCTTGACAAGCCTTCGGCCAAGATTGATCACCAGCGTCTCACCATATAGTCTTCTTACCTTTCGAAGGTACATTAATATGACTACGTGCCGTGTGGCCTTCATGTATCACACATGACAGCGTGGCGCCCATCAACCGTCCCAATCTAGATGCTACACTCAGGCTATAGTGCTTCTTGCGGAGCAGTCCAAATGAACTGCGGAAGACTACATGCCTTGTGCTAGGATAACAACATGTCTGCTCCTGTTCCATCTGAAACTCTCTCATACCTTCTCCTCATCTTGGCAACTTCGCTCTACCTTGACTCAAGCTGAACCGCAGCCATGAAGTCAGCTTTCTTCGCTGTCGTGGCAGCATCTGCCTCTCGTGTCGCCGCTCACGCAATCTTCCAAGACCTCTGGATCAACGGCGTAGATCAAGGAGAAACATGTGTGCGCATGCCAACGTCAAACAACCCTCTCACCGATGTCACCAACAACAACATCAGGTGCAACATCAACCGCGGCGCTGTAGCCGGTAGATGTGCTGTGAAGGCTGGCGACACTGTCTCTGTTGAGATGCACCAGCAAATCGGAGACCGCTCATGCACCTTGTCTTCGCTTCAGCCTCCGGCTATTGGTGGTGCGCACTGGGGACCCGTTCACGCATATTTGAGCAAGGTCTCGGATGCTCGCACTGCTGATGGCTCGACTCCGTGGTTCAAGATCTTTGCTAACACTTGGAGTCCTGCCAACAATGGAGCTGTGAGTGATCCTCGTCGAGCCATGGGTTGACGGTCATTGACTAACGAGACCAGGGCGACAACGACTGGTGGGGAGTCAAGGACATGGAAAACTGCTGTGGACGTGGTATGTGAACTCGCGGAATCCTCGCCATATACATCAAGCCATACTAACAAACATCCAAGTCGACGTCAAGATCCCCACCGATATCGCCCCAGGCGACTACCTGCTGCGCGCCGAAGTCATCGCCCTGCACGTCGCTGGTGGGCTCAACGGTGCCCAATTCTACCCTTCCTGCTACCAGATCACCGTTGCAGGCAGCGGCAGCGCGTCCCCTGCTGGCGTTTCGTTCCCGGGCGCCTACAAGAACACCGACCCAGGTATTCTCGTCGACATCCACGCCAAGCTGAGCACTTACATCGACCCCGGCCCAACCGTCTATGCAGGTGGTGTCTCCAAGACTCCTGGCAATACCAAGTGCACTGGCCAGGCTGCTTCTGAGGGTCCTGGTGGAAAGCCGGCTACTGGTGTAAGTTACATATACGTTGCTCATCAAGCGTCAACAGACACTGACATGGTTTGACAGACACTATACACCCCCGGTTCCGGCGGTGGAGCCACTTCGACCTCTGTCGGTACAACTCTCCAGACATCTGCGACTTCTACGTCCAGGTCTTCACCCGCTGCTACTACGACTTCCTCGGGCGGTGGCGGAAGCTGCACCGTCGCGAAGTATGGACAGTGTGGCGGCAGTAATTACAATAGTTGCACCACGTGTGCTGTAAGTTTCTCGTGTTCTGTGCTTGTTGAGAAGATGCTAACCTGTTGTACAGTCTGGCTCCACTTGCCAGGGCAGTGGCTTCTACTACCAGTGTCTGTAGATGAGCGAGAGAAAGCTACGCGTTTACTGCAACGGTGTGAAATGATGGAGTGGCGTAATGGCATCAGCTGTGGACGTTGCTACTGCTCTTGATCGTCTTGCATTGAGTCGCCAGTATCACTTTAGTGAAATTGCACATGCAGCATATCGTTCACAAAAATGTTGAAGGTGTGCCCGAAAACATATTCAGTTTCTGCCTAGAAGCTAGGATACACGACGAGCTCAAACGCGATAGACCTGCTGGCACTGTGATCCCGCTCCACATACATTGTACTCTCGCCAGAGTTAGGATCAAGAACATCCCCATTAGAAATCTCGCTGTAGCCATACTCGAGGAAAACGCTTGTAGGTGGCTTGCGGCCATTTTCAGCGCACAGAGAGAGTATTACAGCCCAACCGGGGCTCACAATCTGGTTTGAACCTCAAAGCAGCATTTGTCGTGGTAGCGCACCTCAGAGCTACAATACTGCATCCCACACTGCGCTCAAACATAATCAGATTCTCCCCTTTGCGCTCGAGTCAAATCGTCCTCAACGTTGCTGACGTCTGGAGCCTCATCCGCATCGTCAAAGAGCTTCATCTTCTGCGCAGCCTGAGCCATATGTCTGGAGATGCGTTTGTACTTCTCAGCGACACGCTGCTTGGCTTCTGAGAGAGAACGGTGATGTTCGGTGATACGCTGCTTAGCAGGTGCAAGAAGGTTCTTTAAAAGGCTGGCGGGGCCCTTGGTGTCTCTGCCCTTCTCGAGATTTCGTTTGATGAGATCAATGAATATTTGCGCTTCCTGTGCATCGTCCTCGCTCAGCTAGTCGATCAATTCTTCAAGGCGTAGGATAGGGTGGTCGCTCGAGCTTCGAACCGGGTGGGTCTGGTCGATCAGGACGACCGGGTGCTCTGCTTTCACTTTCGGAGTCGACGTAACAGGCTGCGTCTTTGTCTTGCTTGTGCCTCGTGGGACTGCTTTTCGTCTTGTATGGGGGGCCTCATCATCTGTCGTCACTGCGCCGGTTGAGTTAGTGACGCCAAAGTGAGATGGCGCTGCCACCATTTTCAAGGTAGACCTGTCGCTCTCACCTCCTTCGTCGTTACCACCCTCCAGCTGCCTGTTTTGGCGGGCGGCCACTTTAGAGAAGCCACCTGTTGCGACGTGGAAACGGCACCACGCACAAGCGCTACCGCAATTTCGAATCTGGAGCCTGGCGCTTTCGATGTATCGCACGCACGGGATATCGCGATCGATACATGCCTGGCAACGATCATCTCCATGATGCTCCATTCCGAGGGTGGTTTCCATCATGAGTATGATTTGATCCATTGTTGTTCTTGACTTTGAGTTGAAGAGGTATAGATGAGACTGTCCAAGAGACGAGTCCTTAGTGTAGAAGCGGCCCGTCGTCTGCTGCTGCTGATGAGAGACCTCGCGTACGTGTATTGGCTTTGAACGCAGCTTCCATGCCATGAGTGGATTGGGTCGATCGAAGAGACTGCTATTTGCTTGGTTTTCTGTCACCTGTTTTTTAGGAGCTACGCGCTGGGACTTGACTGGCTGCTGGAATTTTGACTCCTTGAGACTCGACCGAGGAAGCTTGGCTACATGTATATCACTGCCATGTCTGTCAGCAACGAGGATTCGATATCGAAATCAGTTGAGCAAGCCCACTGGTCGGAATCGTCAACATCCTCAGCGCTGGTGGAGACGTGAGTGCCGCATCTCCCTCTTGGCTTCCTGGTGACGGGTGTGACTCCTTCACTGCGTTTGCGCTTATGGGTGTCGATAGACGGTGTAGAGGGTGTCAAAGATGGGGCCATCTTGAGGATAGTATCGAGTAGTGATAAGGCCACCAACAGTAGCCAAAGCTGAAGTCTTGCGAAGAATGCGTGGTATTTTTCCCGGAATGGATGGTGATGGCGAAAGTGAGTGACAAGCTTCCACTAGAAGTCGAAAGCGCGACACCGACAACAACATTACATCATCTTTTGGCAGCTGCATTCAACATTGTCCTCAACCACACATCGCCCCTGCTCCCAGCACGCGATAGCCCATCAAACAAGATTGACCGACCTCTTCACCCAAAGCGCATCTGCAACCTCACTAGTGATCGCCGCGATCCTCTCCAACTCAGGCTGCATCTGCGCCTTATACTCAAGATCGCTCTCGCTCGCCACGATCCAGTGCCCGAAGTGCTCTTGCTCAAGCTGCTTCAAAGTGTCCATAGGCACACTGATGCAGCACAGTCGGCTGTACTCGCCTTTCCCTCGGCTTTCCACAAGTAGCATGAAGACAACCTCACTAGAGTTTTTGCGCTGCTCTTTCGTGCGCCGAGCTAGCAGCTGGACCAAGCCGAATGTCTGCCCGTCGAAGCCTTCGTGGTGCTGGTAAAACTCGCTGGCTAGGCTATCTGTCAGGCGAATGTAGTCTTTCCGGATCTGGGCATGCAAGCCTTTCAGAGCATAGTCTGACGGACATGGTATTGATGGATCCGGAATGGGAAGGAATAATGTGTTCAATGTGAGCACTCCGCCTTTCAGGCTTCCCAATGGATCCGATGCGTGCTCCGGCCACACTCGGAAGGATTCGACTTTCGCGATGTTGCGAATGACCGAGGTGCTTTGGTATGGCTCCACCGGAAATGAGATCGTGCCTTTGACGGAAGCCCAGCTCCAGGATGGAGCGACGTAGTTGGTCGGCCGGATATTATTGGGCCACACCTTTCCCCATATGGTTGCAAAATTCCCTGAAGGTATTCCACCCGCATAGTCACCATATTCTCCATCTTGGTTGTAGATATAATGACACGTCCATGCCAGACATGTAATAAGCTCATCTTTCCACATGCCGGCCACGTACTCGCTTCCAGTGGCTCGCTGAACTTCGTCCGCCAGCCCAGACAAAGCAGGTAGTCTATCGGCGCTGTTGGTCAGTTGGCGCTGGCTAAACTGTGAGACGATCCCTCGCCAGTAGTCGAAGTAGGTTGCCCAGTAACCGCCCGGAACATCCAATACGCCATGGCTTGACCAGCCAACATGGTGCGTATTCCAAATGGTGCCGAGGGAAACTACTGCAGGCAGACCAAGGACACGAGAAATTGCGCGCCACGCAACTGCAAACCAGCCTCTGTCACGGCGAAGCTGGAGCATAGACAGCTTGCTTAGGTAGGATTCCGATGCTCGTGGCAATGGGGTAGATCGGCCAGCCTCATCTCTGAAGCCGTTCGCACACTCGAAGGAGCATTGCTGCAATCCGAATGACAGCGTGCGAGGTGCCAGCAAACGTTCCTGCAGCGTCCAACCACGTGTGTAGACAGTTGTACCAATGAGCTGACTGTCGGTGATGTCGCACATGGGCCTGAGATAGACTGGCGTGCTACTTTGACTCCCCCATTGCAGCGCGCAGTATGGCCTGGAGCTTGCACGAGGTTTCAGGAACCCTTCATTGCCACGAGATGCAGATGCAGACTCGATGGTGACAACAGCACCGCGGTAAACATCACGCATTCGGCCGGCCTCTCGCGCCCAGTCAGCTTTTGACTCTGGCCGGTCCTGGTCTTGGAAGATACAAAGAGCATCGATCCACAGATACCGAACTCCAACGCGGCGCGTGACAATTATGGCATCTTGTAGAGTTCCTGGAAAATCGGTCACGGCGATGCCTGCACGTAGTCTGCTTTCGCTTTCTTGGGTGAGGATCAAATCACGGTCGGGTCCCCAGCAGTAGGACAGTGCAGCATACGGTCCTTCGCAAGATTCGCCCTGTACAAGGTGCACATTCCTTTGTGTACGATCCTGCGCGTCGATGTCGACACCAACGTCGAGGAGGCGAGTGGGCAGCCGCAAAGACGCGTCGTATGCTGAGCGACAAGCGCTATGGTGTTCACGGCAATCGTCAAGCCATGCGCGTGCGAGTTTGAAGCACTGGTCATCAGATGCAGACCAGGCCTGCAGCCGAGCAAGCAGATGATCGTGACTCAGAGGAAGTGTGCCTGGAAATGGTCAATTGTATTAGCGTGCCAACGAATCAAAGGAAGAAGGTGACGAACTATAGTCAGCACAAACCTCGAAGCAAGCTAGCCATCTGCTTCTTCGTGCCAAACTACTAGAGCTGCGCTGATGCACAACTACGTTGGGCACAGCGCTGACGTTGGTGTCCCACGCGAGAGCCCCGATGTATATCTGCTCGGTACCCAGGCCCTGCTCGAGTGCAGCGTCGGTAAGCTCCGAGGATGCACGCTGGCGACTACAGTCTTTCCAGATGGCTCTGCATAAGTCGCAGCTTTGGGCGGCAAGCTTCAGGCTGGCTAGATTCGGCTGATGTTGGTAGAATTCGGGCACAGTCGCGTCTTCGGCAGCTATATTTGTGCGATTCGATCGAGACAAGTTTGTCTTAGCTGCAAGGAGAAGGGCCTGGATATCGAGGTTCTGACAGATAGCACAAAGATTGCGCATGTGGACAGACATGGCTGGAAGTCGTTGCTATCACGGCGCAAGAAGTGCGCAAGTATCACGCGTATGATGACGAAGTGGTTTCATGGTAGCAGAACCCACACTGAATATGAGCATGAGCCTTGCCTTGCTTGCTCATTATTCCTTGTTGTCGTGATGGACTCAGCCTCATCAGCCTCAGCTGGTGGAAGTCCATTTCGGCGCTTGGCGAAGGAACGGACAAGGGGGAACGCGTCAAGCGACAGGAACCAATAATAACTCAGCACGACGTGGCGAATCTCCTTGCTTCTTCCATCTATACCATGGCCATCATATTCTTTTTCCAGTATGGCCGCGGAGATGGGAAAACAAGCGGTGATGCTGGAGAATGAAGTTCCCGCAAAAAGAAAACGCGTGGTCAGAAGCAAGCCCACGCGAAATGGCTGCAAGACTTGCCGGTGCGTATCTCGGCAGGCTACAAAAATAATGAATATCGTCTGATTCTCGAGGTAGCATGAGACGGGTCAAATGCGATGAACTCCGTCCGGTCTGTAAAAAGTGCACCGTCAGTGGTCGAACATGCGACGGCTACGACGCGTTGCCACCCGGAAGCCGCGTAACATCACGACCGCTTCTGCCGGCATCAAGAAGCCCTTCGACGAAGAGCGACGACGATGCTTCTTGGGGGACAGCTTCCTCGCAGGCACTGAGTATCAGTCCGTATCGATCGCAAGTTGCCACGCCATCGCCATCGCCACCTCCTTCCATGCTATCATTCTCTATCACAGACACGGAACGCGGCGCATTCGACTTCTTTTGCATTCGAATGGCTGGTCCCATGGAGATCATGTCCCCTGCGAAAGGCTGGGTTCAGCAAGCGCTTCAGGTAAGCTCTGGAAGTAAGGCTGTTTTCCATGCGATCGTGGCTTTGAGTAGCGCCAACCTTGCGATGGCAAGCATCCAACACCCAACTCTCCCGGGCCTGCACAGACCAGAGCGGTATGGAAATGCTTTGGATCAATACAGCAAGACAATTGCTGCGCTTCATCATCAGATCAAAAGCGTCATGGAAGGACATGCGCCACTCGAGCCTGTACTCCTGACCTGTTTGTTGCTCATGTGCTACGAGCTCCACGCAGAGCGGTCCAGTATGGCCATCAAGCATCATACCATGGGCCATGACATTGTGAAAAAACACCTCAGTGATAGGGATGGAGGACATACGACCTCTCCTGGAGGTTCGAATTCACTGCAACAGCTGGCTGATGCATTCGCGGTACTGGCTGTCGGTTCAAACTATCCCGGCAGCGACAATGCTGCCTCTACAACAACGGGCAGATCTTCTCAGCAGCTCATTACTCCGCTGGACGTGCCTCATGAACTTCAACTCTCAGACGCTTGGCATCAGCTCGATCAGCTGATCGATGCAGGAAAGGCGCTGTGCAGCAGACTATATCATTTTACTGTACGGCATGTTACAGCGATCTACGGCGAGTCGCTCGACCCCTCTACTCGCTACTGCTTGGCCAGCTGCTGGAGTAGATCTATTGCCCTTCCAGCTCATGACACAACCCTTGTCGAGATCGACTCCCTTCTAAGCGCCCACCGCCAATGGGCGGCTCGCATGAGCGGCGTCCAAAGCTCTCATCTCAATACAAGTCGCGCACTTGCGTTGCTACAAATACGACATTGGATGTCCTCGTTCACACTTGCCACCTGCAGACAGACACGAGAGATGTGCATGGATGCACATGAGGGCGACTTCAACCGTATTCTGGACCTTGCACAGTATTACCTCGAGTCTGACAACTCCGTGCCTCGTCCAGTTCAACCACGCAGTATGTACGGCAATGGCCAAGACGACGCGTTCTGCCTGGAAGAAGGCGTTCTCTCCCCGCTCTATCTTATCAGTCTCAAGAGCCGCACATCAGCCACGCGACATCGCGCAGTAGAGATTTTGGCCAACGCAAAGAGACGCGAGGCACTTGGTTCAAGCACGATTTCAGCCCAGATCGCCGTCGCCATCGTGCGTGTCGAAGAAGCACGTGCAAGAAACATGACGCCGACTCTGCTTGCGACAGATCTGCCCAGCGATGCAGTACCAGAGGCTGCAAGGTTCACCGACACTGTGCGCGTTGCTGGCCAAGACCTATACCGCCCTACTTGTCGACTGGTGTGTGCCAGGTATTTACATGAATCGGACGGCAGTATCGAGCTCATTGAGTATCTAAGCAAAGGACCTTGTTTTCCGTACAGCAAGTGTGCTGGAAAATGTCGGACCGGCTTCCATTTCGAGATACTGAAGAAGGAGGTGCAGTATAATTTGTTTGCTCCTAGCTGAAGAATGCATGCACACACCTCCTGTCATGCCACGCCAATGCATGCTGCAAACAAGGCCAACATGGCTACTTGCATTGGCGACCCGCTCTCTTGTGTTTATCTGGCATCGCAGGTCCGCCTTTTTAAATCATTTCCGAACCAATCGATCTATGGTTTCAAAACCTTGTTGTCAGTCATCAGCCCTCTCAACAAACACCAACAATGTCCACATCTCCAGTGGGCCCTCGCAAGACGCCCCGTGTCGACAACTACAAGGTCGATCCTCCCCGCGGTGCGTACAAGCGATCGAGCAAGGACTGTCTGCCCGTGGCGATACCGGACTACACGCTTGAGGCAAATGCAGCCACCCTGCTGGTGTCGGGAGAGGAGTTTAACAGTGCCATCGCACACACCATCACAAGCAGCAGAATCTTGACTGCCTGGGTCGCCTTTCAGATGGCCTACATAGACGCCGAAGACAGCTGCACCATAAGCAAATGGCGAGTTATCGACGACATCATTGCCAATCGTTTCCAATTTTGGGACGCCCAATACAGGTCCAATTCCGAGCTGTACCTCTCGCCTGTGGACCTCGCACGCATGAAGCCATCGGAACTGAATGCGCTAGCAGTATTCGTACTTTGTCGCAGGATACAAGACAACACCAGAAGCACGAACGAACTCAGTAGCAGTCTGACTTATCACACTTACTACCGCACATCCATGTCACGAATGTACCTTGCTGCGCATATCCTCACATTCCTTCGCTACTACACCAAGCCGTCGAGTACATTCAGCACCCATCGCCCTAAAGACACCTCGCTAGTCCCGACATGGCTGAAGACACAAGGTGCTTGCGTCGGTCTAGCTTGTCAGAAGTTTGCCGATAGTAAGTACACTGATCGAATGAACGTTCCGTAACCGATGCTGACTTGCCACTCTCAATCCAGTGTGGGATCCTTGCACACTTTTGGACGATGCACACCAAGATCAAGCGCGCCGCGACCCACCTGCTCGCAGAGCGTCACAGGATGATCCCCAATACAAGCGCAATCCATGCTTTCCCGATAAGCATAACGCGCATGGCGATAGCAAGACTGTTCTTTTCTACTTCGGGAGAGAGGACCTGTTTCAGCTGGATACAAGTGTCATCCCAAGGGTATCTTCCGATGGCGTGTCATTTTCTGATGCTCTACTTGGATGTCTAGGATGGCTCAAGTTTTCCTGTCCCACCAGAATCACCTTATACCCTGACGGCAATGCCGCCTCCAGCGACGCGGTCCAGACACTCACTGCGCTTTGGGAATTTATCGACTCGCAAGAGCTTCCCACATTCCGACTGCAGAGCTCCCTGACCATCCCGGACGTAGCTGCAAATACTCGCTGCTCAAGCCAGCAGATGTATACCAGCCATCAAATCCTCGCGCTCGAGGTTCTGATTGATGAGCTGCCTGACAACGATGCTCAAATAGCTCGACCACTGTTCGAGCTCATCAGAAATGGACACTCTCGCAGCCACGAACACATCAAGGATGTAGAAGCTATGTTCGCCTCAGTGAAACAGCGCAACGCGGAAGAATGGGAGCGGACTGATCAGATGAAGACTATATTTGACGAAGTGGCGAGGGACAAGGGCCAAGTTCCGAAGCTGGCGGATCTGGTTGACCACCTGGACGCTGACCGTGTAGACGATGCACGTGCGATGCTCCACGTCGTTCGGAGAAATCTGAAAGGTGGGAGAGGTTTTGTAGGAGAGTTGAGCCGGCTCTTTCAGCCGGTGAAGCAGCGCAACGCTGAGACGTGGAAGCGGGTTTCGCGAGTGAAGAAGATCTTCGATGAGCTTGAGCAGGTGAGCCAGCTTTCAGGTGCAAACATGGCACATGCATCGCAGAGCGAGTTACGTGGCGACATTGCGGGAAAGTGCAAACGCAAGCGAGATCAATAGCTGAGGCTGGGGCCCAGTAATTGTGGATATGTTCGCTTGGCCACTCAGTATCTAAGAGTGTTACCGAGGTAGGCAGTCCGAGCGAGATGATGGCTTTGGTTCGATAAACCACGAGTACAGTGCGCCATCATAGTGTTGCAACCGACTTTCTGAATTGAAGCGACGAATGCGCCAACTTCACTCGTCAACGGCCAAAATCCGAACCCTGGCTTCACACGTCCATCACGGCATCACCCGACCTCCTTGCTGCAAGACCTCAGTTCACTTGCGAAGATGCTGGTATTCAATTCCATACTTTAGGTTCTAATCGTCAATGGACGCCGCGTTGCCTTGTTGTAGCCAATTTGCAGCAAACACTCCTATACACTTTGCCACTTCAGCTCAGACCGCCGTCAGCGACAACAAATTTTGCACAACTGTATGAAAAAATCACCTACAATTAGACTAGCTCCAAACCACAAAAGCTGTGTAGTCACAAAGTCTGCACGAAATATGCCAACAGGAAACAACCTCGTTCGACTACGCGATCGCAACATCAATGGCCAACGCCCTCCCTCGGGATGCACCCTCACGTGTGCTGCGCACGAACCCAAAGTCGCCGTGCCCCAAAAGTCCTTAGGTCCGTGGGAAGCATCCCTCCTCACGCACGATAAGCACTTGATCGCAATGCTCGCTAGTGTTGTTCACGAGAGCGCAACACTGAAAACTTGGTTCGCATTCTGGATCAAGACTGGGAACTTCCAAAGGCGCGGAAATGTATCGCTCTGGACGCCCGTCTGGAGCTTGATACGTGATAAAGGAGCAATGTGGGTGGCGCGGTACGATAGCTGTGTCTCTCGTGAAACACAGTGGGAGTTTGGTGAGCCAACTACCATAGTCGAGCTTTGGGCTCGTACCTTATGCGCGATCTACTGCAACGTCAAAGATAACCCAAGTGGCGATGAAGAGCGTGTCCATGGGTTGACGTGGCATCCATATTACTACGAACCAGAGGGCAGATATTTCTTGCTCTACAAACTGCTGAAGTTTGTCATGCATCACCTGGGTGTTCACAAGTCCGAGACCGTCTTCTATCCAACGGACCCTGACAGGGTGTTTGCGTGGCCTCGATCTTACGCTGGTCAAATCCGTCGGTCGACGGACCAGTTCGTGCTTGGTGAGTGTACACGCCTTACACATTGATGATGTTGTACTGATAAGTCATAGACACCTACTGGAATCCCCGGAGTCTGACTCTGCCACGGGAGTCAGCTGAGAACAATTCGGCCCCAGATCCTGGCAGAGAGGATGATGGAAAGCTTGTTTTATTCGTTCTGGCCAATCGTGGGTCTCGTCAGACGTTGCGATTGAGATCTAGACTAATCTCTCAACATGCTAGCGGAGAAACGTCTCTACAGGGTATCTTGACAACGTCCTTGGCCATTACCAACGTTATCGTGAAAGATGGTTACGACAACAGACCAATTACTACGCTTGAAGAATTCTTGAACGTAGTTGACGAAGCGGAAGAGCCATTCTTCTGGATGTGCCCTGCGGATGATAGCACACAGGACACCGATGTTTCGGAAACAGACATTGCGCCACCAAACAAAAAGCGAAAAAGAACTACGGAAAGGACACGCACGGCGCTCCACACATCATTGCCAGAAATGATTGGTCATAATCGCCGACCTGATTATGGCAGCCACCCAATCCTCGAACTCGAGGCTGAGCTTAAGCAAACAAACGACGAAGCACAGATCCGCTACGCACAGTCACGCTTCAACCTCATTCGGGAGAACCATCGTCACAGCGCAGATCTTGTCGCCGAGTTGCAACAGTTCTTCGCGGAACTTGATCGAGACACTACGGAGATCTGGCAGAAGTTGTCGCAGCGTAGAAAACTGTGCGAAAACAACATGACCGATCCAACCCAATCCAACAAGCTCTATGGCTTCGTCGCTGAGCTGAGAGGAGCAGATCGCACCTTCGCGGAACAATACGTTGGCTTAATGGAGTCCAACAATCCGCTCGCAGAGCATGCCACAAAGGAACTGGTCAAGCTTCTCGTACCGGACGCCGCTGAGTGGGAGGAAGTCTCGAGGAAAAAGCGCATTTTCGATGAGCTCAGAGGAGACACGACTGAGAGTGAAGGACCAACGACACAGATCTAGTGTCACTTTGCGTTAGAAAACTGAAGCGGAACCCAGCGGTAGTTGTGAATGCGAGCCACAGCACGAAGCGCACATGCGGCGTATCGACGTTGTCAACGTGATGCAT
>Ga0265797_10008264_pt1 | contig 13916 bp, 5 predicted proteins | sample P2T30metagenome_FD_192433 | JGI IMG/M metagenome (GOLD analysis project Ga0265797, IMG submission 192433) | Plant litter microbial communities from East Loma Ridge, Irvine, California - P2 T30 | ecosystem: Environmental > Terrestrial > Plant litter > Unclassified | place: USA: California... | reverse complement strand
AGACGGAGATGGAGGAGGCGACGAAGTAGTGGGGGTTCTGGTTCATGGACTCGGTGAGGCGGGCGGCAATGGTCTTGCGCATGCTGGAGGCGGGGATGTCCTCGTAGGTGGCAGCGGGAGCGCCAGTGGCAGTGGCGGCGGGAGCAGACTTGGGGGCCTTCTCAACATCCTGCTTGGTGATCCTGCCACCGGGGCCGCTGCCCTTGATGGAGGAGATAGCAATGCCCTTCTCAAGAGCGAGCTTCTGTGCGGCGGGAGCGATAGAAGGACCACGCTCGAGGGTGGTCTGCATGCGCTCACCAGTGGACTCGGGCTGCTGGACGTTGGACTCAGCGGCGGGAGGAGCGGTGCCGGAGCCAGAGTCGGGCTTCTCGGTGGCGTTGGCGGCCTCCTGGCCCTCCTTCTTGTCGGCCTTGGGAGCCTCCTTGTTTCCGCCAGCATCCTCGATAGAGAAGTCGGCGAAGGCCTCGACGTCGGCAGCATCCTCAACCATGACAGCAATGGGCTACAGCGAAAGTCAGCTCGCCAGTTCCAAGAAAAATATGATGTTTCCAATGCGCAAACTCACGTTGCCAACAGCGACGTCCTTCTCACCAGAGTTCTTCAAGAGCTTAGCAAGAACACCATCCTCCTGGAACTCGAAGTCCATCTGGGCCTTGTCGGTCTCGATCTCGACGAGGACATCACCGGGGGTGAGGGTGTCACCGGGGTTCTTCTGCCATGTGCCAATGTTGCCGGAGGTCATGGTGGGGGAGAGTGCAGGCATGGAGATGATGGTGTGCGAAGGGTAGGCTGTGGGATCCTTGTCAGATTCATGTCGCCTTCAATAGTTGGTTGAGATGCGGGCGGGAAACGAACATTTGGAGGCGTAGTATCTGGCGAGCGCAGACATGGCGGGAGCCCTGCGACTGATGGAAAAAAAGTGTTAGCCATTCCGAGCGCGCATACAGCTGTGGCAGATCTGTGGTATTCTCTCGTCGACATACGCGGATGCATGCTGTGCCCTCAATGCGCCAGCTCCCCTGCTGAGTATCCTGGAGGCCGACATTGTGCTTGCTGTGCGCCTTCCGAGAGTGATCCTAATAACGAATGGAGTGGGCGTGATGGAGGGAGAAACACGACACCGGGGCGAGCTGGTTGGAGGGAGGTGGTGGTGGTATAGGCGGGAGTGTAGTCGGGGTGAGGCGCAGAAAGCTGGATGCCGTACTATTTTCGTGTTGTTGGGAGGAGAGCTCTGAGGCCCTCTGAGAGACTTCCGGCGCTAGTCCGGAGTGAGAGACCAAGGGACGGTGGAAGCTGGCGAACTCGCCCGGCGTGCAGCATCTATTGTACCAGGGTATTGCCGGGTTGTAGTATGAAGTGACGATGACGGAACATAACTGTAGTTGATCATGTGTATATATAACACTGGCACAATTGACTTTCTCACATGGCAGTAGCCTACATGTGCATACCTAGGTACTTCCAACGGACAGCGCTGCCCACGTGACCACGAATATCCGGACTCTCACCTCAATCACATTTGGAAGCACAGACTCGGATACAACAGGACGAGGAACGTCCTCTCATCTCTTTCGAGACAAGACAGCCTGCACGTGATCCGATTCGCCGCACCTGCCTGCCTTCTGTCAGCCTTGTGTCTCTGGTGACAGGCAGTAGTGGTGACAGAGAGCCCTGTAGAGGGGACTGGCAGGGAGTAGAGGGAGATGGCTGCTTGCTTGCTTGCTTGCTTGGCTGGAGGCTGTCAGAAGTCGCGTGGCATTGAGAGCTAGGATTAGGGTTCACCTCCGAGGCAGCCAGCCAGTGCAGCCAGCCAGCTTATGTGTTCGTGTCCGTCCGCAGGAGAGGGCGCATTAATTGTCCGCATTAATCAACAACAACGTAGACCCCTTCCACTGCAACGACAAAAAATACCATTCAGCCCTGCACATTTGCTCCGAAGGATCACTACCCTGGCCATGACATAGTATGCACGGTCTGGCTACTACGAGATCCCATCACACGCTTTAGGTCTACCAAGTGCTGGAATGGCCGACACCGAGCAACCCACCACGGTCTCGCCGGAGATGCAGGAAGAATACAAGGAGGAGGAGGTGACCTCCCCTGATCCAGGACAAGAGAAGGTAGGAACTCAAGAGGATGGATCAGAAGAGTCGGGCTCAGAAGCAGGAGAGGCGGAACGCTCGGATGGCCACGATGCCCATGAATTGACAGAGTCGCCCATAAAAGAACAACAACCGGAGTCGCTATCAACAGAGACAGAGACACCTTCCGAGCATATGGACGACCAGCCAAAGAACCAAACACCCCAAGAGCAGACGCATGATGTATCAACGCCGGCGAGCGAGGCAACTCCATCGTCTACTCAGACCCCTACAAACGATCCATCCCTACCACCTATAGCGCCGCGTGTGCGCACTGATTCTCAGTCAACCACTGCGACCACGGCTACAACTGGAACGCGCGGAACCACAAGGTCGACGAGGAGTAGCATGGTGTTTGTCGTCTCTGCCCTGGAATCGATTGCCGCCTCGAAGGATGCCCGCAAGCGCAAACCGCTCCTGGACTCTACACAGCGCGCGCTTTCAGCTATCAGAAATGCGCAAGGCGATGCCGCTCAGCTTGATCCTGAGATCTTGTTCCAACCGCTGAACCTCGCAACTGAAGCTACCACCGTCACTGTTGTGGTGACTGCGCTCGACTGTATCGGGAAACTCATCAGCTACTCATACTTTTCTGTTCCCGCGCCAGTAGAGGGTCAGGAAAATCAACCACCAAAGGCACCGTTGATCGAGAGAGCCATTGACACAATATGCGACTGCTTCCAGGGCGAAGCGACACCTCCAGAGGTGCAGATGCAGATTATCAAGAGTTTGTTGGCCGCAATCCTAAATGACAAGATTGTTGTCCACGGTGCTGGTCTTTTGAAGAGTGTGCGACAGACATACAACATTTTCTTGCTGTCACGGCATAGCGCAAGTCAACAGATCGCTCAAGGATCTCTTACACAGATGGTTGGTACGGTGTTCGAGAGGGTCAAGGCGCGTTTGGCAAGCAAGGCTGTGAGATATGGGTCGTCAAGGACAAGTCTGGGTCAGGACAATTCGGCGAATGGCACAGATACGCCCGCCGGAATGGACGCAACAGAAACTCCTCAAGCGGACGATATCGACACACCCGTGGACCGCGAGGCGACTGTAAACGCGATGACATTGCAAGACTTTGAAAAGAGGAAATCGTTTGACGACACTCGCATTACCGACAACACCACTACCGTCACGCGAGCAAGACGAGCGACGTTGATTAAGCAGGCTAGCCGAACCACATCTGGAGCGGAATTGCCTACGATCACTGTACAGGGTGAAGGGTCCGAGGCCTACACGGAAGACGAGGAAGAGGACGAAATCTATATCAAGGACGCTTTCCTCGTATTCCGTGCTATGTGCAAGCTTTCGACGAAGACTGTCCGCCGTGAAGAGGAAGTCGATATCAAGTCACAAGGCATGCGATCAAAATTGCTCTCCCTCCACATCATCCACACGGTACTTTTCAACCACTTCGCGGTCTTCACAGATCCCCACGCCACCATTCGAAGCTCTGCCGGCCAGGAGCCGACTGAGTTCACACACGCTGTCAAGCAGTACCTGTGTTTGTCGTTGAGCAAAAATGCCGCTAGCTCTGCCAAACCGGTCTTTGAAGTTTCGGCTGAGATCTTCTGGCTTATGGTGCGCTATCTGCGGTCTGAGCTGAAGCGCGAGCTGGAAGTCTTCATCAAGGAAGTCTACCTTACGATCCTGGACAAGCGATTGGCTCCTGGATGGCAAAAGAGCTACATCGTGCAAAACATCTTCGGACGTATTGCTAGTGAACCTAAGGCACTAGTGGAAATCTACCTGAACTACGATTGCGATCGCCAAGCTCTTGACAACATGTTCCAACGCATCATCGAGCACGTATCGAGGATATCTGGTCAACCGGTACCCGTCACAGCCATTCAGCAGCAGGCTTTCGCAGAATTTAGCACAAAGCAGGCCTCCACAGGTGCGAACGATTGGCAACAGCGTGGAACGCTACCGCCAAGCCTAGCAGCCGCAAACATGAACACACCCTCGGATGCCGAACGTGGATTCCCATCGGATTATGCTCTGAAGATGCAGTCGCTGGAGACTCTTGTTGAGACTTTGAGAAGTCTCGTCAACTGGAGTCAGCAAGGTGTCACCGAGCTTGCCGCTAGCACGGCGCAAGACACAGATGCCAGGAACAGCTACGAGGACGTCAGGGAAAGCATGGATACCAGAGGCGATACTGGAACAGCTACTTCACCAGCCCTCAATTCTGAGGAAGCAGGACAGAATGAGACTCCCGAGGACGATCCTGCTGAGATTGAACGAGTGAAGCAACGCAAGACCGCGCTGAACAACGCTATCCGCGCCTTCAATTACAAGCCAAAGAGAGGTATGAAGACTCTTCTCCAGGATGGCTTCATCCCCACTTCAGATCCTCACGACATTGCGCGCTTCCTGCTGGTGCACAACGATCGCATCAACAAGAAAGCGCTAGGTGAATTCCTGGGCGAGGGAGAAGAGGAAAACAAGCAGATCATGGCAGCTTTCGTCGATGGCATGGAGTTTGGGCGCACTCGTTTCGTCGACGCTCTCAGGCGATTCTTGCAAGCTTTCAGACTACCCGGTGAAGCGCAGAAGATCGATCGTCTTATGCTCAAGTTCGCAGAGAAGTACTGCGCGGGTAACCCGAATGCATTTGCCAACGCTGATACGGCGTATGTGCTTGGATACTCAGTGATCATGCTCAACACCGACCAGCATTCATCTCAGGTCAAGAAACGCATGACCATCGAGGACTTTATCAAGAACAACCGCGGTATCAACGATGGACAAAGTTTGCCCGATGACTACCTGCAGGGCATCTTCGACGAGATCCAAAACAACGAGATCGTGTTGGACAGTGAGCGCGAAACGGCAGCCAATCTTGGTATGCTTCCTCAGACTCCTGGCGGAATCGGTGGCGCTCTAGCAACATTCGGCCGTGATCTGGGTCGTGAGGCATACGCAGCTGCCAGCGAGGAAATGAGCAACCGGACCGAACAGCTGTTCAAGTCTATGCTGCGGGCGCAGAAAAAGGCTGCTGGAGGGGCTTCTGGCAGCAAGGGCAGATTCCTGACTGCTAGCTCTTTCAAGCACGTTGGACCGATGTTCATGGCCGTCTGGATGAGCTTCCTCACTGCTTTGAGCGGCACGGCACAAGAAACGCAAAACATCGAGGTTGTGCGTCTGTGCACTGAAGGTCAGAAACTTGCGATTCGCATCGCCTGTCTCTTCGATCTCGAGGACCCACGTCAAGCCTTTGTGTCTTCTCTTGGCCGAAGCACGAACCTTTACAACTTCTCGGAGATGAAGGCGAAGAATGTGGAAGCGCTGCGAGCCCTGTTGGATGTTGCTCATACTGAGGGCAACCTTCTCAAGGAGAGCTGGCGTGATATTCTCACTAGCATTTCTCAGCTCGATCGTTTCCAGCTTATTTCAAGTGGTGTTGAGGAGGGTGCTGTGCCTGATGTTCTCAAGGTGCAAGGTGCACCTACTGCACAGGCCAATGGCCCTAGGAAGAGCATGCAGCTCCCGAGAAGACCTGCTGCCAGGCCTGTGACCAGTGGATCATATCATGCCGACATCGCAGAAGATGCACGCTCGGCAGACATGATTCGCGGCGTCGATCGCATCTTCACAAACACAGCCAACCTGTCTGGCGACGCCATCGTGCATTTCGTCCGTGCTTTGACGCAGGTCAGCTGGCAAGAAATCCAGTCATCTGGCCAAAGCGACAGCCCGAGAACATACAGCTTGCAGAAACTCGTTGAGATCTCCGGGTACAACATGTTGCGTGTGCGTTTCGAGTGGACCAACATCTGGCAAGTCCTCGGCCAACACTTCATCGATGTCGGCTGCCACAACAATACGCACGTCGTGTATTTTGCTCTCAACAGTCTGCGTCAGCTCAGTATGCGCTTCATGGAAATCGAGGAGTTGCCTGGTTTCAAGTTCCAGAAGGACTTCTTGAAGCCCTTCGAGCTAATCCTGAGCAATGCTTCACAAGTCGCTGTCAAGGATATGGTGCTTCGTTGCTTGATCCAGATGATCCAGGCGCGTGGCGACATGATCCGATCTGGATGGCGGACCATGCTTGGTGTTTTCACCGTCGCCGCTCGCGAGCCGTATGAGAGCATTGTCAACCTTGCTTTCGACAACGTCACGCAGGTGTGGAATGATCGCTTTGGCGTGGTGATCAGCCAAGGCGCTTTCGCGGACTTGATTGTCTGCTTGACTGAGTTCAGCAAGAACATGAAGTTCCAGAAGAAGAGTCTGCAAGCCATCGAGACTCTCAAGTCGACTGTGCCGAAGATGCTTCGCACGCCAGAGTGCTCGCTCTCAGTCAAGGCCGCAGGTGACAAAGATGCACCTCAGGCTGAGAGCTTGCCTAAGCAGCCGAGTCGCCAGACTCAGGAAGAGCAATACTGGTTCCCGGTGCTGTTCGCTTTCCACGATGTGCTCATGACAGGCGAGGATCTGGAAGTCCGCTCTAGGGCGCTGAATTACTTGTTCGATACGCTCACCAAGTACGGCAAGGACTTCCCTCGCGAGTTCTGGGATACACTGTGGAGGCAGTTGCTGTACCCTATCTTCATTGTGCTCAAGGATCGCAAGGCCATCAACCAAGAAGCTATCAACCACGAAGAGCTGTCAGTGTGGCTGTCGACCACTCTCATCCAGGCGCTGCGCAACATGATCACACTGTTCACCTACTTCTTCGACAGCTTGGAGTACATGCTCGATCGCTTCCTTGAGCTGCTGGCGCTTTGCATTTGCCAGGAGAACGACACGCTGGCGCGCATCGGCAGCAACTGTCTGCAACAGCTCATCTTGCAAAACGTCAAGAAGTTCACTCCTGAGCACTGGGAGAAGATTGTCGGCGCTTTTGTCGATTTGTTTGGCAGGACTGAAGCTAGGGAGTTGTTCTCTGCTGCTACCTCGAGCTCTTACGATAAGAACGGTTCGTTTGCCAACGGCGATGCTTCGAAGACTGCTGCTACTGTTGCGGACGGTGCGTCGTCTGTCGGTCCCAGTGCAAACGCCTTGAACATCAACGGCTTGTCTGCAGATGCACCATTAGACATCCCAGCGGCAAACGGCCATGAAGACGGGGCGTCTTTGCAAAGGCAGGCTTCCAACACGCTCTCGGTATCAGACATGGATCATGACGAGACATCATCACCATCCAAGCGCTCAAGGCAAAAGGACTCCGACCTCGAATCCTTCGCCGCCGGCTCAAACTCCCACAACCAGCAAGCCCCCGTCGTCGTCACAGCAGCCCGTCGCCGCTACTTCAACCAGATCATCACAAAGTGCGTCCTGCAACTCCTCATGATCGAAACCGTCAGCGAGCTCTTCAACAACGACGCCGTCTACGCCTCCATCCCCTCCCACCTCCTCCTCCGCCTCATGGCACTCCTCAAAAAGTCTTACCACTTCGCCAAGCGCTTCAACGAGGACCGCGAGCTGCGCTCCCGCCTCTTCCGCGAGGGCTTCATGCGCCAGCCGCCCAACCTCCTCAAGCAGGAATCCGGCAGCGCCAGCGTCTACGTCCTCATCCTGCTGCGCATGTACGCCGACGCCAGCGAGGACCGCGCCGCGTCGCGCGCGGAAACCGAGGCGGCGCTCATCCCGCTGTGCCAGGATATCGTCGCGTCGTACATTGGGCTCGACGAGGAGACGCAGCAGCGCAACATGGTCACGTGGCGACCGGTCGTCATCGACGTTCTTGAAGGATATGTGGCTTTCAGGGAAGAGGAGTTCGCGAAGCACGTAGGGATTTTCGCGCCGCTGGCTGTTGGGCTTATGAGGGGCGATATGGGGCCTGAGCTGCAGAGAGCTGTGCAGGGCGTTTTCGCGCGCGTGTGCGAGACGCAGTTGGGGATCGGAGCGGAGAAGATGAGAGGAATGGTCAGTGGGGGGAGGAACGGTGGTGCTGGGGAGGAGCCTACGAGTCCGAGGGTTTCGGTGTTTGGAGGGAGGAGGGGGAGTAAGGCTAGTAGGTAGATAGATGAGATGGAGTGAGCATGGCGTTTTCTTGGGATGGATGAGATTCTCGATATCTGTTCGGACAAAAAGAGCTCGATTCGCGAGCAGGACGGCAGTGTAGATCTATGGGCTCGCCCATTTGGGGGATTTTTTCTTTTGGTTGTATAGCATAGCACGGGATAGCGATTTACATTGTTTGCGAATACTATGAGTGTTTTCTGATTACGTTGAGAGATTATCATGAACGATGTGTGTGATGATGCATATAGTGTGATGAAAAGTTGTGGATGGCTGTCGATTTGATTGTTGATACATCAATTAGCAAGGATAGCGTTCCGGGTATGTATGTGCGATTACTGTAAGCAACCCTTTATTTACGGTAAGAATCTGCTGAGGATGATGTGGCTCTAAGTGTATAACTTGACAGATAAAGTGCTGAATTGCTATAATCTGATCTCTAGCATGCCAAATATCATAGCGGTGCATACATGAATGCTTATGGCCATTCTTGCATAATTTCTAGAATATCAAATAGTACAAGAAAGCATAGTTGGATTCGTAAGGATAGTCTTGCATGACTTCCAAAGACTCAACTAGCATCACAGAGTATATTCGGATGTTGGTCGACAATTGAGCAGTATGTCGACTGCTGTCAGCTGGACATTTGTCACGACAGCAACTTTATTCTACATCAATTGCCTATTCAAGTTCCTGCACTGCAACCGCCAAAGCCGAGAACTCCGCAGAGGGGCGCATGATTTGCCAAAAGCCAATCTTGTTTCTTCACAACTCAAAAGCACGCAAATCGAAGGTACGATGCAAACTTAGTCCAGCACTGCAGAGTCAGACAACAAATCGCACGAGAATTGTCAAGTATTCTCCTTGAGCCCGCAGCCCGTCATCATCGGTAGTACACATGTTTCAGCACAGCGCCTTGTCCGCCCAATGTGACAGGAACGGGCAATTGCTTGCCTGCGCCCTGCCGTGTCCGACGGAGAATGCGAGCCATCGCATTCCGACAATCATTCGCCATTGTCTGCTGCCATCCAACCACGGGCCTGCGTCGCTTCACTCGCGCAAGTGCTGACGCCAACTCATCTTTGACGCAGAGCCAATCGTGCAGCTGCAGCGCCTGCGCTGGCGTGAACGCCACTGGAGGCTTGCCAGTCTGCCGGGAATTTGCTACTGGTCGAATCCCTCGAGGGCTCGCTTGCGCTCGCTCCAGCCGTTCGTTCGTTCGTTCGTTGACGGCCATGCCGTGGGGAACATGATCGTCTTGCTAGTCTAGGCGAATGGCAGTCTGCCACGCTAGTGAGAACGCCTGGCTTGCCTTGCACGAACATCATGCACTGGAAGAGTTTCATTCGCCGGCCAGCAGATTTCGCTTCGGGCGCTGCTCGCAGGGCAATGGGCAGACGGATGTCTTCTGCAGATTTGTTGTCGCTTTTGTCGTGCAGCCTGCCCAACGCTCGGGACGTGGCAGGTCGCACTGGCGGTGAGGCGTTGAGGATGCGTTTCATCAGCTAATGCTCCGGTGCAATGAAGATGCAGCGTTGGCCTACGCGGTGTTGGCGGTCGGCATGCTTTGCTCTTGCATGCCGCAACCTTTTTGCTATGCTTTTCGAGCCCGCATAGTGTATCGGGAGACGATTTGCACCGGGCTCGAAGAGTACGCTACACGCCTTCCTTGAGTTCTCTGGAGCGATGTGCCGAACAGTGTGAACAGCAACCCTCTTTCGCCGCTCGTGCCCTTGCCTCTCGTCCTGGGTCATATGCATGTGGCTTCTGCCTTGTCCTACCTTTCATTTACCTTCGCTCTGGCAACACCCTTGCTTGTGTGAGGTTCTTCCTTTGCACGATCTTTCCTAGCTCTTCCTTCCTGTACTCTACTTGCTGTATACCCTGGCGAATGCTTTATTCGACACTCCGTACTAAATGACACGGTGAGCTCTGAGGTCAATGGGCCTCATCGTCGACGACAATGGACGTTATAGAGGTTGGCTGGCCTCCTTCTTATGCTGCTGTGCGGCTTTGAATGAGGACGAGTATCCCTCTGAAAGAAAGAAGGACAATGAACAGGGTAAGTTTGGCATACTTCGAGATATACAGCCATCAATGCCATGCTAATCACGGCATCATACAGGCAGTTCCAAAGAAATACAGTACCACCAACAGCCGGCTTTGACAGATTTCCCTGCTCTACCAGAGCCCACTCACGCGTCGTCAAAAATTGTTTTGGAACTTGACACCAGCTCCCGTCACGACTCACGACATTCTGGGCATTCCACCATCTCGCAAACACCCAACTTTGACCCAGACTCTCTACTTCCCAGTCCTACTGCCGAGGAACCAGAACGAGAGGAACCCCAGCTCGTGCGGTCTACCACCAACGATACTGTACGAACACAGCGTCATGTCCGACCCAGTCCTGGTGGGTCAATACACCGAAAGACGCTTGTGCCAATACAACTGGGTCCAGTTGTTCTACGCGATGCCTCCGAGGTAGCTCATGGCGATACATCGACGCTGTCCTCTGGCAGCGGAGGCAGCAGGTCAAAACACCGACACGAGAGATCCGAATCGACGCAAGAATTACTCAGTAATGCATCTCGTCCATCTTACTACGACAACCGAGAAACGCCGCACCAAAGATACGGCCGACACAGTGCAGAGACACTCACCCAACACTTACACTCCCAAGAAAATATTGCTCCGAGAGCCACGACTTCGACACATTCTCTGTCAAGCTCCTACAGACAACACTCAAGAGACATCAGCACTTCATCGAGTCTATCAACCCTGACCGAGCGCCCCAAGACTGGTGCACGACTACAACGCAAGCGCTCAAACCAATTCAAAACTTCCTTCGGCAACCCTGGCGACTCAGACGTGGAGAAGGAAGTGCTTGAACTCAACACCATAGTCGAGGAGCGCCGAGCCGAAGGCAACCGAGTACGCTCCAGAGACAGTCGCCATATACCCGCGGTAGCGCCCTTGATGCAAGTTGGTGTCCGCTCAGAAACTCTCAACGACATTGGCTCGGCTCTCTCACGACCCCTTCCCAAGAAGCACATCAACCCAGGCGAAGGTAATGCGGAGCTGGACAACAAAGAGCACCTGCCCAGATCCTCTCGAGTCCCGGGCTGGCTTTCCAGCGTCGAGCCTTCCGCAAAAACGGGCGCCGACAACAACGAGCCTTTCTATAAGTACGACACGGACACTACACATGAGCGTAATGTCTCTTCAAACTCCTCCGGCACCGCTCTAGACTCAGTCATGTACACTCATGACTCCTCGCCTACTACTTCGAAACGATACAGCAGGAGCCTCATTATCACGCCACTCACGCCTGTTGACGATGGTGTTGGTGATGAGGGGGAGCGACGGGTCGGGATCGCTTTGTGATGATGATGAGGTAATGAGATGAAAGAAAGGTGATGGGATACCCGGTCTGACTTTTCTGGCGTCGAGGGTTTGTTTCACTGTATGGTATGTTCTTACTCGAGTATGATGATGCGCTGATACGAGATATGAGCGATATATAGATGGCGTTTGTATGACTAAGCGTTCACTCCGGATGAGTTTACACTGAGCCTCAGTGTAAGCATATGTCGTCAATCAACTGATGAGGGGGTCCTGTATCATGTGAATACCGACTCATAGCTTCCTCAGCTTCAACATTAAATTGAGCTGCCGTTGCCACAACATCTGACATCTGGCATCCACCACCATCACATCACTGCACACAGGATTCCCACCACTGTCTACCACACCACGTCCTTGCCATTCTCACAGGCTTTAAGACTTCGCTATCCAACAGCCCGTCACCACAGCATAATTTTAAGCCGGAGCACAGTGCAAACATGTGTGATTACTCAACTGAAGATTTGGGTCGCTTTCATGTGATAGGCAATGAACAGCTTCCCCGGCCTTATATCTATAAGACATTGAGCTGCCGCTACCACAATATTTGACAGCCATCACAACCATACAACAGCATGCAGCTTAGACTTCCACCACCCTCTTCCAGCATCAAAGACTTCGCCGTTACGAAACGACCAATATTGCTCGTCACTGCATTGCAACGCTTACCAGTATCACAACACTCTGTACCAGCAGATAACAGTGTTTACCGCCTACAAGCCACAAAGATGGCAACTCAACCCCTTACTGGCAACGTGGCGGACGCCGGTAACCTCGACAAACTTCCCCCAGAAATCCGCAAGCAGATCTACACGCATTTACTCGTGGAGCCCAAGACGATCGCCATCGAGCGCTATACCACGGCCCACAGGAAAAGCGAAGTGGTTCGTATGAACCACCACCGAAAAGCCGACCACCGTATGAAGGTGTACGACCGACGTCGCAAGGCTTGGGTGGACGCACCGCCTGCCACTACCTCGATTCTTCTCGTCAACAAAGTGATCTGCCAGGAAGCGACGCCTGTTTTCTATGGGTCTAACGACTTCTTCTTTGACAATGCCGGTGCCTTACGGGATTTTCTTACTTGGATTGGTCAGTCAAGGCAACACCTTCGCCATGTGGAGATTGCTGGCCACGATGGCCGGCGGCATCAAATTCAACGAATCATGGACCGCTATTGATCGTTCTTTGAGTTTGTTAGAATCTGCTAAAGGGTTACGCGCGCTGCACTTCTACCATGATGCCTTCTGCGCCATTTATACCGACCGCATGATCGACGTGGACATTGGGGAGTTGGGCAAACACTGCACGCTCGACAGAGTCAATACTTGACTTTCAGGCCGGTTCTGGCTCGACGGTAGCTACACACCTCTTTGATGCTTGCGAATGGGAAGCAATCCTGAGATTGCGGAGATCAGTTCTAAATCATGCTATGGGGACTATGGATAGGAATGGGAAAATTGCCGTGCAATAGAATGGCACTAGGACACATTGACTGGTAGATCATATTCGTGTATTTAGACCTTCACTTCCAGAACACGCCCTTCCGGCGCTCCTCCACTAACCTAGACTTCACGTTCAATGCCAGTGACTGCCACGCTCGCTACTCCGTCATTTCATTTGTTTCCCGGGACGGCGGGACGACCAAGTGGCGACGCGACCTCGCAGAATAAATGCTCTGCCGCGCTCACACTCTCCCAGTACGACCCATCCACCTCCACAGTACTGCACCACCCGCTCACCTCTCACCATCGCACACCAGTTGCCACACTGGTGTCTTTTCTCTTTTACTACCTCGAAGGCTTGACTCGATACAACCTTTACGACGACTCGGCCTTCAGGCTTCATCATCACTCGCCGCCGCACCGAGTCGACACATTGCGCTCAAGACTTGACTCGGCGCCACTCAGATCCAACTACATCAGACTCGAGGGCTTCGACTCCTTCACGACGAAAACTCTACCCATACGTCTCTCATTCGCAACATGGCAGTCGCCGGCGATCTCGGCAAACTCCCACCGGAGCTTCGTAAGGAGATCTACTCATACCTGCTTGTGGAGGAGAAGAGAATTGTCATCAGTCGCTACAAGGAGCACGAACAATACAGACCAGTCCGCATGGGCAGCTACCGCAACCCCGACCACTCCGACTCGACCTATGATCGCTACACCAAAGAGTGGACCAAGACGGCCCCTAGTCCCGATGCACTTCTTCTTGTCAACAAACTCGTGAGCCAGGAGGCCGCACAGGTCCTGTATGGTCTCAACCACTTCAAGTTCGAGCATGTCGCCGCACTCCAGTCTTTTCTCGAATGCGTTGGCGATTCGAGACAGCACCTCCGCCGCATTGCGCTTTTGGGACAAGGCTTAATCTACGCACACAAGTGGGAGGCGATGGATA
>Ga0265797_10008262_pt1 | contig 13920 bp, 9 predicted proteins | sample P2T30metagenome_FD_192433 | JGI IMG/M metagenome (GOLD analysis project Ga0265797, IMG submission 192433) | Plant litter microbial communities from East Loma Ridge, Irvine, California - P2 T30 | ecosystem: Environmental > Terrestrial > Plant litter > Unclassified | place: USA: California... | reverse complement strand
AACGGCGTATCAATATGAATGAACGGAATTTAGCCGATGTTCTCGATAGATTTTACGAAACAAGTAGGCGCTATAAAGACCAAATACTCGGCGATTTTGAGAAGCGTAAGGAGCCGCATTTATTGCCCAAGCTGCCGACTGTCAGGCTATCGCCGGAGCTAGAATACTTCTACAGCTGGTATCACTGCGATGCGTTATTTGGCAGCGCTGGGGTTGCCATCACGCCCTTTGAGGGGCTTGAAAGGCGGCAGGAAGGCTTCGCGTCCTTTTCTACTGACCGGGGCAAAACGATGCAGCCAAACCCGGCCTGGAATCAACAATGGACCGTCTTCGCCGACGTGAATGACAACCCCATTGTGGCCGATGCCGGGGCCGCCGAAACGCTCGTTTTGGCAGCCATCGAAGCAGTAGACTATGAAGCGGTTGCGCCTTCGCTGGCGAGTTTTTTTCTTATGCTAACCGAAATGATGGAGGTAACCGCCTCGCTCAAAACGCAGCAGCCAACTAGTGAAGACATTGAAGAGTTGATAACCTTTCGCGAGGAAGTAGAGATTCCTGCCACCGTAAAGCGGCTGAATGAAGTGGTCGATAGCAGTTATGTGCGGGCATGGGGCCACTTCTTATACAGCTAGCAAACGGTTGAATACCAGTGTTGGTGAGGCCGGCTACTAGGCTGTGATGGGCCAACAGCAACTACTGCATCTTTAGTGGCGCTAGGGCTTTTCGCGAGATATTGCGCGGAAGTTTAGCGGGGCCCAATGAAGCAAAATAGACACTGGAGCAAGCGGGTGCGCTGGGGCCGGCTGCTGGTGCTGCTGGTACTACTGCTGTGGGTAGCGGGCAGCTGGCCTACCTACCAGCCGCCCGGCCGCCCCGAAGTGCGGCTGCGGCTCAATTACCTGGAGCGGGTCATTCAAGAGGGCGCAGCCCCGAATACCGACCTGGGGAGGCTGACGGCGATGAACCCCGAATGGGGGCTTTTTACGCTGTCGTTCAGCACGTATGCGCTGGCCAACCTGGCGGCCCGGCAGCCCGACTTGCGGGCGGAGGCCGCCGCGACCATCGGCCGGGCTATCCAGGTCGCCTTGACGGACCCGATTAGGCAGCCGTTTGAGATGGGTGAAGTGGCCGCTGCACTGCCTAGCTCGGTGCTGTACTTGGGCCACCTTAACCTGATGCTGGGCTGCCACCGGCAGCTGGTACCCTCCTCGCCTTATCGGCACTTGCACGACAGCCTCTCGGCCGCGCTGTCGGCCCGCTTTCAGCAGGAGCCTAGCGGTAACCTGACCTCGTACCCGCACCTGCGCTGGCTGCCCGACAATACGGTAGCGTTGGCCTCGCTGGCGCTGCACAGTCGCCTCACGGGCAGCGCGTATGCCGGTGCCGGCCGGCGCTGGGTGGCGCGGGCCAAAGCCCAGTGGCTCGACCCCAAAACCGGCCTGCTGGCGTCGATGGTAGATGCTGCCGGGCGGCCCAGCGAAGAGCCCCGTGGCTCGCACCTAGGCTGGAGCATCTGGTTTCTGGCGCAAGTCGATTCGACTTTTACCCGGCAGCAATATGCGCTGTACCAACGCCACCACAGCACAAACCTGGGCGTGCTACGGATGTACAGCGAGTTTGCCGGTAGCTACGAAACCGGGGCGGGCAATGTGGATAGCGGCCCGCTCATTCTGGGGTACGGCATTCCGGCCACGGCCTTCGCCTTTGCCGATGCGGTGGCCCTGGGCGATTGGCGCAATGCCCAACGGCTGCGGCGCGTCATCAGTCTTGGTAGCCGCGACATTCGGACGGGCGAGGAGCTGCGCTACGGCGTGCGGCTGGTAAACCTCGACGTGAACCCGCTGTCGGAGGCGCTGCTGCTGTGGGCCGATGTGCCGGGCGGGCGGTAGCCTTATTTACCCGCCGCGCTCTTGCCGCTGGTGCGGGCGCTCAGCCAGTCACCGATGACTTGCAGGGCGCTGGGGGCAAATGTCTCCTCGATGCTGGCATAGCGGCTCGTGGCGGCGGGGTCGGTTTGGAAGAAGTGATTGAGCTGCGGCAGGGTTGTGATGGTTACGTCGGGGTTGTGGGCGGCGCGCAGGCCGCGCTCGATGGCGGGCAGGTTTTGGTCGGCGGCTACTTGCAGGTCATTGGCGCCGTTGAGGGCCAAAACGGGGCATTTTACCTTCGCCAGGTACGTGGCGGGGTCAAGGTAGAGGAAGGCGCGCATCCACGGCTCGGAGTAGGTGCGGGCCAGCGCCTGCCGCGCCTGCTCAGTGCCCGCGCCAGGCTGTTGCTGCTGCACAATGGCGATGAGCTTGGCCGCGAGCTGGTCGGTGGGCAAGGCGGCGGGCTGGCGGTGCAGCTCAGCAAACAGCGCCCGGTGCAGCCGAAAGTTGCGGGCGATGCTGGCCGAATCTGCCCCACCAGCGCGGGCCATGTCGGCCTGCTGGCGCAGCAGAATGGCATCGCCGGGCACGCCGGGGCCAGCTAGCGACACGAGCAAATCGGGGCCATTGGGCTGGGCCGCCGCCAGCCACCCGATGAGGCCGCCCTCGCTGTGGCCCATGAGCGCCACTTGGCGGGGGCGAATGTCGGGGCGGGTGCGCAGGTAGGCCAGCGCGGCCTGGGCATCGGTGGTAAAATCGGCGGTGGTGGCCTCCTTAAACGTGCCTTTGGACTGGCCCACGCCGCGGTCGTCGTAGCGCAGCACCGCAAAGCCCCGGCGCGTGAGGTAGTCGGCCAGCACCAGAAAAGGCTGGTGCCCCAATACGGTCTCGTTGCGGTCTTCGGGGCCCGAGCCGCTCACCAGCACCACGGCCGGAAAAGGCCCCTTGCCGGCCGGCAGCGTGAGCGTGCCCGCCAGGTTGAAGCCCGCCGGCTTGTTGGGGAAGGTCAGGTCTTCGCTGCGGTAGGGAAAGGGCGCTTTGGGTACTTGCGGGCGGCGGGGGGCGGCGGCGGCTTTGTCCTTTTCGCTGCTGCGGCGCAGCGTCAGGGGCAGCTGCGCCCCGCCCTGAAACCAGGCCCCGGCCACCTGCTGCCCATCGGCCGAAAACCGGCCGGCGAAGCGGGCGTGCAGCATATCGGAACCTGCCAGCAGGCTGTCGTGGCGTAGCACCACGCTGCTTAAGGGGATAAGTTTATCGGTTTGCTGGGGCACGCTCAGGGTGCCGGTCAGGGCGGGCGTTTGGCCTTTCAGGTCGATAAATAGGTTCAGCTCGGAGCCGGGCGCTACGTGCAGGCTGCCCTGCCAGAGGCCGGCCGGGGCGGCGGTGGGGGCTTGGGCGGCCGCAGCCGAGGTGAGCAGCAGGGCGGCGGCAGTGCGAAGGAACGTAGCGGTGCGCATGGGTTGGGGCGAAAGTAACGAGGAAAGGTAGCTGCCGAACTAGTGGCGGTCTCTGCTGGCAAAACTCCGCCATTCTGCCCTGCTTGCCCGATACGCCTGACCAACGGCCGGCAAAACTGGTTGACTGCGCGCCGGGGGCGGACGAACGCCGTTCGTCCGATTGGGTTGCAGGCCGCGGGAGGGGGCGGCTACCTTCGTGGCGGCCATTTTTCTTGGTTTCTACCACCTTATGAGTCCCGTTATTTCCCCCGTAGCGGCCCGCACGTGGCCGGGGCGCGTGCTGCGCGATGCCTTGGTATGGGTGCCCATGTGGACGCTGCTTTTGGCTGCGCACCCGGCCCTGCACACCCGCCCGCCCGCCTGGCACGTGCTGGGGCCGGTAGCGCTCGGGCTGCTGGCCTGGATGGTCGGCGTGTACGGCAACCACCTCGTGCTAGTGCCGCGGCTGTTTGACCAGGGGCGCTACGCGGCGTATTTGGGGGCGCTGCTGTGCTGGGTGCTGGTGCTGTGTGGGGCGCTGCGCGGGCTCGAATGGCTGCTATTTCCGAAAGAATACCTGGCCAACAAAATGCCGTGGTTTCAGCCCGGCCTCAACCTGTTTGGGCAGATGCTGCTGGCGCTGCCCTTCCTGTTTATGTGGCGGGCCATCGTGCAGCGCCGCGATGCGCAGCGCAACCAAGTGCTAGCCCAGGAGCAGCAGCTGCGCCTGCTCGAAGCCCAGGTTAATCCGCATTTTCTCTTCAATACCCTCAACAGCCTCTATGCCCTCAGCCTCACCCAAAGTCCGCGCACGCCCGACCTGCTACTGGCCTTGGCCGAACTTATGCGCTACCAGCTCGAAAGCACGCGCCGCCCGCAGGTGCCACTAGGCGAGGAACTCGACTACTTGCGCAGCTACGCCCAGCTCCAGGAAATGCGGCTCGGCCCGCGCTGCCCGGTGCAGGTAGAGCTGCCCACCGAGGCCGAAGCAGCGGGCCGCACCATTGCGCCGCTGCTGCTGCTGGCGCTGGTCGAAAACGCCTTCACCCACGGCACGCGGCGGGCCAGCGGTAGCTTCGTGCACCTGCGGCTGGCGCTGGCGGGGCCGCGCCTCACGCTCACGCTGCGCAATGCCCTGCCGCCGGCTGCCCAGGCGCACGGCGGCACCGGCACCGGCCTGCCCAATACCCGCCAGCGCCTGGCGCTGCTCTACCCCGGCCGCCACCACTTGCACGCCGCGCCCACTGATACCGAGTTTCAAACCGACTTAGCCATTGACTTATGAGCCAGCTCGCTGCCCCATTGCAAGTCTTGATAGTGGATGATGAGCCGCTGGCCCACGAGGTGCTGAAGGCGCACGTGGCCCGCGTGGCGCACCTGCGCCTGGCGGGCCACTGCTACACCGCCCTCGAAGCGCTCACCTTCCTGCACGAGCACCCGGTAGATGTGCTGCTGCTCGACCTCAACATGCCCGAAATGACGGGCCTGGAGTTGCTGCGCGCCCTGCCCCGGCCGCCGCACACCATCCTCACCACCGCCTACAGCGAGTTTGCCCTCGAAAGCTATGAGTACGGCGTGGTTGATTACCTGCTAAAGCCAGTGAGTCTGCCGCGCTTTCTGCGGGCCATTGCTAAGCTGCCCACAGCTACGAGTGTGCCCGCGCCGGCCGCGCTGCCGCTAGCCCCGCCACCCGCCGCGCTGCTGCTGCGTGATGGCAGCACCACCCACCGCGTAGCACCAACCGACATTCGTTGGCTCGAAGCCTATGGCAACTACGTGAAGGTGCAAACCAGCGCCGGCCGCCTCGTTATTACCGACACGTTTCGGCACTTGCTCAGCCAGTTGCCGCCCACCGATTTTATGCAGGTGCACAAATCCTACGCCGTGCCCCTGCGCTTGGTCGAGCGCCTGGAGGGCAACGTGCTTACGGTAGCTGGCCAGCAATTGCCGCTTGGGGCGGCTTTTCGGCAGGAGTTCCTGCGCCGCTGGACGGCCCCGCTGGGATAAGGGCTGCTGAGCGCGGCCGCTAGCTGAAGTCGCAGTACCACGCGGCCCACTGCTTTATCCAGCCCACGCGCTCGCGCAAGTAGCGCGGGCCAAAAAAGGTGTTCGACCAGTCGTCGAAGTGGCGGTAGGCAAATTCGAAGTAAAAGAGCCAGAACCCTACGCCCAGGTACGGAATGGCAGCCAGCTCGGCATCGGCCAGCGGGCGCACCTCGCGGTAGGCGGCCACGAAGACGGCGAAGGCCCGCGCGGCTTCTTCGGGCGATACTTTTTGGTGCAGGCAGTGCAGAAAAAAGTGCACGAAGAAGGTCATCACGTCATTGACCAGGTAGCCGGAGCCGGCAAAGTCAAAATCGAAAAACGTAAGCTGGTCGGCGGCGTCGAAATGGAAGTTTTTGGGTAGGAAATCGTACTGGCAGTAGCCGTAGCTGAAGGCCGTCGTATCGGTACTTTCCAGCTTGGAAAGGGCTTGGTTTACTAGTGATTGCAGCTCGGTGTACCCCTCGGGATAATCGCGAAAAGCGGGCGCTAACACGCGCAGGGGCTGGCGCAGGGTGGTTTCGAGGTCGTAAATGGGGCGCGGGTGCCGGAGCGTAAGGCCGGCGGTGAGGTTGTGCAGCCGGGCCATTTCGCGGCCCACCGTGCGCAGCTGCGTATCGCTAAGGTCCATGACTACCCGGCCCGGCGCGAAGGTGAAAAGCACACCAAACCGCTCGCCTTCGGCCGCCGCCAATGGGAGCAAAAAAGCGCCGTTTTGGGCGGCTAGCGGGGCGGCTATGGCGGCCCCCTGTTCGCGCAGATAGGTGAGTAGTTCTACCTCGCCGGCTATCTGGGCCTGGCTGCGGTGCGCAGACCGGTATACTTTCAGAATGTACTTGGTCTGCTCGTTTTCAAGTAAATAAGTGTCGCTGACTCCGCGCAGCAAGTAGCGCCCGTGCAGGCCCGGCAAGTCATATTCGGCGCTGACGTGGGCCGCTAGCGCGCTGGCGGAAAGCGTGGAATACTGGGTCGGGAAAAGGGGCATGGAACAACGTAGCTACTAACGATTGACGCGCAAGATTCGGCAGGTGGCACCTAATACAAGTTGTAAAAACGACTTTAATCTGTTTGGTGCTAACCCGCCCCAATGCCTTTCCACAGCTTACGCCGCAGCGCGCCGTCGTTGCGCAGCACTGCGCGCAGGGGCCACGCGGCCGAGGCGGCTACCAGCAGCGCCAGCGCGATGCGCGCCCACCACCACGGCAAAAAGTACAGCGTGGCCCCCAGCGCCACACTCGCCCCGCTCATGATGCCCGAGGCGTTGTTGCGCATGTTGGCAAAATCGACAGCTTTAACCACGGGCTTGGCCTGGTAAAGGCTGGCCCACAGGCCCAGGCTCAGGAGTGCGGCGGCGGCTAGCGGCAGTAGGCCCAAAAAGTGCCACAGCGACGCCGGAAACAGCGCGAGTATCACTACTGCCGAAACCAGGCAGTCGGCCAGCAGCACGGGCAGCACCAGGCGCAGGTAGAGCGCCAGCACCCGGCGCGTGAGACCCAGGCGCAATAGCTCATTGGCCGTGAGGCTGCTGAGGAAGGCAAATAAGTTATTGTTGACGTAGGTGAAGCTGATGATGGGTAGCAGCCCCAGGTAGAAAAACCCGTTGTGCCCGATTTTGCCGTTCTCTACCATCGCCAAGCCTGTGATGACGAGCAGCGCGATTTTGACCACTAGGCCCATGGTCAGCGGCATCCAGATGCGGCGCAGGTACACTTTCCACTCCAGCGGCAAGCGGGCCAGCGTGGTGCTGGGCGCGGTGGTTGCCAGCTCGGCCGGCAGGTAGCGGGCGCTGAAATACGGCCCTAGCCAGTAGAGCTGCGCCGCGCCCACTAGCCAGGGCAGCAGGGCCATGCCCACGCCCAGCGCCGTAGCGTAGGGCGCGGTGGGCACGGCCAGCCACCAGCCCATCAGGCCCAGGCTCAGGAGGTTGGCGGCCAGCAGCGGGTGCCGCCAGCGGCCCAGCGTCACGAGCAGGCGCACGTTGAAGCTCAGCACGGTAGCGCCTACTAGCAGTAGCAGGCTAAAACCCGGTACGAGCACATGGTGCGGTGCTACGAGCATGGCCACCAGCAGCCCGAGGAACAGCGAGAGGCGGCGCAGGGTAATGAAATCGAGCAAAAAAGCCGTAACCACGTTCTGGCGCTCCGATACCGGAAAGTGCTCGGGCAGCGGCCGCGTAATGGGCCGCAGCGAGGGGAAAAAGTCAACCATGAGCGTCGTGACCAGCCAAGTGGCATTCAGGCTGACCAGGATGGTGGGCAGGTGTTCGGCGATGCCCGCCTTATCCTGGTGATTGAGCATGAAGCCAAAACCCGCCCCGTAGAGCGCCATAATGGAGAGCAGGAACAGCGCCAGGGCGCGCTCGCCGCCGTCGGCAGGCCACACCACGGCCCGCAGGCGGCGGCCCAGCAGGTAGGGCAGGTAGTGGCCTAGCGTTGCGTAGTCAGCCATGAGAGGTCTTGGGCGGTGTCGGTGGGGGTGGGCTGAATGAGTTGAAGCAGGGCGTCGCCGAGCACGGCGCGCTCGCCGTGCAGGAAGTCGGGCAGGGTGCCCCAGTACTTCACCTCGCTGTCGTCAATGACCAGCAAGTGCGTGGCTACCTGCTCGATGTGCGCCAGGTTGTGCGACGATACAAACGTGAGCGCCTGCGGCCGGTAGCTGTTCAGCAACGCCAGCACGCTATTGGCCGAAAACACGTCGAGGCCGTTGAAGGGCTCGTCCAAAATCAGCAGCTCGGGGCGGTGCAGCAGGCACGAGGCAATGGCCACTTTCTGCTTCATGCCCGTCGAAAACGAGCCCAGGCGCTTGTGGCGCACGGTGGGGTAGTCTTCGAGCAAGTGCGCCAGCAGGCTCTCGATGTGGGGCTGCGCTTCGGGCAAGTCGTAGATGCGGGCCACGAACTGCAAGTACTCCTCGGGCGTGAGTTGCTCGACCAGGTACGCTTGGTTGACGAGCGCGCCCATGCGCCGCTTCACGGCCACCGGGAAGGTTTCGCCCAGCGGTTGGCCATCGAGGACAATCTGGCCGCTGTCAGGTAGTAGAATGTTGGTGAGCAGGTTGAAAAGCGTGCTTTTGCCCGCGCCGTTGCGGCCCACCACGCCCACGCAGTAGCCGGTTTCGGCGGTCAGGCTCACGTTGCGCAGCACGGGGTTGCGCCCGAAGGACTTGGTGAGATTTTGTAAGTCTAAAATCATTATCAGCAGCAAAAAAGGAGGGCCGGAATAAGCCGCAAGGTACTGGCCGGGCGGCGCTGGTATTCGCTTTATCGCTGGTTGGCGCGGGGTATTACAAAACCGAGTTGGTAAACGAGTGTAGAGACGCATCCTTGCGTCTCGCGTCCGGCGAGTTTGCTAACGCCAGGATACCTGCTTGGGTCTTGCCTCGAATGGGCTTGATGACGTTGGAAAGGCTCCCTACGCCGCTCGTCAAGCGGGCTTAACAACGCCGAGACGCAAGGATGCGTCTCTACACCTTTTCGTATCTCTGCCAACATTTCAACTCATGCCCCTCATCTACTGGCTGCGCAACGACCTGCGCCTGCACGACAACCCCGTGCTGGCCGCCCTGCCAGCCGCCACCGATGCCCTGCTGCCGGTGTACTGCATCGACCCCGATTATTTTGGCCCCGATGCCTACCTGGGCCTGCCCAAAGTGGGGCCGTACCGGATGGCTTTTTTGCTGGCCTCGCTAGCCGATTTGCGGGCTAGCTACGCGGCGCTGGGCTCGGATATTCACTTTGTGGTGAGCCGCCCGGCCGAGGTGCTGCCCGCCCTGGCGCGGCAGCTGGGCGCGCAGGCCGTGTGGGCCAGCGCCGAGCACACCACCGAAGAAGCCACCGCCGCCACGGCCCTGGCCGCCGCCCTGGGCCCCGCCGTGCCGCTGCAGCTGTTCGAAACCCGCACTTTGCTCGACCCCGCCGACCTGCCCATCGCGCTGCGCGATTTGCCGTTCTCGTTCAGTAAGTTCCGCTTTGGGGTGGCTGATAAAATGGCGGTGCGAATGCCGCGCCCAGCGCCGCAACGGTTGCCCACGCTGCCCGTAGGCTTCACGCCCGTGCCCCTGCCCCCTGCGGAGTTAATCGCCGTCCGGCTGGGGCAGCCGTCGATGCTGCGCATTCAGCTCGACCGTCGCTCCGCCCTGCCCACTCAGGGCGGCGGCGAAACGGCGGCCCTGGCCCGCCTGCACGACTACGCCGTCGAGCGTCACCTCGTCGGCCGCTACGACGACACGCGCAACCAAATGCTGGGCGAGGCATTCAGCACCAAATTCTCGGCCTGGCTGGCCAATGGCAGCCTCTCGCCCCGGCAGGTGTGGGCGGCCATCGATGCCTACGACGTCACTCACGGCCCCCGCAGCAAAGGCGCCATGCAGCTGCGGCTGGAGCTGCTGTGGCGCGATTATTTCCTGTTGCTGGCCCAAAAAGCGGGGCCTGACTTCTTTCGGTGGCGCGGCTTACGCGGGCAGCAGCCTAAGTCCACGCAGCCCGACCAGGCTGTATTCCAAACCTGGACCACTGGCCACACCGGCAATTCCTTTGTCGACGCCAACATGCGCGAACTGGCGGCCACCGGCTTTATGAGCAACCGGGGCCGCCAAAACGTGGCTAGCTACCTCATCCACGACCTGCACCAGGATTGGCGCTGGGGCGCGGCTTGGTTTGAGCATCAATTGATTGACCACGACCCGGCCCTGAATTGGGGCAACTGGAAATACATTGCCGGCACCGGCACCGACGTGCGCGATACCGCTTTTGACGTGGCCCAACAGGCCAAGCGCTACGACCCGCAAGGCAAGTACGTGCGCACCTGGCTGCGCGAGTGAACCTTAGTCGTGCGAGCGTGGGCGCCTTACCCCCCCAGCCCCCTCTCCTTTTCGGAGGGGGGCTGGGGGGTGAGGCGCCTACGCCTAACGAGCTAGTTACCCCGCCTCAATCAGCTGCACTGCCTTCTCTAGTACCTCGTCGCGCCCCTCAACGATGCCCTTAATGGTGGGTTTTACCTCCACGTCGGGCACGATGCCGACGCGCTGGGTTTCGCGGCCGTCGGGGTAGTACACGCCGATGCCGCTGATGGCGGTGCGGATATTGCCGGGCAGCACGATGCTAGACACGTTGCCATCGGCGCCGGCTGTGGTGCTGCCTACCACGGTGGCGCGGGGGGCGGTGCGCAGGGCCATAGTGGTGTATTCGGCCTGGCTCTGCGAGATTTCATCAATCAGAATCATGACCTTGCCGGGGTAGGCTGCGCCGGGGCCGGACGTTACTTTCTGGCCGGTGCGGCTGTTAAAAAAGCCGGGGTACTTGGGGTCGAGCTGGCTAAAGCGAGCGAAGGCCTGGGGCTTGTCGAGCAGGTACTTAGAGAGCGTGAACACTACGAACTCCGAGGGGTAGTTGCGGATGTCGATAACCAAGCCTTTCGTGCCCTTGGCCTTGTCCATAATACCCGGTAAATCAGAATTTTTGATGGTGCCCAAGGCCAGGTAGCCGATGTTGCCGGGTAGCAGCTTCCAGGCCGGGGCTTGGGGGTCGGGGGTGCCGTAGCTCAGTTGCTGGTTGAGCTGGCCGATGGGCACGCGCCCCACCGACACCGGAAACTCGCGGCCGGCGCGGCGTACCACCAGCGCCACTTGCGCGGTGGAGCCGCGCAGCAGGTCGCGGGCCACGTTGCGCAGCTGCGTGGGCTCGTTGGAAGCGGGCGTGATGGGCTGGCGGGCTTTCACGATGTCAGTCACCGGCTGGCCATCTACCTGCACGATTACATCGCCCGGCTTGAGGGTGGTGGCCGCGCCCAGGGCGGCATCGTAGTAGCCGGCCACCGTGGCCTGGCCCTCCACAAAGCGCAGCCACAGCGGGGCTTGGTAATTGCCTTTGTATTCGCTCAGTGTTTTGTCATTGAAGACATTGGCATGCGTGTCGTGGATGCGCGCAATGAGCGCGAGCGCCGTGAGCCGGTACTGCTCGGGGCTGCGGGCGGCCACAAACTGAGGGATGAACTCGGGCAGCACGCGCTGCCAGTCTTCGCCGATGGCGTAGCGGTAGGGGAAGTAGTAGTCTATCATGTTCCAGTAGCGGAACAGCGCTAGCAGGCGCAGGCCATCGTCGGGTGTGGCCGGGCTGGCGTATGCTTCTTCGTGCGTGAAAATGGGGTTGCCGACGCTCGGCGCGGGGCGCACGTAGTAGTTCGGGCCCTGGCTGCGGTTGCGGCGCAGATACACGAGCTGTTGGCTCAGGGCCGGGCTGAGCTGGTTTTTATCGCCGAGCCAGGCCAGGTCGGGTTGCAGGCGGGTACTGTCGGGCTCGCGGCAGCTGCGGCAGGCGGGCACCGGGCCGAGGCCGGTGAGCCACGCGCCCAATACTTCGCTGCGGCCTTTTAGGTCTTTGCTGGACAATACTTTGGGTAGCACGCGTAGTAGCTCGGCGTCCCAGTTGTAATCGCCGCGGGCCACGGCGGGGTGGTAGTATTTCGCGAAGCCCCAAACCCGGCCCAGCACGGCTAGATTTTCGATTTGCTGCTTGCTGAGGTTCTCAATCGTCAGGCCCGAGCCGTGCCGAAAAGCCGTGTCCTGGTCGGCTTTGAAGCGCGCCACGGCTTTGGGCTTGGCCTGCGCCAGGGGCTTGTCGTCCACGTTCAGCGTCAGGTCATCGAGCCACATAGTGCCGGTAGCGGGCAGCAGCCCGCCGATGTAGATGGTTTGGGCCTCCTCATCCAGGGGCAGGCTGATGGTGTACTGCTGCCAGTCGGTGGTGCCCTTGATGGGGCGCTTCTGCATGTTGTCGAAGGCCAGCGTGCCCGCCGGGCCATCTACCCGCATCCAGAGGCCCGCGTAGCCGTCCTGCACGTTGTCGGTTTTGAGGTATCCGGTCAGCTTCAGCGTCTTACCCTGAAATGAAGCGGGCAAATGCTGGCTGGTTACGCCAAATTCGTCGCCCTCGAGGGGCTGGCCCGTCGATTTCAGGCGCAGGGCGTAGCGGCCGCCGTGGCGCGTGAGCGAGTCGGCCACCAGCTCGTAGGCCTTGCGAAAATCGGCCGGCGCCCCAGTCCGGATGCTCGTTAGCCAGCCGGTGGGGCGGTGGGTTTGGGGGCTCACCTGCTCCATGTCCAGGTTGAGGGTGGCCGGGGCCTGGGCGGCGGCCAGCGTGGGTAGCAGTGCCCAGCCGAGCGCTAAAAAAGTAAGTTTCATGCAGTAGGGAGCCAAAAAGCCGTCCCAAGGTAGCAGCAATACCCGAAAAAATTGGATATAGGCAGGTAGCGCAGGCTTTTAGTCCGCAAGTGCAACGGCCTGCTCACTCGCGGACTTTAAAGTTCGCGCTACTTACATGCGCCCCATTTGCATCCAAGGCGCGGTTAGGCGCACGTAGACCGAAGCCGAGAGCGGCAGCTTGCCGTAGCCGAGCTGCGTAAAACCCCGCATGTGCTGGTCGTTTTGCAGCGTTTCGGGGATGACGTAGCCCGTGATTTGGCCGCCCACGCTCAGCTCGGGGCCGCGGGCGCCGCCCAGCGTGGTGAGGCGGTAGCTGCTGCCCAGCGTGAGGGTGTGCACATTGAACACCATGTCCAGCGGCGCATCGGCGGGGCCGGGCACGTAGTAGCTCAGTTCCTCGGTGTCTTTTTGCACCCATTCGTAGCGGCCGTAGAAGGTGGGCCGGCCCAGGGTGAGGTTGGTTTCGGCCAGCACCGCGTGCTCGGCGTGCGCGCCGTGGCCTTGGTTCAGGCCCCAGACCAGCGCCGAGGCGAGGTAGTGGCGCTCGCCCCAGCTACGGCTGTGCAGCACCGAGGCCGTGGTGCGGCGCACGTTTTCGTCGGGGTGCAGGTCTTCGGGGCTTTTGATGAAGGCGTGGCTCGCTTGCAGGGCCAGCTCCGAAGTCGGGTTCCAGTTGAGGCGGGCGGCCCAGGAATCGGCGCGGGGCTTGTCGAAATCGTAGCGGTACTGGTCGGGCTCGCGGCCCGTGAAGTTGCTGCCCTCCAGCTTAAACTGCTTGTAGCGCACGCCCAGCGTGGCCACGCCGTAGGTGATGTGCGTGGCATCGGTCCAGTGATGCGAGAGCGGCGCATCGGGGTTCGGCATGGCCGACAGCCGGTGCATAAAGGCCGTGGGCCCTATGGCCGGCTCGCCGGGGTAGCCGAGGTAGGCGGTTAGGTCAATATCCTTCGACACGGCATAAGTATAAGCCACGCTCAGGCCCGAAAATAGGTCGTGCGGGTGCTGCTTGTCGATGAGCGGCTGGCCCTGGTAGCTCTCGCCGGTCTGGAACAGCAGCGGGTAGCCGCCCCGCGTTTCGGTGAGCGCATCGAGGCTCATCATCAGGCTCAGGTTCAGCAGACCCCGCTCGCCCACGTTTCGCTGGGCCATGGTCATAAACCAGTTGGGGCCGTCTACGGCGCTGCGGTGGCCGCGGGCGTCGCGGTGGTTGAAGTTCTGGCTGGTGTAGCGCCCGAAAGCCGCGCCGTGGTACATGAGCATCCAGGGGCCTTTGTGCTGCATCCACATGTACATGGGCGTCTGGTCGGGCTGCCAGGCGGTGCCCGAGCCGTTGCGGTTCATGGGCAGGTTGCGCGAGTAGGCGTGGCTCATGGGGT
>Ga0265797_10008261_pt1 | contig 13920 bp, 13 predicted proteins | sample P2T30metagenome_FD_192433 | JGI IMG/M metagenome (GOLD analysis project Ga0265797, IMG submission 192433) | Plant litter microbial communities from East Loma Ridge, Irvine, California - P2 T30 | ecosystem: Environmental > Terrestrial > Plant litter > Unclassified | place: USA: California... | reverse complement strand
ATCATGATAGCGTACTTGTAAGTCACTTCACCATACAATGTCTCGAAAGCTATTGTAGTCAAAAACACGACAAACCATGTAAAAATCGTAGAAAAGTATCAAAGGCAACACTAGAGGATTGGACAACGATTCATACAATATACCACGCATATCTGGCTACTATTCTATAAATCTACTGCTCTCAAACGAGGTCAGCTAGCAAAGATTTGCTCCTGCCATGTCAGTACTTAAATACCAAGAGTGAATTCGACACCAACGTCGATATCACGGGCCATCTTGACAACCTTGCTGAACTGGACAGACTTCTCAGCGGCGGCCTGTAGGTCATCGATGGAGAAGATCTTGAGGCCTGAGTCGTTGAGCTGGGCGGGAAGTTAGCAGATGTCCAGCTTCAGTGCTGTGTGGATTAACTTACGAGCTTCTGGGCCGCCTCCATGTTGGTACCCTGCAACCTGGCAATAACTGGGGTCTTGAGGTTCATCTCCTGGACTACCTGGATTAGACCCTTGGCGATAGCATCGCAGCGCACGATACCACCGAAGATGTTGACGAAGATGGCAGTGACCTTGGGGTCGCTAGTAATGAGGTCAAACGCTTGCCTGATAGCCTCCGGTGTAGCACCGCCACCGACGTCCAGGAAGTTGGCGGGGGTGCCACCATTGAGCTTGATGATATCCATAGTCGCCATAGCGAGACCGGCACCGTTGACAAGGCAGCCAATGTCACCGTCGAGCTTGATGAAGTTGAGACCAACCTTGGCGGCCTTGACTTCGTCGGGGTCCTCTTGGGTCAAGTCCCTCCAGGAGAAGACCTCCTTCTGGCGGAAGTCGGCGTTGTCATCAAAGTTCAGCTTGGCGTCCATGGCAAGGACCTGGTGGTCGGTGGTCTCGGAGAGGGGGTTGATCTCAATCTGAGTGGCATCCTTCTCCATGAATACCTTGTACAGCTTCTGGATAGTGTCCTTGGCGTCCTCGATGCACTGCTCAGAGAAGCCGAGGTCGGTCGCAATGGTGCGCGCCATCTCGTCAGTGACGCCGGTGTGGATGTCAACGGGGGTGGTGATGATGGCCTCGGGGTGCTCCTTTGCGACAGCCTCAATGTCCATACCACCTTGCGACGAAGCGACGATGACGGGTCCTTGTGAAGCGCGGTCCATGAGGATAGCAAGGTAGAACTCTCGGCGGGCAAACTTGCGGTCGACAATGAAGACAGAGTTGCAGAGCCGGCCGGCGGCTCCAGTTTGCTTGGTGATGAGCTTGTGACCGATCATCTGCTCAGCGAGGATAGCGGCTTCGCGGGGACTGCATGCTGTGTTAGACAGTGGCCAAGGTGCCGTATGGTCGCAAGCTAGCATACGAGTAGACGACCCTGACACCGCCCTTGAAGCCGTTGTCGAAGGTTCCCTTTCCACGACCTCCAGCAAGAACCTGGGCCTTGATCACAGCGTCCTCTCCGCCTGCACACATTAGCCCAGAACTGCCCGTTTACTCTTGCTGGCGCCTACCAATGTCCTTGGCAATCTTCTCTGCCTCGGCGCCGCTTTCAGCGACACCGCCCTTGGGTACGCCAATGCCATACTGGGGTTCGTATTAGATGTCTGCGTGGCCGATAATGTTCAATATGCGGTGGGGTCTTCGTACCGACTCGAGCAGGGCAGCGGACCTGTATTCGTGGATTGCGAGGCCTCTCCTTTGCTGGATGACAGAGCGCTTCAGCGGTGTCTCCTGCGTTCAATTAGCATGTGTTTCCCAATTGCGGGCAGACTGTGTAAGAGGCTTCTGCAGCTTGCGGAGCATGCCGGTACACTTGCACTTACAGCAGCAGCGCGAACAGCGCGAGCCAGCGGCCGGGCGCGGGCAAAGTTGTACATGATGTCTGAGCGGCAGACACACGTTTTGGGTATGTGGGCAAGGTTGAGGGGTGGGTTAAGCTGGAATACACAGCTCCGTTGATGTCGCTGCTTCACAGCCCTGTTGCGGCCGTCTGCTAGCGTGCCGAGAATGAACCGGGTCCTCAAAAAATATCGCGGCGGCCGGGAACGCTTCACGGCGAGCGACCAAGACTCGATCGACTTCAACTAACTGCGCAATCATGTCCAAGCGAAATAATGATGGCGATGTCATTGCAAACCGCATAAGTCTGCTAGAAGCAAAGGGACAGAAGCTCTTGGCGTCGCTATATGGATCGCGGCCAGACTGGAACTCTGCGGATAGTGCTACCAAAGCGCAACATGACGATGATGACCAAGACCTCAAACAAAACTATACTCACGACAGGTAAAAATGCGTATAATTCCAAATTTCCAGATGAAATCCTGATCGGTATCTAGAATCGGTCTTGGCGGTGTGTTACCCAAAGACATTGAAGATGGCAGTTTCACCAGGAGGATACCAACATCAGACGACAAACTGCTGCAACAGTTGATTGGCAAGAAGAAAGCAAAAGCTCACATTACCGCGAAACAAGAGGCAGCAAGACCAAACGCTTCCACCAAGGCCCAGCAGTATGCCAAGCAGATTGCCGCAAAGAAAGACGAGAGTGACGAGGAAGAGGGACGGGCTGCTACTTTCAAATCAAAGAGGCAAAAGAAGAAGGAGAAACAGACGCCAAGAAATGTAGACAGTGACGACGAAGATGAGGAGTCGAGAGCGAAGCGACTCGCAGCCACTGCAAAGAACGAAGATCAAACCAAAGAGGTCATAATTACAGACACTCAAGTCGACGATAAGACAACTCAAAGTAAGGACGATGAGGCGGAAGTTGCACCTCCGGCCCCCAAAAGAATAAAGACTAAACCAAAGAGTTTTCTTGACGAGATTCTAGCGGAGCGGTCAAAGAAAAAGAGCAATAAAGGGAAGTAGTGTAGAAAGAGCAACAGAGCAGATACAACGAGGCGCCATCACAGTGTTGTAAACCTAGATTTTGATACCCCTATGCAAATACTAATTTACATTGCAACACGTCTCCTACTCGCGAATAATCAAACTAGCCATGCCCATTCCCGTACCAATGCACTTACTCAGTACACCGACCTGCTCTCCACTCCTGCCCATCTCACTCAAAAGTGTAGCAAGCATCCTACCACTTGTCGCCCCCAGAGGGTGGCCCAATGCAATTGCACCTCCATTAGGATTGACCTTGTCCATCTTGCCTTCAAGGCCCAATTTCCTTACGCAGTACAGTGCTTGGCTAGCAAACGCTTCGTTGATTTCCCAGACATTTATGTCTGAGGTCTGCAGGCCGGTGTAGTCCAGAAGCTTGGGGATGGCAAGAGCAGGTCCAACACCCATCTCATCAGGCGAACAGCCGACGACTTGTGTGCCGGCCCACTTTCCAATAATTTGCTTTTCCAGACCGAGCGCTGTAGCTGTAGAACGGCGCATCATGAGCGCTGCGCTCGCCCCGTCCGAGACCTGACTGCTGTTTCCTGCTGTGCTGGTGCCGTCTTTCTTGAACGCTGGTTTCATGGCGCCAAGTTTCTCGACTGTGGTTCCCGGCCGAATGCCATCATCTTTGGTAATCGTAACTTGTTTTTGACTTTCTGGAGTCTCAGGCTCAATCCAACGTGTCGTGACAGGTACTATCTCGTCATCAAAGTTGCCCTTTTCTTGCGCTCGGGCAGCCCTTTGTTGCGATTGCGCAGCAAAGGCATCTTGATCTGCGCGGTTAACGCCATAGCGCTCTGCAACGTTCTCCGATGTGATACCCATGCTCATGATGCACTCTCGCGCTTCCTTGACTGGGCTATCTTTCATCTCAGGCCAGAGCTCCGTTGGTATAGCTCTACTGCCGTAGTTGCGCGTCATGCTTTCCATGCCTCCTGCAATGCCTATATCGATTTGTCCCACGGCTATCGAGTTTGCGATCGAGGTTATAGCAGAAAGGCCGGATGCGCAGGCGCGGTTTACTGTGCTGAATGAAGTCGTCGTGGGGATACCGACGTGGTTGGCAGCCATGCGACCAGCTTTCGAGCCACCGAGTTCGGCAAGGACGGTACCAATGCATACGTCATCTATCTTTGCCGGGTCGAGGTTCGGATATTTTGTGATTGTGGCTTTCAGCACCTGCAATATCGTCAGTATCAGGAGTTGTGTCTTGGAGATCTTGGGGGTGTCTTACTGCACCCAAAAGTTCATGGTCATATGCATCGCGAAGGCCACCTTTCTTTGCTCTCGTAACTGGTGTCCGCAGTGCTGAAAGAAAAACTACATCGTTGGGGGTTTTCTGGAGAATATTCTTCAGACCCTTCTGTACAAAAGTCATGGTGAGAGGCTAGGTGGCAATGCAATGATGAGGATGATAACAGGGGGATCAAGGCAAAGGTGTGAGAAGAAAGCAGAAATGCAAACAATTCGGTCGGGTAAGAAACGTTTGGCTGTTGCCGCATGATGAAGCCATGGTTGCTGTCAGCTAAGCCCCGGATCCGAAGGGAGCATGGCATGGAGCTTCGGCAAGTGAGCGTGGGGCGGAGAAATGGCGGCAAAGCTCTCTTCCGCTCACGTGCCATGGAAACCTGCCCGGGTGGAAAAGACTCGGAAACGTGCAGCGGATCATAACAGCCGCCCATGGACAAACAAGAAAGCACAGAAAGCAATGTCGATGTCGATTTTGAAAATATTCTAACCAAAACTCTTCAACAGCTGAAGGCTAGATGCTACAGCAATGTCAACGCAGACTGGAGTGGACAATCGTTGTTTCATCTGCTATGCACGCTGCCGCCCACGAAAATGCTCAAAGCTGCAACCATCAACTACATCAATAGCCGTCACCGTCAGAGGTACCTTGCCGCTCTCTACATATTCTGCCTTGGGTAGTCTGAGGTTCCGCCACTTTCAAGGCATCGTACCTGAAGTGTGAACGAGCAGCCTATGCGGCGGGGTATACGAGACGGAAGACATCATTCAGAACATACCAGGTTCCCTCAGCGTTCTTGAGCTGGAAAGCCTGGGTAAAGCTCATTGGCTTGTCTTCGCCTCCGAGCTATGACGGATTAGCCGAAGCCAGATGTACCAATGCAAAGGAAGCACTTGCCAGAAGCGCACCAGTGACCAGGACAAGGATACCGTCGTCGGCGGAAGGTTGCGCATCGACGGTGTCAGTTCGGTGCTGTATCTGCTGGAATGGCAGGTTCTTTCCATGAATCAGCCCTATACTCTCTCCACAGGTAGAGTCATCGTTACCTGGAGCTTCTCTACGATGGCGGCTGATCCCTGAGTTCCTTGCGCCTCAAAGGTGAGCATGGAGGTTTCCTTCTGTGACTGTTGTGAGCCGGCTGCTGATCTATGCGCTCATGTAGGACCGCATACGTAGAGCTGGGCGAGACCGGCGCGGTTCTCATCGAATGTCTTGTAGTAGAACTGGACGAACTGTTCTGGAGCTGGGTCAGTCGCGGTACGACCGGACAAGTGTTCGCAGAGAAAAACGTCGGCGCGACGTAGCTGCCGTCATGCTTCGCGTGGTAGGTTATACATACGGGCAATGGTGTTAAAGTCGGCTGCGCGGATGGTCAGTTCTGGGTGTACTGCCTTCTGCCACGTACGATGTGGAACAGAGCACGTGTGACAAATAAAAGAAAGAAAGAGCCACCAAGCAAGTAAAAGCCTGATCCTGCAGCCAGAGATTCAAGCACAGCAACCCTGTGAGTCGCAGCTCTCCACTCTAGGCGCATCCAAGGGCGCCGATGGTGGGGTAGAAGTGGCCAACTTACACATCTTTGCGATTTGTCGGTTTCTTGGACCGTGAGGTTGGGAACAGAAAGATGTATGGGCTTGACGGGTGTGCGCGCAACGGCTAGAGTGCAGAATCGGGTGGAAGTCTCGAGATGATGTTTAGGCTTTTGCTGTCACTGCCCGCCATCGGTCATGCTTCGTTGGTGGGGTACGCGCTAGTCTTGGAATGGCCCGGGCCGACCTTGTGCCGCGCCGGGCATTTTCTTCGAAGCTCGTTCGCTCCAACTTTTCAACTCCATCGCCGGCCACCATTGCGCTTAATGTAGCGCCATGTGGCCAGCAGCACCAGCATGTAAAACTGTAAGCAACCTTCTATCTTTCACTCCCATCGCATTATGATGATCACATAACGATAACTTCCGAGTCAACGACGGTGAAGTCCAAAAATTTTCAAGCTCAACAGGCTGATTGCTCATCTACAACTTGTACTGCCTTTCAACTACTAGGCGCATGTGCTGACATGACGTCTCATAGATCATTATTCATACTGCCGATACCAAGGCGCTCGTTTGAGAGCTTGCCCTAGATAGATTACATAGTCAATCAAATGCGCGTCGATCATTCCTCTCCCGACCATCACACTCTACAACCCCTTCTTCTGGAATGACTTGATGCAGTCAATCATGGATTGCTCCAATGTCCTGTAGTTCAGACCAAGGATCTCAATTGATCGCTTATTGTTGTATCCGTACATACCCTTGCCAGGGGTGCCTTCTGGGTAGTCGCCGCCTGGCGTAGAGTCGCTAGGAAGGTCCTTCAACTCGGGAAAGTTTTTCTTGATGGCCTGGCAAATATCCCTGTTGGAATAGTAACCTGCAGTGACAAAGAAGCGCTTGTTGGCGGCTTCTGGCTTCTCAAATGCAGCTACATGGGCTTCAGCAACGTCGCGTACATCTACCCAAAGGTGCTGAGGCGGCATGTTCTTGGGAATTTCATCCTTGCACTTGCCCTGGGCAACGCTCAGCATGAACTTATTCGATGTGTTGAGATTGTCTAGGCTATCAAGAGCGTGGACCTTGGTTACTGTCAGCGAGCATGTTCATACAGTTTGTACCTTCGCTACTCACAATCGGCCCGAAAACCATCGGGGGGTTGATAGTCGAGAGTGAGAAATTAGGCTTCTCATGTTCCACAAAGTCCCATGCTGCTTTCTCGGCAAATGTCTTGCTTGCTCGATATCCTGTCATCGGGTTCTCCTTCGCCTCCTCTAGCGTGATGGGATCCCAGTCGTCCTCTGAGTAGATGTGTCCAGGCCAGTAGCCGTTTTTGGGGTGTACAATGGCGGCGTATGACGATGTGATCACTACATGTTTGACGGACGGTGCGTGCGCCTTGATCGACTTCAAAACAGACGTGGTTCCAACTATCGCAGGGTCAAGCAGATCCTATCGAGTCAGCGAATGATGCTAGTTTGGTCCAAGTAAAGTGCACTCACTTTCTTGACATCAGTCACGTTGTAATGAAACGGACTCGCAGTGTGTAGTACAACCTCAAACGGAGGGTCGGAGACGACAGCCTTCTCGAAAGCGTCTGGCTGTGCGATATCCGGTACGATAGCGAAGCCTAATTGGCCTTTGTCGACATAGCTCTTGTAGGACGCTTTTATCTTGTCTGCCTTGTCCTGCGTCCGCACAGTGGTAACCACGCTATGCCCGTGGTCTAGGAGGATGTCGAGCGTGTGCGCAGCAATGAAGCCACTGCCTCCTGTCAACAAAACTCGTGTCATTTCAGCTTAAGTTGGCGAATATGGTGCAATTGGTGCTGGGGCGTAGAAGTCTAGTTCACAAACACCTAAGCGGCGAGGCAATGCCCTCCATATGTAGGCTGGTAATCAGCATGCGGAGTAGTATGTGGTCCGAGGTCCGACAAACGGAATTAATCTTCTTTCGCAGTTGCAAGTGCCGCTGACACTTACAAAAGTCCTTCGATCTGGTGGCAGTGGGGTGGTTATGTCCGGTCTTCGGGCCGTGTTGTTGTCATCGATGCGACACCTTTGGTGGGGCATACTGCGCCTTGCTGTCACCCTCTTGCGGCACGGCAAACAACTGCTGATCGACAGCTTCACGTCTCTTGGGCTTGCCAAATGGACTATGGACCTCCCAGTATACTCCACAGCAGAGCCAGATCTTCATTGCCGGAATTCGACGATTTCCTTGCACGTCTTATGGAACATGCAACACGGAATGCATGCGACTTGAGGGCTGAACAGGAACAGGGACGCGGATTCGGTGATTACTGTGAATGCGACAGCTGGGAGGCTGATAGGGTAGACTTTGGAAGGAGACTCGCGGCGCAAAGGAGTCCTTTGGTGGCGGTGTTAGCCCGCGGCAAGAACGTCGCGTTACGCACACCTCATCTTATCCATCGCAGGCCCCACCATAGCTCGAACTGCATCCCACATTGCTCGCCCCGCCCCGCGTCATTGTAATTGTACCCTTCCAATCCGACGAGTGTCCGTTATTTCGATGTCGCTTAATTGCCCTTCCTGGCAGGGGATAGCAGGGGGTAGCAGGTTGGGAAAGAATTCAGCGGTCCTGGCTGAGAGGGTGGCTCAGTTGTGTTTGCGGGGCAAGTGGACAAGATGAGGGGCAAGGCGTTCTTCAGTCGAATATTTCTTCTCTATCTTTCTCTCCTTCCTGAGCTATTCAAATTCTCAAATCAAATATGCCCTTGAAGAGAAGCCCACCTTTCCGCGCTGAGCACGTAGGCTCACTGCTCCGGCCCCAGGAGCTGGTGCAAAAGCGTTATGACGTCGCTTCAGGCAAGGCGCAGCCAGAGGATCTCATGCCTCTGGAAGACAAGTCCGTCGCGGAGGTCATAAAGACCCAGCAAGATTGTGGGTTCAAGGTTGTGTCAAGTGGCGAGTACACCAGGTCAGTGACTCGGAACCTCATAGTTTAGGTCTAGACTAACTCTGAGCTAGGCATATGTTCTGGGGTACGTTCTTCGAGACACTTCATGGTATGAAGGAACTTCAGCTTGGCGTACTCAAAGGCTACAACAAGGATATGTTCAGAGCTTACGCACCTGACGTCAAGTCTTTCATGGAAGCAAAAGAAGTGCCTAACCATGTCACTGTCTGCGTCGAGAAGATCAGACATCCCGGAACGTCAAGCAACCAGCGCGAAGTTGACCTGATGAAGAGTCTCCTGCCCGAGAGCGAGTGGAAGAATATCAAGATTACCTTGATCTCGCCATCATGGTACCATTTCCGTTACATGAATGGAAGAGCCTACCCGAAAGAAGTCTATGCGAATGACGAAGAGTACTTCGAGGATGTTGCGAAGGCATACCAAGAAGAGCTAAAGATCTTGCACTCGCAAGGCATCAGGAACATCCAGATCGATGACCCTAATCTCGCTTACTTCTGCTCGGACGATATGCTAGCGGGCTGGAAGGCTGATACGACAAATGACAAGTCGGCTGACGAAATGTTCGATTCGTACGTTCGATTCTACAACAAGTGCTTTGAACGTCCCACAGACATGCACCTCGGCATCCATCTGTGCCGCGGCAACTACGTGGGCAGCAGGCACTTTTCTGAGGGCGCATATGACAACATTGCGAAGAAGCTGTTCCAGGTATGTCCATCGCTCATAACAAAAAAAAAGCATACTGATCTGGGTAGGACCTCAACGTCGATACATACTACCTTGAATACGACACACCACGCGCTGGAGGTTTCGAGCCACTTGCGCATCTCCCTAAAAATAAGAATGTCGTACTGGGTGTCATCACTTCCAAATTCCCTAAACTCGAAGACAAGGATGAGATGATCGCAAGGGTCAACCAGGCCGCTGATTGGATCGCAAAGGGTACTGGCCAGTCACGCGAAGATGCTATCAAACAGTGCTGTGTCAGTCCCCAATGCGGTTTTGCGTCACATGCCGAGGGTAACTCGCTTGGTTACGAAGACATGAGGAAGAAGTTGCAACTTGTAAGAAGTATTGCTGACGCAATATGGCCCGGCGAGTCGTGAACAAGGATCGAAAACACGTGGTCGGGATGGCGCACAGGTGCTGAGGGAAAGAACCGCAAGCCTTAACGCTGCGGCCAGGCAGACTAGAGTGAGCATTGAGAGGTTCGGTGGGGACTGCCGCATGCCGATTTCAACATGGCTGACGGCTTTTGCATGACGAGCATGTGTTGGGTGGAGCGGCCGAGTCAGTTACGTTGGGTCTCGTGGCGAAAAGTCGACTTTTTTCATTTACCGATAATCCATCGTTCCTTTCCACGTGGACGCTGCATCTCTATCGGGCAGCAAATCGGCACACTACAGAACCACGTCATCTTGTTCCCAAGTCCTTCGTGAAGTCCAGATTCACAAAGCTTCGAGTGCACGTTGATGCTAATCTTTACTGGGCGCTAGCGTCCGCTATCCCTGAAACGGCTTCTCCACGCGCCTGGGCCACTTCCGAAGCGGGAGGGAGGTCCGGCTTAAGAATTGATAGACCAGGGGGAAGTGTCCCTGACAGGGGAAATATCATTTCCATGCGTGGAACCTATCGGCGAGGAGCAGAATAAGGAAGGCGTAAGTAAGCATGCCGCGGATGTACACGTCTACCACTTGATACTGTGGCACATTCGCAAGGTGAAAGATGCTGAAAAGTAGCATCTTAAGTCACGGAGTGGGGACTATATTCTCGCCGAATGTTCTTTCTCTTTTCTCTATTCAGGGCTGAACATTAACAACCGACATATAGGCAGCACGGAGCGAACGCCAAGTCATGTTCGGGTGCGCAAATTGCAGCTCGCAGGGTATCCTTGAGGGATCCATACGATCTACACGCCGGCCTTGACCTTAAGCATTGTTTTCCAGGCTGAGAAAGGATCAACTACCGCAACTACCGCAACTACTGAACATCGAGTGTTGCCATCGAATTGCATGCAGTGTTTTTTGTCCGACGCGACCCGGCATTCCTAGACAGCGGGTGAATAGGGGCGGACGGCTCATGCGATTTAGAACTTACTTAAAGGCTCAAGAGGCTGTTCAGGATGATTCAAGCAGGCAACTCTTCAGCCTCTGTCATTCTTTCTTTAAATATCCACCCGGGCGAACAAGTACCTACCTAATACCTAATCACCATGTTCTTCCCCAAGATCTTCGGGTTTGCGGCCCTTCTTACGCTCGCCAGGGCAGTCGATCTCACTGGTTACGAATATGTAGTTGTCGGTTCCGGAGCTGGCGGTGGCGTAAGTTATAGACTACCGTGTTGCTTATAAGTATTTTACTAATCACCGCTAAAGCCCCTGGCTGCTCGCCTCGCGCTCGCCGGTCACAAGACACTTCTGATTGAGGCTGGTGACGACCAAGGTGCAAACACCAACTACACAGTTCCTTCGTTCAGCGCCAGGTCATCAGAGGACCCCAACTTGAGCTGGAACTTCTTCGTCAAGCACTACGCCGATGAGACAAGACAGGCTCGCGACTACAAGACTTCTTATACTACCCCCGATGGCGGTGAATACACTGGTCTCAACCCCCCTGAGGGCTCTATCATGAAGGGTACGCTATACCCCCGTACTGGAACTCTCGGAGGCTGCACCGCGCACAACGCCCTCATCGCCGTTTACCCTCACCAGTCCGACTTTGATAATGTGGCCACCATCACTGGAGATGACTCCTGGTCTGCATCAAACATGCGCAAGTACTTTGTGAAGATGGAAAACAACCACTACCTTCTTCCTGGCGCCAAGGGTCACGGCGAGGATGGCTGGCTCGGCACCTCGTACGCACCCATTGACATTGTCACATCTGACCCGCAGCTTTTGAGCTTGGTTGGCGGTGCTGCATTCGCTCTGAGCAACGCCACCAACGCCATTGTCAACCTGGCTACCCTCATCGCTGGTGATGCCAACGCCGACACTGAGAGCCGTGACAAGCAGCCCGCCCTCTACCAGATCCCCCTCTCTACCACTGATGGCAAACGCACTGGATCCCGCGAGTTTGTCCTTGCCGTTCGCGACGCCGAGAACGACGATGGCAGCAAGAAGTACCCTCTTGATGTCAGACTCAACTGCCACGTTACCAAGATCACCTTCGACCAGGACGTCACTCCTCCCCGTGCCACCGGTGTTGAGTTCCTCGATGGCCAATACCTCTACAAGGCCAGCCCCAAGTCTAGCGGCGCTAGTGGAGCCCCCGGTTCCGCCACTGCTTCCCGTGAAGTTATTGTCGCTGGAGGAACATACAACTCGCCTCAACTCCTCAAGCTTAGCGGTGTCGGTCCTTCTGATGAATTGAAGAAGTTTGACATTCCTGTCGTTGCCGACCTCCCTGGTGTTGGTACCAACCTCCAGGATCACTACGAGATCAACGTTCAAGGAAAAGCACCATCAGACTTCTCTGCTCTCAATGGCTGCACCTTTGGCACCGCATCACCTGACCCTTGCATGGATCGCTGGGAGACATCCATCCTCGGTAACCGCGGTATCTACGCCTCTCCTGGTCTCGGTGCCACCATGTTCTACAAGTCCAGCGTCTCCGAGCGTGACGAGTACGACATCTTCGCTTTTGGTGGTCCAGTCAACTTCCGTGGATACTTCCCCGGCTACGCCTACAACGCCACCTCCGAGCACGACTGGTTCACCTGGGCCATTCTCAAGGCTCACCCCCGCAACAATGCCGGAACCGTCACTCTTCGCTCGGCCGACCCTCTCGATGTCCCGGACATCACCTACAACTACTTCGACACTGGTGCCGGCGACTACGAGAAGGATCTGACCTCGCTCACTGAGGCTGTCAACCTTGCCCGTGACTCCTTCAAGCGCCAACTCGTCCCCATCACAGAGGTCCTCCCCGGTGCAGACGCCAACACGCCTGAGAAGATTGCACAATACGCCAAGGATACTGCTTGGGGCCATCACGCCTCATCAACATGCCCTATTGGTGCTGATGACGACAAGATGGCAGTTCTCAACTCAAAGTTCCAGGTCCGTGGTGTCGCTGGACTGAGGGTTGTAGATGCCAGTGTTTTCCCCAGGATCCCTGGTACCTTCACTGCTGTGTCGACATACATGGTTGCTGAGAAGGCTGCCGATGTTATCCTGAGTGAGCTCAAGGCTTAGAGTTTGCACATATGATATGATGGTATTTTCGTAGCGCATGATTTGAATATGAAATAACTTTTCATCTACATCTGTTTTGTTTGTGTTTACTCCATGCTAGCCGTGAATGTTGTATAGCTTACATTGACTACATTGCGGGAAGCGCTATTAGAAATCAACCTGTCCATGCAGGATAGAGATTCTGTAACGAATTGTATACAGGATTGGAGATGCGCGCATCGTGCAATCCAACTTGATGGCCGACGCCATATGACGGAGAGTTAATTGGGGGCTTTGCGGCGACGACGAGAAATCTATGGGTATATAATATAAGGGAAAATTGATGGGATCAGGGCGCGACAAAAATTTCAGATAATTATGTAAGATCTGGTTGGGTGGAGGTGGTGGCGGAGGAGGCAGTAGAGGTGGTGAGGCCAACTGTTCCTGCATATTGCAACCCGAACAGCTATGTGAGAGCGAATTGAATTGTGAAATGTTACGCTTTTGTCCGAATTAGGTTTAGCCTAGCTTAAGGCTTGCTCCCCTCCCCCGAACGCGGAGTACCTATTATCATCCTTTTTATCGGCGACGCCTTAAAGCTCATGTCTATAGCTAAAAGCCCGCTCTTCGAGCCCGCTGCATGCTACCAATTGTTTCGCGCTTTTTTTGATCAATCTATAAACGCGTGTCCTTGACTTTCGAGGATTTCCATACTCGCTTCGACTCGAAACGGCTTAGCGCCAGTGCTAGCTTGAGATGCTCTGCGCGGTGGAAAACATACCCGGGGGCGCCAGTGCGAGGACCACTTTGCCCCGCACAGTTTTGTATGCCCACCCTTTATTATATAACTCTATTGTTATTCTAAAGCGCACCGCAATGCATGTAATTTTCCAAGTATATTGATGCTATTAGTTTTGTCGAAGACGCATCGCGACAGAAAGATAGTAATATCTCCTACTCAGATGATCACGAGAACGCATGCGTTCATGCCGATAACAGTCACGTGATCTATCATCCAAACCATGTTCGCCTGAGTGACATCGCACTCGATCAAGCACCGGAGACTGCTAATCTCCTCACACAATTGCCGTCTCCTCTGTTTGATATCGGAAGCGATTTCTCCAACGAGTATATGAATTGGGAA
>Ga0265797_10008260_pt1 | contig 13922 bp, 12 predicted proteins | sample P2T30metagenome_FD_192433 | JGI IMG/M metagenome (GOLD analysis project Ga0265797, IMG submission 192433) | Plant litter microbial communities from East Loma Ridge, Irvine, California - P2 T30 | ecosystem: Environmental > Terrestrial > Plant litter > Unclassified | place: USA: California... | reverse complement strand
CCGATCAAGCGCTCGACCAATTCGGGGATGAAAGGCCGCAGAGTCTTGCCGTTACTCTTCTTCACAATCTCGAGCAGCGTGCGCACGGCGAACGTCTGCACCTCTTGCGCGCTAGACTCCATGCCCGAAGGCGACAGCAAGAAAGGCAGCACGTGCTTGAGCATGCTCGCCGCTGTCTTTGTAGATGAGTGATCGGCTTCGAGCGCGCGTGTGAGAATTCCCGTAAGCGTTCTGGCCAGAGATGCCGCGGCTTTGCGCACCGAGTCCTTGATGTCGTCGAGGACTTTGAAGCAGCTGTTCCAGATCCTCTCCAGGTAAGGCTCGTACTTTTCCATCGGCCGGCCTTGGACCAGATCGGCGATGGCGGCGCAACTCGCTTGTCGTGTGCGCCACTCCTTGCCCAAGATACTGGTCAGCAGGTCTTCGATGATGGCGTCAAAGTGCTTGTCGATCGTTGCAGACGAGTCCTTGACCAGAGCGTTCCAGATGTCGTTCATCGACCTTTGCACCCCTTGGTTCGGGTCGAATCTGTACCTGAACAGTTTAGGGTAAAGCTTTGGGTTATCAGCAAGGTAGCCGTCGACGCTCGAGTCCGAGAGCACATTACTCAAACCGAAGCGCCCGAAAGCGGCGCGGCTGGACCAGATGGCGTTGGACGAGGCCATCGACATGAACCTGTACACCAGACTGGAGTCGCCTACTTCGGAGGCCAGGCTCATGATGTCTTTGTACGTCGAGACCGAGCCGTCGCCTGTGGGTAACGCACCGGGTTCGAAAAGCTGTGTGTCCGCTGACACGGTTCCGGCGAGACCTGTCGGCTTGTCGGAGGAGAACGAAGATACGAGGTCGCGGACGAGATCATCCTTGAGGCTTCTGTCGCCTTTTTCGTACACAAGCCCCAAGCCTCTTGAAGCAGTCTCTTGCACCAACTCGTCGCGGTCCGTGAGACAGCGCTTGAACGCAACCTGTATCGGCCCAAGTCGGCTCTGGATTTCCTGCTCCTCGCCACAGAACTGAACAAGGCAAAGTAGCCACATGGCAGCAGCTTTCTTGAGTGAAGGCTTCGTCTGCGCGCAATCGGCGATGAAACGATCTGCCAGTTTTGCGAGCGTCATGCTCCTCTTCGGACCATTTGGCATTGGACCTTCAATGTCGAGTTTGGCTGCAAGGGCGCTGGACTTCCATCCCGATGCCACGTAACTGAAGGCTTCGCCGACACCAAAGTGTACTTCGGCTTGCCTGACTTCGTGGAGCTTGTGGAGTTGTTCGATGACATATGTGAGGTCATTGCTTTCTTCACCCTTCGAGTCCTCGTCGAGTACCATGGACATTTGACCAAGGCAGAGCGTCGCTTGCTCATTGCCGGTCTTGGCCACTTCGTAGATCTTGTCAATAGCCTGCTTCACTGATTCTGTCTCGGGGGCGAAAGCGCCGAACATGCAGAGTTGTCCGAGTGCGATGAATGACGCTTCTTTGATCAGGGCGTCCTTTGCCGATGACACAACTTGCATCAGCAAGGGCAGGAACTTCTCGTAGAGGTCGTTTTCCTTGAAGTCTGTAGGGCTCCTGTAGCAGGTTCGGCCGAAGAAGAAGCCAAGGGTGACTAAAGCGCCGTGCACTTGGTTCGCTTGCGCGCCGACGGCGACCTCCCAACCCTGTGCTTTCCCTAGCAGTTGCGTGACCTGCGAGTGGACATCTGTGTTATTGGCAGCCGGGTGGGTCGCGATGATGGCGTATGCGTGGGCAGCTGCCATGCGAGCGTTGTGATGGTTGGACAAAATAGACGGCATCAGCTGGTCAACAGCCGGTGCAAGCTTTCGCACCAAGTCATTCGATGCGAGCGACAAGAACTCGACAAGATGGTCCTGAGGTGCACTGGGATCTGCCGCAACGCCTTCGAAGAGTGCACATTCAAGAATTGCCAGCGCTTGGGGCTGCTTCTCGCCAACAGAAACCATGTGTGCCTTGATTGCTTGTCTGGCTTTCTCGTCACTTTCTGCCGCCGCGTCCAGCCTTCGCTCCCATTCGTGGTCCATGTTGGGTGGGTTTCCAGCAGAAGTCAGTGCTTCGTTGAACAATATGCGGCGAGCGAAAGCAGTCATGTGTGCGAAACAGTGTTTGCGCAGTTTGTTGGCATTTCTTGCCACTGCCATAGCCTCCTCGTCTGAGTCGATAGTCCTACCAGTGAAGAACTCTTCGACCACACTGTTGAACTCCGGGAAGGCTACAGGTTCGCCGCCAGAGATAGCGGAAGAGCCGTTGAGCATGCTGTACCAATATGGACTGAGACCACGCTCGGCTTCCTCGCGAAGTTCCATGCGCTCACCTCTCGCGCCGATGCCGAGGATATCGACCCATCTCGCCTTGACAGAGCTGAAGGGCAGACATCTGTTTGCGAAGCGAACGGTCACGTATCTTGTGCTCCTCAAGCGCTTGTTGGCTTCGAGATCCGACGACAATTCCATTTCTTCAATGAACAGATTCTCCAGAACGGATTGCTCGGACTTGTTGAGATCCAAATTCGCTGTAGCGCTGAGCACGGTGGATAGTGCTTCTTCGATGCTGACAATGATGGCACTGCCGGAAGTGTCTTGCGCCAATGAGCTGAACAGGTAGCGTAGAAGATCAAAATTCGCTCCTTCGGACTCCACGAGTAGTTCTCGTGGGCCTGCTTTCGCGAGTAAGCCGATGACTTCGTAGGCGTACCCGCGCGAGACGAGATCTTCGTTGCCGCCGACCTTGGGCCAGCCCTGGTTCTCAATGAAGTCTCGTAATCTTGACACCACTCGGGGCGCGATCGCGTGGAGAGTTTCTTGTCCGCCATATCTTGCAACAAAGTTGACGTATGAGAATACGGCAGATCGGAGTTTTGTCGCCTCACGTCCGATGTTTGAACGGTTTCTGTAACGCATGTCAGTGATTCCTCGTCCAGTGCGGTGCACGTTGGGACCATGTGTTCATCGGAAATGCAACTTACGTCGATGGCATGCCAGACATGGCAGTATCCTCGCCGTCAGTCTCAGGCGGCGCCACGCCGTCTTCCACTAAGCTCATGATCTTGTTCGCGAAAGTCGTACTCTTGGTTGACTTGCCCAACAAGCCCAGGATCTTTACTCGTAAGGGAGGCCGCACCCTCGGCGCTTGACCTTCGCCGAAATACAATGTGAACAAATCATGAATCAACTTCTCGTCTTCAAGATCAGTAGCGGGCAGAGTACGCTTCATCATGTCATCGCCAACATCACTAATGGTGGACGCAGTATCCGCGGAAGCAAACAGCGCTGGCAAAAAGCGTTCTTCATCTTTGAACAGGCCGCTGGCAAGCAATTTCGCAGCGAGCACTTTCGTACGCAACAAATTCATCCCGCCCTGTGCAGGGTCCCAGACGCCGGGCTTGCCTTGGACGGTGAAAAAAGCGTACTCTTCCGGGGTGAGGCCAGGACATGTTTGGTTCATTGTCTTCTGCGGTGTGAACAACAGGAAATTTCCAAGCCATGCCGCAACGTAAGCTGCATCTTGATCCGAGACCTCGTATTTCGTTCGCAGCTCAATGTCGGCTTTATCGCCTCTAGGTGGCAATTGAAACGTTTCCAGAAGCCGAAGGAGGAGGTTGAATATTGTGGGACCGTGACCCTCGCTTTTTGCGATGCCACTGATGATCACAGGGAGCAGTGTCGATTTCTCAGATGTTCTCAATCGATCTAGGCCTTGCTGAATGTACAATAGATCGAAATGACGAATGAGTGAGCTTTCTTGGTCCTTGAACTGTTTGATAAGAGCCGCCACAGGAAGCTGAATTGATTCGGGCTTGACCCGTGTGTTGATATGCTGGCAGATGGATATCACCTTGTTGCGGACGCTCTGGTGTTCTGATGCGAGCTTGAGGAGCAGAGGTGCTAGATATGTCTTGAGTGATGCTTCGAGTTTGGCGTCGGTGTCGGCGAGCGCGATTCGCATCTCGACCTTGCCCACGAGAGACAGCTCGCGCTGCTCGGGCGATTGTTCGTTGGCTGCCATATTGGCTTGATATTAGACTTGGGTGTTCCAGTTTGTAGAGTCGGTGAATCGTGAATCGTTGTTTGAAGTTCCGACGTCTCCAGATTAGGTAATGTCGGTCAAGCCGCAGTCGTTGCTTAAGCCTCGTGTTGTTGGGTGTATGTTTTACACTCTTGCAATAGTGAATGTGTATGGAGGTCACCTAATTGGTAAGCAGAGGTCATGAGAGATAGACGCCACCCTCACTTGTGCACGTAATGGAAGTTGCCTGGTGAGATGTGAAACGTCGGATCTCCCGGCTCAACTCCATCCGGAAAGCCGGCCGGTTTGAAGAGTGGAAGCGAGGGGACCAAGACATGATGATGCTTGAGGTTGGGGAAACAAAGACGACATCTTTCTATTGACATATACAATACCTCGAGCACCTCCCGGATATGACTTCTTGAAGAATGTCGACCCCAATTTACAGCGCCTAATACCTAATCATCATTGGAGCCAATTCCCAACAGTACTGGCACAATTACCTTCATTCCTTCACCCATTCGCCCAGAACAGAACAAACCAACAACAGCAGCCATGGCCGGACCAGGCGCCTCCAGACGCTACCTCATCGCCCTCCTAACAGCCTCCATCCTCGTCGGCTACCTCTTTGTGACATTCTTCCGCGGCCTTCCCAATGGAACCCGCGCCCTCAACCACGGCATGCCCAACACCCCAAACGCCCCTCTAGCCGCCGCCGCAATCCCACCACCCCCCTCCAACGACCTCGAAACCGGCTCCTCCATCATGCCCAAACTAGGCAACGAAACCGCCAAAGCCGAGCTCGGCCGCGCCACCTGGAAATACTTCCACACCGTCATGGCGCGCTTCCCGGACAAGCCCACGCCCGACGAATCCGCCACCCTCAAAACCTACATCCACCTCTTCCAGCGCCTGTACCCGTGCGGCGAGTGCAGCGAGCACTTCCGCAAGATTCTAGACAGGTTCCCGCCGCAGACTTCGAGCCGCAGTGCGGCGGCGGTTTGGGCGTGTCATGTGCACAACGAGGTGAATAAGAGTCTGGGGAAGGAGGTGTGGGATTGTTCGAAGATTGGGGATTTTTATGATTGTGGGTGTGCGGAGGATGGGACGGGGGGGAAGGATGGGACGGGGGAGAAGGGTGAGATTAGCAAGGAGAGGATGGAGAAGATCACGGGGGCTAATGGGAGGGATTTTGATATGGATTTGTTGAAGGGGGATCATGTTTGAGGGGTGTTGGAGGAGGAAAGAGCAGATGGAAACTGCTTGCTCCAGACCTACAGATCCGGAAGCAATGGCTGGCTGACAGAGAGTCCAGAGCGGGAGTCGGAAGTTGATCGATCATTTCTAGCGAGGGCGTTTTTTGGGTAGATTCTGGGATCTGGGCAGGCAAGGCAAGGCATTTGTAAGATGAGCAGGGAGTAAGCATGTTTTGTTCTTTTCTCCAGTCTTATCTACCTACTTGCTCACTCTTTGCTCGGGACTCCACGTTCCTGGCACCAACGCTCAACCTCCTTGTCGAGTTTCTCTCTACACTCGTCTACATTCTCCATCATCTCGTTGACCTTCTTACCAGCATCAGCCCGCTCGTTCTCACTCAAACCCTGCCAAACAGATCGCATGAGATCCATGACCGCGAACAGCTGATTGGGCAGCCAGGTAATGATGGGGCTGCCGCCGGTGGCCTGAGAAAGAACATGTCAGCATTGCTCCATCGCTCCACGGATTCGCACAAGAAAACTCACAGTCGGGTGGCTCGTCCGGCGAATAATGTACTCCCTTGCAAAAAGCCAGTGCCTCCACCTGAAGCTGCGGACATGCTCCAGAAGCCTCAAGTACAGCACAGCAGTACCTGCATCCTTGCAACAATACTCCCGCACGCCGGTCGCCTCCGCCCTCGCGCCAACAAACTCCAAGAACTCACGGTGCGGCTTCGGGCGGTAGCTCCTGAAATCCTTCAGAATGCTCGTCAGCGGGTTCTGCGGCATCGGGATCTGCAGCAGGTTGTCCAGCAGCGGGATGATCGAGTCGTTGGCCCCGGACTCGCCGCGGAACGACATGGGCTCGCCGTTGTTCTGGCCCTCGTACACGACACCATGCGGGAACATGGACTGGTTCGTGATGCCGAAGATGAAGGTGCGGTACTGGATGTAGTCCTTTGGGCGAGAGTTGGCCCACATGGTCTCCATGCTCGTTTCGATAAGCTGCATTGCGTCGAGCATGTGGTGGAAGGCGGAGCTGATTTCGGAGGGGTTGGCGCGGGTTGAGACGGCAGTGAGGGTGTCGACTACGCCTTTGACGAGGGAGGGTGAGTGCTTCACCATGTCTACGTGGGTCAGCACGAAGCCCGCTTCGGAGGAGAGCGGGTCGAGGCCGTGTTCGAAGGCGCGGACGAGGCGGAGGTTGGAGTACTGCGAGGTGCCGATGGAGGGGTCGGCGAAGCGGTAGTTGTACGTCGAGTACGCGACGTACGACATGAAGGGGGGCATGTTGATACTGTTGCCCTTGTCAGTTCAAGTCATCACACGTCGATGGAAGGATGATACTACTCACAGCTTCGCAGTCTTGCACAACGGACCCGCAAGGTTCCTCGGTAACACCTGCCGCCCAAGCCCATACCCCTGCTGCGAGTCCTTGCTCCAGCGCTCCCAGCAAGGCTCAAGCAGATAAGCCGAAGCAAGGAAGGCATAGTCGCGGAAGATAGCGGTGGCAGCGACCAAGTCCGGCTTGTTGCCACCCTCGCCATCGGCAACGACAAGCTTATCGATCTCATCCGTCAGGTCGGGAAGAGCGTCGCTGAGATCGATGGTGGGGCCGAGCTGATACGAAGCCAACAAACCTGGGGAGCCGTCTTCTTTGACGATGGGCATCCGCTCTACCAAGCGGATCAAAGGGTCAAAGGCCTTGGGCAGCTGCGTCTGGGGCGTCTGCAACGGCATGAAGCCGTTGGACGTGGTGACCGTGAAGGGGTCTAGGGAGCGGGGCATGGTGGTTGGGTCGTCGTCGACATGCTTCAGAGCTGCCACGTGGTGTTGGTCCATGCTGAGCAACGAAGAAAGACTTTGGAGGTGAAGGAACAATGAGATGATTGGATGGAAGAGCGCAATATATCTTGGCCAAAAGACTCAAGTCACGTGCCTCGGACAAGTAACTCCCTGTGAAGACAAGGGGGGTTTGAACTCGATGGGATTTGATGTGGGAAGTGTAGAGAAACAAAGAGGAATTGTCTCTGGGGATTTCGCGCGTATATAGGTGCGTGGCCGGAATGGTTTCCATCTGGGTTGGGCTTTTGTCTGTTTGTTATTCGTCTGGCCGGTATCAAACCGGCCACGGAATCAATACCGGCCTCCCACATCATGATTGCTGAATTGGGGCAGCTGACCCCAATACTCCACCAAAATGGAGAAAGTCGTTCGTAATGGATACTACTTGCTTTCTTTGTGCGTTGCTTTGATTGTTAAGGAGGGTTGCTTGGTAGTGGCTTGCAGGAGTCAGTTCACTTACAAGCTCCGCTTTAGTCACCGTGCAAGCGCGCAGCGGCGTATGTGATACTCTGCGACAACATCAAATCGTTGCGAGGCGTGGAACCGCAGCGTCGACCTCGATTTGATTAGTCTCAATACGCTGAATTTTCTGAGCTTGTTTGCAAACACGAAAATATCCAACAGGTGATGAGCAAGTGCCTCTTTGGAATCGACATGTGAAACACAATCTAGGCAGAACTTGACGATATTGATGTTTCTGTGATTGATGAAATGATTCGACTGTACAGAGATGGTAGCTATGCAATGACTGAGAAAATAATCACCAAGACGCCAGGTCTCTTACACGAAACGAGCCTTTCGCGGCCAGCAAACCCGCAATCTATGTGAGCAACTGATGGCACGAGAGATGCGGCACAAATCTAGACCAACGCCGCCATGCACCTTTCCCAACCCTTAGTTCTATGCTGTAGGGATTCCAACTCACGGGACTTGAAATTCAGGCGAGTAAATCAAAGAGAAGTCTTCAACGTGTCGCAGTAGCCAGGAGCCTTAGCTTCCGTTCCGCTCGCCCAGCTGATGGCAGTGATGCCGGTAGTGTAAGCCATGGCGACGAAGCCCAGGATCACAAGTAGGATGTCGGTGACTCGTTGCCACGGACGGGTGGCGACGGCGCGGTAATGCATCAAAGGCTATGTTGAAAACAAAGTCAGCTTATTGCGTTTTGGTAGACATGTCATGTCAACAGACGAGTAAACACTTACAGGGTAAATATACACGAGCGGAATGCAAGCGAAAGATCCGACAATCGAGACAAACTTGTCCAAATCGTTGGCGCCCAGCCAAGCGATCATGGCGCACAGCATCACCATGAAGAAGCGGAAGACGTTCTTCTTCCACTTGATCCAAGGGTTGTACTTGCCTGTGCGGCTGAAGAGCTGCTGGCTTGTGATTTCGATGGCCGGGTAGATTTGAAGGGGTGTCGACAAGAGAATGGCGACGGAATAGATGAATTGGACGCCGTTGACCAGCTTGTTGTCCTGGCGCATGTTGGACAGCACCACGGTCTTGGTGTGGCTTCCGTATGCGGCGTACGACAGGGCTCCGATGCTGATCATGACAACCGAGACAATGATCATAACACTGGCGAGCACCTTGGGGAACTTGCCCGGGTCTTTCATGCTTCCTTGGATGGGAATGATCAGGCCGATACCCTCGAAGGTGAAAATCGCGGTACCGATGAAGAGCGTCCAGTCCTTGGGGTTGAAGTCCTGAATGTCGCTTATGCCGCCTTGATGCACGATGGTCTTGACGTCGTAGAAGTAGATGTACACCAAGCCGAGCAGAATGAACAGATCGGCGGCGAGGGCCATCTTTTGGATGTGGTTGATGTTCCTGTAGAGCGAGAGCGGCAAGAAGATGACCATTTGCATCAAGATCACCCACTTGATGTCAATCGACGTTTTGCAAGCCGAGACCGCTTCGATAAAGGCCTGCAGGTTCTCGCCGACAAACACGATGTAGGCGCTCGAGAATCCGATCTGGGAGATGACGAGCGAAAAGTTGATCATGTTGCGGAAGTGCTTGCCGAAGATGATGCCGCCCATGTCGCCGAAAGAAGCCTTAACCTTTAAGCGAACGGAGACCAAGAGGATGAAGCAGTAATACGAGAAGATGGCGATCAGCAGTAGCACAACGTTGGAGAACATCATACCACCGTTGAGATAGGCGCGCGGTAGGAAGAGAACGCCAGTGCCGACGAAAGACTTGAGTAAGAGCATGGCAGCTCCCATGGGTGAGCCTGTACCAGCTTCCTTGGTCTTTCTCTTGCGCTTGCGCTTGCCCGGTGTGAGAAGTGCAGAGTCCTCGCCCCAGCCATCCTCTGACCGTCTGTCGTCGCCCTCAGTCGTCGCATCGTCGTAGGCGTCTGATGAGAAGTATTCGTCCGGGCCAAGGACCTCGTCGTCTTCGTCCAGATCTTCACCAGCGAAGTGGCCGTATAGAGTCAAGAACTCAATGAAGTTGTTGGTCAAGAACCGCGGAGGTGCAGGTTTCACTTGCTCCTCGCCGACCAACGTACCGTATTCCCGTTGTCGAGGATTAATACTCGAAGGTGCGGGAGAAGCAGCGGCGCGCCTGAGATGATTTCTTCTGAACCCACCCGGCATCTGGATGTTCGAGATCTCCGCCTCCTCCTCTTCATTCCTGGGCAGGTAGACACTCATGCTCCTCCTCATCCGGCCTGATTCGCGTTGTTCCGCCTCAGCCTGCTCCTTCTCTCGCTTCTCGGCATAGCGGTAGATGTGTCGCGTGGTATCTCCACCCTGTAATTGCAAGCTCGAGAAATCCGTGTCGTCCGGTGTCGCCTGCTCCTGATCTTTGCCTGCAGGGAACCCATTGTTTGTCCGGTACGAGCTCTGCGGCGATCCGGGCTGCCGTCCGACCAAATGTCTCCTCAGCACTTCCAGGTCTTCGGACGGGCGAGGGCTTCCTCCAAGCTGGCTGTTGTCGCCCGCCGGCGCGCGTCTTCCGGGACTGCTTGGTCGGAAGTCTGCTTGCGATGCCGTAGCAAACCTAGGCGGTGAGCGGCCCACCGAGCCTCGCAGTGCTTGTGACAAAGACGAAGGTCCGGGACCCGGTACTGACGTGCCAGAAGCTCCAGCAAGCGGAGCGTCGTTGTCCAGTGCAGCTTGGGATCCGGCGTAGTTTGGTATGGGTATTTGTCCACGCGCGGAGGGTGTTCCAGTCCCAGGCGAGGCGGCCAGACGTGCAATGGAAGATGCTCTGGTCGGAGAGCCAGAGAGAGTGGACTCGGGGCGGAAGGAAGACGATGGCACAGGTCTGGGTTTAGGCGACCCAGGAGGACTCTCGTCGGTCTTTGTGAATAGGCCGGCCATTGTTGGGGGTGTTTGTTGGCGCGAGGGTGTGAGAGAGAGTTAAACACCCTTGGTGCAAGTGGCCGAAGTTTGGTATAGTTACGGGCTGACGAGGCTGGACTTTCCCTCGTTCGTTCCGAGACAAGCGCAGATAATGACCCCAGGTCAGCTGCAAGGGCTTATCAGTGTCTTCTGTCACCGGACTGTGGTCATCGCCGTCGCTAAACGAGTCAATTGGGTCCCTTGGTCGTCACAGATACAGCTGACTCAGGAAGGTGGATCGCTCTAATTTGGTGCACTTGTTCCTGCCTTTTCGGGCTACTCGGTTAATGTTTGCTGTGTAACCAACTTAGGCTTTCAAGAAAGACCACCAAATTGCCAAGACAAATATCCAAGAACCAAAAACACAACCTCACATTCATAACCTTCGAACTTTTGAAGGGAAAAAATGACATCCCGCGTCCCCATAACAATCATAACCGGTTTCGCCGGCTCCGGCAAAACGACCCTAATCCTCAACCTGCTCCCCCAACTCCGCGCCGAGAACCCAGGCTACAAACTCGCCCTCGTCAAAAACGAAATCGGCGACCTCAATGTCGACTCCCAACTCGCCGCCGCGGCCGAAATGAGCGGCTCGCGGGAACTGCTGGGGGACTGCATCTGTTGCACAAACATCGGCCAGATCGGAGATGCCCTCGCCACGCTTGACAAGGAATGCAACCCCGATCGGATTATCATTGAGACGAGCGGGAGCGCGGAGCCGTTGAAGTTGGTGTTGGAGGTGAATCGGTTGGCGAAGGAGTCCGGGCGGTATGAGCTGGATGGGATTGTCAGTGTTGTCGATGCGGAGAATTGGTGAGTGGCGAAGTTGGAATTCACGTTTATCGCCAGTGATGCTACATATATTCATGCTGACTCTTCGATTCATCAAAGGGGTGGCTATGCCAACACGAGTTTCACGGCGAAACTGCAAGCGCAGCAGACCGATCTGATCGTCATCAACAAATGGGAAAGCATGGACGAGCGAGCTTTCGACATTTTCCTCGATCGATTGGGGGATTTGGATGTTGAGACGCCGCAGACGAAAAGTGACAAGGGCTGGATTAGCAAAGAGCTGCTGTTCGGCTTCGATCAGAAGATGGCGAGGGCTTGGATGAGCGACAGCCACAGTCACGATCACGACCACAAACACGGCCACGACCACAAATCGGAGATGGAGTGTCTGTCGGTAACGCTCTCCTCACCTAATGCCCAGGCTGGAATCGATCTTGAGAAATTGGAGAAGCTGCTCAAGAGCGCGCCTAAAGATGAAGTCTACCGCATCAAAGCTGTGCTGTATTCCAATAGTTCGCCCAAAGCGACTGATGGCTCAGACGTCAATGGTGCGAACGCAGGGCGATCAAGATACATCTTGAACTGGTCGTTTGGCAGGTGGATGTGGTCGCACGACGAAATCGTCGAGGCAGATGCACCGACGTTGCGGATGTCGATCTTCACGGCACAATACGAGAGTAACAAGTGGACGAAGAAGATCGAGTCGGGGCAGTTCGTTGCGCTCGACGGCGGAGCTACCGACGGCGCTCTCAATGTGAAGCGCGTTCAATAATTGCAAAGTTGCCTTGTATAGTAACACCTGATACCATCGTCCGCGGATAGTCAGTTGAATCATGGGAAACACTTTTAGCAGCAAGTGTATCTCCCTCGCTCCTTGCAACGCTCGTTCAATGGCCGGGAGGTTCCTTGCGCGGTAATACCGATCCTCTAGCCTGTAAATGATCCATTAGCGCCACACAGAGATGCTCCAGCTGTAAGCGCAGTTCAGATGCATCCGCTTGCGATTCAAGCAGCTACACCATTGAGAGACAGCGTTGAGATTTGTTGTATCCCCCTGGTGTTCGTTGAGTTGTGACCTAGGTGACACCTGACACAATCGCCGTGAGCCATACATCAGCGCCACAGAGAGAGCTCCCGATTGCAAGTGCAGGCTCCTCGGATAGTGCATTCGATTTCACACCGTGATACCTGATGAACTCACTTCCAATTGGCCTGGCAGTACCGGTGAAAGACGTCCTTTAACATATGTATATCTCCTCGGCCGCAGGCGTCTTGTGTGATCATACTAAATGCGCCCGGCTAGATCCAAACTAGTGGTACCATTGAGAGAAGCAACATTCCGCACGCACATGTCATCAAAACCCGTCATGCTTTTCTGTGGTCATACATACTGCTATAGCATACACTCGAATCAAGCAGTAACCGAAAGCTCGACATTCCCGGCAGCCAACAGCTCGTGCTCCGCTCAAGTGAACAGATCTCTCTTTTTCCTGCCATACATGACTGAGTGAAAGTACGTTGGTTCTTCATGGGGAATGCGACATCCTTCTCCCCAGTCCTTGGACCTGTCGTTGTGTTTCCATTTTGTTTTGTCGCTGTCGGTAGCACTGGTCCCGTTCATGCAGTCTACTGAACGTTAGTATCATGAAAGTAGCGAGTTTGGCACAGCGACTCACCCAGGCATAGACCGTTGAAGAGCCTCGCAGTCTCGTCAATGGCCCTGTTCACGACCCGCTTGAAATCTTGCCCGCATTTAGGCCAGTTGCAATGCCTGCCAGAATGCGGATCGTGGTACTCGAAAAACTCCAAATTTGAGAGCAGCCCACAGATACTCTCCTTCGTCATGTAACGCTCGAGAGGCCAGGATCCAGTCTCGTTGAGTGCCGTGAAGTATTCCCACAAGATGTCTTTCTTCAATGGGCAGCGGACTTTCGTAAGCAATTTGTCGACCTCATCATAAAGACCGCGATGGAGGATGGTCTTGAGACGGCCGCGGGCTGCGTTGACTTGCTCTGTAGGTGTAGACAGTCAGCTATTGGTGCTTGCAATGTCAGGATGTGCGACTTACGGATGATGCCATGGCCAAGACTCAAGTGTGTGTGCCCTTCGAAGGGACGCTTTTCCTTGATGTGGCCGACGGAGTTGTATGCCAACCACATGGTGGCTGTGGAGAAGCCGAGTGAATGGTCGAAGGCGTGACAGGGGAGAAGAATCTCGAGAATCCTCCTTTGGTCGGTGAACAGCCCTTCGCGACTCTGGGTGTCAAGCCACTGGTCAAACCAGTCCCGCGCATTTTGACTAGTCGGGCTTATGCCGTACTTGTCGGCGATGAGGAGGATGTGCCACACCGCGTCGGTTGGGATCTCGTAGCTTGAACGCTCAAGGTGGCCGTGTAGGATCTGTAGCAGCGTCTTCCATGCCTTTGGGTCGTCTCCTCTCAACACGATCACCTCTATTTCGCCTTCACGGAAGTCCCGTGTGAGGAGACGCCTGAAATAAGGGACTCCAGCGAGGACCTGGCGGGAGACCTCGAATTCGAAGACGAGCTCGCCGCTGTCCATCCAGTTTACTTTGACAACCAGAAGTAGGTCATGATCGCGGACGATCTCATAGCGCTCGCGGTAAAGAGGTGGTGTCTCATCATGAGGTGAGGAAGGTGGCTCGTGGGCAGCTTGCTCGTTAGCTTGTTGGTCGTTGGCGTGTTGGAAGTTGGCGT
>Ga0265797_10008259_pt1 | contig 13923 bp, 12 predicted proteins | sample P2T30metagenome_FD_192433 | JGI IMG/M metagenome (GOLD analysis project Ga0265797, IMG submission 192433) | Plant litter microbial communities from East Loma Ridge, Irvine, California - P2 T30 | ecosystem: Environmental > Terrestrial > Plant litter > Unclassified | place: USA: California... | reverse complement strand
AATAAAAACGCCAGAGCTATAGCCAATCGGTGCAAGGAAACAGGCCGAGGCAGCAAAGCACGGACCGGATGTTGTCCATGCCTTGTATAAGGTTTAAACGCTTTGCAGCCCTTGGCGCGCGATCAATTCATGCACCGTATCGCGCAGCGAGTCGATGGTGAACGGCTTGCTGAGCAACTGAACGCCTTGGGGAAGGTCCAGCGTATTGCCATAACCGCTGGCCACGAGCACCGGGATATCATGGCGCAGGGCGAGGGCTTGTTGTGCAAGGTCCAGGCCGGTGCGGCCATCGGCGTCATTGAGCCCCACATCCGTGATCAGCAGGTCGATGGCTTGATCTGCGGCGAGCGCCGTGATCGCGGGTTCCCAGCCGTCCGCTTCGATTACCTTGAAATCAAGCTCTTCGAGAACGTCCACCATCAGCATGCGAACGATGTCGTCGTCCTCGACCACGAGGATGGTGCGGGTGTCGGATGAAAGCATGAATACATCCCGTAAAATAAAAGGAAACGTTGCTCGCCCCCAGGCGACGGAAAGCACGACCGAGAAGAATAAACAGCCGCGCGCCGGGAACGTCGTCGCAGGGGCGATATCCTACGTCAATTCCGCCCACCGCTTAAGAATTTTCATTGGAGAAGCCAGGAAACAGGACCCCGCGCGAAATTTCCGGCAGACTTCCGCAGTTGTCCTCAGCCAGGCCATGGATATGACCAAACCGTTTACCCTCGACGAATCCGCCTTCCGTAAAATCCTGATGCGCAATGTCGCGCTGCCCCTGGGTGTAGGGGTGGTCAGCGTACTGGTGTTCGCAGGGCTGCTCAGCTACTTGATGAATGTCATCGGTTGGGTGGACCACACCGACCGGGTCATCAACAACGCCAACCAGGCGGTGAAGCTGTCAGTAGACATGGAAACCGGCATGCGTGGCTTCCTGCTAACGGGGGACGAGCACTTTCTCGACCCCTACGAAGTCGCAAAGCCGCGGATCACGGCCGAACTCGAGGGCCTGAAAACGCTGGTGGCCGATAACGCCCAGCAAGTCGACCGGTTGAATCGCCTGCAAGCCTTGCAGGATGCCTGGAACCGCTTCGGCAGCGAAATGATCGCCATGCGCCGGCAGAATCAGGATTACCGCAGCGCCGTGCAGGCCGGGCGCGGCAAGCGCCTGACCGATGAGATCCGCGCCGAATACGACGCCTTCGTGGAAATGGAGCAGCAGCTTCGCATCCAGCGCAGTGAAGAAGTTACCCGCACCACCTGGATCGCGATCACCCTTTACCTACTGTTCGTGATCATGCTCAGTGGTTTGCTGGCCTACCGCGGCCGCCGCGACCTGCTGAACCTGTCAGACCAATACGGCGATATCCTCGACGCCCAGAACCGCAGCGCCGAACGTCTGGAGGCCCAGGCCTGGTTGCGCACCGGTCAGACCGAGCTCGCCGAGCAGGTGCTGGGGCAGCTCACCGTGCAGGCGCTGGGCGCCAATGTGCTTAGGTTTTTCTCCCAATACCTGGGGTGCGTGGTCGGCGCGTTGTATGTCCGCGATGAGCAGAGCAACCTGCGCCGGGTCGCCACCTATGGCTTTTCCCGCGAGCAGGAAGGGCGCGACCATGTGGTGCGAGGCACGGAAGGCATCGTGGGGCAAACCGCGCAGCAAGGTCGCCTCCATCGCCTGGACGACGTTCCCGCGGATTATTTCCGCGTAAGCTCCGGCCTCGGTGAAGGGCTGCCACGCAGCGTGGCCGTGGTGCCGACTGTGAATGACGGGCAAGTCAACGCGGTTCTCGAGCTGGGCTTCCTTCGGCCGCTGGGCGACCGCGACATCGCCTTCCTGGAGCTGATCGCCGGCAATGTCGGCACCTCGGTGGAAGCCGCGCGCTACCGTCAGCGTTTGCAGGAAGTGCTCGCCGAAACCCAGCAACTCAACGAAGAGCTGCAGGTACAGCAGGAAGAACTCAAAACGGCCAACGAGGAGCTCGAGGAGCAGTCCCGTGTGCTGAAGGAATCCCAAGCCTACCTGGAAACCCAGCAAGCCGAGCTCGAGCAGACCAACGAGCAATTGGCCGAGCGCACCGAGGCCCTGGCCAAGCAGCGCGATGCGCTGGAGCATGCGCAGGTACAGCTCGAAGAGCGGGCAGATGAGCTTCAACGCTCCAGCCGCTACAAGTCCGAATTCCTCGCCAACATGTCTCACGAGCTGCGAACGCCCCTCAACAGCTCGCTGATCCTGGCCAAGCTGCTGGCCGAAAACCCCGATGGCAATCTTTCGGGCGACCAGGTGAAGTTCGCCGAGTCGATCTATTCGGCTGGCAATGACCTGCTTAACCTGATCAACGACATTCTCGATATTTCCAAGGTGGAGGCCGGCAAGCTCGATGTACGCCCGGAAAACACCAATGTACACCGCCTGGCGGACAGCCTGCGGGTGATGTTCCAGCCGTTGGCCGCCGACAAGGGCCTGGACTTTCAGGTTCGGGTGGACGAGCAGGCCCCGGTATCGCTGTTCACCGACCGCCAGCGGGCGGAGCAGATCGTTAAGAACCTGCTGTCCAACGCGCTGAAATTCACCGAGCAGGGGCAGGTGAGCCTTACCGTCACCCGCGAAGGCGATAACAACATTGCCTTCATCGTCAAGGATTCGGGAATCGGTATTGCGCCGGACCAGCAGCAGATCATTTTCGAGGCTTTCCGTCAGGCAGATGGCACTACCAGCCGTCGCTACGGCGGCACCGGCCTGGGCTTGTCCATCTCGCGCGACCTGGCGACGCTGCTGGGTGGATCGATCAGCGTCAGCAGCACACTGGGTGGCGGCAGCACCTTCACGCTGGTGTTGCCCTCGCAGTTCGAGCCAGGCGCGCTGCCCACCGTTGGCGCGCCGCGTATCGTCGCCAACACCGTGCCCGTGGCGCCTGTCGCGGCTGCGCCGGCACCCGTGCCCGTGGCGCCGCCACCGGTTCGGCCAGCCGCCTTCGCCGACGACCGCGAACTGCCGCCGTCCGAGCAGCGATGCATCCTGGTCATCGAGGACGAGCCCAGCTTCGCCCGTATCCTTTATGACCTGGCTCACGAGTTGGATTACCGCTGCCTGGTCGCGCACGGGGCTGACGAAGGCTTCCTGCTGGCCGAGCAGTTCCTGCCGGACGCGATCCTGCTGGACATGCGCCTGCCAGACCATTCCGGCCTCACCGTGCTGCAACGGCTCAAGGAGCAACCTGACACCCGGCACATTCCCGTGCATGTGATTTCCGTGGAAGACCGCGTCGAGGCCGCCATGCACATGGGCGCGGTGGGCTATGCCGTCAAGCCCACCTCCCGCGAGGAACTCAAAGCCGTGTTCGCCCGGCTCGAAGCCAAGCTGACACAGAAGCTCAAGCACATCCTGCTGGTGGAAGACGATGACCTGCAGCGCGACAGCATCGCCCGGCTGATCGGCGACGAGGACATCGAGATCACCGCCGTGGCTTACGCCCAGGAAGCGCTGGACCTGCTGCGCGAGAACATCTACGACTGCATGATCATCGATTTGAAACTTCCGGACATGCTCGGCAACGATTTGCTCAAGCGCATGTCTACGGATGAGATTCGATCGTTCCCACCCGTGATCGTGTACACCGGGCGCAACCTTACCCGCGAAGAAGAAGCCGAGCTGCTCAAGTATTCCCGCTCGATCATCATCAAGGGCGCACGCTCTCCCGAGCGGTTGCTCGATGAGGTCACGCTGTTCCTGCACAAGGTGGAATCCCAGCTGTCTCACGAACGGCAGAAAATGCTCAAGGCTGCGCGCAGCCGCGACAAGGTGTTCGAGGGCCGCAAGATCCTCGTGGTGGATGACGACGTACGTAACATCTTTGCCCTCACCAGCGCGCTGGAACAGAAGGGCGCCGTGGTGGAGATCGGTCGTAACGGCCGAGAGGCCATCGAACGCTTGAATACGATTGATGAAATAGACCTGGTGTTGATGGACGTGATGATGCCGGAAATGGACGGTTTCGAGGCCACCCGGGAGATCCGCAAGGACCCTCGCTGGCGCAAGTTGCCGATCATTGCCGTAACAGCCAAGGCGATGAAGGATGATCAGGAGCGCTGCCTCAATGCCGGCGCCAACGATTACCTGGCCAAGCCGATCGAACTGGACCGCCTGTTCTCCCTGATACGCGTATGGCTGCCACAACTGGAGCGGATTTGAGTGTGCAAGAACGACCGGATCGCGCCGGCGGGCCGCCTATGACGGCCGAGCGCACGCGGGACATCGAGATCAAGCTGCTGATCGAAGCGATCTACCTGAAGTACAGCTACGACTTTCGAAACTATTCCGGCGCTTCGATCAAGCGCCGGATACTGCACGCGCTGCGCCAGTTCGAATGCCCGAGCATCTCGGCCTTGCAAGAGCGGGTGCTGTACGACCCGGCTGTCTTCACCGAGCTGCTTCAATACCTCACCATCCCGGTCAGTGAGATGTTCCGGGACCCGGAACATTTCCTGGCCATTCGCCGCGACGTGGTGCCCCTGCTCAAGACGTACCCGTCACTGAAGCTGTGGATCGCCGGTTGCAGCACAGGGGAAGAGGTGTATTCCCTGGCGATCCTGTTGCGCGAGGAAGGCTTGCTGGACCGCACGCTCATCTATGCCACGGACATCAATCCGGTATCGCTCGAACGTGCCAAGCAGGGTATCTATTCGCTGGAAGCCATTCGCACCTACACCGAGAGCTATCACCGGGCCGGGGGCAAGCGCAGCTTTTCCGACTATTACACCGCTGCCTACGACCACGCCATTCTGGACAGTACGTTGCGGGAAAACGTAACGTTCGCCGACCACAGCCTGGCCACCGACAGCGTGTTCTCGGAAACACATATGATAACCTGCCGCAACGTCTTGATTTATTTCGATAAAACGTTGCAGGATCGAGCGTTCGGATTGTTTTACGAATCCCTTTGTCACCGGGGCTTTCTGATGCTCGGCGCCAAGGAGAGCCTGGATTTCTCCGGCTTCGCCGATCGCTTCGAAACCTTGTCCCGGCAGGAACGGATCTACCGCAAGCTATGAGGGAGGCTGTCGCCATGAGGCATGCCTGCGAGGCGGTGGTGGTTGGCGCGTCGGCGGGGGGCGTGGAAGCGTTGCTTACCGTGTTCGGCTATCTGCCGGCTACGTTCGAGCTGCCGGTAGTGGCGGTGCTGCACCTGCCCGAACGCCTGCCAAGCGAGCTGCCGAGCGTGCTTGAGCGTCGCCTGCGGCGGCCCGTGCGCGAAGCGCGGGACAAGGCCCCGATCGAGCGCGGGCTGATTTACGTGGCCGGCCCCAGCTACCACTTGTCGATCGAGCGGGACCGCAGTTTTTCTTTGAGCCTGGAGCCACGGGTGCATTTTTCACGCCCGTCCATCGACCTGCTGTTCGACTCCGCGGCCGATGCCTATGGCGCCGCGCTTGCCGGTGTGCTGATGACCGGCGCAAGCCAGGACGGTGCCCGGGGCCTGGCGGCCATCCGGGATGCCGGCGGGCTTACCGTCGTCCAGGATCCGGCCGAGGCAAGGATTGCCACCATGCCCGAGGCGGCGCTGGAATTGTTTCAGCCCGACCATATTCTCACCTTGCACGGCATCGGCAGGTTGCTGGCCGATCTGGAAACAGGCAAATGCTAAGTCAAACCCCCGCCAAACTGTTGATCGTCGACGATCTGCCAGAAAACCTGCTGGCGCTCGAAGCGCTGATCAGCCGGAGCGACCGTGATGTCTACAAGGCGCTGTCGGCCGACGATGCGTTGTCGCTGTTGCTGCAGCATGAGTTCGCGCTGGCGATCCTGGATGTACAGATGCCCGGCATGAATGGGTTCGAGCTAGCCGAGCTGATGCGTAGCACGGAGAAAACCAAGCACATCCCTATCGTGTTCGTGTCGGCCGCGGGGCGTGAGCTCAACTATGCCTTCAAAGGGTATGAAACCGGGGCAGTGGATTTTCTGCAAAAGCCGCTCGATACCCTGGCGGTAAAGAGCAAGGTCAACGTGTTCGTAGACCTGTACCGGCAACGTAAAACCCTGAACGAACAACTCGAAGCGCTCGAGCGGGCCCGCCGCGAGCAGGAGACCTTGCTGCAGCAGCTTCAAGCCACCCAGCGTGAACTCGAGCATGCGGTGCGCATGCGCGATGACTTCATGTCGGTGGTCTCCCATGAAGTGCGCACGCCGTTGAACGGGCTGATCCTGGAAACCCAGCTGCGCAAGATGCACATTGCCAAAGGCAACGCCGGTGCTTTTACGCTGGACAAGATGCGCGGGATGGTGGAGCGCGACGAGCGCCAGATCCAGAGCCTGATACGGCTGATCGAGGACATGCTGGATGTGTCTCGCATTCGCACGGGCAAGTTGTCGATTCGCACGGCGACGTTCGACCTGGCCCAACTGGTGGGCAATGTGGTCGACCGGTTCGCACCTCAGGCGGTTAACGCGGGCATGGAGATCGAATACAGCGCCGAGGCGCCGGTCATCGGCGATTGGGACGAATTCCGGATCGAGCAAGTGGTAGCCAACCTGCTGACCAATGCCTTGCGCTACGGGGGGCAGGGGAAGGTGGAAGTGGCTGTTGAAGCAGAGGCCGATTGGGCATGCGTAAAAGTGCGTGACCACGGTGCCGGGATCAGCGAGGAAGACCAGCGGCGGATCTTTTTGCAGTTCGAGCGCGCTTCCAATCGTCACGGAATAGCCGGGCTGGGCCTGGGCTTGTTCATTTCCGAGCAGATCGTGTCGGCCCATGGCGGCCATATCGGGGTGCAAAGCACCGTGGGTGAAGGGGCCTTGTTCAGCGTCCGCTTGCCCCGCCGAACCCGCCCGGCATAATGACGCAACCTCTTGTTTGGGCTGCGGTCACATAGGCAGCCCGACATAACATCATATAGGCATAGCAATGAGTGGAGACGCGCAAGACGTAGTATTGATCGTTGAGGACGAGCCCGTTATCCGGCAGGTGCTCAACGACTACTTGCGGGGGGAGGGGTATCACGTACTGGAAGCGGAGAATGGCGTGGAAGCGTTCGGGATTCTTGCCACCAAGCCGCATCTGGACCTGATGATCACTGACTACCGCCTGCCCGGCGGGATTTCCGGTGTGGACATCGCGGAGCCGGCGGTAAAGCTGCGGCCGGAGCTCAAGGTGATTTTCATCAGCGGCTACCCCAAGGAGATTCGCGACAACACCCACCCCATCGCGCAGCGCGCGCCCGTGCTGGCCAAGCCATTCGAGCTGGAGGATCTGCGTAACGCCATTCTCAAGGAGCTGGCCTGAACATGGCTCAGGCGCGGGGAAAGTAGAGCTCCACTCGGCTGCCCCGCCCCGCTTCGCTGTGTAGGGTCACGTGCCCGCCGGATTGGCGGGCGAAGCCATAAACCATCGAAAGCCCCAGGCCGGTGCCCAGCCCCGGGGGCTTGGTGGTAAAGAAGGGGTCGAACGCCCGTTCGAGGGTTTCCCGGTTCATCCCGCAGCCATCGTCTTCCACACCAATCACCACGTAATCACCCGCGGGCAAGGCCAGGCTGATGCCCGGCTCGTCCACCCCCACGCTGCGGTTGGCGGTATCGAGGGTCAAGCGGCCGCCCTCGGGCATGGCGTCGCCGGCATTGATCACCAGGTTAAGCAGCGCGCTTTCCAGTTGCCCCGGGTCTACCCGGGCCTGCCACAGCCCATCCATCGGGTTAAATTGCAAAGCGATCTTGCCGTTGAGGCTTCGGCCAAGTAACCCGAGCCCCGCCTGTATGAGGTTGTTGATGTCCAGCAGCCGAGCGTCGAGGGTTTGCCGGCGGGCGAACGCCAGTAGCCGGTGAGTAAGGTGCGCGGCGCGCTCGGCGGAGGTCGCGCTCAGGTCCAGCAGGGTGTCCAGTTTTGCGTACTGACCGTTGGCCAGCCGCCGACGGATGAGATCCAGCCCAGCGGTGATGCCTGTCAGCAGATTATTGAAGTCTTGAGCGATCCCACCTGTGAGGCGGCCAACGGCTTCAAGGCGCGTGGGCGCTTCGTTGCATCCGCCGCGATCTTCGCCCGCCGCCTGGGCGCTGCGTAGCCTGTCGCGCAGCTGATATTGCTTGTGCCGGTTAGTGAGGCTGGCCTCCACGAGCATTTCCAGCGACGCGGGGTGATAGGGGCGCTGCAACACCCGCACATTACCTAGAGCGGCCAGCGACGGCGGTGGCGCGAGCCGGCGGCCACCTGAGGCCGCCGTCAGAACCAGTACCGGCAGGTCGGACCACTCCGGCTGGTTCTCCAGCCACGCGTGCAATGGCGCGAGGTCCCCACAGGCAAGTGTTTCACTGGTCGTGATCAGCAGGTCGACGCCGCGTTCCAGCGCGGGGAACAGCTCCGAGGGTGTGACCAGCTCGTAGTCGCTCCACGAACCGCTGGCGAGCACGGCGCACAGTTGATCCCGATCCGGCCCGGGGGCGGCGCACACCAGCAGGCTGATGGTGCTGGCTGTGCTGGCGCAGGTGCCGTCTAGCGACCAGCTGCCTTGCCCATCGCGCCAGGCACGGCCACTTTGTGGTTTTGCTGTCATCAACCTTGCCGCCCCCATCCGTGCGTTATCGTCCCGCCGCTGGCTCCAAACTTGCCGGCGCTAGCTTCTGGACCACAGCCGAGCGCCGGGGTTCAGCGACCAGGCTACCCTACAGGCCCTGTGGAACGGCCGGGTCGTCGGGGTTCTGTTGTTCCAGCTCGGCCAGCAGAATCTGCACGTTCTGCAACTGACCAGCCTGCTGCCAATAGTCGATCAGCAGCATCCGCGCCTTGCGGTTGGCCGGTTGGCGCCGAACCAGTAGATCGAGCTGGGCCTGAGCGGCTTCGGGCTGGTCCAGGTGATGGAGGGTTGCGGCCAGGTCCACCCGGTATTCTGCGGCGTCCGGTGCAAGCTCCACGGCTTTGGTCAGGGCCAGCAAGGCATACGTAGGTTCGCCATGGGCCAGTAGCCACAGCCCCAACTCATGCTGCAAGAAAGCATCGTCGGGGTGTTGGCGCAGTGGTTGCGCCAATGTTTCCCGGGCATCGTCCGGCTTGCCCAAGCGATCCAGCGCCTGCGCAAGCAGCACCCGGGCCGGCAAGTTGTCTGGCCGTAACGCCAACGCCCGCCGCGCCGCTGTTTCGGCCTGAGCCGCCGCGCCACGTTGCAGGTACACCCGCGCCAATTGCAGCTGGGCACCGTAATCATCGGGCATGGCCGCCAGGGCGAGGCTCCAGCTATCCAACACCTGGCTTAACTGAAGGCCGTACTGCCCGGCATTGCCAGGCCCAAGCTCAAGCAGGGCCTGCGCCGCGGCGGTTCGCACGCCTTCGTCAGGGTCGCCCAGCAACGGGCCAAGCGCGTTGGCCCTTTCACTTTCCGGCAGCAGCCTGACCAGGGCCTCCAGCGCCGCGTGGCGAACGGCGGGCGCCGCATCTGTTACGCCTTGGCGAGCGAACACCAGCGCCTTGGGGCTGGGGTAATCCGGCAATGGCGCATACAGGGCCGCGCGAGCGGGCGGCGCGAGGTCCTCACGGGCAAGTTGCTGGTACAGGCGTCGCGCCGCCCCCGCTTCCCCGGCGCGCGCGGCCCGCAGGGCTTCGGTGTAACTGTGGGGTGGAAGTAGAGGCGCGCCGGGCTGAGGCGGGGCCTGAAAGAACCAGATGGCCGCGCCCACAAGCAGGGCCACGGCAAGGATCGTGGAAAAGCGTGAGGCGCGGGTCATGCGTGCGTCCGCCAATGCAGGGCCGACAGCTTCGGCTACAAGCCTCGGTGAGTCAAACCGAGGCGTGTAACCCGCGGCTCAGAAAATGTAATCCGTGCTCAGGAAGCCCGAACTGCGCGCCTGGATAATGTCGCTGACCAGCTGTTTGTTCGCCTCGTTGAAGCGGGTAGCGACCAGCGTTCGGATCGAGAAACTGCGCAGCGCGTCGTGAACCGAAAGGGTGCCTTCGGCCGAATCCTTGCGGCCATTGAACGGGTACTGATCCGGCCCGCGCTGGCATTGCGCGTTGAGGTTGATCCGCCCCACCTGGTTGGCGAAGGTGTCCACCAGCTGCCCAAGCGCCAGCGGATCGGCGCCGAACAGGCTCAGCTGCTGGCCATAGGTTGAGTCCAGCACGTATTCGATCACTTCCTCGATGTCGTCGAACGGCACTACGGGCACCACGGGCCCGAATTGCTCTTCCTCGTACACCCGCATGCCGGGCCCCACGGGATAGAGCACAGCGGGGTAGAAGAAGGACGCGCGACTCATGCCGCCGCCCGGGTTCACTACCTCCGCGCCTTGGTCCTTTGCGTCATCCACCAGGCCTGTGAGGTAGGCCACCTTCGTTGGTTCGGGCAGGGGGGTGAGGGTTACGTCCGGGTCCCAGGGCATGCCCGCCACCAGGCGCTCCACCCGGGCGTTGAAGCGGGTGAGGAAGTCGTCCGCCACGCTGCGGTGCACGAACAGGATCTTCAGCGCGGTGCACCGCTGCCCGTTGAACGACAGCGTACCGGTGATGCATTCGTTCACCGCGTTGTCCAGGTCGGCATCGGCAAGGATGATCCCCGGGTTTTTGGCATCCAGCCCCAGCGCCGAGCGCAGCCGATGTGGCTTGGGATGAAGCTTCTTGAGTTCGGCCGCCGCCTTGTGAGTGCCGATGAACGCGAAGATATCCACCTTGCCGCTGGCCATCAGCGCGCTCACCGTTTCGCGGCCGCTGCCGTAGATCACGTTGATCACCCCTGGCGGGAAGCTGTCACGAAACGCCGCCAGCAACGGGCGAATCAGCAATACGCCGAATTTGGCCGGCTTGAACACGACGGTGTTGCCCATGATCAGCGCCGGAATGAGCGTGGTGAAGGTCTCGTTCAGCGGGTAGTTGTAGGGGCCCATGCACAGCGCGACACCAAGCGGCACCCGGCGGATTTGCCCAAGGGTGCCTTGCTCCAGCTCGAAACGGCTGGAACGGCGATCGAGCTCTTTCAACGCCGTAATGGTGTCGACGATGTAATCGCAGGTACGGTCGAACTCCTTCTCGGCGTCCTTCAGCGGCTTGCCGATTTCCCACATCAGCAGTTTCACCACTTCGCGGCGCTGCTCACGCATTCGAGCCAAAAACCCCTCCACATGGTGTATCCGCTGCGCCACGCGCATCATCGGCCAGGCGCCGCGGCCTTTGTCGTATGCGCGCACGGCCGCGTCCAGCGCCTGCATCGCGGCTTCGGCGTTCAACCGGGGCGTACTGCCCATCTCGGCGTGGCGCTCGCCCTGCGCGGTGGTAAGGCAGAGGGGACTGGTGACCGACGCGAGGGGGCCGTCCCATTGCTCGAAGCGGCCATCCACCAGGTATTCCCGCTGCACTTGCGGCTCACCCAGCTGCCAAGCCTGGGGCACGTCTGCCGGCGCGGGGAAAAGTCGGGAGGGGAGGTAGGCTTCGCTCATGGGGCGCTCCAGTGGATGGAAAAACCCAGACTTTAGCAGCCCTGGCCCGGCACGCCACGTGAAGCCTCAATGCCTCGCCGCCAAGGCCGGCCCCATGGGCGCCCGCGCGCCACCGCGCAAGCAACCAAGGGCGACTACGGCTACCACCAGGCAGGCACCCGTCGCCAACCCGAACGTCAGCCAGGCCTGGCCCCTGGCAACCAGGTACAGCCCTGTCCCGGTGGCCAAGGCTTCGGCGAGCGCCCAGGTCAGGGTCAGCACCGCCATGGCAAACGCGGGCCGCCCGGGGAAAAGGGTTAGCGCCATAACCTGGTAAAGCGGGCCGAACACCATTTCGGCCAGGGTAAGCAGTAGTACAGCGGTCAAGGCGGCGGCCGGTACGCCGCTGGCATGGAACAACGCAACCATGCCAGCGCCCATGAGGGCGTTGGCCCCAGCGACCAGGAGGCCACGGCGCAGCCCCGCCAGCAGCCGCGTGAGCGGCAATTGGAGTACCACTATCAAGCCGCTGCTGAGGGCGAACCATAACCCTATGGCTTCGGGGTCCAGGTGCGGCTGCGCATGCAGCGGGAACACGTTATAGAACTGGCTGAAGGCGAAGAACGACAGCGCATTGATCGCCAGAAACAGCGCCGTTGCCGGTATCGCCGCCGGCGTGGGCGCCTGCGTCACGTGCTCACGGGTGGCCTGCCGTGCGCCACCGGGCGCGCCCAGGCACAGGCAAAGCACGACGGTTGCCGCGCAATACAGCAGCGGAAACACCAGGTAGCCAGCCGGCCAATGCTTGAGGATCAAGGCCGACGCATACGGGGTGATACCGGCGCTGAGGTTCAACGCGACATTCTCCAGGGAAACGCTTTCACCTGATCGCTCCCGGTGTGCCCTGCTGCGATGTAGGTCAGCTGAGCCAGCGATGCCAGCGAATGCCCCAGCCCGTACAGGCAAACCAGCGGCAACCAGGCCACGAGCGTATGGATGCCATTAGCGTGCAAGAGGTAGAGCCCGGTGGTGGCCACTGCGATCAGGCCTTGGGTGAGGCCCAACAGCCGGCGGATTTCCGTTCGCGCGACCCAGCGAACGAACAGCAACGAGCCCGCGCGGTTGCATAAGGCGATACTGGCGCCCAGCACGCTGATCGCGCCCGCGGTGAATGGCGACTGGCCTGCAAGCCAAACGGCGAAGAACGAGAACAGCAGGCTCCAGCTGCCCCAGGTCGTGAAACGAATGAGGTAAATAGCCATGGCCCGTCAATCCAGGCTGTACGCGGGAACGGCCGGGCCACGGTCCGTAAAGAGCCGCAGCGTTGCCAGGCCCGCCATGACATCGGCTTCGCGGCCGCTGAACATACCCACCCAGGCGTAATCGGAGGTGCCGATGGCGGGAACGGCTGCGCCATCCGCGGCGAAGCGGGTATGGCGAGCCGCCGAGCTGGTTACTTCCACCCCGTTGAGCACGGCGGCCTCGGGCAGGCCATACCACACGCCAAGGGTAGGCGTGAGTGTTTCGCCGCCTCGCGGCAGTGCCGGGTAGAAGTGCGCCAGTGGCAGCAACAGCACGTGCGCCAGCAACTCCGCAGGCATCACATCGCAGGCCAGTGCAACCTGTTCCAGCACGGTAGCGCCGCCGATGCGCCCGGCGTTGACATCCACCAGGTAAAGCCCGGCGGGCCCGGTGATGCACTCACAATGAAACCAGCCGTCCCGCCAACCGCTGCGTTTGAAAAGCGCGCTCAGGCCCGCCCAACCGGCGGTGAGCTGCTCTGGCCCCAGGCTGTCGTCTGCGGGAAAGCGGTTGGCGACTTCGGTCAAGCCGATGCGGCTGCGGCGCGACAGCCCTACCGGGTGCAGCATGCCGCCTTGCAGGTAGCCCTCGAAACTCACCAGCACGCCCTCCAGGCGGCGTTGGAGAACCCAGCGTTCCACGTTCAGATGGAAATGCCTGGCCAGGTGCACCCGGATCCGGCCCACGGCGCCCTCGCCGCCGGTGATATGGCCCACGGCTTCGCCACCGGAACCGCACGCCGGCTTGACCACCCAATCGTGGCCCGCTCGGGCCAGTACCTGGCTCAGCGCTTCGGGGTCGCCGGCCGTGAAGGGGTGGCTAGGCGGGGAGAGCTCACCGGCCAGCTCAGCCACGGCGCCCTTGTCGCTGAGCTGTGCCAAAGCCTCGCCCGGGTAATCCCAGCCATGCGCCACGGCCACTGCCTGAACCAGCGGGAATACCTCGTCGAACAGGGTGGTGACCGCGCAGATGCTCGCGGCCAGCCGAGGGTGTTGGCCCAGGTAGCGCTCGATCGCCGCGCGTTCGAGCGGCACGTCGTGGAAGCGCGAGGGTGCCACGTGGCTCCATACTTCGGCCGGTCGGGCGCGCCGCTCACCGAACACCACGGGCTCCAGCCCATAGGGCAGCAGGGCTTGCTCCAGGTATTTGAGCGCGACATTGCCGATGCCCAGGATCAGAATTTTACGGTTGGTCATGGGAGCACCCCTCGGAGCGGAAGATGATGTCAGCCAGCGCGG
>Ga0265797_10008258_pt1 | contig 13923 bp, 10 predicted proteins | sample P2T30metagenome_FD_192433 | JGI IMG/M metagenome (GOLD analysis project Ga0265797, IMG submission 192433) | Plant litter microbial communities from East Loma Ridge, Irvine, California - P2 T30 | ecosystem: Environmental > Terrestrial > Plant litter > Unclassified | place: USA: California... | reverse complement strand
CCGAATTTTGTTGGCAACGCCAAACAACGGGAACTTATCGTTCAGAAGCACCAGCCCTCAGACGTGGCTCATGCTTCCGAGTCCAAAATGCATTGGTTTTAGAACACACCAGATGACTTTTTCCTGTAGCGGCTTGCTAGTGAGGCATGGATTGGGTATGAAAGCCCTGGGGTCTTCCTCCCTGTAGTGAGTTGCCGCGTCGACTCTGCCGTGTCGAAAGTTGGTCAATTCCTACACGCTACATAGTTAGTCATTGTTGGCTAAGAAGTATTGCCCGTAGATGAGGCACGGAGCTCGGCGGGTAGAGCAAGGAAGCGACAGAATGTATGCTGTTGTAGCAAATCATCGATCAACGGGTTGAGATCGTGTAAAAATTCGATAGAATATTTGGCTGCTTGCACTAAGTTTGAAGTGACTGAACTGCTCGCGGCGCCCATGGCGAAACGAGAGCAAAGTCAAGGTCGAAGGACAGTTGAGGAATTAAGAAATGGCGGAGATCTGAGAATGAGCACAAAAACTCATGGAAAGAACACTTGTGGCTAAAGAAAAATTCATGAAGTCTGAAGGCAAAAGCAGAGATCGAAGGTGAAAGGAAGGTTGTGTTCCTAATCCTCCGTTTCCCAGCTTTCGGTCCATATGCGCCCAGGTACTTAGCCAATGCGCCGTAGGCTGCCGAGAGGACAACATGGTGCCCTCGTGTATCGGATGTATAAAGTCTTCCTCTCCCTCCCATCATGCGTCTCGTCAGTTTCGTTTGCCATCTTTTGGTTGCCTCCTGTGCTTTATCTGTTTGGCTGGGACTTACTTGACAATGTGTCGTGGTTACACTGTTCCTACCCTTCCGTCCGCACCGGATTGCTCCGATCACGGTTCTCGTTTCCCTGAACAGTGGAGGAGACCTCAGGCTCTGCCACGCCGGTCAGAGCTGGTAAGTAAAGAGAAGTCATCGACGCGATCAATTGGAGCATCGAAGTGGGCGAGATGAGACTGCCTCATAGTGGTACTGTAAGAGGGGAAAATTGAAATGGCTGGTGCGCCTGGACCAGAACCCTGCATGGACTTCTCGAAATCGCCCGTCGGTCCCCCACCCCAGCAAGCAATTCGCTGGCGATCGCACGGCACCAATTTTAATGGTTCTTTCGTGAAGAGTCCAAGTTTGTCGTGGCTGCTTTACAGACCACGATTCCTAGACCATGCGCTGGTTTTGGGCCAGACTCCGAGAGCCTCCACTCCCCACGGCATCTACTCTCTGCCGCCTTCATCATCCAGACCGTTCCTGCATCGGAGACGAGTGAAGCGGCTCTTGGCGAACTGCAACGGCGCTGCGAGCCAAGGCGTCTTATCACTGCTTGACATGTTTTGCTTGGCTACTTCGGTCGCCTTCGCCTCGCCATTGGCCTAGGACGGCTCATCCTCGTGTTTGTGGATGAAGCTATTTACCCAAAGGGCAGGTCCATAGAGCACATGGAGCATCGCCGCTGCGAGCTGCCAATGTGAGCGTTTTGGCTTGAACTTGCGCGATGTCAGCACGATGGTTTCCTGGTCCACGGGTATCTTGTGCGTGGTCTGAGCCGGCATTGTGGGACGCAAGGTAGCAGCAGAGTGCAGGTATAAAGTGCGCAGCTCCACTGGCATTCAATATCATCACTTTTGATCCCGCGGTACTTCAGAAAGTCTCAGAGCAAATCAATTCCACAATGGGAATTCTCAGGTCGATTGCGGCAATTGCTGCTTGCGGTGCAGCTGTGAACGCAGCAGCAGTCCAGCCACGCCAATACAAGACGCTGATTTCTTCGGTATGTACCGCTGCTGAAGCTTCTACTGAATCTAACACCAGACGCAGCAAGCCCTTATCGACTCCCTCCACATCGACAACCTCTTCAAGAGGGCTGAGAAACTGCAAGAAATTGCGTACGCAACGCCAGGCAAGAACCGCGCCATTGGCACACCAGGCCACGAAGCTACTGTCGCATACATTCAGAGCCAGCTCGACACAACTTACTACGACGTAACACTGCAGCCCGTGGAACTCTCCATAGGTGACACAGCGACATTGTCAGTCAACAACCAGACCGTTGAAGCATTCGCCAGTACGTTGGCCCCAGGTGGCAATGTGACTGGACCTCTCGTTGTGGTGCCGAATCTAGGTTGCGAAGAGGTACGCAATTCCCACTCATACATAGAGAACATACTGACTCGTTTAGGCGGACTTCCCCGAACCTCTGACTGGAAAGGTCGCCCTGATCAAGCGCGGAACTTGCTCTTTCGGCATCAAGGTCCAACTTGCAGCTTCGCATGGAGCAACTGCAGTCATTGCCACAAACAACGCCGAAGGAACTCTCGAAGGCTACTCTCTTCAAGTGTTCCCAGATGCGGCTAAGCCTTTCGTTCCCACCATCGGTATTACTCTCGGCCAGGGAGAAGCTCTTCGTGCCCAGATCGCAGCCGGTGTCGATATTTCGGTCGCGCTGACCTCGTCGGCGACCCCAAAACTCACCTACAACGTCAACGCCGAGACGAAAGAGGGAGATCACGACAACGTCATCCACATCTCCGGCCATTCTGATTCTGTTGTTGCTGGTCCAGGTATCAACGACAATGGATCTGGAACATGCTCTCTGCTCGAGATTGCAACTCAGCTCACCAAGTTCTCCGTCAAGAACGCCGTTCGCATCTCATGGTGGACTGCTGAGGAGGCTGGCCTACTCGGCGCTGAGTACTACGTCAAGCAGCTTTCGCAAGCCGAGAAGGACAAGATTCGCCTTCTTCTTGATTTCGACATGATGGCATCTCCCAACTTTGCATACCAGATCTACGATGGCGATGGTTCGGCATTCAACCTCACCGGCCCTGCAGGCTCCGCTGAGGCCGAGCACGAATTCGCCTCATGGTTTGACAGCGTGGGTCTCAACCACACCGAGATCGAATTCGATGGGCGTTCCGACTACGGTCCGTTCCTTGAGGCTGGCATTGCTGCCGGTGGTATCGCTGGAGGTGCAGAAGGCCTCAAGACTGAGGAGGAGGTCGCTATGTTTGGTGGTGGTGCTGGCGTGCAGTACGATGTTAACTACCACGAGGACGGTGATACTACGAACAACTTGAACTTGGATGCGTGGATTGTGTTCACCAGGGCGATTGCGCACATGACTGCAAAGTACGCGCTGAGCTGGGAGAGTATTCCTCCTAGGAACGCGACTGCGGTCCACAAGAGGAGCGAGAACTACGGACACATGAAGCGCGCGTTCCAGAAGACGGAGAGGTATCAGCGCTGGGTATAAATATGCTTGGTTGATGGGCCCTATGTGCTGAAGGAATGTATGTAATGAAAAATCAATCATCATCATTAACGCAGACCTGGCACACTCTCAACGTGCACCGAAGAGCTTCAGGATACTGTAAAAGTGAGCGTGACTTGGAATTCTCGTACTACTGCGAGTTCGGCAGTCTCATAGTCTACGAGATATGCGAGAAGTGAATGAGTAGTGATGAAGCGTGAGGCCGGGAAAGCAATGCCATTGCAACTTTAGTCGCCGATGGTTTTAAGGGGTGGGAACCGATAACAAGCGACGTACGCAGCGATCGAGGCATAAAAAAGACACTGTAATTAGCCTGCTGAGTGTTCATTGCTATGCCAGCTTAGTGGGAACGCATTGTACCATACGACCAAACGGGGTGATGAATAAAACTTTTCAATTCGATAGCTGCTTCACCACGGTCTTGCATTATGTGGGAGTACTCTACTCTTCATCATCATCCTCGTCGTCATCAACGACAGGAACCGCCTCGTCCTTTTTGGTGGTTTTCACCTTTCGGTCCTTCTCAGAGCCAGCAGGCTTCTTTGAAGGTGGCCCTGCATCCTCACCATCGTCACTGTCACCAAGCTCCTCGGCGTCATCGTCAGAGCCCTCGTCCTCGACATTGTCTTCCTCATCCTCTTCTGAGTCGTCCTCAGCGTCTTTGGCTTTGGTGCGCTTCGTTTTTTTTTTGGGTGCTAGAACACATGAGATAACAGAAAACGTCCACACGGCGACGGCTACTCACGAGGTGCTTCGGCGTCAGAGTCGTCCTCTTCACCACCGAAATCGGAACCTTCAGACTCGGCGTATCTGTGGAGTGTGATGTCAGCTTGGAGTCCTGCCTGTAGAATGCGATATTTTATCAATGTCTTCCAATTTCATTGGAATCTTGCCGATCATACTGTATAACATTGATAATGCCAATTAACGAAGACGCAATCGATAAATCGCGCAACCGTACGACCGTGCTGCAGGCTTCGCGAGGCTGACAATTGTGTGGGAAGCTTTGCGCCGTGACAACGAAGCCCAATTGCGAAAAAAGAACAGCTTGTCTGACATACGCGCTTGTATGCGACCACAATGCGTGCGAAAGCGCAAAATCGTGAGATGGAAGGTGGATGGCATGACGTCAAGCAGCTGAACGCTTCACTTACTCCTCTTCCTCTTCAGAATCGTCCGAAGGGAGCGCCACGAGCTCCTCCTCCTCGTTCTTCCTCTTGCGGGTCGACATTGTGTATGTGTGATTGTGTAAGCGGTTCGTGTGAGCGGAAATGGGCGAAAGGCAAGGTTGAGGTGGTGTGAGCCTTGGGGTGGCAGCTTCGAGCTGGATAAGCTGCGGGGACCGGTTGAACTAAGTTACCGGTACCTCGTCGCGTTAGTCCGGAGGCTGGGAAGCCAGGCCAGGTAAGGGAGTTTGCTAAGTTTGGGCTTCAATGCCAGCCAATAGTTGTGGGCTATCTCGTCACCCGCATGTCTTGAGGCTTGAGGGCGAGCCGGGGATCAGGAACACAAGCGTCCGAACTGCGTGTTGCTGCAGGTACACACGTACGGGTCTGCGATCCGGCCTCTCAGGCACAGTATTGCACGACATCATGGTGCTTCGGCTGTAGCCATTGTTTGAGCTCCGAGATAAATCGTTCTTCAATGTTGATGTCGTGGTTGGCAAATGTCGAGCAAGGCACGGATGGGAGGATGAGGCGCACCGCTTCAGCCCTCGCTCACAAGAGTCGCGTCAAATGGCAGCGTCTCGCTAGATAACCCCAAGTTTCGTGCTTGATGGCACATCTGCAGTGTAAGTTATTTTGCTTCTTGCAAATTGTAGCATTCATTCGCTGTCAAACATACGTCATGTGGAGCGACCAAGTGGCTGCTTACTCATGCGATTCTTCTGAAAGGCGACTGGGTCCACCAACCTTCACGAACAACATAGTAGGCAACATTGTCTCTACCAAAACTTGTCTACGTATACCATGTGGGCTCTGGAATCTCGTTCAGCAGCTCAAATCTCCCCAGCTCCCGATTCTTGTACGCGACGGGGTCGTGTAAGCTATGCGTCCGGACGTCCCTCCAGAACCGATCAAGACCGGCCTTCGTGCTCGTGGCTCTTGCCCCAGTGACCTCGAATACGCCAGCGGTCACACGGAGTGCGGTGTCGTTGGTAACGACTTTGACACTGGCAACCCACTCCGCAAGCTCGCCCCGCTCACGCGCCGAAAGCTGCCCACGTGTTGAGGCGCTGCCGGAGTACTTCGCATATGTGTTACTGGCCTCGTCGCCTGCACGATCTGCCAATGCGACTGCGGCTCGTAAATGCGCGTGGAAATTCCCGTACCTCTCCAAAACGTAGAACTCGTCGACAGCCAGATCCTTGTTGTCACCACCGAAAGGCCAGGCGCGCGTGTTCTTGACCGTGTACTTTGAGGCGTACTGTTGCGCACCAAGAGCGATTCCGAGATAGAAGTTGCTGAACACTAGTTGGATAGTCGGCAGCAACAACGATGCAAACGGAATCTGCAAGATTTCAGGATCCGGCTGTTTCTTCTCGACGTCCCAGCCGAGCGCCTCCGACCAGGGCACAGCTACATTGTTGATCTTGACACCACCAGATTCGCTCAGACGTAGTCCAACGTTGTCCCAGTTGTGCAAGAATTGGATTCCCGGCTGGTCCGTCTTTGCAAATGCGAAGATGTGGTGGTCAGTGCCTTCATACACGCCTTCGAGTACCGTCAGGTCTGAGATGACACCACCGGTATTGAAGTTCTTGGACCCGGTAAATATGAGTTTGTCTCCGTCCGACCGAATAGCCAGGTCACTGTCCCTTGGGTTTACTGCGCCACCGATGAAGTAGTTGTTCTCCATGATGACTCGTTGGAGACGATCGGCTTGCTGGGAATTTCCAACAACGTTTCCGGTCGTGGACCAGAGTAAATGGTAACCTAAGAGCATTCCTAGAGAGCTAGAGTTATCTTAGTGCAAGTTCAGCACGCAGAACTTGTTGTACCTACCCGTCTGCCTCGGCGACTTTGCGGATTGTCTTGTAAGCGACGGACCATGGTTGTCCTCCACCGCCATACTTCTGCGGTCCAAGAACCTTCAGGAGCCCGGCGTACTTCAACAGAGCGACCTCTGCGCGTGGGGACTTGTTTTCCCTCTCTCGAAATCCAGCATCAACTGCGAATATATCTGCGACTTCCTGGGCACGCTTGAGCCAGCCAGCCTCATCATGTGGAACTTCCGGCCACCTCAGTGCGTACTCCGCGTATCTGCCCGAGATTTGTCAGTTTACAAGTTATAACGGGACGCGAACCGGCATACACTGCTGGATCCGTGGATGCAACACTTCTCGCGTTACCGTGGGTGTTGTTGGCGCCGTTTGTTCCGTTGGAAGTCATGCCTTTGAGATATCAGGTTCGCCTCAAGACGAATAGAACGGGAAGCACCTATGTTTTGGCGTTGGAAAATGAAAACAAAGCCCAAGCTGCTCTTGGGACACTCATTGCTTATATTCAAGTGGAGAGCTTCCAGACATTGCGTGCTATGTGCGCATTTTGACCAACCCGACGGGTTCGCATTGCGAATGCCTCGATCAAATGGTGTGCTATAGGCTATACAAAATGGCTCCGATGTAAACAAGAGCCGCCCATCACCGGGCAGCTCTCCATGTCAGATTGTCTGGCAAGCTGCATGTTCTTTCGACTGAAGATGGTGGGTAACAGCGCTTCCGTCCAATTATCTCGGAGCTGGCAGCAACAACGGTAAATGCCAGTGCTAACCAAAAGTCGCCTAAGTGGTGATCGACAAGTTTAACGCGTAGAACTATGGCTCTAACGCCATCTTTTGCCTCGATCACATCATCCTTCGAATCACTTCCGCCCAATCGCACCGAAAAATCGCTCCCCAGTAACTACCGATGGTCTTTCCATGTCAGACGCAGCGTTGGCGCCACATACTCCCACGCGGTACTATCCCATTCACTTACCAAATGAGGTGTCTGCGCAGACGGACTGCAGGTTGCTTCCTAGTTTTTCCTAGATTTTCCCTTTCTTAGGAACAACCTCGAGGTATCGCCCAGAGGTAATTCGAGAATGGCGTCTTTCATTATGAGATGGAACACAAGATACCTTGCCCATGTTAGCCGCAGGTTTCCGACGCCACAATGACATTTCAACATACCATCCAAACATCCCTGCCAGGAAACAAAATGCCCCACCTGATTTCTTCAGAGCGACTGACCGGTCCGTATGTCCGTCAGCTAACACGAAATAGCTGGCTGAAATGAGCGCGAAGCCGATTTCCACACCGGCGAATATAACAATGTAGACTAGGTTGGTGGGCAAGGAACCGACCAGGAACGTGGTGTTGAAGACTGTCCACACTGCATAATCGTCAGCGAATATTTTACTTCTCTGTTACTATCAGTACTTACGGGCGACATACATCCCCAGCGCATTGTTCATTTGCTGCACTTCGTCACCGTACGCCTGTGCGACTCCGAAGGATGGGATCAAGATTGCACCAAATCCAGCATAGAACAAGCCTGTAGCGTTAGCTTGCGAACAGGTTAATGAAGGCGACACATACCGAATGCGCTGAAGACGGTATATGCGAAGCCGTTTCCAACGGACATCTCCCACTGCGCTGTTACTACCATCGCGATGCCGGCAGTGAAGATGAAGTTGGCGACGAAGACATTGGTTATCGTGACGCCTCTGATTTCCATCAAACTCAACGACAAGGTAGTTAAGGTCGTTGCGAATGCGCCTATGGCGAGTGCTGTCTAGGAACATCAGCAAGGTCTGTATGGTCACAGGCTTTGCAGGAGAATACTCACTCCAGCACCTAAGGTTCTCGGAAGAGCTGTGCCATCTTTCGGTTGCAGCTTCTCGAAATCTAGATGATCTGTTTGAAGGGCGCGCTCTTTGCCGTTTCGCTGCAAATCGTCTGTCGAAAAATGAGACATCTTGAACTGGAGCTCCTGTGGCGTTGATCGAAACAAGCTGGAGATTTGTTCGCAGTCAAACTTGAATTATACATAGTTACTGCCTTTCTACTCTCCCCTCTCTTGCGTTCAAAAAGACCTGCATGGCGTGCTGTGCTAGTTGCCATAACATCCCACCACTACCGGTCTCTCGATCGTCTACTATTTTGTGGGCCTCAAGATCCTGTGAGGCAAATGCTATGGAGACTAATTCACCGCACATGCACAGGCAGATCCAGTCCATGGCCACGATGCAAGTGGTCGAGCATTGCCGCTGTACTTGGTACACGTATATCTTAGCACACTGCCGTTGTTGTAGATCATTGCGTGGCTCATACACAAGCAAGCCTCATCGGTAGTAACCCCATAGTGATGAGTGTGGGCGACTAGTACTGTCCGGCATGTCACAATCCTCTTACTGTAGCACGCCATACTATCTGAACTTTCCCCGTTCCTTTCGGCCTGTTGGGGCAATGTTATCTGCCACGATATCTCAACATGTTGCTGTGTAACCATGATGTCCGAATCTCGGATGAGGCATCATCACTGCTACCTAGCCAGTCCTTTCATGTGCGAGCCTGTCCAAGCGCACATGCACATGTCAATAAGAAACACCGCCATCCACGTACGAGCATGCAATACACATACACATTCGCGCCGATGAACGTTCTCACCGTGGCATATGTCCTTCTCTTGTCGCTTCGCATCAAATACCTGAGAACAACTCGCGGGCTGCGTTGCGTTCCCGGTCCACTCTGTCAGCTTGAAAGGTACCTCATCTAGAGGATCTCGGACTTCACCTCTTGTTCCCGCGAAAGACGACCAAAGCGGTAGTCACCAAATGAGCGAGCATGTCCGCTTTGCTATGTGCTTACAGTCATGCAACGAGGTCGAGGATGACTCGCCACTTGTACGCGGCTTAACTGCAATAGGGTAGTAAGTTCAACCTGCAAGACGGTCGGAGTCGATGCATCTTCGTCGAACTTTGTACATGATGCACGCGCATGTCGATTTGAAGTCCTTGCTTGCAGCACAGGGTGAGAATGTGAGGATGTCAACGGTTGAAGGTGCAGAGTTCGTCTGGCCCACTAAGCTTAGTGCGGTCCCACTTTGCAGCGTACCCCACCATCCCGCGCTACCGAAGTGACTCCGCTGCTGCTGCCGGTCCAGCGTTTCTTACTTCTCTTCATTCGCTCTTTCTCACTAAAACAATACCACCGACACGCTCATCCACACAACGACAAGTTCTCGAAAAGACCAAACACATAGCATGGCGGCAGTCACGACGTATCCACGGGTGCAGCGGGAGCGATTGAAGGGACTCGGTCAGAACGCAAGTGGCTTGAATCCAAAGTTCAAGGCACCGACACCGTTGATTCAACAAATGCAAAAGCCACAACAGCGGGTTTACGACTGCTGCTCACATCCGAATGTTAGCAGCTCAGTATCAGGCGCTCTCGAGTGTGAAAGTTGTGGAACGGTTCATGAGCAAAATGACATCGTCTCCGAGGTCACGTTCGGCGAGACCGCAGGCGGCGCAGCTATGGTCGAGGGAGGCTTCATTGGGGAGAATCAACGCCATGCCAACTCCATGGGCGGTACGATGCGAGGACTAGGTGGTGCGGATAGTCGGCAGCACTCAGAAATCATGGGCAGGCATGAGATAGAATCGATTGGCGGATCTCTCAATGTGCCAGAGCGAGTGCGCGTCCAGGCTTTGCAAATGTACAAACTCGCGATGGGTCTTGGGTTCATCCAGGGTCGCCGTGTGAAAAATGTCGCTGCTGTTGCTCTGTACATGGCAGCACGGAGGCAAGACCAGAACACCCTCATGCTCATGGATCTTGCCGAGAAGATCCAAGTCAACGTCTGGTCCCTGGGGGACACCTACAAAGCCTTTCTCAAGAAGATGCGCACAGAGGATCCTGCCCAGCTCTTGGGAAACAGAGCCGTACAAGAGATCGAACCGCTGATGCTCAAGTACTGCCGGAAATTGGAGTTTGCGGAGGACTCACACCGAGTCGCCAAAGATGCTTGCGCGATCTTGAAGCGCATGAGTCGCGACTGGATGGTCCAAGGTCGCCAACCCGCCGGATTGTGTGGAGCGTGCATCATTCTCGCTGCCCGCATGAACAACTTTCGCCGAACTGTTCGAGAGGTCGTCTACGTGGTCAAAGTTGCCGACACCACCATCAACGCCCGCCTCTACGAGTACAAGCACACACCGAGCTCCGCCTTGACTGTCAACCAGTTCCGAGAGTTTGGACACCGCGTCAAGGTCACGACACAGCCACCCGCCATCTGGAGACGCGAGCAGAAGGAGGAGCGTAAGGAAAAGCGCAAAGCGGCTGCTTCGGTAGACCCGGATAGCGCAGAGGTATTGGAAGATCCAAGCAACAGTGAGCCGGAAGCTGGGCCAAGCACCGCACCGACTCGGACAAGCAAGCGGCGCAAGAAGAACAACGGAGCATCTCAAGAGGTGGCAGCACCCGCCGATGCCTCTGGTACGAGTGCAGCGGCAGGTATCGACGTGGATGCACTAGATGGGAACAACGAGAACGTAATCGCAGAGCTCGACACAGTCATGGAAGAAGCTGGAGCCGCCGATCCAGAAGATGAGGCCTTCGCCATGCCCCCGAAGAAGCGCGGCCGCCCAAAGAAGCGCGAACGCATCGTCATCGCCCCCGAGGATCTCGAGATCGAGCAAGAAATTGAGTCTGAGGTAACAGAACACATCAAGAACTGGGAAGACATATTCAAGAAGATGAACGAGGACGAGACGCACCCACTCCACCGGTCCAGCGGCTGGACCGCCCAACAGATCGCGCGCGCCGAGCTCGACCGCCGCGACATCGTCGTCAACACCTCCCCGGACATCGGCGAAGACGAATTCGAGGACGACCCCGACGTCGCGACGTGCATCCTCGGCCCGGAAGAAGTGCGCATCAAGGAGCGCATCTGGATTACAGAGAACGAAGAGTGGCTGCGCAACCACCAGAAGAAGATCCTAGCCGCTGAGCTCGAAGAGGCGGAAGACAGGCCCAAGAAGCCGAAACAGGTTCGCAAGCACAACCGCATGGGCGATGGGTCGTTGCTGGAAGGCCAGCCTGCGGAGAATGCGGCAGATGCTGCGCACAAGATGCTCAAGAAGCGTAGCAAGCAATTCAGCAACTACATCAACTACGATAGGCTGAAGGATCTGTTCCTATCAGGAAATCCGGGGAGCTCGCCGTCTGCGGGTGGCAGTGGCCAGGGTGCGAGTCCGGTATCGCACACGTCGCCTGTTATTCATGTGCAGGATGAGGATGCGGAGGGCGAGGATGACGACGAGGAATACGAGGCACCTGCGCAGCAGCACTTTGGAGAGGAGGACGAGGAGGATCTAGAGGGCAATTACCTGGAGGACGAGAACGAAGGGTTTGAAGGAACCAGCTATCAGGACGACTACTAGGGAGAGTTGGAAGAGACTTTGGCATTGCACGGCTTCATCGCTATCTTGCAACATTACTTGCATATTTGGAGCAGGAAGAGATTTGGACATGATATCACGGCGTCACTTTTGAGAGGCTAGCTTTTGGCCATACATCTATGGCGCATTCTAGGGGTGCGTACTTTGCGTAGATACCCACACTCAGCCTCAGAGCGAGCATAGCATATAACACGGAGTTCCGATTTTCCACGTACTCGACAAGATCTGCATGACATGTGATGGTATGTAGTAGCCTCATGACGAGAACAAATTTCACTGTCTTGCACTTGCACACCGACTCGGTACGCCTACTGTCAAGGCCTATTAAAGCCTAGCGTCTGATGCGGGGCACTAGTTTGGTGTGACGGGCCCTTCCAGAAAATCCAAACATCGAACTTTCAGCACCAGCGCGAGGCCGAGTCCTCAACTTTGTTACCTTCCCACACGTTTTTGCTCCCCTCGTGTACAGTTTAAATATGGCGAACCAGACAGGCGCAGCGAAATCGGACCCGCTCTCGGGCATGGCGCACTCTGAGGCGCATTACTTCAACAGGTACGCAGTTATTGGTCGAAGTATAGAGAGAAGATGCTAATATTTCATGCGCAGCTACAACCACCATGGTCCGTTACATGGCTTTTGATACAGAGAGAAGTGTACTAATGCGCGCATGCAGGTATCCACGAGGAGATGTTGGTACGTTCACTCTCATACTGGCAGCTCATCATCGAGACCAAATACTGACTCCACGCAGAAAGACGAGGTCCGCACCAAGAGCTACCGCGACTCGATCTACCAGAACGGGCACCTGTTCAAGGACAAGGTCGTCCTCGACGTCGGATGCGGCACATCCATCCTCAGCATGTTCGCGCACCCCGCCTCTCCACGCACCGCACGCGAGCACCTGCTGATACACATATTCTAGGTTCGCCGTCAAGGCCGGCGCAAAGCACGTCATCGGCGTGGACATGTCGACCATCATCGACAAGGCGCGCGAGATTGTGGCGGTCAACGGCATGTCGGACAAGATCACGCTGCTGCAGGGCAAGATGGAGGAGGTGGTGCTGCCCTTTGACAAGGTCGACATCATAATATCCGAGTGGATGGGCTACTTCCTGCTCTACGAATCCATGCTGGATACCGTCCTGTATGCGCGCGACAAGTACCTCGTCAAGGACGGCCTGATCTTCCCGGACAAGGCCACCATCTTTATGGCCGGTATCGAGGACGGCGAGTACAAGGAGGAGAAGATTGGATGTACGTGCCGTTCCATACCCCAACATACTTGCTAAATGCATGCTAACATCGCTTGACCAGTCTGGGACAACGTCTGGGGCTTCGACTACACCCCTCTCAAAGACACCGCCATGACCGAGCCCCTCGTCGACACAGTCGACATCAAAGCCGTCGTCACCGACCCGGCCCCCGTCCTCACCCTCGACCTCTACACCTGCACCGTCGCGGACCTCGCCTTCAACATGCCCTTCAACATGAAAGTCCGGCGTTCAGACTTCGTGCACGCCGTCATCGCCTGGTTCGACATCGAGTTCGCCGCCTGCCACAAGCCCATTCGCTTCTCGACCGGCCCGCACACAAAGTACACGCACTGGAAACAGACGGTGTTCTACCTCAAGGACGTGCTGACCGTTGAGGAGGGCGAGAGCATAACGGGGACGCTGGACACGAGGCCGAGCGAGAAGAATCATCGCGATTTGGATATCAAGATCGACTACCAGCTGCAGACGGATGATATGCATAGGCAGTCGTCCGGCACGGCGCAGTATAAGATGTGCTAGTCATCAAGTCGAGAGTGCAAGAACGAAAAGCAAAAGCTGATGGGCTGGAAGAATCTTTCTTCCTTCCATGATATAGATTTCATTGCAGAAGACCTTTCTTTCTGTTCCTGGCGTTTGGGGCTTTTCTGCATATACCACAAAACCTAGGGTAAGCATGGTAATCGCATGTTCACGAGTTATATGAAAAGAAAAGCAGGGACCAGTCATTTTTGGCTGGGAATTCCTCCCCTACAACCACAAAAAAAAATTGTTCATGAATCGTGTGACACCAACGTGGCTCTCGCGAAATTGCTATTCTGACTGACAGCAACGGGCGTCAACAGCAAATACTCATCACTTGATCACGACAGACGACAAAAAAAACTGCAGACGAGTTACTTCCGTAT
>Ga0265797_10008256_pt1 | contig 13927 bp, 15 predicted proteins | sample P2T30metagenome_FD_192433 | JGI IMG/M metagenome (GOLD analysis project Ga0265797, IMG submission 192433) | Plant litter microbial communities from East Loma Ridge, Irvine, California - P2 T30 | ecosystem: Environmental > Terrestrial > Plant litter > Unclassified | place: USA: California... | reverse complement strand
TGCCGATATAGGAAGCCGGCCCGTCAGCATCAGCCAAATTACCTATACATCTCCGCAATGCCGCCAATGAACGTCGCAGAAACTCCGATCGGAGTATGCTCATCTCTTACCAGCCCCAAAATCTCACTGTGGCACCCGGGGGTTGATCGTGGGAAAGTCAGCTGTGGCAGATAGCCCGAAGGATGGAAAGCTAGGGCCCGACGGTACCCAGTCGTCTCACTTCGTGGCCGCAGTGAAGTGGCCGTATGCTAGATTTGGACATGCTACGTATTTGACGGCACTGAGAGTTTTGTCCTATTTGCGGGTTAAGAACTTCCTGATATGGCCATCAGATGTGCATCTTGAAGTTTGAGGTTGAAGAAGAGGTCTCTCGTTTATAGTGTTATGGGGCTAGATCAGGCGTGGCGGAAAGGGTACCCGGGTGTTCGATCTCGGTGAACGCCTACGCACGTGTATCGCAGTCGCCCCCAAAACCACCAACTTCTTACAGTTTGGTTTCTAGAGGGATAAGATGTTGCAGTAAGTCTTTGCACCATTTAGTCAATCATCATGTAGAACCCAAGGGCGTTTCTCGATTGTCACTCACCAAGCAAATGTTGCCGGCAAGGATATCGCCCCATTAACCTTGACCACCCACTACCATAATCCTGGGACGTCGCTGTACTTTACCATGCCAAGTCCAGCTCGCGACTTCAACGATATGCGCTTCCAGCGTATGACACAGAGCAAATGTCAAGCGATGCACCCAAAGCGCGACGCGAGCGTGACCTCGTAAATGCAAGCCCTCACACGCGACAGATGAAGGCGCATCACGCCAAACCCAAAGTCGCCGCCGCTCGCCCTCCCACATCGCTCTTGCCCCACCCACAATTGCGCCTTGCATGTTGCCATGTCCAGGCAACACGGTAATAGCGAAAAGGTAAGAATAGACGAGGCAACCGTGGACTAGCAGCTCGTATCTATTGAGTCCTTAGCTTGTACTGAACAATCCCGCGAAGCTTGAATATTGCGGCACTCGATTTCCTGCACGACGGGAAATCGCGCTGCACCGTTATCACCCCAAAAATAGCTGTTCTGCCGCACGATACCACCTCGCTAATTTGAGGATGGGAATGACGACCTCGGCAAACTTGATGTCCAGAACAGCTTCCGGTGTTGGGGGTCTGCTAGTATTGGCGTACCAGCTTTGGCGCATACGCGGATGCTGTCAACAGATGTTAGCTCGGAAGCGTTCTTTCCCAAAGCGACCACATCGATGAGCTACTTCATGGTTTCGCCGAAAGAGGAAGCGACCAGTGGGTAATCGTATCCAGAGACTAACCACATAGGTCAAGTTGTCAACGAACCATACTGAATCTTTCCTCTGTAGTACTTAATCTCTAGTAGTCGGTGAACGTTAGGAACCACGGAGTGACATCACAGCCTTGGGGGGGTATCTTGATGTGAGCGAACAGTGTGAGGATTATTACGTAGTAGTCTAAGATCATTAATTAGTTGCCCTCCCTAGTAGAAATGTGAAACCGTCTCCGCATCGATGTCCTCATGTTTATCCCGTGACGTAACGCCAATCCCCAAATGTCATGTTTCAGATCGTTTCTCATTAATCGACAGGCCTTGGTGGAAACAAACTTCCGTCGTCATAGGTGATGCTTTCAGCAAGCAATGTTACCGGCCGTCGCGCCGGTACCTTGGCCTTCTGGCGCAGCGACGAAGTCGTCGCTGGTCAAGGCTCTGCTGAACATCAAACAGGCCGTCTCTAGTTGTCCGCCAGCTGTGCCATAGTACCCTGCCGGTACTACCACGTTCTCTGCCCAGTATGATGTCTTGCACTCTGTGTGGTATCCGTAGCCGTAACATTGTTGAAGGCACTGCTGTGCCATGGCGGTTGTATTCGACGAGTAGGAAGGGTAGTAGGAGCTGTAGAGGATGTCGTCGTGGGCAGCCGGCGACGGTATGTAAGATGCATTTGACCCAGTGGGCAGAGGGTCGGTGACGGTGCAGGTCGAGGGAATAGGTACAATCGCAGGGCCGCCCGCCCGAGGAACTGTGTTCGACGTAGGTAGCGCGGACGCCAGCGAGCAGAAGGCCGTAGCGAGGATTGTGGTTGAAGTGAACAACATGTTTACTGACGAAGTCGAAGGCTAGACAACGACTATTGGAAAGATGTATATGTAGATTTGAATATGCGGGATTAAGATGCAGTTGCCGGTGGATGGCCCCACGATAATTGACGCGTTGGAAGCTGTATAAGTATTCCTGCGCCTCGCTGCATGATGCCTGTTGGTGTGATGTCAATGTGGGTAGGTGGTAGGGCCAACTCGCTCGTCAGTGTTCAGCCGCAGCGCTGTGCGTCCAACAGCATTTAGCCTGGTAACGATCGCCGCTCAAAGCCACTTTTAGTGCGACTATACCTCGCAACCTTTATCCCTCCCTCGTACGTATGCCCTCTAACAAGGGGCGATGTAACGGGCATGACCATTTACGAAGAGTTTGCTGATGCCGCATTGTCCGAGATGATGTCAAGGGCACTTTTGCTGTGACACCGGCCCATCAAGGTTGGGAGCAACGCAGGGTAATCCTGGAATAGGCCGTCTTCGTCATATTTGTTCGCTGGTGAAATGTCTCAGACCCGATGGCGCGCGCTTTATTGTGTTGGTGGTGATATTGTCGTGCGTGAGGGATGACCAGAGCCGCGGAAAGAAGCTTTACTAGAAGCGGAGGCGGTTTTCTCCGCATGGGGGAAGGAAGTGCAACTCGACACGCCACCAATATACCAACATACTGGGATCCATACCTCTCAATTGTAGCGGTCTTTCGTAGAAACGAACCTGCACAGCAGCCATGTCGACACGCAACAAACAAGGTGAGTAGTTTTAGAAGAGACTGAATTTAGGCAATGCAGGTGGTGACGACACCATCCCACACCCTAATGGCGCTTCGCATCATCTTCCGTAGTCGACCATCTCACTGCGATGAGGAACATCTCAGAACCCATCATCCATCTTGAGTATCACACACCATGGCTGCGCCCCCAAACAAATCTCTACAGTCCCTTTCCGGCAAATGGCAACTAAACAAAGCCTGCTCCGATGACTTTGCCTCAGTCCTCGCACTGCAAGGCGTCAACGTCCTAGTCCGCAAGACAGCCACCGCAGCATCCATCCATCTGAACATAAGCCAGCCCGACAACCAACACATCAAGATGGCGCAGTCAATCACAAGCGGAAAAATCCCCGGTACGACCGAAGAGTACACGTTGGACTACGAGTGGCGTACCAATAAGGACGGTTTCTTTGGTGAGGTAGCCGGAAGGAGTCAATGGGTCAGTGTTGAAGAAGGGAGGCAGACGGGCGTAGTTGATGAGGGCGAGGGTGACTGGATCGAAGGAGATGGCGACGGGAAATTGATCCACGCAGAAGGAAAAAAAGAGGGCGAGTGGGAGGCTAGTCATCTTTGGGGTTTCGAGGTTGTTGATGGAGAGAGGAGACATACGAGACGCGTGAAGATCAGCAACAACAAAGGCGAGGAACTGAGGGTGAGAATGGTGTATGACTTTGTGGGCGAATAGCTTGTCAAGCTGCAACACGCAGTGAAGGCATAGTAGCACACGCAAAAGAGCTAAGTATACCCAGAGCATTGATTGCGAGACTTCGTCTCAGTGTGGAATTATGCCAAAAGCTGATTGCGCATGTCTGATGTTTCCAACTATCTACACCTGCCTTGGCAATACACAATTGTTATCCACTGTCCGCTATTCAGAAGACCTTGCCGAATGAACTGAACCTGTAAACTAACTCCAACTCTGCGCAGCGAGACTGTCAAACAATCGAAAATGACCTGCGCCAAGACAAGGTTCTCTCTCGCTTTACATGTTCCTTATTTCCAGCCACTTAACCCTGCCCATGGGTCATTGCCATTCTGTCCTTGCGCTGGCCTCTGCTGGTTCGCATATCCGCCAGGTCCATTCGGATACCCTCCTTGGCTAAAGTGACTGTAATCTTGCTGATTGTGACTCGGTGGCGGTCCCGGGGGAGGTGGCGGTGGAACATAACCCTGTGGTAGATTGTTCTGAGGTGTACCACCCCATTGTTGTTGCTGGTTTGGAGGGGGTTGACCCCATGGCTGATGCTGCTGATGCTGTGCAGGTGGCGGGGAGAAGAATTGTTGATGTGCCGGTGGGGAGACCGGGTTGTATTGGTTGTGAACCGCGGGATTGTAAGCCGAGGAGCCCTGAGAGTTCTGGGACTGATGTGTAGGGTATTGTTGTTGGTAGCTCTCTCGACGCGGAGGTGGTTGCTGGTTGTAGCCGTTCGAAGGTTGACCATAGGACTGCTGTGGCGACATGTATTGTTGCCCTGGGCCTGTGGTCATCGGGTAGCGCGGTGTGACTGGTGGTGAAGCCGCGGGGTTATAAGCAGGATGGCCAGCCCCCGAACTTGACGGGTAGCCCGGTGTAGAAGACAGTGGTGGTGGTATGCTCTTCTTGCGACCTCCACCTTGTGACACCGGCGAACCCGAAGGCTCCAAGGACATTCTCTCCATAAGGTCTTTCATCCGTTGTTGTTCCTGGTCTGCACCCTGTGTCTTGTTTCGCTCTTCAATTTTCGACAGTAGCTGTCCGCCTTCACTCCGCCTGTTGTTAACGAACGTCTCAACATTCTTCTGCAGACTTAGCACGGTATCTTTCATCTCCGTGTAGAAGCTTTGGGCGCGCATCAAGCCAGCGACGAGGTCATTGAAACTTTGATACACTCTGCGATACTTCGTCATAACTGTGTTTCGCTGCCGCGAGAAGGCTTCGTATTTGCTCTGCTCAGATCGCACACGCTTGTCTTTCAGCAGATCGGAGTAAGTCCGGGTCAGCTCTTTCAGGAACGAAGCTTGTTTATGATTGGCTTGCAGTATACGATTTTGATGTGGTCTGAACTTCTCCAGCTCAGCTTTGAACAATTGCGACTCCTGATTCGCAATGGCTTTCTTGTTGAGGATGAGTACGTTAGAGATGTCGTCAGAGTGAACCTGTTTCAGTCAGTATACGTTATGAGGGGAAGTCGACGGCCATGTACCTTGTCTTTGAGATCCTTCAGTATCTGCGTCCTCTCCTTCTTTACAAGATTCAGCTTCCGTAGGATATCCTCGACGGCTGCTATTTGATCGGTGACTGACGGACCCTCGTCAATGTCATCGTCGATAAGGTTGCCTTCCATTGGCCTAGGGCTTTTGCCCTTGCTTGCGCCTGCCTTGACCATAGCCCGGGAATATAACACATCGGCTTCATCTGTCTCACCAGCTGAACGCATCTCGTCAAAGTCGGCCTCACATTGCCTAAACGTGTTGTATAGCTGTGCGTCGCTGGTGCTCGCCTCTTGAACTGCCCCTCGATAGTTTCTGATATCGTTTCGTAATGTCGAGGTTAACCGCGAGCTAGGTTGCTGTGTCCACTCGGATCCGTACTTGGACCTCATCTTCTCGCAGACACTCTCTTCCATGTCTAATTGCTTCATACTGGCATCGAGAGAGTTCACTATCTCGGTCTTGTCCCTTTCCAGTTGTTCGAACGCAGGGCCAAATGATTGATGCCCAGCGAGCTCTTCGCACCACTTTCGAAAGTCGTTATCCACCATCATATCTTGGTCCATGCCTCCTCGCAGCACATTGAGACTGTCAGGTAGCTTGAGATAGTCGAGACTAGCGGCCATCTCGTCGTTGGCGACCTCGACACGCTCGCTCTCAGCCCGTATAAGCTTGGCCTTCTCTTCGTCGTACAGACTAGCCGATTCAGTGACGGCTAGAGGTACAATCTTTTGAAAGATATCTGGCCCGATGATTCTCTGAATGTCCTGACCCTGATATAACTCGCTGACGGGTATCGCCTTGGCCGCAGGCATCTTGGGCACTGGTGTCAAGGCCGCTTCATTCGGAATGCCTTGGTGATAGATGAAGTCGTTGTCTTTGCCAAACTCTAGCAGCTTTTCCTGAACGTTGGTTAGGTGTTTCTTCGTCATCTCTGCGAGTATGCCTCCAGTCTCTGAAGTTAGGTTCGAGTTGGCTGGCGCGTTGTTGGGGAAGCTGTGGGCTGCTCGATTGGCGTCTTTGGCATGCGCTTCGGCGACTTGTAGCCTGCAGATGGCTGCGCCGTGAATGTTGGCGTCATCGTCAGCCAGAGCTTGATAGTACTGGGCTAGCGAAGCCATGTGGTGCGATTTGATCTGCGCGACCGTTAGTTTTGATAGCAAGTAATGCTGTGATATTCTCACCTGGCAAACCAATAGCCAGACCTTTTCGAACACAGCGTTCGTAACGTTTTCCTGCGCCCCTTCCGTTGCCTGTGTGTACAGAAAAGCGGCCTGACTGGCAAGTTTTGCCAGCAAGCCGACCTTCTTGCCGTCCGCAATCTGCTTCTCCAGAAAGACTTCTTGCGCCTGTGCCAGCATGATGGCGATCAAAGTCTTGACAGTCTCGCGACTGAGGTCGGTCGAGGGTGCGTGCAGGAAGTTCTCGTTGATGTAGGTGAACATGCCGGCGGAGGCCTGGAACGAATGGTACGAGGTCTTGAGCCCAACATCTTCGTGGCGGTTCTGGTGGGCGGCGTGGCAAGATAGGACGGCCGAGATGTTGAAGATGATGCTGGCCTTTTCGTATGCGAGGGAATACTGAGAGGTTGGTTTGTGTGTAAAGGCGTCGAACCTGACGCTGGTTAGTCTTGGGCGTACTCTTGCCTAATCCGTCTGCTTCTCCGGTGCTCCTTCCCGTTTGCCAACGTACCATGTGAAACTTATTTTGATGTGGTTCTCATCCACCGGAAACCTCAGGTCGAGCAGTTCCAGCTGCCCGTAGTATCTGTAGAGCAGATCCCGGCCTGCTGCACTGTCCTTGCCAGCGCCTCTCATATCCTGACGCAAGCGATTCAGCGTGCCACACTCCTCCGAGTAGCGCTCTGGGTCGTCGCCATACGTGGCGCGTATGTACTGCTTCAGCGGGGCTATCCAGTCGATCTCGCTGGTCTGCTTCATGGGCACCGAGATCATGGGTATTTGCGTCGTCATGGTGGGCGAAGGGTGCGCTGGGGAGGCCGCCGCTGGGCGCGCTTTCTGTAGAGGTATCGCCGCGAGGGGAGGCTCTTGGGCTCGCGGGTGTGGTGATCGGCGACAATGGCGTAGGCGACAACGTGGGAAGTGGGCTGTCGTGGGCCTCGGATGGCGCGCTAGAACAGTAGCTGCAAATGCGCGTGCCTAGTACTCTGGGATGGATATGTCGATGCTTTGCTCGCGAAGTAGCAGAGCATTCACGCAGCGGATGACGTCGCGAGAGTGTACATGCACAGCGGGACGATGCGTTGGTCGGGTAGCTCGTTCACGTAGTCAATCGTTGGCGGGTGAGCAGCCGCATGGGGCACGATCTAGTCAATCCGAGTCCTGGGAACGATTGTGATGCGGCACAGCGAAAGCTTAAATGCCCGGGTGGTAACAATGCAGACGATGTTTGGTGTCGTCGGTGAGCTCGGAGGGTGCGAGTGATGTTGGTGGGGAAGACGCAGGCACATGCATAAGCAACACCAGAGCCGCGACTTCCTCATCCACGCTCGCCTATCACACCTCCAGCACGCCACGCGAGCCAGACCGCTATCGATATGTGACTCTTCAAGCTCGTCACACCGTCGCGGAAATTCAGCGAGACGTTCAAGCCGACCCCAGCTGTGCGGCTCGCGCCGGCCAATGACCATGCAAGGAGGCCGAGAGTCTCGCCTTGGTTACGCGCCCGCGATATTGGGTAGGAGAAGCTAGCGAGTGCCTCAATTCGCAAACATCTTGGGCTTCTTTTCGTGCGTCATAAACAGCGTGATATTCTACAAGCCTGAGTCGAGAGGCCAAATACTGATACTTCTATACATCATGCTCAACCAGTCTCCATATGCGCCTTGAATGCTCTCAATCGTCTTGCTGCAAACATGATAACATGAGTCGCATGAGTCGTCCCGTACGCCCGCCTTATTATACAACGTGTCCTCATATCATGAACGTAGGCTCAGCCAGATCCTCGCTTCTTCTCGTCTTCTTCCGCCTTACGCCTTTCCTCTGGGTCCAGGTGCTTATGTTGCCCAGTCAGGTTATGCCATGCGCTCTTCAAAAAGCCCTCATTCGAGTGATCGTTCCCAACACTGTTGCCATGTTGGTCCTTCATCTTTCCAGGGTTGATGACGCGTTGCGCGTTGTTGTCTCCCATCTCGTCTGCCAGCATCTCGAGAATGGTCCGCTGGTTGACGCTGAGATACTTGGGCATGTTGACCTTGAACTCAACGCGCAAATCGCCCTTGGCGCCTCGTCGGCCGGAGAGTACTTTCATGCCCATGCCAGACAATGTGACGCGGTCACCTGTTCCAGATCCAGTGGGGACCTTGACCTTGACTTCACCTTCGAGGGTAGGTACCCTGATCTCTCCTCCCAGTACAGCAGTCGTGAAGGGGATGGTGGCTGTATGAAGAATGTCCGAACCATTGCGCTTGAACTTCGAGTCAGCTGCTACGCGAATGAGGACGTAAAGATCTCCTCTCTGGCCGCGGATGGTGCCAGAAGACATGGCATGGCCCGTGAGTGGTGCGTCTCCCTCGCCGTTAACGCGCAACCGCATACCGTCTTCTACACCACCAGGGATGTCAATGGTGATGGTCTTGCGCTCCTTGACTGCTCCATCGCCGCCACAAGTGCCACAAGACGAGCCCCGGGGTATCGCAAATCCAGATCCACCGCAGGATGAGCAAGTTGCACTCATGTGGAACCCGCCCATGCTCGTTACTCTCTGTCCAGTACCCCCACAGCTTTTACACTCTGCTCTCTTGGCACCCTGCTTCAAGCCACTGCCACTACATGTCCCGCACTCTGCCATCGGGGTAATGTGTATGTCCTTCTTGACACCCTTGGCCGCGTCCAAGAACGAGATGTTTGTCTGTACTTCGATGTTGTCGCCAACCATGATCTCTTCTTCAAAAGGATTCCTTCTCCCGCCTCCGCCTCTTCCTCGTCGTCCACCTGTGAAAGCTCCGAACAGATCTTCGAAATTAATGTCCTGGAATCCGCCCGCACCCTGGGCGCCACCGAACCCGCCAAACCCACCGAAGCCTCCTCCTCCGAACGGGTTTCCTCCCGGGCCTCCAGCGCTAGCCCCAGGGTTGAAGCCGCCATTCGCATCGAAAGCACCGGCGCCATAGGAGTCAAAGGCCTTCTTCTTTTCGGCGTCTGAGAGGATTTCGTATGCGGATTGTGCGGCGGCAAACTTCTCTTTCGCACCGGCGTCTTTGTTCGTATCGGGGTGGTACTTCTTGGCCATACCATAGTAGGCCTTCTTTATGTCCGCGGCGGATGCGTTCTTACCGACTCCGAGGGTTTGATACGGGTCGGCCATGGCGAAGGACGGGGGAGAGGCGTGGAAGAACTGTGCATGCTGTGTTAGTAACTCAACTCGGAACAGCGGGAAACCAGATGCTACGTACTCGTATTGACTGCGCATTGTGCGGTTGTTGCCTCTGTGCGATTGACGGTCTCCGCGATTGTGTTTGCGAGGCCTGCGTCGCTATACATCGTCGTTGACATTTGGCGAAGGACCTCGAGCCGGCGATGCGCACGGGAGCCACCGCCTTGAGCGGCATGGGACCAGCGAAGCTCATCCTGAAACGGTGCGGAGGTGAGTAATGACTGTCTTGATACTGCTTTTCGCTATGGGCTTCGACCTGTGGTGTATAATCCGACAATCGACAACTTTTTGCGGGCACGGGCCGGTGACGCAACTTCATTGGCTGCCCTCGGCAAAGAGCGCGTCGAAGCTTCGAGAGTTTACTATGACGCGACTACGGTTTAGCAAAGCGCCCGCATAGATAAACGAACGGATGTATTTATTCTGGCTGATGCTTGCATATCCTGACACTAGCTCTGCTATTTGCCCTTGTTCGCCATGCGGAACGCACATGGCAGGCAGACATGCTATGGGCTCGACGCACCGAGGCGCATCCGCTACACCCAGTCCGATTCCTGGTATTATCAAATGCTCATTGCCGATCATCCTTTATCTCTGTATGTTCCATGCTCGGGGTCGTTTGTGGACATCAGACCGACCTACGCGGTCAAACCAAGCCGTGATGCGTAACCCTTCCCTGTTCATTAATGCCCAGTATCCCAAACTCCTGTTCAATGCTTGCATGTCGTGTGTAAAAAAAAAAGTGGTGGCTATCGTGCCAAAGAGGGGTATCGTCGAAGAAAGTCGAAAATGCAGCGATGTATAGGCGCGAGTGACCCAGTCACTTCCTTTGGGGTGCGAAGCGCACGCGGAACTCGTTGTCTGTGTTATGAATTAGCCTAGTCACGGTATCGGAGTATGCTCGCAATGCGTACCCTGGTGTTTCGACTTGTAGAGCCAGTCGACAATCACGTCGCTCTCTGTCACAGCCTGGGAGTTGAAGCTTTTCTTGACCGCCATACCCAGCTGGTCCTTCTGAACACGTCGTTTGCCCTTTGGTCGCGCCATGGTGGGAGACATGCGCCCAATGCCCTGGCTCAGTACGACGTGGCTGAGCGGGTTCTTGAAGCTTGACGGGCAATCGAGTCGGTAGGCTCTACGGTAGCCCTGGAGAACGGAGGGGTCTTGCGATGACCATTTGATCTATTGCGACGAGGGCGTGTTAGCAATGGAAGGCGCAGGCGTGTGAGGGGGAAAGAGTGAGGGCGCGACGAACGTTTCCTGACGAACTGAGATCGGTCGACGTTTGGCCACTGTTGGTAGAGGCATTGTCCACTTCCTTCAGGCTGCTGCCGTTTAGCGCGCCGGCACCACCGTTGCGACGACCGCCCCGCGCGTTCGAGCCCTGGAGGTTCTGTAGTTTGTCCTTGAGCGACGTGTGCGCCTCGTCGTGGGCTTGGGTGCGTTTGGGCGGCATGCTGGAGGACCAATGGCGGGTTTTGACAGAGAAGGAACGATGCTGGCGCTTACTCTGAAGGTAGATGGGCCTGTCCGTGTTTGGCCAAAGTCAGCATGCAGTGGTCGAGTGCTGGTCGCCAGCGAGATGGAGAGCAAAATGACGGCCAAGGCCCAAGCGCGCAATGACGTTGGCGCGCTTCTCGGTCAGGGTCCTCCTTCCCCTTCCCCTGCATTAGGCCATCTACCGCGAGCTCCTCCCAATTTCGACGAGATGTTCGTCCCATGATACTTCGTCTTTGAACAAAACTGTCGTTCTATCCCTCCGACGGAATCGACGAGCATGCCTGGTGCCGTCGCCTGCTTCACGCTGTGTCGCGTACGTCGCGTGTCGCTCCGCGGCTTCCCCTCACCATCAATCCCGGTCACGCGCGTAGTGCACCCCGAGTCGGAACCAGCTACTTGTCCATGTGCGCCGACCGACGACTCGCAGATACAACTCGATGCTGCACATAGGCCTATTGATGCCTGAGTCTGCGCCTGATATGAAGAGAGCGGACTTCGGGCCGTGAAACCACAGTTGACCTCGCAGCTGCGCGTTTCTGACGCGCCCCATCGACTTCAACATCTAGCAGCACTTCGGCGGAAAGTAAGACTTGTAGTCATTGGCCTTTGGACGCGCATCTCTGCAGCGTAGTCGTCGACCTCGTGAGCGTGGGGTACCAAGAGCCAGACTGGAACCACGATAAGCGAAGGGCCACAGAACCAGGAAATTTTGCCGACGTCGTTGCGAGTGGATGCCAGAGCATGGGGAAAGAGAAGATGTTGACGGAGTCGGGAAGAGCTCGGAAGCGAGGTACCCGCCTCTCACGATTAGCTCAATTCGATACCCAACGGGGACCAATGCGTAGGTATTAGACTTGAGATAAATCCGTGTCAATTCTGAGCACAGTCGAGGCGCGAAGCTAGTGCTATAGTCTGACTGTAAGGGTAGGTAGATGATACGTGCTTGACAAGCATCAAACTCTTAGAGAGTCCAGTAACGCCCACGTCGACTCTGGGCCTGGATAGAACCTGCGATAAACTTTCACTCGAGTGCAAAGCAGCAACCACATTCTCGGTAAGACGTGACATGTCTGGTGCCCAGCGACATCCCACCAGCGCCGTAGGGAATGTGTATAGTGCCAAACACTTCCCAAGATCCTGCGTAATCAACGCAATGGCACAAAGCTTGAATGTCTCACCGGTATCTTCGATGGGATGAACTTCACCTCATTCTCGTCTGCAGACACCACCACCCCGGCATCACCGCAACCTCATCTCTTTTACCTGAGATAGCATAGAGCTGCCGCTATGCCACCGCCTCTGTTTCCCAGATCCACGACTCTCATCTGTGGCCTATATAAAGAAGTCTTCTGAGGTTTCCAACCGTCCCTCCTCCATTCCTTTCTATATTATATGTCCCCAGCATATAACTTCCAGCACGTCTCACTTGATCACACCATCTCACAACGATAGCACATCGGTTTACGGTAAGACTTTGAGCCTCTTACTCTTAGATCCACCTCAAGCTGACAATTTCCTGCAGTCTCAACAACTCCGAGTACCCCAGAGCTACAAGTCATCCTGGTTGGAGAAGTCTAGTACTTTCGTAGTACAATGTCTAATCGCGATCCAGTCCTTCACGGCCAACACTCGCAGCGGTTCCGCAACATCAGCTACACGATGAATCCCGCGGCCAACAACTTCGCCCCAACCGGTTCTCGGCACGGCGCGCCCAGCCAGGTGAGCACCCCTTCTTCTCCATACTTGGAGGCAAGGACTCTCAACCTGGAAGAGGGGCATGCAAAGATACGCGCAGACATCGACACTCTCCAAGAGTTGTACCATGGCCTCTCATTGTCCGTCGACAAGCTCAAGAAGGGCGGTTGGCCGGTACATGTTGGCCCATTCCAAGAGGTGGATGTACAGAAATCACACCAAAGCGCCGTAGAGTTCGGGATCGAGCTGGAGAAACTTAAGGAAGAGGTTCAGGGATCTGTAAACGGTGGCGCTGACGTACAAAAGGTGAACAGCAGTACACCTCCCCATCTCAGGACTTCCAGCGACACCAGCAGCGGTACAATCAAGACATCTCTGCCTCCGCATTTGCGAGGTAAAAAGCTCGAGTCTACCAATGGCCAAGTGTGAGTGTATCCTTAGATGCATGGACGAGTTTTGGAGTTACTTGAAGCTGACAAGGACAAAGTACCCGCACCACCAACACTCATCAAGTCGATGTCGTCTCCAAGCAGATCCCCACACCTGCTTTAAGCCCACCTGCTTCACCACTAATTGCCGTCCAAGATCCCGCCCTGTCCATCGAAGGCGTTTCTCTGGATGCAGCGTGGAAGCCTTACCATCTTACAACCCTGCCCGCGTTCTCCGGTCAACTTTCCACAGGCAACGCCACCGTCACGTTCCATCCTGACTTCCTCGCCAACACTTTGGGTGGAGCTTCCTGGTCACCTGGCCTGCGTTTCGTCTCAGGCAAGGGTCCATGCATGCTGAAGAATCGTACATACTACCAGCTCGATCCGAAGAATGAACCTTACCTGCCCAAGGCGCCTGGCGACCACGGTGCAAAGCTCACTGCCTTCTTCAACAAGGCCCCAGAAGAAGAATACGGCGATCTACTTGACGAAGACTCCAACTCGTACGAGGATGTGCCCATGTTCGTTCTCGTCGGAAAGCGCTATATGTACTACGGCAATTATTCGCAGACACGCTGGTCGGATAAGCTGGACTATGACACCATGACGGCTAGAGTACCTCAATACGTCAAGGAGTACTGGGCTGAAGAGCTCACCTCATCGACGCGCGAGAAGTGGGTTACCGAAGAACTCAAGAAGCATTTCTTTCGCAAGCCGGAGTACAGCGGCCGTCTCTTCGCTGCACCGGATCACGAAACCACTGTTGACTCTGAGGAGGAGGTTGTGCTCACAAAGCAACTGACCAAAGACGTGCGCAAGTACGTTGAAGAGCT
>Ga0265797_10008255_pt1 | contig 13928 bp, 15 predicted proteins | sample P2T30metagenome_FD_192433 | JGI IMG/M metagenome (GOLD analysis project Ga0265797, IMG submission 192433) | Plant litter microbial communities from East Loma Ridge, Irvine, California - P2 T30 | ecosystem: Environmental > Terrestrial > Plant litter > Unclassified | place: USA: California... | reverse complement strand
TATACGACGGATTTAGCAGTCTGCCATGCTGCTGGGAGGCTTACGGTGGCTGCATGCTTCGTTGGTGGGCAATGAGCTTGCCGAGCTCGAGTCCAACTTTTCCATAGTAAGTGGCCTTAGGAACCAGTCCTGTAATGCGTCAGTACTCAAGTCAGCCCACGTCTGGTGTCTGGCTTCGCCATCTCTGGGAGCCGTTGTGGCGCGAAGAGCATTGCGGTGCCCGCTCCACATGATAAGCCATGTATAGCCCACTAGTCATGCCATTGGCCCTCACAGCCTTGTTTTCCCCCTCTTTCTGGACCGCACAATTCTACGCATGCAACTTGGTCGCCCGCTCTGCCTCCACAATGTGTATGTGTGTGTGTGACTGACCTTGCACAAAATTGACCATGCGTCCTACCCTTCCAGTGGCTTGTTGCGACGCATTGCTAGCAGCAGAGCCAGCGCTTGACGCCGCAGAGCTTGCGGAACTTGTGACCTTGGTAAGACCCTCTGATGCCTTTGACTGTGCCTTGGACGCTGTGTCCTTTACCGCGTTGGTGGCCTCGGCCGTTGTCGAGGCATTGCGGATGCCAGCGCGACGGACGGCAAACGTCGATTGCCGTAACACGGCACGTGATGTAGCGAGAGACATCCTGATGCTGATTGAAGGAGGGGAGATGGGTGGTCGCCGGTCGTCTGCTCGTGTGGTTGAATGGAGCTCGGGCAGTGAGGTGACGATTTTTCCGACCGGGCCGTGCGCGCTTGTCGGATGGCTCAGGAGAGCGTCACGACAACATCAACACCAGAAGACAACACTCGACGAATTTTTTGGTCACGGGCGTCGGAAGAGGCCAGAAATCCCGGAGCCTCAAAATAATGCAACCAGGGTTAGTATATTTGCGTACATCAAATTACAATGCTGCATTGTTGAAATCTTGCAATCCTGCCAACATTGGTTAACTACCCTACGAACCGAAACCGGCACGTGAGAGGATGATATCAACCCGCAAAGCAGCCTCATGCAACATAGGTATGATTCGGACCTATCATTACTCTCGCTTGTCGATGTTGTTCTCGCTTTCCTCTCCTTCCCAGCCTATCCGCCTCTATTCAGTCTTCTCGAAATTTCCTGTTTTCTACCAACTGTCTCTGAAGCTTCTCTTCTTTTCCCTTGGCTGTCCCAACATGACTCCGTTGATCAAAAAGTTCAGCTTCCTGATCTCCGTCCAACGACTCAAAGCACCCAACTCAAGCACACTCATCCTTCTCATCTTACCACTTGGATTTCCAATAACCACAGCCTTCCAATCGCTGCCCCTACCCAACTTCTCCAGTTCTTTAAATTCCTGCCATGCCGCTGTGTCGCGTCTGGTCCCGAACGTGTGATTTGGTATCACTTGTACAGACTTGAAGCGCCAGAGGACTAGGATAAGGAGCACCGTGAGGCCAAACAGAATACACGCCGTCACACCTGTAGACGTCCGCGCGCCATAACGTCGCGTCATGGAGCCACCGACCAAGGTTGCTATAGCAGCGAGGATGAAGCCTATGATTTGGCTGATGAAAATGCCCGCCGTAACACGAGGAAAGGATGTATAATTTGTCCTTCTTCTGCGGTCCTGAACGGCCATGCTTTGAAGACGATGTCGCGTATTGTCCCCGGGCTGCAAGTCGCATGTATCGAACGTCTCCATGATGAGGCCGTAGCACTCCGCTATGGCGAGATTACTGAGGAAGCCTACTGCACCAGCGAAAAGGATCGGCACAAGGTATGGTTGAGGGCGCCCAGCTGAGGAGACAGTGTATGCCATACCCGTCAGCGGGAGTACGAGGGTAAAAATAGCGCGGCGGATAAGGTGACTAGACCAAGTGACCTGCTTTTGGAACGTCATTGAATCGGTACGAAACTCGCGTTTGCGCTCCCTGGAGAAGATGCCAGCTTTGGTCAAGGGAATGGCAAGAAAAGCGCCAATGGCTATGGACATGACGCCTGCACCCACTTTTGTCGGCTTCCATCGGTAGCTTCGCGACAGAAGCGAACCGAGTAAAACAATGACAAGCACAACCTGCGCGTATATCCAGGCTAGATAAAGTGCCAGGACGAGAAACCCCGGTTGGCAAACCATCATGGTCATCAGCTTGATGCCAGCCCATACCTCTTCGAACCAATACTGCGGTCCCTCGGTCTCAATATGCAATTTCACTTCGCCTCTACTCACGCGTCTGGTGATGTAATTCTCTTCCCTATCGTATACCTCGGTCACCGATTTCCGGTAGGGTGCGCGTCGCGTCTCTGATGACACAATATTGAGAACCAACGCCAGGGCGAGAATCATGACGATGATGTAGAAACCCCAGTCGGGAGTTTGGTCCTGGATGATCGCAGCTCCGATCTGGAATCCCAGGGCAAGAGAGCCGATCCAGCACCAAGACCAGATACCCAGCCAGATACCCATCCCTCCCCCGTGACGGCGCACGTCATTTACGACGACAAACTCTTGGTGGGGGTTCTTGGATTGTAAAGAGGCACCAAAGAGGTCGAGCAGAACCGTGATGTAGTTTACATTTGCGAAACCAAGAACAAGGCCAGATGCTGCACGTGAAACCATGAGTCCAACACGATATTTCGTATCTTTGTTGTGATATCTACTCACTACAATAGCTTGAGGGAACTGGAGTGGCAACGCAATCGCCAAGGCAGTGAGGATGTAGGGTTTGCGTCCGTGCAGGAGAGGCAGTGTCCAGGCAAACAAAGTCGATATAGCGAGCCCGGCGTACAGGACTGCGTTTCCAATAATGGTAATATGCCGTTCATCCGCAAGAGAGTACTGTATCCGAGGTACTTCTCCAGCATATATTCCAATGATTATGCCAAGCAGAGCTGTGTTGATGCAGGCAATGGTCGCAGTGAGACGTTTTTTGCCCGTAGACCAGTTCCTCGCAATTGGCTGTCTGCGATGGTTCCGTCGAAGATTGAATGTGTGATCATGCGTTTGTTCTCGAACCGTAAGTTCGGTTCCATACTGCTGAGGCGGCAGTTCTTCATTTTCGTAAGAAGAGTCGACTTCGTTGTAACCCGAATCCACCTGCTGGGGTCGAGACTTGGGCCTACTTGTTCGTTCATGACTTCTATAACGTCGATGGGGATGATAGTGTCGATGAACCCCAAGTTTGTCAGTAGATCGTCTATGCAGTCGACCGCGAGGCTCATCTTGGCCGACAGGCCGAAGAACAAAGCCTACGTGTTCTCTTGGAGCTGGTTGAACGAGCTTCGGTAGGAGCAGATCGCTTCGCGTTCCGAGTTCCGGACGATTCTCTTCACTTTCGTTGTTTGAACAACATGATGTTGAGGATCTGTCGTTTTCTTGATCGACCCTGTTTGAGTAGGCCCAATCATACGATACTGAACCTTTATGCACATCAGGGATGGGACGCACGTTTGGAGCAACATCATCGAGGTACTCTGTCGGATCACAAACGTAAGCTGCTTCGTGCCGAGATTTTGACACTGCACTTGAAGAACTAGACGCTTCTAGTGGAAGAGAAGTGGCCATAAGGTGTCTAGGTTCAGCAGGGGTTCCTTGAAGCGCACCCCGAGCTCCTTTGAGGATCCCATATATCTCCTCAACCTGGTCTTGATCACGAGTATTCTCGGCAATCTCCACCGCCTCTTGTACCATGTCCTCCAAGTCATCTACTGCGTTGTTTATCCTTCTATTGGTAGCTCTTCCAAACGTAGTGCGGGCTGGGACTGGATGGGTAGGAGACATCTGGACCCGCGATATGATCACAGGAGGCGTTGACGTGGACTCATCATCGCGCTGGAGCGGTGCTCTGATGGACTCTGGTGTGATAGAGGATTCGAGATGATCAGGAATAGGAGCGAGGCTATTAACACGGGGACGAACATTTTGGCGAAGACCGGATCCTATTCCATCAATATCTTCTTTGAATTGCACAATCGAGAGCCTCTTCTGTGGCTCATGCGATTGAGATATAGAAGATCGATGTGCTGATCTTAGTGGCGATAGTGTGCTGGGTGCAAGGGAGGTTCGTCGCGCCTGGGATAACCTATGTCTGGTAATTGGTGATGGGCTACTACCACCCGCTGATGCAGCTGTTGGGTTTAATGGCTTCTTCCGCACTGCTGGTTTCGTCGCTACGCTAGGATGGGAAGCGCTTGTGCTGGATACTCTGCGATTAGAGCGACGGGTATTCGGCGATGAGGATTCCATAGCGCTAGATCGACCATCGCAAGATGTATCATGCTGACTGTCTACAGATGCACTGTTCTGACCATCCACAGATAGCTTTTTTACAGCTCTGGTGTTGCCATTGAGCCAGGGAAGTCTCTCAACTGTCGTCCGTCGCACGGGCTTTTTGCGTGCGGATAACTTAGTCGGATCATTTCCAATGGGCAACGCCATTTTGGAAGATGAGATAAAACCTGTCGGTACAGGGAAGAGGAGGTACGAGTGCTATGCGAGAGAGAAAGAGATGTTATGCCAGGTTGGAGTAGCACAGAAGTGATGCTTGCTGATTTCAAGGTGATGCGATAGCCGAGTAAAATAGTAGTTTGTGCGTAGTACGGAGTGAATGACAACTAGATCCGACCGCTTGCGGTTAGACGCAAGCAGGTCGGCGGAATTGAAGGGCGTTGAGGAAGCTGGCCGTATGATATAGATGGGACGTGAAGGATGTACGGTGAAGGTCTGAGTATGGTGTCGTATTGAGAATGTAGTCGCAGTATTCGTGCTTTAGGCATCTGTTTACTTTATCTGGCTACTGACCGCTCTTTCTTTGGGCCTGTATTGGGAGCGTCGCAGCTTTGTGAGTGTCATAGGAAGCTACGACTCATCACCATGGCATCTACACTTGATACAACATGACTACCACATCTTGAACTTCATTCGTAAAAAACTAAGATAATCTTCCAAATCTTTGTTCTCTACGATTCTATAGCTTGCAGGACAGTTTCAGTCATCGCAAGCACCTTTTCCTCTTCCAGCCGTTGTGCAACCAATCTACGGACGTTAGTATCATGATCAACAAATACAGGGAGATTTATGCTTACTGAAGGCTGACGGGCAGGCCATGTAATAGCTCAGGGTTATCTGTCGAGCATCAGTCACTGCTAATAGTTGGAAGCTGTAAGGCAGTATGACTCACAGCTGTCCTGAGCCTGGCAGTAAGCACTTAATGGCTTGTAGTCATCCACACGCTTGTCGATGGCCTTGTCGACATATACTTTGCACGGGAACGATACGGCAGAATAGTCCACGACATTGTACACGCCAGTGTATCCGACGTACTTGAAATCACCGTGCGCTACGCTGGAGTAGGGAGTCGTGGGCGCTGTTCAACGTCAGTATCAGACATGGGATCCTCACAAAGGCTCAACTTACCTAGTACAGCATCTATGTTCATAGACATCCACTGCTCCAAGTACTGTCGCTGCAACTCTGACCTCTCAGTATGCAGTTTCCACATATCATAGACTCCCAACTCTTTGGCTTCTTTATACTGCTGCATCTCTGGTCGATATGGCTCGCCTGTCATACCAAGCAATTTCTCGACACTCTTACCGCCATCCGCGACAAACATTCGTCCCTGTGATATTCAGCTTAGCGTCCTATTTGGCTTTCATAAAACGTACCAGGAGTTCCAGGGCAGTCACATGTAGCTTAGGATCCCATTCGACGACGTCATGACCAGCCTTCTTCAATTTCTCAACTGTCTCCTTGAGTGCCCGTGTGACCGGGGGCGTAGGTAAGCATATGCCGTCGTTCCATAGTACTGCTATCCTAAGCTTGTTTGGAAGTTCTGCTGGCCGCCACGGGATTGGCAGCATCTTTGGATCAAGCTTCCACGGCTGCGCATCAATGATGGACTTTGAGTACATGGTAATATCCTCGAGTGTCTTGCCCATGGGCCCGTTGACGCTTTGTACCGCTTCTTGACCGGCAAGGCCGGATCTACATCGTTGTGTGGTAAAGCGACCGAAGGATGGACGAAGGGTGAAGATGCCGGTACATGCTGCTGGTATCCGCAAGCTACCGCCCTGGTTGTTTTGTCAGAAACTATGGTTGCATGCTAGGAAAGAAGGACGGTACAATATCAGTCCCGATTCCCAAGGGACTACCACCAAACGCAATCAGAGCCGACTCTCCTCCTGAGGAGCCACCGGAGGTGACTTTGCGATTGAGTGGATTGACCGTCCGCCCAAATGTATTGTTCACAGATTCTGCCTGTTCTACTTAGCATTTTCCTTACTGCTCATGCGCGTTTACATACGATCATCATGGCTGTCGGCACATTTGTTTTGCAATACCTAACTGCGCCGAGTCTCTCCAACATATCCACAAGTGTGGCATTGTATGGAGCTGGATCGTTTACAAGTGAAGTGAAGCCGACTGTACTATCCTTTCCCTTGATATTGAAGTTGTCTTTGAGCGATATGGGCAGGCCATGGAGTGGTCCTACTGTCTGTCCGGTGCGTTGGAGGTGCTCGTCGAGGGATTTGGCCTGCTGAATTGCTTCGTCAAAGAACACATCGCTGAGACAGTTGGTCTATGTACGCGTTAGAAGCATATCCAAAGGCCTGGAGAAGCAACCATCGTACCAATTGCTGAGCAGCAGCTGCGCGTTTGCAAAACGCGCTTGTGACCTGTTCTGCGCTCCATGTCTTTGACGCAACCTTGTTTAAGATTGCTGAAGCCGTACTCTCCGTGATCTCGAGCTCATTTGGCGTAAACCATCCGGACTCCTTGGGCCAGGTTGTTACGTCAAGTTGCGACTCTAGTGGTATCTTGTCTTGGGGTATGCGATACTGTGTCGGAATGGATTCCGCGAGAGCTGCGCGCTTCCCCGCAGCTATCTTCTCCCAACTTGCTTCGGATGACATGATGTAGGGAAAAGTATTACCACACCAAGAATTTGCAATATTCAAACGTCAAGAGTAGTCACAGCGTAGTTTCTGAAGAAAAAAAAACTAAAACTGCTGTAGGTTCTGGGTAGCCCGTCTCTATCCCGCGTGCTGTTCTCCCCACTTTCGGTTTACCTGCGCCGCGGTTAGAGACTGTCCATCCCGCCCTTCAAGGTGGCTTTTGCTACTATTCTCCACACGCGTTACTGTACACCCGCCCAACCAAGGCTAGGCTACTAGCAGTATTCCATCAACTCGGCCGGGAGATGGTATCGTTTCTGGTAGGGATACGCCTGCCTTGTTGAGCATCAGATACGACTACCGATATCGGCAGTCGCGTGTGCAGCGGCTTGGTGATCCTATCCTGATCGTATCTATCGCGAGTCAGCCATAGGTGGCATCCGTCCAATCTTCCGTATCTCGCTGCGAGCATCTTTGGGTCGTATCATACATGGGTCGGAACGTGTCGCCCGAAAGACGACCATGGCCTTCTGGCAGAGGCGAAGGCTAATGGCCGGCGCCTTTCCCCTAAGACTCTGTTCCGTGATTGGACGATATCCGATTTGGGAGCAAATGTGATAGGCTATTAAGACTCCTCGTCATGCTCTCGTCTCGTCGGACGTCTGTCGCCCGTCTTTTGTGTGTGAGTGAGGAGTTGTTATACGACTTCGACAAAAGTTGGGTCCCTTGAGAGTACCTGCGCGTCATAGTTTGCGCCCCAAGAAGAATCTGCTCTCCACCACAACGAGCCGCCTGCGAAGGTGCTTGCGACTACAACATGGCCAACAGCTTCATCGCCTATCTGCGAGGCGACCAGAACGCGCCAGGCGAGCGCAAGCTGATCCAGAAGCTCGACTTCTTCATTTTGACATTCTGCTGTCTTATGTATTTTTTAAAGTAAAAAGAAACCCCCCCAGCTGCTGAAATTTGCCACGAAAGCTGACATTGCGTGAAGTTACCTCGATCGCACCAATTTGAACAATGCATACGTCTCTGGCATGAAGGAAGAGTTGAGCTTCAGGGGAAATCAACTCAATCAAATCAACACTGTGTTTACCGTAGGGTAGGTTTTCAGCACCAACGTGCCACGATGAGGTATTTGCTGACCTCAAGTTCGACATCAGATATACCATCGGACAAGTCCCATGTAACATAGCACTATACTACATAAAGCCGCGCTACTTTTTTCCAGCATGTATGGTCCGTCATGCTCTGATTCCAAAACCCTCATTTCAACTACTAACAAATCAAAGGTAGCATGGGCAGGTCTGACAATGGCCACAGCCGCCGCCCAAAAGCCTCAGGATATCATGGCCATCCGCTTCTTCCAAGCAATATTCGAGTCCTCGACCTTTGTAGGAACACACTACATCCTGGGATCCTGGTACACGGAAAAAGAGCTAGGAAAGCGGTCCGGAATCTTCACTGCAAGTGGCCTCGCCGGAACCATGATTGGCGGTTTCATCCAAACAGGTATTCACAGCAGCATGGATGGACTGCGAGGAATGAGTGGGTGGCGTTGGTTGTTCAGTAAGTTCTCAAACCCATCCACACACACAAAAAACAAAGAAGTAGGAGAAGAAGAGGAAGAAGAAGAAGAAGGAGAAAAGATTTAGAAGTTAACCTGCAGGATCTACAGTAATTGACGGACTCATCACCCTCCCCGTCGCAGTCTACGGCTTCCTCCTCTTCCCAGACACGCCCCGCAACACACGCGCGCCCTACCTCAGCGCCAGTGAAAAGGCACTGGCCATCTCCCGGGTGCCCGAAGTATCGGAGCGAACGCCCATTTCCTGGTCTTTCCTGAAACACTGCTTCAGCACATGGTACTGGTACTTTTTCGTCGTCCTTTGGATCCTCGCCGGCGAAACCGAGTCCTTTAGCTCAAACGCGCTGCTGCAGCTGTACATGCGAAGCCACCCTAGCAAGAAATACACAGTTGCGCAGAACAACAACTACCCTACCGGTGTCCCCGCGGTCGGCATAGTGAGCACCTTGTTCTGGGCTACGCTGACGGACTTCATGGGCGGCAAGAGATATCTGGTTGGGTACTGGATTGCCGTCACTGGCGTCATTACTTCGGCACTCATCCTCGCCTACCCGCATTCTACAGCTATTCACTTTGCAATGTACTACTGGGCCGGTAGTGTCTACGCCTGCCAAGCTACCTTCTTCGCCTGGGCAAACGACGTCCTGCGCTACGAGGAGGACAGCCTGCGCGCTGTTGTGATTGCAAGCATGAATATGGGGAGTAATGCTGTCAATGCGTGGTGGAGCATCTTGTTCTACGGTGCCAATTTTGCGCCGTATTTCACGAGGGGTATGTGGGCTATGATTGCCGTTAGCATTGCCATGGCCGCCTGGACGGCGGCGCTGGTGTGGATGCAGGTGCGGACGGAGAAGAGGAGGGAGATTGCGGGTGTGACGCATGCGACGGTCATGGGCAAGGCGGAGCAGAATGAGGGTGTTGGTGGGTTTGATCAGGGGGAGAAGGTGTGAAGGTGAAATCTTCAAGCACTAGTAATGGTTTCTGTCGCTTTCTGTACTACAAATGTTTGCTTGACACGCATATCCTATGATGTACGGCCTTGTTATTAACGCCAATCGAATGCAAATCCAAACAAGCAGCGAACTTCATTCTTCATTAATCCTACATCTTTTGGTGCGAGATTGCACATCTACGACACACCGCCGAACCGCTGCGAGGCACGACCTCCCCGCACGCTATTCATAAAGTCGGCCGAAGGATCCGAGCCAAGTCCGTTCCAGCCGTTAGCGCCAACGCTGCGAGTCTCCCTCTGCGCCTTGGAGATCTTCTCTTGCAGCTGCGTAGCCCCAGAGTCAATGAGTTGGAGCTGGGCAAGCTGTGTGTTGAGGACGCGGACGACCTTGGTCAAAGGATCATCGGGCTTGCCGGTCTTGCTGAGAGTTTGCGAAGTGTTGTTGATTTCCTCAATCATCTCCGTAAGGTCCTTGTTAAGCTCATTGAGGCGGTCTTGAAGCTTCTCGGCAAGCTTGTAGCTATGTGGTTGTTAGTTTTGGGGTTATGCAACGATGCATCGCTAGTTACTTACGTTCTCTCACGCTCCTGATCGGGGCCACGTAAGGTTTCGTTCTTACTGTTGACACCGTGCATCTTCATGAGGTTGTCGATTTCCTTTTCATATCGGTCCAGATACGAGTCAAGCTCGTTCTGGTTGTCCTCTACTATCGTCAATTGTCTCTCCACCTCTGCGGCATCTCGCTCCGCCTGGAAGGTCTTTGAGTATAGCTGTCGAACCTTGTCCGAGTTCTCGACCAAAGCTCGGTCCCATGATGCCACTGTCTCGGCTTGTGCTTGGAACTCCTTCTGGTACTTTGACAAGTCGGCTGCCCAGCGGGTAATGATCTCGTCCATGGACTTGTTCTTTAGTCGTGACTGCGCTGATGGTGCCGGTCCAGCTGTCGAGGCGGCTAGCCCACCCTGCGTAGCATTGTTTCCCGAGGTGCCGCTGGCGGCTCCGAGAGTAGTAGATGCTGGCTGTGTGGTTGTGTTTGATGACGAAGCAGGAGCTTCGGTTCCTGCGGGCTTGCTGAACAGACTCGGAGTGGTGCTTGCGGAAGTCGTAGCTCCAGAGGTAGCAGGTGCTGAGCTTCCACCTCCCAGACTTGGGAACAGTGACGCGCCAGATGATGCAGTTGTGGTCGGTGCACCACTTGTTGCAGTGGTGGTAGCTCCAGTGGTCGCCGCGGTGCTAGCAGCAGGTTTGCCAAAGCTGAGACCACTGCCTGTAGAAGCTCCTGTGGTAGCTCCCATGCCCGAGAACATGCTGCCGGCTCCGCCAGCAGAGGAGGTTTGAGCAGCCGAGTTTCCACCCAGCGACAAAGTCGGCGGCGCGCTCGACGTAGGCTGCGAGGAAGATGGCTGTGCTGCAGATGTAGTGCCGAGACTGAATGCTGACGGTTTGGCTGGTGTCGAAGAAGGGGTTGTGCTACCGATGCCGCCAAAGAGACCACCTGCGGGTTTAGAAGTGTCCTGTCCAGCGGATGTTGCTTGATTTCCACCTAGAGAAAAGGTGCTTGAAGGCTTCGCAGTAGGTTGTCCAGAGGTAGCGCCACCGAACAGACTAGGTGCAGAGGAAGTTGTTGTGGCTGGCTTCGCGTTTCCGAACAAAGAGGGTGCACCTCCGGTAGCCTGGCTGCTCTGCTGACCGAACAAAGACGAGCCGGATTGAGCACCCCCACTGGCCTGGTTGTTCTGACCAAATAGCCCACCGGGAGGGGCGCCGGCTGGAGTGGTGGATGGTAGCAACGACGTCTTGTTTGCTGCAGGTGTGGCTGTTGGTTGTGTTAGCGGCGCGTGGGACGTCTGGAATGCATTTGGACACTGACCTGCTGCTGTACCGAACCCAAACGAGGGTGCTGAGGAAGTCGCCGCTCCGCCAGTAGAAGCACCCGTTCCGCCAAATAGCCCTCCTGGTTTGGGCGCATCTCCCTCCTTTTTTCCGAATCCTGCTCCAAACCCACCGAAACCCGATGGTGTTGACGACGCGCCCGGCGTAGCTTGGCCTCCGCCAAATAGACCGCCCGGCTTGCTCGCAGGAGTGCTCGATGCGACGCCGCCGAACAGATTGGAAGTGCCCGTGTTGCTCCCACTAGCGCTGCCAAACAGACCGCTGCTGCTGGGTGCGCTGGTCGTGTTGGTCGCGGTGCCGAAGAGCGAGGACGCTGCACCGCCAGTTGAGGGAGTCGCGCCAAAAAGAGGCTTATTGGGCGCGCTACCACCGCCGCTGTTGGCGTTGCTACCGAATCCGAAGCTCATGCTGGCGGTTGTGGTGGGAAGGCGGTCGTGGGCGTGTTGACGGTGAAGGAGCTGGGGTGTTTATTTAGGTCGGCAAGGCAGGATGACGCGCGAAGAATTAGTCGTGTTGCGCGCGTAGAAGCAATTGCTAGGTCGCTAATTGACAAACTCGAGTGTGTGCGCGGAATCCGTGACAACTATCAAGCGCATCAACGGCCGCAACCAAAAGTTGGGCAGGCAGGTGCATGGATGGGTCAAGCTAGCTCCGGTGAATTGTTGTTCCCACCAGGGATGCGAGCGGGCTTCCAGACCGCTCCCCGCCAATGGAGTGTGCCTGAGTCCCAGCGACGACAGCAAGCTTGGAAGGAGGCGCAGTCTTTGGCATCCATTGCTTTCGCCTGTCTCTCTTCAAACCTCAATTCAACACTCATCTCCTGCTCTCTTGCACGGTTGCACCCATAATCATCCACACGTAGAAGAAGATCCGGTGACACTCAACATGCCCGACGAGCTAGCACCGCCCCGCAAGAGCGTCGAGCTGGAGGACCCCGGTGCGAAGGAGCTGGGTGTGTTCTTCTGCCTGTCCCAAAACTGACTTTCTCTAATTGTACCCAGCCGAGTCTAGTGACGAGCACTTCTCCGATGCCTCGGAAGGCCAGCTTAAACGGTCAGACGTTACCTCACCCATTCCCATCACGCGCGTTGAGCGAGTAGACGACGAACCAGCACACGGCGAAGTTCCGGGAACAGATGCATACAACAAACGCACCCAGGATGCAGTGCCGGACGAGGTTGAAATCGTGCCTGATGGCATGCGGAGTCGTAGCACCTCGCGTGTCAGTGTAAGCGACCGGCCTCTGACGCCTGGAGGAACGCCAATCCCGAAGACGATCGTCGAGAAGATCGACCCCGATAAGCCCAGTTACGGTGATGTTCCTGGTACGCTTGCGCATCAGCAGCGTCTTGCGGATGCTACGCCCGATGTCATTGTCAAAGCACCGGAGCCTCCTCAGCGTAACACACCAGGTACGTAGGGCATTTCCTTGGTGCCTCCTGCGTACCATTGACGGAAGAAGGGTCGCCAACCTCGCATGACAGGCCTTCAATAAACTCGGGTGACGATACGGCCGAATCTGCACCTGAAGTCGACGACTCATTCCAAGACGACGACGACGACGACTTTGGTGACAACGCAGCACCGGCAGATGGCGATGACGATGGCTTTGGCGATTTCGATGACTTTGAAGAGGGTGAGGAGGGCGCCGACGATTTTGGGGACTTTGACGATGGGTTTCAGCAAGGCGAAAACGAGGCAGAGACTACGTTTGTTAAGCCCCCAGATCAACCTCCTGTACCTGCCCCTTCACCAGGTCCTGTAAGTTGCAGCAATTCTAGTCGACATATACTACTGCCTCGCCCGTTTGCTATGGTGATCGTCTACTAATCTCTCATGGCGCAGCCTGTCTTGGACTTTGACCGCCTCACCTTACTTGAAGACATTGTCACAGCAACACAGCCCTATCTAGATGACATCTACCCCTCGCAGAAGAACATACCCAGTATATCTACAGATATTGAAGCTACGCGGTCCATCTTTCTCTCTGAGCGAAGCCATTCGCTGTGGACACAGTTAGTAGCCCCACCGCCATTGCAGCCTCCCGATTGGGTCCGTTCGCGTATACGGCGGCTGTTTCTAGTCTCCCTGGGTGTGCCCGTCGATCTGGATGAGATTCTTCCCGCTTCCAAGCAAAAGAAGCTTATCCTTCCCTCCATACACATTCCCGGTGATCGCTCTCCGAGGCCTTCGTCAGACGGTCGCAACAACGGCGGTCCGCTCGGACGGGTCAAGCGTGAGAACGAGTCTTCCACATCGGTCGACTCGTCAACGTCGAAAACAAAACGCAAAGGCCCGCCGCCACCCCCGGAGCTGGACATTAGCAGCACAACGCAACTGTGTGCAACGACCGATGCAGCACTAGAGGGCTTTACAGACGAAGAGCTGAGGATGCACATTGACCATTTGAAGGGGCTGCAAGAGAGGGCCAAAGAGGTGTTTGTGTACTGGCAGACGAGGATGGAAAGTGCGCTCGGAGATAAGGACGCATTTGAGCAGGTTATCGAGAGCCTGGTAGCGCATGCCAAGAAGCTTAGGTAGTGGGGGGGAAGGTTGTGTTGATCTGGTTCCGCTGCTTGCTTGACAGAAGACCGACTTGAGGAGTACTACTACTACTACTACTAGGT
>Ga0265797_10008254_pt1 | contig 13930 bp, 7 predicted proteins | sample P2T30metagenome_FD_192433 | JGI IMG/M metagenome (GOLD analysis project Ga0265797, IMG submission 192433) | Plant litter microbial communities from East Loma Ridge, Irvine, California - P2 T30 | ecosystem: Environmental > Terrestrial > Plant litter > Unclassified | place: USA: California... | reverse complement strand
GTGTCGGGGGGGTGGTGAGGGGAGGGGAGGGGGGAGATGGGGGATTGAGATTGGCGACGGTATTACTAGGCAGTAGATTTTGCATTTGTAGTCAGTAATGGAGATGATCGCGTCGGCTGGTTTGGTGTTTCTTCACGGAATGCCGCGTGAGAGTAGTCAGGTCTGGATCTGATTCAAGTGTTTCATATCCGGTCACGTGATGTTGTGTTGCGCGAGTGTTGGACTTATGTTTATAGGGAACACGTGAAGGCGATGTAAGCGAGTAACAGCATCGGAAGAAGTACTGTGAATTTGGTCATTAGCGTGGTGAGTGATGACAGACTGGGATTGTAAGGCGTAGTGCTGAGATGCTTTTTCTATTCATCCACAGGATGTACCTCGACGACTTCACAGAGCTGTATAGCCTTCGAAAACGCTCACAGGCAAGTGCCATAGCTTGTCCTTACATTCAACAACACCAGGCTGCTGGTGTGTTGACATCTTCGATGACAGGGGAAATGGGCTTCTTGCCTGAGCTTCGATACTTCTTCTGATGCTTTGTGAGCTGTGGCATGACATGTTCAAAAAGAAAAGAAAAAACGTCTACCAATTTGCGTTTGCATGTGCCTTTCCATAATGACCGCCCTTGAAACCAGCGGCATGAGGCTGAACAAGACAAGAGGCAAAGCAGAGCTGAAATCCGATAAAAGTACGACGACTTCAGTCTTGCGCGTCAGGATGCTCGGAAAAGCGACCAGTAGGACGGACACGGCGGAAAGTCCGCTGTAGACATGAAGAAGTGAAGAAGTCGGTTCTAAGTTCCAGTAAGTCAAAGTCTGAGTTGGTTACATGGGCGCGGAGACGCGCGCCGCGTGTGCGTGAGGAAACAAACAACGCATAGCCCCACTCTGCAGGCAAGTCTAGGCCGGGCGTATACGTACTGTACGTGAACGGTTGGTTGGTGGAGTGGGGAGGATACGATGATGACGATGTATCCAGAAGCGAGTTCATGTACTGTATGTGAATGGTTGTAATACAAGAAAGTACTTGTATCCGGCGTATGTCTGTATTCCTATTATTGCTTGGAAGCTGGGCGATGATGCTGCCGCTTCTCGACAAGGCGAAGTAGATCTTGGTATGCATCCGAAGCATGCCGGCGATCCGTGTGCTTATGCGGTTGGAAGAATAGGTCTAGCAGCTACATGCGGTTTAGTGGCTTCGGCCAGTGGAGATGGATAGTAGCAAGACCAGGCCACCGTGGATAAAGGCCGGTGACAAGGCCAGTGACAAGCCGTCGATTCAGCCCTGCCAATGTGCCTGAATACCGCGGTTCGTGTATTTCAGTATGTATGTGAAGACTGCCGTGTACTGATCAAGGGTTGCTATCTTCGTCCCCGCACCTGCTAGTAGTTAGGTTGTTTTGTTAGTGAGATGGACGGAGAGGGAGAGACATGTCGACGTTTCCACCCACATCTCATCCCACCTCTCGTCCCGCCAAACCTTGTTCTGTCTGACACCTCACTTACAACCGCTATACCGCCAATCTATTGCTACCTGATTACCTCTCCTCCTATCAATCCCTACTGCCATCCAGGCAAGCAGCCTCCTCTTCTGCTGCTTGCACGTGATCTGTCCTCTGAATCGTCACCTGCCACTTGGCATTAGCCTCCAAACAATCCTACTAGCCTCAGCTCTTGCTTCTGCCTCTGGGCCTGTCGATCCAAACGCTTGGAAGGCCGCAACGCCAACCACGCCGCCGGCTTTGGCACATCGCCGCCCCGTCCGCCCACCATGCCGCGCCCGCATCTCTCTCAGCACCTCTCCCTCAATCGCTTCAAATCCAGCGCCTCCGTCAACGCTTCCGCAAACAGCACCGGTCCTTCCACCCCGCTCGCCCAGAGTAGAACCCAGTCGCCAGTCAGGAATGGCAACATGAAGGCCTCTACCAGCTCTCTCGATGTATCCACCAGCAACCCTCAACAGGGAGATCAAAAAGGCATGGGACTTGTATTGAAGGTCCAAGTGCTGCGAGGCAGGAACCTCGCGGCAAAGGACAAGAGCGGAACATCAGACCCATTTCTCGTCCTCACCTTGGGCGACGCAAAGGAAGCGACCATCGTCATCAGCAAGACATTGAACCCGGAATGGAACCAGACTTTTGAGCTCCCCGTGCTCACCTCTGACAGCGCTCTGCTGGAGGCTGTTTGTTGGGACAAGGATCGGTTTAGGAACGACTACATGGGAGAGTTCGATGTTGTTCTTGAGGACGTCTTCGCCTCCGGTTCCACCACACCCGAGCCGGCATGGTTTCCTGTCCAGGCCAAGAGGAGCGGCCGTAGAAAGAGCAAGAAGGATAGCAACATTTCGGGAGAGATCCAGCTCAGATTCACCCTCTACGATCCAGCCAATCCTTCTGCCCCTGCAAACCAGGTTCTCCAGAAATTCTTCGGTGTCGTCGCCGAGGACGATGATGACGACGAGGACGACGATGACCTCTTGGCCAGGATGCAGACTAGGGATCTGGATGACCTGAGCGAAGAGGACGACGAGGACAAGGACCCTTCAGACGAGACGGATGAAGGTCCTCAGACACCTTCAGGCGAAGCCGAGGACAAGCAGAAACGAAGGAGGCGAGCCAAGATCAAGAAGCTGAGGAGGAGAAACAAACTCAAGGCCTACGAGTTCAGCAATACGAGTGACGTTGCCGGTGTGTTGTTTTTGGAAATCAATCGCATCACCGATCTGCCACCTGAAAAGAATGTCACTCGAACAAGCTTCGATATGGATCCATTCGTCGTCGCCTCTTTGGGCAGGAAAACCTACCGGACAAAGGTGATCAAACACGAGCTCAACCCGGTGTACAATGAGAAGCTGGTCTTCCAGGTCATCAGGCAAGCAGTCAACTACTCCCTCAACTTTGCCGTAGTTGATCGGGATAAGTTCAGCGGCAACGATTTCGTTGGTACCGCGAGCTTTCCCCTCAGCAAAGTCATTTCGATGCAGCCCGAAGCAGACCCCGAGACAGGACTCTATGCGCTACCCAACTATGAAAATCTCGATGTTCCTGGAGGCGAGCAAGAACGGGAAAAAAAGAAACGTTTCAGAATTCCCTTGTCACGGACCACTAGCCGTGATACGCTGGGAAGGAGCAGTCGAAACAGCTCCTCCACGAATCTGGGGAAACCGCATCGGAGCTCGAGTAGCAACAGTTTGAACAGCCAAATAAGGCCGACTTTGACTGAGAAAGACAGCACTGGCCCGACTTCCGACCCCAACATCCGTTCTTCGCCCGAGGTAGGAGACAACAATGTCCTGGCCGAGGACAGCGATCCTGTCCTTACTCAATTTGAGGTTCCACTAGAGCTGAAGAACAAGCAAAGGTGGGAGGACAAGCACAACCCTGTCCTTTACATCCAAGCGAAATACCTGTCGTATCAAGCTCTCCGCCAGCAATTCTGGCGAGCAATGCTTCGTCAGTATGATACTGATGACAGCGGTACTCTGGACAAGGTCGAGCTGACCACCATGCTTGACACCCTTGGCTCGACGCTGCACAACAGCACCATTGACGGCTTTTTCAAGCGTTTCAAGCAGCAGAACGCGGACGACGAGGTTCTGACCATGGACCAAGCCGTCATCTGTCTTGAGGAGCAACTACAGAAGACTCAGGACACGCACAAACACATACATCGTCCTCATTTCATGACCAAAAAGCAAGACAGTTCCCCCGAGCAGAGCCCGGGTGACGCGGCAACTACCCAGAAAAACGGCCAACCGTCGAACACGGACCCCAACTCCGTCAACATCCCCTCGCTGCAGATCAGCGACATGGGTGCCGCAGGGGAAGAAGGCAGCTATGTCCCCGACGATGACCTCAACACGACTGGGAGCGACGAGGACCTCGGCGACGAAGACCGGAGCAAAGAGGAGCACGTCGTGGAAATCCAGGAATGCCCGATTTGCCACCAGCCGCGGCTTGCGAGGGGTAGCAAGAATACTGACGCCGATATCATTACTCACATTGCTACGTGTGCGAGCACGGACTGGAAGGCTGTCAATAATCTTGTTATGGCTGGCTTTGTGACGAGCAGCCAGGCGCAGAGGAAGTGGTATAGCAAAGTTATCTCAAAGGTAAGTGATATTCATGTCAGAGTTGTGTCATGTAGGATGCAATACTGACTGAATATGTCAGGTCTCATATGGTGGCTACAAGCTCGGCGCAAACAGTGCCAACATCCTGGTCCAGGATCGCATCACTGGCATGATCAATGAGGAGCGTATGAGCGTATACGTCAGACTGGGTATTCGTCTGCTGTACAAGGGCCTGAAGAGCAGGCGCATGGAAAAAGACAAGAGTAAGTTTTGCCAGCCTACCTTTGCTTGTTATCAGTGCCTCGCACCATCCAAGACTGTCAGCACTGCAAGAGCACACCACTGACTTCGCTTTGCAGTTCGCAAACTTCTCCGATCCATGTCCTTTAAGCAGGGCCGAAAGTACGATGACCCAGCGTCCGCCGCGCAAATCCAAGGATTCATCAACTTCCATCAACTCAACATGGATGAAGTCCTGGTTCCTACAAACGAGTTCAAGAACTTCAACGAGTTCTTCTACCGCCAGCTGAAGCCCAACGCACGCCCCTGCTCGGCGCCCGACAACCCACACATCGTCGTCAGTCCCGCCGACTGCCGCTCAGTCGTGTTCAACCGTCTAGACGAAGCCCAACGCATCTGGGTCAAGGGCCGTGAATTCAGCGTCGAGCGTCTTCTCGGCGACGCCTACCCCCAAGACGCCAAACGCTACCACGGCGGCGCACTCGGCATCATGCGCCTCGCACCCCAAGACTACCACCGCTTCCACATCCCCGTCGACGGCATCATGGGCGAGCCCAAACTCATCGAGGGCGAGTACTACACCGTCAACCCCATGGCCATCCGCTCCGCCCTCGACGTCTACGGCGAAAACGTGCGCTACGTCGTCCCCATCGACTCGCCCACCCACGGCCGCGTCATGGTCATCTGCGTCGGCGCCATGATGGTCGGCAGCACGGTCATCACGCGCCAAGCGGGCGAGCGCGTCCAGCGCGCTGAGGAATTGGGGTACTTCAAGTTCGGCGGCTCGACATTACTATTACTATTCGAGCCCGGCAAGGTCGCTTTCGACCACGACATTGTCCATAATTCTAACACCGCTCTTGAGACTCTTATCCGCGTCGGCATGAGCATCGGCCATTCCCCGGGCACCCCGCCTCATACTCCTGACCAGCAGAAGAATAACCCGACTAATGCTGAGAAGCAGGATGCTAAGAGGAGGATTGAGGGGAGTTTGGCGCCTAACAAGGCGGGGAAGGGGATTGATGTTGCGGCTTCGCTTTCTTGAGTGGGGGTTGAGTGTTCTGGAAGTAGTTTTCTTCGGAGCAGGAGAAGTGAAGGGGATGGTGGGTGGCTCTCGAAGCTTGCTTCGAGAGCCACCCACCCGACCCACCCGCGAAGCGATTTAAACTAACGGTCGGGCTCGTATGAGGGTGGTGGTACGAGGGGGCCGGTGCGAGGGGGTCCTGCCCACCGACGACATATTTCTTCGGGGGAGGAGAAGTTAAGCATATGCATATAGCATGATAGGATGGAAACGATGGATAAAGCGACATTTTGCACAGAGTTCAAGTCAAGCAAAGACAACAACAATCACAGATACTACTACTACTACTACTACTACTACTAAGCATAGCGAGTTAGAGTTGAATCGGGCGGTATGGGCGGGCGTTGTAGATAGGTTTGGCTGTGAAGATCATAAATTAGCTTAGTTGGTTTTTTGTTCTTTGCGTTCGTTGCATTGCATTGATGATCGAGCTGAGTCGAGTCAAGTCGAGTTGCATTGAGTCGAGTTGAAATTGAAGTTGAAGTCGAATCAAGTCAAGTTGAGCGAAAGCATAGCAATATGGGAATGCAAAAAGGACCAGGGGGGAATTGAGTTTGCGATCTGTGTGTTGTTGTTCTTTGGCGGCATTGTTGTCCTTTTTTTTTCCTTTTTTTTTTTCTTGTCAAGATCTTTACTGTACCGAAATCACTGTATCGAACCGAAATGACACGATTGAGAAAAGGTACATTGTACATTTTTGTATGGATTTTCCTTTTTTTTCTTGGCGATTCACTTACTGTATGGTTTGCGTTCAGGGTGTTCGTATTCTTTTTCACGTTTTGTTTTGTGGTTGTTTTGGGGATTGAGAGATGAAGAGAGAGACATAGTGTGTGTGTGTGTGTGTATGTGTCCGTCCATAGATAGATAGATAGATAGGAAATCCGACTCCAAAACATAGCTCGATTCTTTGATTTAAATCACTGATTTGACTCAATCAGATAGCTAAGTTAGCCTTTTTCGTTTCTCCCTTATCTTCTCGAACCGAGCTGATGTGTACATGTAGAGGTTGAGGTTGTTGCTGATGTGGACTTGAATCACTTGATGTGGTTTGGTATAATTGAGGGATTGAGGGATTGAGGGATTGAGGGATTGAGGGATTGAGGGATTGAGGGATTGAGGGATTGAGGGATGAATGGATGGATTGATGGATCGATGAATAGTCATAGACAGCCTCACTTAGTGGTAGTAGTCTACAAGATGCACAAAGAAGAGTCAACAGAGCGGTGGTGGTGGTATGAATTGATTTGTCTTTTTGTGCCACGTCTCTAATAACCGTCTGTAAGTACCCGCCCACACAAATGCTAAACCCGCTCGCTGCCCAAGATGGATTCAAAAAAAGAAAAGAAGCCATGAACAGAAGAAGAGAAGAAACCAAAACTTTCGTCCAAAACCCTCATTTCACATCCCATCCCAAATTTCCTCACATTCATTCCCTTTCCCTTTCAACATCCAACCATCAAATCATAATATACTCCCCATCAACACGATCCATCGCCCTCCGCCAGCGGAAAGCCTGCCTCCCCTTACACCCCCTCGGCGCCTCACTATCCCTCCTTCTCGCCAGAACCTCATACTCAAGCCCGGCACCAACCTCACCATCCATCCAAACACGCTCCAAGACCTCCAAGCACGAAATGTTGTTGTAAAAGCCGCTCTCGCGCTGGATCTCCAGACAGCGCGCGCGGATCAAATCCCTGTGCCTCTGCTCCACGGCTTCCGTGCCCGCGATGAACAGCGGCCAGAGCAGGAACTTGTTGACGCAGGACGTGATGGGGAGTGCGGTGATGTGCGAGAGCACTAGGCTGACGGTCGATTGGAATTCTGGGGCTGAGGAGGGGAGGAAGGGGTGCGCGAGCCGTGTTACGTACAGCAGGGCTGAGTAGCGGAAGGATTCGGAGATGTGCAGTAGGTCGCGTTGTTCGGTGGCGTGGCGGGCGGGGTCGCTGGGCTGCTGCTGGCTGTCATGTTGGGAGGAGGAGGAGGTGGGCATGGTGGAAAAGTCCATTTGCCACTGCATCAGGCGGATGCGGATGTCGTGCCATTCGGCCCAGAACTCGCGGCGTTCGTCGAAGGCGGGGCGCGAGGGGTCTTCGGGGAAATGTAGGTTGGGGTCGTCGTGGTCGGAGTCGGCGGCGGAGATGGGCGTGCCCCAGCCGTTGCCGTCGATGAATTCGTAGTCTAGCGCGGAGAGCGAGCGGTCGACTTTGTCGTTGTTGTTGCTGTTGCTGTTGCTTGCTCGGGGCCTGGGCCACTTCATCTCCTGGCTCTGGCGGTGTGGGCGGGGTGTGGTGCTTTGTTGCGGCGTGACGGGGCGGCCTTGACTCAGCAGGTTCAGCCTCCCAAGACGAGCGATGAGTTTGAACAGTCGCCCGTCGCAGCCGGAGAACTGCTCCAGCGCGCCGAGGTTCGAGTTGTAGTTCAGCATGTCCATGCTGTCGCCGTGGACTTGGGCTTCGCGGTCGTTGACGGCGGATGTCATGACGTCGAACCAGGAGAAGAACATCTCGACCCAGCCGGTGAAGGTGCTTTTCGTGTTGGGATTGCGCATCGACATTAGCTTCTGCACGCCGGCAAGCTGTGTTTTGAATTTGCTGAATCCCGTGTCGCAGACATGGAAGAGGCAGAGGACTAGGAGTGTGGCGAGGACGGAGTCGTCTTGGGCGGCGCGTGGGTCGGCGAGCTGGATGTTGAGCTGCTCGATGGAGACTTGCTTGTAGCAGCTTTCCTCCGCAGACGGCTGTGATGTCTCTGCCCCGTCGAATGCGCTTGCTATCTCGGCTGCGAACCCGATTTTTCGATTGCCGATCTGACGCATGCGCATGTTGTTGGTTGCTAGCGCGGCGATTGCGTGTTGGAGACCTTCGTTTTGAGTTGCTAGATGTATAATGTGCATGCGATATGGGTTGTCGGGTCCGTCGAACGCCACGAGGAACGGGCAGATGTGTTGGTCGTAGTAGGAGATGAGAGACTGCAAGCGGGGCGACACGAAGAAAAAAGGGTGGTCAAAGTCAGAGCGCATTAATGAGACCTCGTCTCTTCTGCTGCTTTCCTCCTGCTGTTGGATCTCGGAGTCCAAGAAGTCCTCGCTGAAGAGAGCGTTGCTGAACGATTGGATCTCGGCCGGTTCGACGCTTTCGAAGAGATGGCCGGAGCCTGCACTGTGTAATGAGTCGATACTTGAGCTTAGCGATTGAGGATATGATTCGTTGGCCGAGTGATATGAGTCGTTAGCAGAGTGATATGAGTCGTTGGCGGAGTGGTATGATGACATGTCCATGTAGGAGTCCAAGCTGTTCTGATGGTCGCTGAAGATAGCAGAGGCAGGAGTCTGTGGGTATTCGGTGGGCGAATTCCATTCGTCGGTGTATGAGTTCATCGACATGGCCGACATTGGGTATCCATCGTGTTCGAATTGAGGGGTGATGGCTGTTTGTAGCTGACCAGGTGGTAATAAATTCGACGCCATCTGTCGGTGGTTGAGGAATCCAGGTCCATTCCAGCCGTTCTGGAACTGAGGCGTAGGTATGGGTATGCTGAGTGAAGGATATCGTGCTTCAGACTTTGGTGGAGAAGTCGATAGAGGAGGTCCATGATTCGCAGTAGTCGGTGTAGGCACGGGCGTTGGTGTGTGGGAGGATTCGGCTGCAGCTCCAAGTATTGAGCTTTTCCTACGTTTCGCCACTCCTTTGGAGATACCACCATCACTACCGTCCAATTTCCTGCTGGCCACGGGGCTTGAAAGACCCCGAAGCTTTCCTCGACTAGCAACACCTACACCCCATGTCAAGGTGGTCTTGTAACCTGAACAATCCTTTCCGATCTCAATACAAGGTGTGCAGTATGGACGTTTCCTGTCACAGCCCACTGCACGCTTCTGACATGTGAAGCAATCGTCTTGAGCCCCGCCAGCGCCAGTCCTTCTTCTCCTTTTCTTTGGTGGTGCCGCGGACGGTGCGGCATCGTTGATACGTTCCTCGGTAGGAGCAGCGGTCATTGCGTTGACATGGAAGGTTGTGAGTGTTGGTGAATTGACTCGGTAGAGAGACAAGCTATGATGATGATGATGATGATGATGACAAGATAGGTACAGCTAAACAGAAGGGGGCAACAGGTGGATTGGCCTCGACAAACAGAAGTGAGGTCGGGTGGGTTAAAGGTCGAGGGATAGACAGGATAGGATGATAGACAAAGAACCAGGGCAGGGTAGGTCGCGTGGAACTGGCTCTAGATTTACCTGGGGCCAATCGCTAGGCAAAAGCAAGCCTGCGACTGTCGAGTAGTGACAGTAGTGAGAGGGACCGCGGCTCCATGGGTTTAGCGTGCAGGTTAATAAGGAAGAGAAGAGACCCTTGGTCGCGCTGGTGGACTAACTTGACTGTGAGTGGGCGGAATGGTTCGAGGGCCGGGCGATATATACTTTCTGCACGAACAGGCTATGCCGATATGCAGGCAAGGCAGGCAGGGGGATGGCAGCGGCTTAAGGTACGCGATGCAGGCGATGCAAGTCTTGCGCGAGCGAGGTCAGCCACGGTCAGCAAAGGCTTCTGCGTTGTTTCGATATGCCTTCTGTCGCGCTTCTGGCAGCGCATCCGACCGATGGGCGACGACGACCAGGTCCGCGACCAGGACCAGCACGATGCAGATCTGCTGCGCTGCTGTAGCCTGCCTTAGTGAATTGTCAGTACAATTTAGTAGCGCGGCAGGATTGGACTAATGAGCTGCTTGCATCGTCCATACCCTACCGCACAACCGTTTATACCGCATCGCCGCATCGTCCTCGTCGTCCTCGCCGCCGTCCCCTTCACCCAAGTGCAACCCCACTTACCGGCGAGAGCGAACTGCTTGGCTCTGGTGGCAAGCGTGCAAGCGTGGGGTGGTGTGGTCTGTCCTCAGGTAGTCTTCCGTAAGGTTGTCGTTGGTAGGCTAGTATCACTAGTAATAACTGCCATCCCATCTCATCCTGCTCGAGTCGTGTGTCGCGTGTTGCAATCCGGTTGATATCCGAAAACTCGCTTTTTCGCTGAGATTGGTAAAGGCTGTTGGTAATTAGTTTTAATATGGCAAGATTGCAGGACAGCCTGCAAGCACAGCATGATTTAGTATTGCACCACTGCACGCGCGGCTGCAGGCTTGCCAATACCGTATCATCATCTATCATATCAATTATTGTTGTTCTGGTCTACATGCGTGCATGCATGTGCATGTGCATCATGCATGGAAGCTCTGGGCAGAGACACTCCTCAGCCCTCAATCGGGTAAAGTACCGAGGCTCTCACTCCTTTCCGGCTCATCCTATCAATCAAATTGCAGGATTGCAGGCGTGCAGAGGCGTGCAGCCAGGCAGGCCAGTTGCTGGGCAGGGCATATGTCGCTTCGCTATCATCGCCGCAGCATCATACTGTCGTTATCAGGCGAAGAGTCGTGACCGCACAGCACGCGATAAGCACACGATTACGCCCGTCACCTTGGTCAGCCTCAACTTCTCAACTGCCCAAGACCGTCCTCGTCGTATCGGTCTGTCTCAGATCCACCGTCAAGGCGGTTAGCGTAGCGAGAGTCGCTTGCTTCGTTGTTCACTCAATCTGTATACCCCTTCTCCTCCCCTCTCCCCCATCTTGCCTCATAAAGGCTTGACGGTATTCGCTTGACGACAGCCCCAGAAGTCAGGAGTCCTGTGCTGCATCCGCCGACATGACCCCTTCTTCCAATCCACGGCCAACTCACAAACGAGGCCAGTCGACCGAGGAGGTTTCCTGCTAAGGAAAAGTAAGGCCTCCTGGCGCAAGCCACAGATGCAAGCCCGCAGGAGCTTGAGCGCCGCCAGTTTCCTGGTCCGCCCCGGCTCCTACGTAGTGTGGGACACAGTAGTGGGAGGATTCGATGGAATAATCATTGATGGGCGGCGGCTCCTCGTCGTCGTGTGTGGTGCTGTCACGAGGCGCCACCGCCGGCGGCCATTGCGGCCGGGCAAGCAAAGGCCCGGATGGTGTAAGGTGAGGATATGTGGAGGCTGAGGGTGACGGGCTGCAGAGTGGTATCGCGCAGTGCCACCTCCTCCTCCTACTGCTGGGCTGTTCACTCACAGACTACCAGTAGTGCACCACCGCATAGCAGCAGCAGCGCATCCTTCACAACCCATCCCGCATTGTCTAAGAGAAAAGCATGACACCGCGAAATCCGCACATGGCGCACATGGCGCTCCTAATTCATGCCCTTTCAAACTTCCCCGCCTCCTCCCCGCATCAATCGTTTTTGCTTAGCAAATCGCAGAATGGACCAAGGGACATGCATGAAACCTCGCTCTATTTCCGCGAGAGCGGTCGTCCTCGAAAAACCAAACCCAAACCGCGTGCGTGTCTTGCCCTCGTGGCTGTAAGACACAACAGCTGCCAAAGTTGCATGTACGTATGTACACATGTAACGTTACCGACCACTGTGCACCAAGCCCGAATTTCCCCTCCCACAAAGCCGCGCCGCCAGGGTTTTCCGTGTTGACCATGCGGGACCACCAAAACTCTAGTCTGCGAGTCTTTCGGTCCCTTTGTGGAGGACGAGACAAAACAGTTCACTGTTACTGTGGTTCGACGGACGGAGGAATATCTTCCCGAAGCGTCTGTGTCGTCGATGATGATCGTCGCAGTATTAATACGAGCTGAACCCACTGCGGGTTCGAAAGTGCAGCCGTAGCGCTTGCACGACGACGATGGTGATGATCGGTTCGGTCCAGTCCAGAGTGCAAGTGCAGCGGCCAGGCCCAGGCGTCCATACCTACTGTACCGACCGACTGTTGACCGACTTAAATGCCAGGTATATGATGGAATCACTTGTCGAAACCACTCACGTGACTGGCACGTGATTCTGACAACATAAGACGTGATACTCTTGGGCATACCATGCTACTATATGAAGACAGAAACAACTCGGTCTTACGTTATATTTTCATCCTATTGGGTTGCAACCTACTAGGCTGGTTTTCGCGAATACCTATGGAGGCTTGTTCTCCCTGCGGGTATCTCGCCTGGTCGTTTGATTGCTCCATCATGCATCTCCGGGTGAGTCAAGGAATAATAGTGCCTCTCCATGAGTTTGGAATTACTGCTTACAGCCAACTCCGAGGACTACCTAACTACTACCCATCATGCTTCGGAACAATACCTAACCATCGCTTGAAAAAAGCTCGGCACCTCGCGATTCGAAACGCCAATAACAGAGACTAGAGTGGCGTCAAGTTTCCGCCCTCGTTCCTAAAGCTGATCACGCCCCGAACAGCGAGCGTCGTTACAGCGGCTTCACTTTCGGTGATGAACAATGAGGTCTCACCGAATTATTGGCTCCACAATGAATGAGTTGCGGTCACGCTCTTCTCGCCTTGCTCAACCTAACAGATCTCAAGCGAGCTCCTCTACTTGACCTACAGTACTGTATTCACTAACCGAACGACTATCACGTCGCAGTGGATAGGAGTTTCCGCTATTCGAAACCACTCAGGTCTGTCTCCGTCCCATGCGATGTGATGCCCACTCGGAACCAACCCACCGTCCACACACAACCATCACGCAATCTCACGCCCTACTTGACGTTTTTTGCACTACGCTGCAATAATCAACTCCACCACCATCTACATATCTGTCTAAGCAGTTCGGGCGCCCAATCATTGCGAAACCAGTTGGGCTCCGCCCAAGGCCGGCCGTGTCTTTAGAGCAGTCAGTCAGTCAAAGAGACCCATCCCAACACCGTCGACTCCAATGATAATAATAATGAAATCCTACATCCAGCCTCCTCATCAAAGCCAGGCCAGATCGCAGGTACACATCCATGTCCGGACCTTAGGTGAGGTCGCGATCGCTTTCGCTCGTTAAAGACTATATACTTGATTGCAACGATAGTTTGGTTTCAATAATAATGAGGGTCGATCGTACCACTTTCATTCCTTCTTTCCTTGTCCATCGAGATTCGACCAGTCGAATTTCGTTGATTGATGACCTCGGAGGAGATTGAAAGCTGATGATGAGGTCTGGTGAATGAATGACAATGACATCCATCCCTAATTCAAATCCCTTAGGAATACCTAAAGATTACCAGCTCGCCTCATCTCGCCGCAATGTAGCATATACAACCGATTCCTCCTCTCATAGGGCGTGGAACGTGAACTGCTCGGATTGAATCCTCATTGACTAAACTTAGACCTTCTTCTTAATCAGTTCGAAAACGATTCTATATATACATATAGTATGTACTCACTGCCTTTGGTATGTTGCTGACATGTCTTCTTTTGCTACAATAATGCTCAAGCGGACTTGCAGCTAGCTTGTGACTGACTGCTGGGAGTGATTTTCTTATTTATTTATTTGATTCCTTGATTTTTTGTTGGGGTGGGCTATAGATGGGAGAATCGACGTTGGAGCTAAACTAATAATAGAGCATTTCTTAAGCATGGCTTTTGGCAGATATGGCGTGGGTTGTTGCACTGTTGCTGTACTGTTGCGTTGGTGTTTTCCACTAAGACGTGGACACTTTGCGCTTTCTGCTGCTGCT
>Ga0265797_10008252_pt1 | contig 13932 bp, 12 predicted proteins | sample P2T30metagenome_FD_192433 | JGI IMG/M metagenome (GOLD analysis project Ga0265797, IMG submission 192433) | Plant litter microbial communities from East Loma Ridge, Irvine, California - P2 T30 | ecosystem: Environmental > Terrestrial > Plant litter > Unclassified | place: USA: California... | reverse complement strand
GGATCGTCTTGGAGGTCCCATGCCGTTTGGTGAGCAATTGGACGGAGGTCGTGACAGACCGTTGGTTTCAGAGCCTTCGGTAGTTTCTGGTGCGGCCAGCGCAATGTACAGTGACCCGAACAAGGCCAGACCAGTACCAACTATTGGCGCCCATTGACCTGTGCATGCCTGTTAGTAAGCGGCAAACATCCCGAATTGGGATAAATTAACATACCAACACTGACTATGGGTTCTGTTTGGTAGTCCACTTGGACGCTGAAGAAGTTGCGTTCTCCAATGGTCAGGACAGCAAGTATCTGCATTGGGAATCAGCACAACGTGAAGCATACAATTTGATGTAATTTCAACGTACAGCAGCACCAAAGACCGGGGCTTCCACTACTTCCAAAAAACGCCTGATTCGACTGTTGATGCCCTTGACTGTCGTGGGCGTTGCGTTTGTGCCCTCGATAAGGGAATCTGGGTCCTCAGCAGCTGTGTCATGGCCGAAGCGCGCACGCCAATTGATCTCCAGAATCTTGTTCCACATGGATGCCATTGAGAGGATTGGCGGGATGCAGCATGCAGCACTGAGTAGAGTGGCGGTTCCCAAGCTGAACACAGTCGGAGCGGGAATGACATAGATGTTGTTCGCAGCATCCTGCCGCATGGGCGAGAAAGGTCCTTCGTCTTCCGAGCATACGAGCCCGCATGTGTCACCATAGTGCCAGTCACTGATGCGAGAAAGTGGCATGCCATCATCTGTGTGGCTGCATTCATGGGTCTTAGTGCGAAGGAATTCCACAGTCAGGCTGAGTAGGCCTCCAAGTATCAGGCCAAACCACAGGAAGATGAGGTTGCGCCCTGGATTGTTGAAGTATGTGCGGGAGATTCTTGCTGTGAGTGGAGCGGCGAGGATGCCTAGAGCGCAGAGCTGGAACGCCCCGTAGATGTCCATGTCCACGGCATCTGATAATCGTGAGATTCCTGAGGATGATCGTGTAATTACCCCTCTGGAATACGGCTTACCTGGTGAATGCAACGCCGCCAGTGTTATAGCATGAAGTGCAGCAATCGCCGGGAACAATAATGCACCTGCCAGGCAGGCATTCCTGATCCATTCATTCTTTCGTGCAATCAAACAAGCGGCTATGAGCACGTAGAAGAGAATCCTCGAGCCAGCACCATACTGGCCGGAGACTGGCCAGGCACAGACGACTGGAATAGATGGGGTGTTTGTTGCGGAGGAACTGGAATTGGCAGAATTGGCGGAGAGCTTGTCTGGAAGTGAGGCTATAGGGTAAGGAGGCATAGCATTGTCTTGTGTGCGAGAGCAGAACACGTGTGTCCACGGAGAGAAGGGATTCGCTGGGTTGACATAGAGAAAGACAAGACAGAGACAAGACTTCCAAGACGGTTAAGAGAGCACGCGACCACTCCGGAGTGAGGTGTCACAGAAGGAAGGCAAATATTAACAACTGGCCCAGTCGGAGGCAGGCCGCTGCAGGTCAAGCAATGTATACGCCTCGTTATGCTCGCGGCTGAAAGACGAAGCGAGACAGCACGGCATAACGGGAGGCAGAATATGACGGTGGAAGGATTCCCGGATGCCGCATATGTGAGGTGAGGTAGGCGTGAGGTTAGGCTTTCGGGCGGCGAGGCGCAATGATCGCGGGGAGCATTCGCAAGGCGTGCGTGCCCTGAGACTTTCACCGGTCTGCTCTGTGTGCATTGTGCAATCAGCGCAAGTGGTGCATGAGTGGTGGCGCAGTGCTTGAACTCTTGAAGCACGTGCCTTGGTGCATGTGAAGCACGCGCAAGGTGTGCTGTCTGGTGGGTGCGGGGACTTCGCTTGCTTCCATTCACGCGGCCTGTGAGTGCTTCTTCAGCCCCGTCAGACATTCTGCATGACCCTTTTGGGCCCCAGCAGATCGGCTAGCAAGGCGATACCACTCGCCCATGCCTTCCAGAAAATTGCGAAGAATAGTTGCCCTACCGGGCTGAGACATCGAACTTCATACGATCCTACCGAGTCATCCATTCACCAGCCATGTATCCTCGAGACTCTGGCAACGCCATGGAGCTGGACATGGATACCAGCCGTATCAAGGACTGGCGGTCAATCGTAACCCTGATCGTCTTCGTCCTCACAAACATCGTGGTCTTGTTCCCCTTCCACGTGCCACTCTACATACCTCGGCCATGGTCAAATGCATTTCTGGACACTCTTAGTGCTTGCCGTATCATCTCTCCACGGCAAGATCGAAATCTAGACCTCGCTGAGAAAAAGTCACAATCAAAATATGTGGTACTCCAAATGTCGATAAGTTTTTCGACCGCTCCATTGGTAGCCGACCTCTTCCTCCTTGCAATTCTGGCCATTGGCCGCCAGGAAGTGCACGATGGCACAGTCGGAGCAAATCATATTAACCCTATCGACATCATGGTCTTTTTCATAACACTGGCCTACATCGCGATCTCCATCGATGCTTCCGGACTCATCAGATATCTGGCATTCAAAGTCTTGCAGAAAGGTGGCAAATCAGGCAACCGCCTCTTCTTTTACCTCTACACCTTCTTCTTCGTACTCGGCAGCTTCATCGGCAACGACCCGATCATTCTCTCCGGCACTGCATTCTTGGCGTACATGACGCGAGTTTCCAGCAACATCGATCACCCTAGAGCATGGATCCACACGCAATTCGCTATCGCAAATATCGCATCAGCCATCCTGGTCTCTTCCAACCCAACGAATTTGGTACTCGCCGGCGCCTTCCAGATCAAGTTTGTCGTGTATACGGCGAATATGATTGTACCAGTCGTGGGCACCGCCATTGTACTCTTCCCTTTCTTGCTATATATTGTCTTCGCCGACCCGAAACTCATTCCGCAATCCATTAAGATGCATGAGCTCTCGGAAGAGGAAAGGGCAAAGCAACCTGTCAACCCGAACATTCCATTCGCCAGCAAGGATGCAAAAGCAGACAGTGACACCAACAATGCAGAAGAAACTCAGCTACTGTCCCTCGAGGAGATCATGAATCCTTTCTTGGACAAGCGAGGTGCAGCATTCGGAGGCGTCATCATGGCCGCCACCTTGATCACAGTATTGGCGATCAACGCTGCTAGCCAGAGCACGGGTGAGCATCCGGTCTTCTATGTGACTCTGCCTGCTGCAGTCGTAATGTTTTGCTGGGACGTTGCATTTGGCTGGTTGCATCGCAAGGACACTCGCGAAATCGCGCGCAAGGGAAGAAGGGAGTTTGAACAAGCCCAAGCCGATAGAGCGAAAGAAAGAGAATTGCAAGAGCGCTCACCCGAGATCCTTGCGCAAAGTCAAGATACGCTGAACGATAGGTCTCCCGACACGATTACCGACGAGAAGCAAACGTTCGCATCCGAGAAGGCGATACATCCCGTGCCGTCCACCACCATAGATGGAGCAAGCGCATCATCATCAGCTAGTGCCGTACTCGAGCCTCGCAAACCACACGGCGAGCGAGAATTTGAGGCTAAAGGATCTCCAGAATTTCTGTCAACCGCTGAGGCTAAGGAGGAAGGATCTCAGGACACTCAGAAAGATGAAACATCCTCGAGAACGACGGTTTCGTCGCTCATCGCAGACGGCTACAGGTACTGCCAAGAAACGTTCCCGACAGCTACGGCTGTGTTCATGCACCTACCCTTCAAGCTTGTACCATTCGCCTTCGCCATGTTTGTGCTCGTGCAAGCACTGGTTACCAAGGGTTGGATACCGGTCTTCGCTCACGGCTGGGACCATTGGGTGGACAGGACAGGAACAGTGGGCGCCATTGGAGGCATGGGCTTCATTTCGGTGATCTTGTGCAACGTAAGTATCTCATTAGACTCACCACCTTCACCGAAAACACCAGCGATATCCCACCAACTAACACACCCACCAGTTCGCAGGCACAAACATTGGCACCACCATCCTCCTCTCCCGCGTCATTCAAGCATGGCAACAAATCCATACCAACAACGGCATACCGATCAGCGACCGCACATTCTGGGCCACCGTGTACAGCATGGCAATCGGCGTCAACTACGGCGCTTTCAGCACTGCGTTCAGCGCTTCGCTTGCTGGCTTGCTTTGGAGAGACATCCTGTACAAGAAGCATATCCGCGTTCTTGGGCGGGAGTTTGCGAGAGTGAATTTGCCGATCATTGCGATTGCTATGGCGGTTGGGTGCACGATTCTGATTGGCGAGATTTATATCTATAGGGATGATGAGCCTTATAAGATTGGGTGAGTCGAGGGTGGATACGGAGCGACTGAGATGGGAGATCTGCGAGAATGGCAGTCTGGTACTGGGATTCATATCAGGGCTCAAGTCTCACGGAAGACCCAGTGGAGATTTCCAGCCTCTAATAAAGTGCCAGATCTGGCTCGACAGACTCCGCAACGGTCCAAGGCATCGACCTTTAACGAATGGTAGATCCTACTGGTAGACCCACAAGCACTTCCACCAGCTTCTCCTCCTTTGGGTGCGAAGATTCATATCGCATCACATCGGCCATGGGCAGTATGCCAAAATGCTGTCATCCTCTGACTCCCGTACCACATGCACTACTTGAGAAAGCTTTCCCCTTTCCTCTCCGCCGCGGAATGAAGAGCAGTGCTCATGTATCGCACGTCAAGTTTCACATGATCAAGACGGTCAAAGGGCCAGGGAGAACTTCAGTGCAATTCTCAAGAGTGAGGCGTGAAGCATGAGATGTGGTGAGGTGGATCCAGACCTGTCGCAAATTTGCCAGCACTTGTACTGGGATCACATGCTGTCGTTCGAAGAGTGGCCAGCACGCGGTGATTTGTTTCAAGTCACCGGAGCTTGACCACGTCACTGAAAGGTCTGTGAGTGAAGCTGTGAGTAGATTCTGATCTGTTGAGCGTCACTGTAGTGAAGCTTCTATTCACATCCGCGAGCGTCAGCGTGCGCTGTCACTCAATACAGAAGCTTCCAACAACTTACGGTGAGCCCGTGACTTCTTCCGAACACCACAATCTTCCACCAAGCACCATTACCTCCTTGTGAAGCCTTCGAGCCACTTTGTCACTTCCTATAACAACAGGCGAAGCTCACCCACTACCCTCGGCGACCATTACTTTCTTTCTGCAAACACGGATTGTACCTACATCCGCGACTGGAAGTCAACATCAACATTCGCGACTGAACCGGCGGCGGAACAGTAAAAGCGGCGAATCTCGCGACCGAACATTACAGGCCACATCAGCACGACCAAGTAGCAGCAACAGTCTGCGACAACAAACTCTCTTGCGCAAGCGAATCGACTTGCGGCCTTGCGATCGGTGAGTTTTCTATCTAGCCATCGTTCTCGCTTTCTATTGTCGACAAACTAATGTCGATTAAGGCACATCAGTCCGAGCGACGTCACTTTCGTCCTTCAAAGTTCGAACATCCTGCAAGACTGCCAACCAAGCATCGCTATGGCTTCGATCGAAGACTGGAAAAGAGCAGTGCCTACACACAGCGAAGATCCTGTTCATGCTGAAGCTGCTGATGCGATGGCCTTGATGCTGAAGGGCGAGGTGGGGCCCGAAGATACCGCGAAGCGCATCGCCGAGATCTACGAAACCGAACTCAAGTCGAACAACGACTCGCCTGACATGAACGACGAAGAGCAAGTCAACCACTTCTGGACCTACCTCATATGTGACGCCATCTTCACTTTCAGCAGCGCGGAGCAGCACGAGCGTTTGTTTGACTTGCTGGTCGCGATCTCCAAGCAGCCCGACGTGAAGACTCCGAATGGGTCTGTAAAAAAGTATTGCGACCATGACGTCTACTGGCGAGACCTTCCGGGCTGGTCACTCAGCTTTGCGACTCAAGCGTCTTGTGAGTCGACCCCATCCCACCCCTTTGGTGATTTTGCTGACATTAATACACCAGTCTACGAGAAAGCCCATCAATGGACCGAACATTGGCTGGAAGATTATCTCAATCAAGCTCCACGTCTTTTGAATGGTACAAAGTTCGCGGCTATGTTGCTCGAAAAGAACGTGTTCACTGTCAATCTTCCTATGGAGGCTTCCGACGCGCTAAAGCTAGGAATCGAAAAGCTCTGCACCGGCGAAAGCAACCACTACATTAACTCTATCGAAGCTCAGGTGCTACTCCCGGCTACTACGACTTGGCTTCTGGTCGCTGGCAAGATGATCTACAGCCATTGTCTCAACAACGAGATCGAGCGCTACGGAGCTGACCTCAAGACTCGTCAAGGTTGGGGCGGAGGAACATGGACTATAGACCGATGGGAGAGCTGGCAAGAGCGGCTTCATGAAATCGCAGATCACAACGACGTGAACGAGGAGTGTCGTGATATTGCGCTGAAGACTTTGAGGAAGATGGCTGAGATCGAGGCGGAGCATGATTCTCGATAAGCACTCTTTGCATATCGACTTCAAGCTTCCTTAAACTAGTGTTGATGTCTTCTACTCGAGATCAGACTTACAAAAGCTCTTCTGGTGAGATCACGTTGCAGCTTGAACTCAAATTTTTTGACGGCCTGGTTTTGTTTTGCTCAGCGATAGTCTAACAAGTTGTGCTGTCGTGTCCGGCAAGCCACCTTTCACCTTTCGTTCGATTCTACTCGTGCAGATGTTTGCGCTTGTCATAATGTGAGATTCAAGTATGAAGGTGGTTTTGATGTAGACATATTACAGGTCTTTTACAAAACGTGACAAACACAATAATGGTATGCGATTTCCAAACTGTGTAAAGATTGAAGTTCCACACAACGGTTCGTTATGTCGATTGCTTTTCGCTTCAGACCGCTCCAGCCAAAAGAAGATGTTGGGTGCTAAGAACTTTACAAATCGATCTTGATAGCGCCACAGAGCTGAGAGCATAGATGCTGATAGAATACAGAGGTTAGACGACATAAATTCTCATGTCATTTAAACCCTGGCAAAAGCCCTTAGGCACACTGTGACTTAACTCGATTGATAAGCTGCTATCAACAGGTGCAATCCAATCCGGTAATAACAGTACACAGTCTGAGGGGTGGTGTGTTCATCAATCACTTTGAAATCTCGCCATTTGAGTTATGGTCAATCGAAGTGAAATACGCTGTCGGGCTCAGATTTCCCTTTATATGGAGATATGTTACTACGATCATCTATAGCTTTCCATACCAGGATCACTGTTCACAGAGAGAGGGGTTGGTGATATGAGAGGTGTGTACCACAATCGTGGAACTACGATAGGAGCTTGTCAGGACTTCATTTGCATGTACCATTGAGAGACACAGGTTTCGCAATGCTGTTTTGCTATTTCTTTTGTGCGGCTACCTCGTCCGATGTTACAAATTTCTTCCTCGACTACCTTCGAAAGTATCCCACAAACTCCATCTATCAATTTGATCATTGTGTAGCGATCTGGGACATCAGTCAGAAGGACTGTGTTCTCTGCCATTGAGAACAGACTTTCATCCCCGTATGATTTCTGTTTCAACGAGCATTTATCAGTGCGTCCCGACTCGAATAATACGAGAAAACGCCCGTGAGATAGCCGTGATACTTCGTCTCAATTACGTTACAAATGCGCAAATATCAGACAAGCCATACACAAGTAGCCTTCCAGAAGCCCCTCGAGATGCGAACAATCTTTGAGTTCCATGACCTCTGGCAGAGTGGGCTCGAAACTTCAAGTCGAGTTTGTTCGTATACCTTCGCCGAAAATCCAGCTCCATCGAATTTTGATTCGCCAACGAGCGAGAATCTTTGTCCTGGCCAGGCCCAAGGTATAAGGGTAGCTCCAGCGCCCGTTCTACTGTTGCTCCCCATCCTCAATCACATCTCTGCAACTACTATTCCCTATCTGTCTACACTCTTCAATCCATCTACAACTTTCAACTAAGAAACACCACATCAGACATCAAACTAGCCATCATGATCTCCCCAATTGTCCTGCTGCTGCTCCTTCTCGGAGGAGTCACTCTCGCCACTCCTGTTCCAGAGCCGCAAAGCACCGTCGCCATCTCCAGGAGACTCATTTCCCAGACAGCCGAACTAAAGCACGTGGCTTGCGAATGTGAGAGACCTTCTGTATATAATTGACCTCATTGCCACTCTTACTGACTCACGGTCCCCATAGCGAACGGCAGAACGACCAGACTGAGCGCCCCAATTGTTGGCTTCGCAGTCGACGAACTTGAAACAAATCTCGGCATCCCAAAGAGACAAAGGCGTTCGTATACTCTTCTCCGTTCGATTTTAGGGCGAGAGATTAACTTTATCACAGCGTCGAACGGTCCCGTGTTCTATCCCCATGAGTACAAAACCGACGATGCCACCAGAAGCCCGAAAGTGCACAACGCACTCAACAAGATTGGCAGCTGCATGACGGCTGTCGGCAGGACCTACTTCGAGTACCCGGTCATAGCTTCTGCCATCCATCGGCGCTATACTGGTGGAGACCCGGGAGCATTCCGCGTCATCGTAGCCTTCGATGGCAACGAAGCGAAGGGGTTCAGCAACCCTCAGTACTGCTTGACGGTGGCCCATGAGAGCTGGAGCAGTAGACATATGGTTCCTTTCGTGTGAATGCTGGCGACGAGACTGCTCATGGTGACGAGTACGACTGCTCTTCCCTTGGGTTCGGACTTGATTCTTGATCGATTTTCGGACTGATTATGGGCTGCTGGATCAGCCCGAGTTGATGCTGTATTTCCTTACTGTGTTCATGCACCAAGTTTCTGTGGATTCTGAATAATATTCGTCTATGCATGTATATCATAACTCAGGTATTAATAAATCCGCACTCATCAATCATCAAAAACAGCAAACTCCGACGCTCGTCTCCTCTTAGCCAATTCGCCGCGAGCCTTTGGTTGTACCAACGCTGCACCACAGCTCATGATGTCACGTCTCTTAGGCCAGCTGCCTCTCCTGCCCGAAGCACCAGCTCTTGCCAAACTACATAAGGGTCGCCGAACGACGACGGGCGGCGTGCGGCGCGATTGTATTGTCTTAGCAGCGTGATGCAGCTGCTCTCTTCGACGGCTTTCTTCCAAAGGTGGCAGGCAACGACCACTACGTGCTGCGGGATCTCGACGAGATAGGCGTTTGTGGCAGAGACTGCACTGTTCCATTGATTTGAGCCTTCGGGTGAGGTTACGGGCGAGAGCGGCGTCGGATCCTAGGAGGCTAGACAGGGGGCCAATGTCGTTGCCTTGCTGACATGCCATGACAAGGGAGGACCGGCGACGCTGGGCGTAGTACGCTTCGTGGGTCGGGGCGCTGAAAATGTCGTAGTTGAGGCATGGGACACATAGCCAAGGATCTAGCCATCTAGACTCAACTGTGCATGTGCAGGGGTCATCGGAGAGTTGGTTGAGGTGTGTGAACAATTGCTCGGTCGTGAGGAGGGAAGCGTTGCTATTTCGGCGGGCTATACGGCCGCGACGCACCATGCTGTCGAGCATTGTCTCGATATTAGTCGTGATGGTATCAGGGCGTGATGTAGAGCGTGAAGGGAAGAACCAGCGGCGTTTGTGTGTGTAGGTGAGCATGGCTCCTTTGGTAGGGTTAAATCGGCATGTCTGCATTGGTTAGTTAGTAGATTTCAATGGTATATCAGACGACAGATGACTTGCCTCGCAGACACCAACACCGCAGCCTTCGCATGGCCGCACTTTCTCCATTTGTGAACTTGGGCACGCGAGTATGTATGGAGTGCCTTGATGCGGACTCTGTGGTCTGGGCTGGATATGTAGTCCTTCACATCGGATGGCGCTCTTGACTACGCCTTTTCGCAATCTGAGAGGCGACTTAGCCGCCGAGAGGTGTTCCCATGTTGTTCTTGAAGTCAGTCCAAGGTTGACGAGGTCCAATGTCGAGAGGTTTTCGGCTATTGAAAGAAGAATGGGATATTGTGACGTTAGGTCGTTGAAATCAGGCACATTGTCGTAGGTGCTTCGTCGTCGTTTCGTTGAGCGCACAAAAGAAAAGTCATTCCATAGATCGATAGTCATGATGTCGTGAGGATAGTAGTAAAGAGAGTGTGTTGTTTGCAAAGGAAAGAGCAGAGATCAAAATAAAGCGATGATGAAAGAGTCTCCCCTCCATACCCACCTCGCCCCCGGATGCGCATCTCCAGGGTCCAGGGCAGAGAAGTGGAAACGATTTTTTCTAGCACGCTCCACCTCCACCTTCTAGCCTGTATCTAGCCCGCAATAGCGCGCCGCCGTCAGGGATATCTCGGACTAATTCGCGTGCACGGCTGGGCAATTGGTGAATCGCTCGAGTCGTGGTGGGTCTGGTCGTTGGTGAAGTGCGATGGCGTCAGACGTCTCCAGTACGCGACATACGCGATGTTGCGATAGATAACACATCTCCGCCTGGTATATGCCCATCGGGGATATTTCGCAGTCGATCCCTCATCATGCTTTTCTTGTCTTCGGGTGTCCACGTTGTCTTCTCGTGCCGTAACCCAAACCTTACTTGCTCTCGGTTGTCGGCCGAGGATGACAAGCGAGAGTGATGTTCGGGGAAAGAAGGACAATCGAAGGAGAATTGACAAGATTACGGGTGCCCAAATGCGGTATGCCCGGAATCGCAGGGCCGATGTCGCACAATGCATCATTCTGCTTAATAACAAATTTAAGAGAGTACGTGTATGCCATGATTTCTATGCCTACCTTACCCTATGAAACTTCCACCTCAAACCCACTAATAACGAAGGTCCTACCTCCCATACAGACTCTGACCATCAAATCCAGAGACTCTATCAGAATATGGAAAATCCCCGATTTAGGTCAGGTATTCCCGGAAAAAGTCCACAGTGTCTTCCACAGCCGGATCAATGTACTCCAGATGGTCATAAAAGTCCATGTGTGCCGCATTGGGAACGATGAGCAATCTGGTTGCACCTCCAATCATGCTATCGAGCCTCTCTGTGTGCCACAGCGAGCCTGCGTCTGCGCCAGCGATCAACAGAGTCGGTTGTGTCAAGTAAGAGTCGGCTCCAAGGAATGCGTCGAAACCTAAGATCAAAGGAAGGCTCTCTGACACCATTATGTTTTGTGAAGTCGGGTAATGTCATCTTGGAGTGATATAGTACTCGTTGGCTTGCACCAAGTCGTACGGAGTGCTGTTCGTCACAGGATCCGGGAAATACTGCTGGTATACCACCTCTGTTCCAGCCGCGAGCTGCGGTGCAACAGCCTCGAGAGACTCCAACATTGTAGATGGATCATCTGTACCGTACCAACCCGTGCGAGTCGATGCGCCGTTATTGACCATGCTGACGGTCGCCAGAGCCTTGATGCGGTGGTCTCTCAAAGTTGCAGCAGCGGCATATCCACCTCCGCCGCAGATGCCGAGCACTGCTATCTTCTCCGGATCGACGAAGTGTTGGCGTGTGAGGTAGTCGACCACACTCGAAACATCGCTGATGCGTTCAGAAGGGTCCTCGAGGAAATGCGGAAGCCCGCCACTCTCGCCTTGGTACGATGCGTCGTGGGCCAGAGTGACGAATCCGCTTTGCGAGAGTTTCTCGGCCCAGATGGATGCGGTTTGCTCTTTCACGCCGCCCGCTGGATGCATGACGATGATTGCTAGCAATTTCGATTCGATACCAGCTGTAACATTGATTTCGGAGATAGAAGGCGACAAGTTTGTGGCATTGTACAACAGGCCAGCGAGCAAGATGGAGCCTGCGGAAGTGGTGCCAATGGTTGGCGGTAGGTGATTGATCTCTTCCGAATTGAGACTTACCCTTTGAGATCGAGACAGCCGACATCCTTGCAGCGAAGATCAGAGTGGTACTATTCTATTGCAGGTTGTAGAATGAGCAGATGATGATGAGATGGGAGCACCGGAGAGACAGTTGTTGGGGGTACATATACTCACTCACTCGGTCAAGTAATGTTGTCAACATCGCCATCGTAAACACCGTAAACATGTCATTGTGCGTCCTAAGACACCAGTCAGTGCTCCCCATGGGAAGGACCTTCTGCAGTTCGACACAGCCTCGATTTTACACAACGCCAAGTATCAAGACCGAGCCACTGGCACGTTATCAACGCATGCGTATGTCTACTGTCGCGTCTGCAGCACTAAACATTCCATCCAAGACATAGACTGCGTCTTGTTTTAGGGCTGAATGAAAGTGGGTACGGTCCGTTTCCCTGACCACGGAGGAAACACATCTTAACTCCGTTAAACTTCATGTGCTTGGGCCTTCTCAGTGACCAAGGTCACAGCCAGACAGAAAACACAGAGCCATTGACAACACGATAGTCTGGATCAATTGCTTGGGAAATGTGGGCACGGAGAAATGGGCACGGCGCCTCCATAATCTCTGCCCTGCGTCCGTGAAAGGTCCAGGTCCAACTTCAAGCTTAAAGCCGCGAATCACGGCATCGCTGAACGTGTATGCCTCGACGCATAATGATTCCACTTTCAGACGTGATACTATAGCCCAGCAATATGCTTGCAGTGGTAGATCACACCAATCTTTGGCATGGCCCTCTTTCTGAAAGCTAACAAAAAAGCCGCAGCCATCACAATTGAAGCAAGCCCGCGATTGCATTTTGCGCTTGTAGGCTGAGGGTATATCTTCATATGAGTTTCTGCCCTAACAGAGCCCAGAACACGAAACTGAAAGCCAAACATAGCGTCCCACAGGATGTACTATGGCTTTGTAATCGATGTTGGTGAGACCTCGCCGATTGCATCACCTGTTACACTAACGCCAACACAATGTGTAATCGTAGCTTGCTATCCTGAGCTAACAAGCACCTCACGGCGATACAGACACTCGCACGGAGATGAACGAATGGCAATAAGTAGGGGATCAGACCGCCGTTTCCGCAGCTTTCATCCAGCCTGATCTTACCCTCTTCTCACACTGCGGTTCAAATCAACCCTTGCTCTCTTTTCTGCTCGTGGACTTCGGTTTTCCCAATAGGACGAACACCAATCATCGATAAACAAATCTTCGAGCTGCTGTGATCACTCGACTACATTGCCTTAGAGCGGCAGCTTCCAACAGACCACAACAATGGCTCCCACACCAGTCTGGTTCATCTCCGCCGCCTCCTCGGGCTTTGGAAAGTACATCGCTCTCGAGGCTCTTTCTCGTGGCCACAGAGTCATCGCCAGTGCGCGAAACACCTCCAAGATCGCCGACTTGGCCGAAAAGGGTGCCGACACCGTCACTCTTGATGTCACTGCGCCCTTGCCGGAACTCCAGAAGATTGCCAAACAAGCAAACAGCAAGTACGGATATGTCACCCACCTCGTCAACCCTGCAGGCTACCTTCTGGTCGGTGCTGTCGAGGAGACTTCGTAAGTGTTCCAACTTCCCTCCTGAAACGACAGGGACTGATTGTGAGAAGACCCCAAGAAGACTACGACACCTTCAACACAAACGTCTTCGGCATGCTCAACGTCTGCAAAGCTTTCATCCCATACCTCCGCGCAACACCAGGCGAAAAGACGATCTCGAATTTTGGTTCCCTCGCTTCGTGGCAGGGAGGCCCTGGCTACGGCCTCTACACCGGCACCAAGTGGGCGTGTTCCGGAATCTCTGAGGCTTTGCGCGCAGAGCTCGAGCCTTTCGATATCAAGGTCACTGTTGTCGAGCCGGGGTACTTTAGAACCGGTTTCCTCAACGACAATGCGCAGATCTCCTCGGCTGCCCGCCTAGACGTGTACAATCAGACCCAAGTCGCACAAATTCGCGCTGGCATGAGTTACATGAACGGCAAGCAGATTGGCGACGTGGCTAAGGGATCGAAGGTCGTGGTCGATATCCTCACGCACACTGGGTCGGCGGAGGGTAAGGATGTACCGGTGCGCATTGCAGTGGGATCTGATGCACCGGCCGCGATTAGGGGCAAGCTTCAAGCGACGGAAGCTCTGCTGGGCGAATGGGATTCAGTCACGACCAACACGGATCACGAGTA
>Ga0265797_10008250_pt1 | contig 13935 bp, 12 predicted proteins | sample P2T30metagenome_FD_192433 | JGI IMG/M metagenome (GOLD analysis project Ga0265797, IMG submission 192433) | Plant litter microbial communities from East Loma Ridge, Irvine, California - P2 T30 | ecosystem: Environmental > Terrestrial > Plant litter > Unclassified | place: USA: California... | reverse complement strand
ACGAGTAGAGCAAAATGGCCAGATAGACGACGAGCCCATAACAATGACTGCAACTCGCGGTCACTCTTCCACTTGGATTATAGGAAGAACGCTCTGACAAAGTAAGCGTAACGGCCACAAGATACACCCCAAGTCACCATCCACCCGCATGAAGAAAATCACCGAATACCTCGCCACAGCCTCTAGCAGCTTACGCGTACATGCTTTCATACCAACAATACACTCAATAGTCCGCGGCTCCGCAGGCTGCAAACTTTTCTCCCCAACGACCCGGAAAGTAACGACACGACTCACCATCTAGAACTGATCAACAGGCACTCTCACACGCAGATCCACAGCCCAACGCCCCATAGCCCCAGCGACCACCACACGGAAACAAGGACCGTCAGGCTGCGGCATCGGGCAGAAGAAGCAGTAGTTTGGTTCGCGAACTTCGATTACCCGCGTCGGAAACTTGTTTTGAGCGCCTGTGGGATCGGCGGGGGACGGTGCTGGTCGTGGTGTACCAGACTTTCTTTTTGGCCTATCATGGGGACGGTGGGTTGGGCGGGGTGGTTGATTGGGTGGGGGGTGGGATGGGCCACGTGGAGTGTTTTCGTGCGATAGATGTATGTGCGACGTGAGGGTAACGTCGTCGGAGCTTTTTGGTGTTAGTATGACTTGCTTTTGTCGGGGATTTGGCGTGGGACTACGTGTGGGGAGGGATGACGAACCTGAATAATGACCGTGATAAGGGATGGAAATCACCTCTTGACAGTTTGGCTTGTGTCACTCAGTCCAGTATGCAGTAGTGTTTGCAAATGCGATGAGCATTTCCTCCACCGGACCATTATGTACAACCTACGACTAACAACATACATGGGTATCACATCCTAAGAGGAATAATATACGAAGAACGCCCAAGTCGCTTACCGAAAAAGAAACAATGCAAAAATGGACCCAGAAATGGACCCCTCATCAACGTCACCTTCTTGATCTCCTAGTATCATCAAGAATAGCAAGACTGGCCCCTGGATTCTTCTTCTCGTACATCTTCGCCATGTCGTATACCACTTCACCCCACTCAAACTCTCCACGATGGCTTTTTTGTTTGCATGGAGATTGACGGAAGGGCAATAACCAGTCGATCATGTTCGTGCCCATGGTATCTTTCCAGCCCTGCAGGAGTGTAGTATACCAGGGGTGTTCTAAAGGCTTGGTCTGCATGACGACGTAGGAGCGGTTCGGGAGGCGGGTGACGGTGGTAAGAACAGGCCAGTCCTCTTTGTCGAGTTCCTTCTCTTCGGCCACGTCTCTGCTAGACTTCTTCTTATGATGTTTACTGGATGACGTCGTTTGTGTCGCAGTAAGTGGAGTAGCAGTATCGGGGTTCGGGGAGGGGTTCGAGATGAGGAAGGCGATGTTGTGAATGCCGCCGCGCTGGATGCCTTCGACCGAGGTGAAGTTGATCATCAGATTCCAGCCTGTCATACAGGTCATCGTGAAGGTGAAGATGCTGAAGAGCACAGCTGTTGCGAGCGCGCCGATCCATGTCCCTGGCTTAGAGCCCATCTACGATATGTTAGTCTGCTGCTGTAGGCACTGGGTCGCTTCTGAGCGCACCTTGGAACTTCTTTCTGCAAAGAAAACGGCCACCACAATCCAAGTGAACGTCGTATATAGCGACGCATACGCCACGAACTGCATAAAGAACTTGTGCGTAGTCTCCGCTATGATTCCACCGGCCCATGGGCAGTAGTGATCCATCTTCTTCACACAGCGCCCAAGTTCTTTGCAATGATGTGCCCTATCCGGCTTCCAATTGTGACACCTCTCGCACCAGAGTGGCACACCCTGGTAATCGCAAATATAAGCATCGTATTGATCGAACCCGAAGCCTTTCGTACTCGCATCTGCCTTGTCCACCGAAGGATTACCCAGAGGTATGAGGTCTGGCTTCGACCAGACCAATTGTAGTAGGCGCAGCCATGCTACCATGAGGAGGAGGAGTAGGATAGCGTATACGACTATAAGTGCGATTCCGGTGGAGCGTCGCGGCCGAATGCCGAAGTCTCGTTGGATGTCCTCAGAAGGGGTTATGAGGTACTGGACGCATATTAAGTAGACTACGACATATGTCTCGTATCCTAGGGCGCCGAACTCCAGAAGGGGTAGTATGACGGAGGTGGCCTGGCCTATGTTTTGTTCCATCGCCGTGGTGTCTGTCGCGCCAGGCTTCTGCGAGCCGGTGACTGACGGGGCTGCCATCGCGTGGCTATACGAAATGCTCCAGAGCAACTGGAAGAAGAAGAAAGAGCAGATTGAGATAGTCGGGGTCGCACGCGAAGACGGGTGGTCGACGAAGCCCTCGAGAAGGCCTGACGTTCCCGGTTGTTGCACGACAGCGGCGTGAAGCCGCCCAGCGCGCAGCCAAGAAGTTCGCGCACGTGTTTGTCCCGCTAGTCCGAGGCTGGTTAGCAAGAGACGTCATCATCATTCGGAAACAGCCACGGGGAAGACAGGACAACGCGTTGCCATAAACATCGCGAACAATTGCTGAACTTCTGCGTACAGTATGCCTCATCTCCACGGACACGTCTCTACGACTGCCGGCAACGCGTAGTGCGCGGCTCGTCCAATCGGCAGAACTTCGGCATCCACCGACGTCGCACGAAGAGAAAGATCGGCACAACACCACCAACGACTCTCGTCACATACCGAATTGAGCTATTAACGCTATCTCAATGCTCTTGCTGACCGGCAATGATGCCACTGCGAGTGCGATATCCTACGGTCTTGCTTTTTCAGCAGACTGAAGCCAAGGGGTCTGCTTACGCGTTAAAAGCCAGCGTGCATCGACCTTGCATGACCCGCAAAAAGACCCCGCACGAGCTTTCTCAGCCTTCCCTAACCTTCACAATCTCTCATCCTTTTCCCATGAGATCATTCGGGCAAGAGCAGGATCAATTCATATTGCATTGGGCCTACAGCGTCTATGTCCACCATTGACTGCTCTTGGACTTGTATCATGGGTGCAAGCTATGGACTGAGCTAAACCCATTGGAACTCACCGGCCATACGAGGCTGGATCGTAGCCTCGTAGAGCCTCATCTTCCGCGTTTCATTCGCCTTTTGACACGCTGGCAGCCGCCTTTTTGGCCCCGACAAGGACCAGCGATTGCTGTTTGCGGCGAGACATCATCTACGATATGGATATGTGGAGGTCAGAGGTTCCCGACAGGTACGACGTTGACCTGATGTCTATGCGGCTCTTCCACACGAGGCTTCGGACTCGTCTAGTTATAATACTGCTGCGCCCTGCATGAGATGGTGAAAGCTCCATCAACTTACCCGCGGCCCGCCGATGTTAGCAACTTAGCAGCGCTGGCCATCTATGACCCCATGGCTAGCCTCGTATTTATCAGGCAGAATCCACGGAGAGCCTTGGGGTTGCCTCAAGTGGCAAATGCTGGGCTCCAGCCCATGTAAGTCTGTCTGCACTTTTCTCCAGAATCCCGTTGATCTCAAGGTTTCAGGTAGATTATCCGAACTCTCATCATATGTTCGGCACGGTCTTGTTCGTCTGCTACAATATGTGGCCAGCGGCCTCGATTCAGCCGTGCCCGGCCGTCGGTGAACAGGCCATCACCAGGGCCGGTAAACCTACCGCTGCCAGCACTGCCTCCTCGGCGTACGCGAAAGGATATTCGGTGAGTATCCTGGCTCGTAAAGCACGAGACAAGCTCTTAAGGTACCATTATGGACGTGCCGACTAGTCATCAGCCGCACTGGTCAGTGGCTGTTGAAGAGGGCAGGCCGCATACCAGGCCTGGAGAACACGGGCACTGGATCTGGCAACGGCATCCACACCGGCAGAAATAGATCACACATACAACTAGCCCGGCCGGCTATGACCTGTGCGAATATACATGAACTCCTTAGTAAGGTACGGCCTTCTCAACCTTCCGGCGGCTTGCAAGTGACACAGATGGAGCCCAACTCTACTCAGCTATATTTGCCCCTGGTCTCGGGAACCGCCTACCTAGTCGAGCCAAGGAGGTGGTATGTCCATGTAGCATCGGCTGCGCCTTTACCTAAGGCAAACGGTGGCTTCATCACGGAAGACTCGTGCTCCACGAGGGGGTATCTCAACGCCGGCCAGTTTTGTCTGATCGCAGCAATCTTCACTCAGGCAGAGCTATGTAGGCCCTATCAAACATCGTACTCAGACTCATCGTCTATTTTCTTGAAGATGGGCACCATTCAACGTTCGTCATCCATTCCACACGTGCTGGTAACGAGGCTCGTTGGATAATCCGGCCAATGCACACGGTCACGAGGAGAATTCGGACGCCTCCTGGTCTGTGCAGATGGCAGGCGTTCGATCTTTGTCCTAATCAGCATCAATGCTATCAGTCCCCACAATTGCTCTGGATACAACTGGCGGCCCTGGCGTGCCTTCTAAGAGAAAAAAGCGTTAGTACCAGTTCTTTGGCTGGTCGTTCCTTCGGCCTTCACCTCTCGCATGCACCCATCCGGTGGCCGCGTACCAGAAGGGTAGCCCAAGCAAGCGTTCAGTCGGGCCCACAGTCGTTCACGTGCTCATGACGATAGAATTACACCAAGTTCCAGATCTCGTTCCGCCAGCTCGTGCCATATCAGCCCTGCCATAATTGGAGAGGCATACCAGGTAAATTATGCAATGTAACAACTCCGGGCGCTGCTGCCCTACATCGATAGGCGCCGTTGGGCCCATCTATCTGGATACCGGACGGTGGAGCACGTCACCCCAAACGTCCTCGCCCTTGCCAACATGCCTCCCACTCGTCCTTTGGTGACCTATCGATACTTTCCTGGGGCTGGACCTAGTTGTCACGCCCCGAAGTTATTCATCACACAACCCTAGGCCAACCATTGACTGCCAATAACGTCATGGAGAACACTGTCTTAATACCTGAGGACTCTCATATCAACGTAATTGACATCACGAGCGAAGTTGCTCATGGAGCATCGCCATTTAGAGTGGCTGATGCATCATACATCCTGGGAGGTCCTTCATCATCCCCCACCTCACGACTGGTGTTGCTTCATTGTATCCCTTGAGGCCTGTATGCCTCACATCGGCCGCCACCCTATCTGTGCTCGAGCATATTCTGATGTCTCAAAGGACTATCAGTGCGGTGCGCAGCGCCTCCGGAGGAAGATGGCGAAGCAGCAACATAGCTTTGGTCTCGCGACTGTTTAAAGACAGATCAACGCCTTCTCAACGCTTCAAACCACAGCCCACTCAAGCTCTCAATCACTACCGTTCTATACCGCACTAGCAATATCTTTATTTTTCACCAAACCACTACCCTACAAACATCATGATGGCCAATTCTCTTCCTGCTGGCAATCTCGGAAGTCATGATGTTCACATCGCTTCCACATCCAGTCATTGCCTTCACTCAAAGCGCAACCACAATGGCATCACTACGACTTTAGCAAACGAAGATTCTGTTCCCTCTGTGCTACATCCTGGGGAAACAGCACTTCCCATCGGTACCCTATTCGGCCAAGATCACGCAGCACCTTCCAACAGCATCTCAGACACCAGCACGCACTATAATCATGGATCCGCTCCTGCAGACGGAGAGCAAGTTTGGTACTGCTCGGCATGTGGCGACGGACCTATCAGTGGGTGGCAGAATGTCTGCGTAGTCTGTTCCCATCAACAGTGCGGCTCTTGCACTTTCGAAGAAATTTAAATGAGGCCTCGCACCCGTACATCTTCGTATTCCTTCATCTTATGCGACCGACACCATCAACGACAACATCATCACGAAGAGTCACTTCTAATGCCGCTCCTGCTCGACCCTATACGGCACTCTCTTCTCCTGGATACTTTCTTCTTCGGGTTATCTATTGGGATCTCTCGTTACTCTTCGCCTTCTCTGCTTTCTCAATCACTATACCACATTTGTAGACTTGTTGTACATTTGGAGCATCTCGACAAAGCATTGCTTACATGGCACTGTTCGTTCTTGCAACAACATGATGTGGTCTGCCACAAGCATGAGGCATACCACCCGGCACATTCGTTTTACGGATCTTGGTTTTGGATTTTACTTGGATTTACAGTTCGCTATTCAATAGAATTCTCCTCATCATTGCTTCCTTCACTCTCATAACAACTTTGCCACTTTCCTATCATGGCCGCATGCATCTTTCTGCAACAACGTTGAAGCGATGCGCCTCCATCGCTCGAAACGGGGACCGCGTGGTGAGCAGAAGTGCGAACTGCAGCATGCAAACCAGATTCGGCTCTTCATCCTAGACTCAACTGCAGAAAGGACGCAGGAACGTTTGTTTCAGCATGGAAGACGACACCCTCAGCGGGAGATTCACAGGCTTCTTTGCATATACAAAGTCGACTGCAGCAACGAATCAGAATATTGCCGTACAGATCACCCGTTTGATTGGACAAATATCCTCGCTTTTTCATGATTTCTGCCTAACGATTCCAGCCAGGGCTCTCGATTTTTTGCTTTTTCGTCGAAGTGGCTGACGGGGCCGCGTCATTGCAGCGCGCGCGAGGCAGGAAGAGGGACCTCTTGGCGCCGAGAGCAACCTGAGGACTGGGGGCACAAGGCTGGAACGACGCATCCAGCTTCCTTAGCGGAGCCAGATATGCCGCCTCAGTTTGCCTACTGCCTCAAAGTTGCACCGCCACACATTGTTTTGCTCGGTCACGCCCTTTGTTCCGGTATCCGACCGGCTTCCTGGCCTGCCTTGTTACTTCCCTATTGTCATCATGGAGCGCCGCCGGTGTATTCTCTCACGACACTCTTCCTTAGTTATGGTCATGAGCGAGCTTTCTGACGTACGTTGACCGCTGATTGTGGAGCCAGTGGGTCAGTTTCGAAGGACCTGTCGTAGCTTCAAGGCGAACATGAGGCACCAGAAGGAGTGTTGCAAGCAAAATCACGAGTGGCACGAGGGGAGGATGAGGAAGCTAACTGTAGGGCACGAAGGGGCGAGCGTGGCTCAGTCTCCGCCAGAAGAGGTGAGGCCATAGCGGAGCGTCCTTCGAGGGACTGAGGATAGCAAGATAAAATGCCATTAGAGTGCGTCTTCTCTTGTTCTCACAAGCTCATAGCATCGCAACATTCCCCAACATCTCATACTTCCACAAGACAATTCATTGTCAGCTACAACAATCATTCTTCCCTAACTCCTCCAACAACCACCGCTGCTTCGCGACAAGATGCATGTCTTCTGCTGCAATTGCCGAGATGGCCCTCACAACACGAATTTCGTCTCAGCATGCACCAACTGCAACCACTGGCTTTGTAATAGTTGTCCGGTCGCAACAGAATACTACAACTATAGCACCGCTGTCTCTGCCTCGGCTCCGCACTACCACGCTGCGACCTCTACCACTCACAATAGTACGGCTAGGCTCTCGGGCAGTCATCAAGACGTTCCAACTGCGAACCTCAACACACGCTTTCCAGCGGGCGACGGCGGTCGCTACACCGAACATCCCAACAAGCCCGTGCTGCGTTGGCAATGCTGCTCATGTTATGGCAACAACAGTGTTGCTACGGATCTTGGCTGTGCGTTCTGCAATAATCACAACAAGTGTGGTTACTGCAAAGTCTGGGATGATGCAAGACAATAAAGAATGCGGATCGATCGGCGGGAAGTAAGCAGCGGCGAGAGCAGTGGTGAGTTCTAATGCCATGAGACTCAGGCCACAATGCTAACCTTGCCAGGTTACATGATTGGACATGATTCTGGAGTTATGGAAGGGGATTTGCTGGAGTTCCGGTGTCTTTCTTGGTTGAGTTCTTCATTTATCCCTCCCCATGATATGGACTCGCCTATAGTCTATTATCTTAGATACCCAGCATACCTCTCTTTTTTTGAGCGTCTTAATCGAGTGCGGCGTTGGCTTCAAGCATAGCGATGGTATCCTGATGCGTTCAAGCGTAGCATGTCCGGTTAGCTGTTGTTTCCAGTAATTCCAATGTACTGTTTACTCTGATTCCACATGAACTTCCTGCTCGTGGTCTTGACTTCAACGTTCGCCGGTGATGAAGCCTCCAATGAAACGCCTGTCAGCTTGTGAGCTGCGCCCACTCTACACATCCGCCGCCTGAGGAGTGGAGTTTTGTCTGCAGCAGAACCCGATATCACCTTCCGTAGCACGACATAGTACCCAAGGCGTAATCGGCAAGTTGGGCGCACGTTGAAATAAGGAGGTGAGACATCGCGGGTGGCACAGTCAAGCATATCGCTCCTTCGCGATTGCCGAGTCCTCTGCTGCGACTGGTTCGCCACTGCAATCTGCTCCGTGAATTGGGACCAGGGATGACACGCAGGAACGCCCAGTGCTGGAAGGCGGCGTTATGGGACGTAAGCCTGCGCGTACGCTTTCTCCGCCTGCGCGTGGCATCAGAATACGAGCCCGCGTCGACAAGAATGATAGTCAAATCTCCCCGTGGACGCTTGGGTGTTTCTTTCCTACGTTTCTGCTCAGTTGCGCAAAACAGAGGACGAGAGGCGGACTCGTGTTGCGCTTACGTGCGCGCGCATGCTCGAAGGATGGCTAGCTGGCCCTATTCCGCAGGCAGCGCAGCCCGAAACTTTGACTGTATTTGCACAGCCATACCGCACTACTCGGGCTTCGATTTCTGCCTTCTTTTAGTGATTCAATGGGCGAGAAGACATGATTCTTATCTCGTCGGCAAGAGACATGTAGTCAGAATAGAGCCCTGTAGCCCATCTCTGCGCCCTCCAGGGCTGCTGTGCGGCTCTAGATTGCAGGAGCGTTATGCCGGCTGATAATTCCGTGGGACGATTCGTCGTCATCGAGAAGGGCGCGTAGAATGCCCCAGGCTGTCCTTCCGGGTGGCAGCCTAGACTTGCGGGGCAGCGTGAGAAGGGCACTTGGTGTCATCCTCCGCGGATCGTGATCATGAAAACTTGTAGCCATTCTGCAGTGCCAACTTCGCATAGCTGTTGTAGCTGTTTGCATCTGTTTGCAGTTGTGGTTGTCCGCGAGGTTACAAGCCGGCGAGCGGCACAAGCGGATTAAGGACTGGGCGGGTGTCATCCATATTGGGCCTAGCGGATATTTCAAGTTTGAGCCCGCGCCTAACCAAAATATGTGTGATTTGCTAATCTACGCTATATGACTATACCAGCGAGCGTCTAGCAACCATTTCTGCGCGTTCCGAAGCGGAGAGACGCATTCAGGAATGAACAAGTACCAATCACTAGTCTCGTTCGTGGCCAGACAATTCGTCACCTTGGTAGACTCGTAGTACTCTGGATAGAAGCCGGCATATTCCCAGTCAATAATGCCGGTCACGCGACACTGCCCTCCTTCAAGCTTTACTATAATATTTTCAGGCCGAAGATCATTGTGGCTGAGGACATGCTTCTGTGATAGGGGCGGGCAAAGACTTCGGAGGAATTTGATGTAAATTGGGCTTCCATAATGGGGATTGGAGAATTGCCAGTCGTCGAAATCTTCTGTAGTCCAGATAGGGTCGGTTGTGCGGCGAACATTTCTCCTCGCATCTTGGCAGCCTTCTCCTGCCACACCTCCAAGTGGCATGTTGTCGGGACGGGTCAAAGACCGTACTTCGATGAAAATATCGTTCAGCTGTGCTTGGACTGAGCGCTTAAGGGAGTCGTCTAGTTTTGGCCAGACTGCTTCGAGTGTTGTGCCAGGCATGAGAGTCATAAAGACGAGGAAACAGTCACCAAGGCGTGCAAGACCAAGTGGTCTTGGTGCAGGAATGGTGGGTTTGTGTTCCTCGAGGTATTGCAGGGTTGTGTATTCAGTCAAGTCGTCCATCTTCATTATAATCTTGAGAGCAATACAGGACTGCACTTGAGGACGATACTGTGTTTGCCCAACGGTGGCGTCCAGACAACTTCGCTCTGTTCAACCAATTTGCGGATACTGTTGGCAAGGGTCGATTCGTCGTGGTCGCTTTCAATAAGGCCTCGGAGGGATTCAGAGAACGGGAACAGGACTGTGGCTGAGGTATGACTATAGAGAAATTGTCGAGCATCGTCAGGAAATGGCGAAGTATCCATCTTGCGAGGCTGTGGATGTGGCTCGTCCCAAGAAGGAGCTGCAAGACGTTAGCTTTAGTTTTACAACTAAAGCATAGTGGTGCGAAGCCCACGAACCATCGGACTTTCGCTTAGCAAGCCGACTTGCATACGTAGAGGGGATTTTGGATGCCAGATCTACTTCTGGGTCCGCTTCTAACTCTCTTTGTAGCTTTCTCATAACCATTTTATTCAAAAACAAAGCCGAAGACCTGTCCACAGGGTCGACCCTGTCTGCTCTCTGACATTGAGGATGCATGCAGATGGCGTCTGTGTCGTGAGGTGAACGATGCATAGCGTCTGTGTTGTGAGGTGAAAGAAGATTCGTTTCAGCGCTAGTGTGTTTAGGTGATTTGAAGTCCACAGGTTGATAACTGTCGTGAGTCCTTGCAGTTGTTTGCGGTCTCGGTCAAGTGCGAGGTTCCAAGCCGGTACAAGCGGATCAAAGACGGTGCGATGCTATCCGCATCGGGCCTAGCAGGTACTCCAAGCTTCGATCAACCACAGCGCCAACCCTCTTGTTATCTACACGTATCCATCACTCAAGCATCATTTCAGCAATGCCGCTATCTGTGCTTTCATGGTAAAGCTGCGATCTTCAGGAGTCGGTGCCGTTTGGAGTTTGGCGGTATCTCATGCCTGCGGGTCAGAAAGAAGACTCAGACGCTGTCAAGCCGACAATGTAGCCGTGACTAGTCAGTATCCATCGCTCTCGATAGTCAGGTGACTCCGGGCACGGTCCGGAAGAGCCTGGACGAGAGGCGCATTGGCTTTCGTCAGCCATGTAGGTTGAGTAATACAGAAGCGGGGTATCTTACCACTCTGCTTGGTAGCCTTAGAATGTTCTTTCTTGTAAGAAAACTCCCACGCGACGCGTGACCCGCCAAGCACAAGAAACCTCACATGTGTTAGCTGACCTATACGTTGCTTCTGGCTTCGTCAACATCAATATTGCCATCGAACTGACTCTCGAGACTGCATGGCAAATACGCTAGCGAGTCGAGCAACACAGCCTCGTCTCCTCTACAGTTACATTGCTCAACCACATTTCTATAGCGATCACCATCATCCAGACCGCCAAAATACCCCGGATGGGCCCATTTCCATCGCGTTCACGAGATCGAGCCGTCGAAGTATCCACACCAATAACGACCTGGTGAAGGGCGTTGTCCACGTCAAATCACAAACCAAGGTCAAATACGTCACCATAAGCTTTATTGGAAAAACGACTTGTCGCATTGCGAGCGAGCGCAATCCTGCAAACCAGCATATCTCCGAAGTCGAGCTGTTTTGCCAAGAGCAAACGTTATCGAGGAGGGCAACCCCCAGCGCAACCTGTCCCCCTTCGCGGGTAGAGTACCCCTTCGAATTTCGATTCCCAGAAGTAGTACCAAATGCTACGAAGCTGCAGAATGATGCGCCATTCCGACCAGATCCTCTTTTTGAGCACGAGAGTGGTCATCCCCTTCCACCGTCGCTATGGTGGAACGAGAGCACGATATGTAACGAGTACTTTCTGAGAGCACAGTTCGTCACGGAGCAAGCTTCATTCACACTTAGTCCCGTTGTTGTGCAGCAACTCCGCTTTAGCCCGTCGGTTCCGGAGCAAGGTCTATCGCCTACAGCTGCTCTTGTACCAGCACCACCAATACGTTTTGAGCGTAGATCGAGACCATCAACTCCAGATCCATCTAAGGAGCGGCGTAACTCGCTGCGACGGCTCAAGTCGGGCCTGCGTGGTGGGGGGAAAGAAGAAGAGATATCCTCGACGTCGCTGTTAGTACTCAGTGCACCCCCAGAGTATCGCGTTGGTGCTGCCAGCACGATCAAGCTATCACTGCAAGCAACGCTAAGCGACGGTGATACACAACCAGCACCCGTGTATCTTCGTGGCATCCGCGCACAAGCAATGACACACATCAACTTCCGAGTCCCGCTAGCATCTGCACCAAATGGAGAGATACGCAAAGAGAGCGTCGAAAAGTTCGACCTCTTCAATCAGCGATACAGTAAACCTGGAATAGAACTCACTTTGGATACCATCTTGGAGGGTTTTGAGATCAACAAGATTGTGCCCCCCACATTCAAAACATACGGTATCGCACTTCACTATGACGTCAAGTATGACCTTTTGCTCGAATGCGCGGGCAAAGAGTCGGAGCATGAGATTGATGTCGATAATGTGGTCATCGAGCCGATGACAAGGCCTGGTGGGCATCTTGGGCCGCCGGATGAGATGCCGCCAGTAAGCGGCTCGGATGAGAGCTTCATATTGGAGGAAATGCTCCGGGATGGTGAGCGTGTAGCGGAACAACCACCGCCCTATTACAGATAGAAGATGCAGCTATCGCAATCATCGGTGCTACGTGACCTATTCGATCATTCGTGACAACATGGACTGTGAATGTGAGCAACACAGCGTGCAGTCTGCACTTGCTGGCAACTAACACGTGGCAAGCAACAAAGAGAAACGGCACTAATTTGGAGCTCTCTTTTTCCCCGATCGAGAGGCACGTATAACATAACTCTGATTATCTCGAATACAGCATATATTACTGAAATCGTTCGCACTCAACTCTTACAATCCACCAACCCCCAAAATACCTCCAGCGCATTTACCCAACATATCCACACGCACTACATTACCTCAGCAATCCTCCATCTCCCTGAAGATGCCCCCGAATCCAGGTCTATACATCTGCCCCTGCGGTATGAACGCGGGCGTCTGGCTCGTTGCCGGCGCGAGCAAATGCTCGATGTGCGGTTGGTCGTGGGGTATGTACGAAGCCGCCCGTATAGCGGGGGAGAAGAGGAGAGATCGACAAGACACAGAAGGATGTGGAGATGAGAAGAAGTAGAAGCCATGTATAACGGCGTGTTGATGCGGATATGGGTGCGCAGCTATCGGAGAACATGAAGTCGAAAGGAATATCGAGTATTTATATCTCAATTCTTCCTGGGCGAGCGTCTGGTCGCCCCGTGGTTTAGATAGCCTCGCCAATGTATGACTCGATGCAAACGCTCAGACCATTGAATGCACGAGTCCGTATGAATGCTCATATACTTCACACTTGTCATGAGGTGACTGACTTACACCTACAAGACTCCTCCAACATGTGGCTCACTCAATCTTTTGGGTGTATAAATGCTGAACACTAACAAGTTTGTCTTTCTACAACAAAACCATACTTTCAGAGATCTCAATATATCAACGATTCGATCGATAAGACACAGCAACCATCACCAACTGCGACATCCATAGTTTCGGGGATAGCGATACACACTCCCTCGCTGAGGACCCTGAATTAGTCAAACTCGAATACAACTTGCGCCACTATGGCGATCTTGCCAAAAGACTACCACGACCCCATTGTCGACTGCAAAGGACGCGAACAAGATGCTTGCAGCTGCGAACAGCATCAGAATCAGATCTTGCCAAATAGAGAGTCATGCCAGTACCCCGAATGTGTCAAGATACCTACGATTCCCGAAAAACGAAACGTGAAGGAGGACGGAAAGCAGGAGAAGGTGGAAATGCAGGACGGTAGAAATAATTCAGGAAACTGACGCGAGAGCAAGAGACGCCAAACTCTCCTGATGAGATCGAGGTCAGTATGTGTGGGAAGATCTTCGTGCTTCAATCCGGCTGGGCACAGCAAAGTTTCACATCTTGTAGGGGTGCATTGAAGTAATGGCAGTGGAATGCTTTTGTCTGAGAAGGTCATCGGAGAATACTCGGCTTAATGTGTGCATTAGAAAATAGATCTATTCGTCTCTCAACATTCTCAGATCCCGTAAAGGGCAACTCCATGTGAGAAGGTACTCGCAACACCCATCACCTCT